>Ga0209803_1000009_pt1 | contig 126066 bp, 86 predicted proteins | sample GraSoiAngelo_138_FD_185895 | JGI IMG/M metagenome (GOLD analysis project Ga0209803, IMG submission 185895) | Grasslands soil microbial communities from the Angelo Coastal Reserve, California, USA - 14_0929_09_40cm (SPAdes) (version 2) | ecosystem: Environmental > Terrestrial > Soil > Grasslands...
ATTCCGAGCTGCTGGTGTTTGAGGGATGTGCGCACTACGAAAAGGTCGAGGAGTTCAATCAGAGGACCGTGCAGTTCCTCCGAAACCACACTGGAGGCGCCGCGCCGCTCGCGGGACACGCCTAACTAAGAACCATACCGGTAAGCGTTTCCGATAACGTGACTATCCGTCCGTAATCCACTTTCAGGTGCCGGAACTCGGATGATTGGTTGGTGTCTAATCTAGTCGTAGAAAATCCGGCTCCACTCTGAAGAAGGTTCAACCATGAGCAAACTAGTCTTCGCCACATTCCTAGTCAGCCTCGTCGTTGCGTCAACGCCATGGCCACTGCGGGAGCAACAGTTCGAGTACAACAAGCAGGCGGAGGTGGACGCTAAGGGAAACCTCTACGTCGGCTCCGATCAAGGCAAGCTCATATGGATGGCTAACACTAAGCACTGCTCGGAAGTCCGCGAGGCCAACGATCAACAGACGGTCGGCTGCAGGGTGCTGCAAGATCGGGAACTGGGCAATAATGCGCCGTCGCTTCAATTAGAAATTTATCGGAAAGGCGGCCACAAAGAAATCATTGAACCCGGAGCACCAATTCTAGAATGGCATTTCTCGGAAGACGGCCAACAGGTAGCGTTTTCCTACGGGCAAGGGAATGGCCAGGTAACATATGCGCTGTACGATCTGGCAACGGCTCGTATTATCGAAAAACTGGCCGAACCGTCCGACGAGAGCTTGCTTCCTCAATGGGCGAAGAGCCAAGCGCAGATTCAAGACGAGTCCGTTCCGATGAGCGCCGTCCTTACCGACGAGCGAACAAAATGGATCGCGAAAGTTCTTCGTCAAATTGGCAAGATTAGGCCGGGCATGAGAAGGAGGGACCTGCTCACAGTTTTTACAACGGAAGGCGGAATTTCCACTCGAACGCAGCGAACTTATGTGCATACTGAATGCCCCTACATCAAAGTGACCGTTCGCTTCAAAGCGGTGAGCGGCGAAAGCCCCAGCCTGGACGAAGACCCAGACGATATCATTGAGTCTGTTTCACAGCCGTTCCTCGCGTGGAGCGTGATGGATTGATTTGATGCATGCTACTTACGGGACAAATGGCCGGTTATGGGCCTTTGCCCGCCCAACGCCACCCGCCCGAACCCAGGGGATAGTCATTCTTTATTTTGTGCGGCCAGTGCTGTTTGGAGCGCTTCCGTCATCGCGGGATGCTTTTCCACATCCACATTCCATTTTCTGTTTTCTTCGTTTCCATCGGGAAATTCTCCGATTTGTGCCACCAAACCCATTTCGGCCTGTAGGTGACAACAAAAAACACTTCCGCATGCATTTCGGACGTTTCCGGACTCTCCGGCTTGATGGCGATGGCTCGTCCACACGGAACCGCCATTTCGTGCCCAGAAGACAAGCTTTCGGCATAAGATTCAGGGAAATAGACCGTTGTCGGTTCCGCAAAATCTCTGTTTGTAGAAAGAGGCGTGTCAACGCGCATCACTTTGCATCCGGCCTTCACATCGTAAACAGGCAACAAGCCTTTGTTGGACAGATTGAACGTGGCTCCCATCAGGTCGTTAGGACGTAATGAACCGGAAACATCCGCGGACAGCTTGGGCAGATTGGTTAGGCTAAATTCAGTCACGATGAGGGTTAGGCAAGCTATCCCCGCAACCCATTCTAAGGTTCGCATGAACGGTTTTCTTGGTGTGGGCCGCGGGGTCGGTGTGGACTCGTATTTGTCGGTTTTGTCAGGCTGGAGTGAGTCGCGAAACAGTGGATGGGCCACAAAAGGCGCGGGCGCTTCCATTTCATATTTCAATACATCGGAAGGAGTATATGTGTATTCCTTGCCACATTCATCGCAGCGGACCAGAAATGGTTTATCGATGTCCGGTCGAGGCAATACTGCGTCCGTCTCCCCGAGTGGAATCCGGTGCACACTAAAGAAATTGCCGCGCCCGTGAAACCAGTGGTTCTTACATACAACCACCCAGCAATAATTGCTGTCTACCCACATTTCCTTCGGGGGCTCTATTTTCTTTTCCTCGCTCGCAGTCACTCGAGGTTCGGCAACCTGGACGGGAGTGGGGTTCTCCGTCGCGGCCTCTTTCTCCTTTTCGGCACTCACCGTCACTCCAGGTACAGCGACCTGGACGGGAGTGGGGTTGAGACAATCAGCGATTTGCGGCGTGGTCCAGCGCAACCCGGGATCTCGACGCAAACAGTGCTGCGCGATGTCGAGGAAGGGCTGAGGAATCGTGGATGGAACGATCGGATCGGCTTGACTCTCCGGGGCTGAAACGGGAGCCTGTTGCGTAAGGACTTCGACCAACGTCACGCCCAGAGACCAAACGTCACTCGAAGGGGCAACCGGTGCGGAGCCCGCCTCGGGCGCGTCGTAGGCGTCAAGAGGGCGGTAGGCAGGGCGGCGCGTTTCTCCGAGAGAGAGAGCCGTGTCGCTTGAGAGCTTGAGTTGATTGCCGATGGTCATGATGTTCGAAGGTTTGATGTGAGAGTGGGCAAAGCCCTTGCTGTGCATATAGCTGAGTGCGTCGAGGAGCGGGGGGAGCATTTCGCGAGCTTCTTTTTCGCCTAGCGCATGGTCGCGGAGACCTCGTCCCAGGTCTTCCTCAGCGTATTCCACCAGGGCGAAAACCAAATCCATGTCCGCGAGCCGGCAGCGGCCGCCAGGTAGCTGGCGAAGGAGATTAGGATGACTGAGCTTTGAAACGCGGTCTAAAAGAGCGGCCTGGGAATCTGCGTTCGCACCAGAAGTTATGAATTTAATGGCGATATTTCTTGGTTGCGGCGGGGGAGACTGTGTTAAGAAGACCGCACCATAGCTCGTGCCGCCCAAGAACTTCTGAAGCGGAAACTTCTCATTGAGAACTTGGCCCTCGAACTTCTTCCAGTCATCTCGCATGGACAACCCCCCACAGGCGCGCCTGACGAGAGCCGCCGATATCGGCGATGAGGTCTGGTGAATCACCTGGGCCTCGAGCCGAGGCTGGTTGAGACAAATTCTCGCACGAAAAGGCACCGAAAGTACAAGCTTGATATCGCCGCAGATCGCTACACGATCTCCGAGCCGGAATCTCTTTACAATCTGTTTACAAGCTTCTTACAGCGTGTGACTCCACATCAGGAACGCCGCCAGAAAAACGAACGGCGCTGGCGGGAGAGCCAGCGCCGCAGGAATGCAGTATTCGATGAATTCTTTCTAGTCGTCGGTGCCAGAAGACATGGAGCGGTTAACCACTTTTTCCGCGACCATCGTCGGCGTGGCCATGGTGTTGAAGAGCAGGCCGCGAACGGAAACCGTGTCTCCGATCTTGAAGGAGCTGAGGCCCGAGACCATGTGATCCTCCTCGGTCTCGAACCGGGTGTCGGAAAGAACATCGACTTGGATGGACATAATCTTCGCGTTCTGGAAGAACGCTGGGAGATTGCCCAGAGTGAAGGTCTCGGGATTGCTGCCAGTGTTGATGGCAGTGATGGTGCCCGTTATGGGCGAAGGTTCGAGCTGCACCTGGTCGACGGTAACCGTCACATTCGGAGGCATCCCGCTGGGAAGTCCGGTCGGATGCAAGCGGACCTTTTGTCCAGCCATGAGGTCAGCGGGGCTCATGAAACTGAGACCTGAAGGAAGCATGAAGCCGCCAGTGTCGACGGAAAAAGCCGTTGGCGTGGCGAGATTGATGGTCAGGGGGCTGCCCATCGAAAAGCTTCCCATCTCGCCGCCGAATGCCTCTTCATCGAAGAGAACGATCTGGAAGCTAGTCCCACCCGAACTGACCGAAGTGATGCTCCCTGCAAAGGAGATCTGGTTAGGAGGCTGAAAGAGTTTCACTGCGAAAGCGAGAAGCGGCGAGCCATCGGGTTGCATTTTGGCTTCTACCGCGACGATTTGGCCGACCTTCAGGCAGGAGAAGTTTGCCGTGCTGCAAGAAGTGCCGAAATCGAATTGCGTGTTGCTGTCGGTCGCGATGGTGAAGGAAGGGCCGTTCATGCCGCTCTGGACATTGAAGGTGGTCTGGCCAAGGGAGGTAATCGTGCCAACCACCTCCACGTCTTCCTCGTCCTGTTGGCCGGTGGAATTGGTTGTCGGGACCTGGACGAGGCTAACCGTGGGAGTGATGGAAAGATCGCCCGGCTGGACGGAAGCATCGACATTGAAATCCATTTTCAGGACCACCGGGGAATTCATGGTCAGGGTAATGGGGAACGGTGATCCCTGCACGGTTACCGAAGACTGATTCAGCTTGGGATCGAACTCACAGATCTGTTGCGTCAGGCAGCTTTGGCTACCCAACATGAGCGTGTTAGGAGTCTGGTTTTGAATGGTCATGCGAGGGTTGGCAAAGGAGACCATGAGGCTCGAGTACGTTCCGGTGGGAACACTCCGGCTGGCTAAGAGCGCCGACTCAGTTTGCAAATGCTCCAGCTCAATATCCTCGGGCTCGCTGAGCATGGAAACCGGCTGTGTACCGGTTTCGCTGGGCTGTAGCTCGGCGCCGGTGACGTCGATATCAAAAGAAAGTACGGTCACACCCGTAGGTGGATTGTCGTGAATAGTTAATGAAGCCTGCACCATATTGGGGCTCACAGGCTGGTTGGGCGAAGTCATGCCGCCACTGCAGCCAACCAGCAGGGCGGCGAAAGAAACGAGCAATACTGAACATGAACTAGCTTTACTCATGGGATGCGACTCCTCCGAGCACGACTATTATAAGAATTTTGGAACGAGGGCGGTCGCTGGGTAGGACTCAGGCCGACAGGATTGTAATGCAGGCAATCATTGCTTGCAACGAAGGAGTTTCGCTTCGCTGAAGGTTGTCCAGAGGACGACAAATGCCGTGTTCTGTTGCGTTTTGGCAGTCACAACCTGCGATTCGATCGAAACTCGCTGGGCTTGGAGTCCCGTCCCGATGGCACCAAGGAGAATCGCGATAACTGGTAGGTGAGCTGTTTCCACGAGCTCCAGACAGGATTGTAGGGACCCAAGGAGTGTGAATCTGTGCTGGACTTCGCCAGGCCATGAAATTAGCCTTGCGGGTTTGTTGGCCGGGAAGTGACCGGGGGAGGTCGAGGAGAACGATGAAAACCGTGGTGGCGGTGTTGTTGGGTGTCGGGGCGGCGATAGCGGCGACGAATGCGAGTGCACAAAGTGCAAGTGCCCCCGAGCAGGCGGGACCGTTCGGGTCGCTCGAAATTCGCGACGTGACGGTAATTGATGGATCGGGAGCGCCGGCGTTTGGACCGGTGAACATCTACATCAAAGGCAACCGGATCGAGCGCGTGGTAAGCGTGGACGCGATTGCTCGCGAGCGGCGGGAAGAGGAGGGTACCGGTGCGAAGGAGAAGGAGACGAGGCGGCCGGATCGCGTGATTGAAGGCAAGGGCATGTATGTGATGCCCGGCCTGGTTGACGTACACATCCACATCAATGAGAGCAAGGACGTGCCGGCGGATTATATCTACAAGCTGCTGCTCGGACATGGGGTGACCACGATTCGAACCTTCAATGTTGGGCGCAACGATCCCAAGGGGATGGTGGCAGAGAAGAAAAAGATCGCGGCCAACCAGATCATTGCGCCGCGGATGTACGTGTACCCCTTCTGGGGACGCGACAATGATCCGCGGAATTCGCAGGCGGACGGCGCGCGGCAGATTGTGGACGAGTGGCACGCGCTGGGCGTGGACGGAATCAAGATTATCGGCAAGCCCGGATTGTGGCCTGACGTGTTTCACGCCATCGCGGACGAGGCGCGAAAAAATGGCATGGGCGTGGCGGTGCACATCGCGCAGGACGGCGTGTATCCGATGAACGCGGTGAATGCGGCGAGCGAAGGCGCTTCGACGATCGAACATCACTACGGATATCCCGAGTCGTCGTTCACGACCCAGACGATCCAGAACTTGCCGCCGAGCTACAACTATGCAAACGAGCCGGACCGGTTTTTGGAGACCGGGCGGGCCTGGCTGCAAGCCGATGGGGAGAGGCTGCATGGCGAGGTGATCCAATCACTGCTGGCAACAATGCGCAAAACGGGATTCATCATGGTGCCGACGTTCAGCATCTATGAGGCGAATCGCGACGTGACGCGAGCAGCAAACTTGCCCTGGCATTCGACGTTCACGCTGCCGGCGGTGATGGACACGTTTCTGCCGAATCCCGCGCATCATGCCTCTTACTTTTATGAGTGGACTTCAAACAAAGAGGCGGACTGGGCGAGAGCGTACCGGCGGTGGATGGAATTTGTAAACGATTATAAGAATCAGGGCGGAGTCGTTGCCGTGGGGTCGGACACGGGATTCTTGTTTAGCTTGTGGGGGTTTGGGACTATTCGGGAATTGGAGATGCTGGAAGAGGCGGGATTTTCGCCGCTGGAAGCGCTGCATGCGGCAACAGAAAATGGCGCGAAAGTGGTGAAGAATCCGGAGTTGGGCTTGGTACGGCCGGGATACTTGGCCGATTTGGTGGTACTGACGGAAAACCCGTTAGAAGACATGAAGGTGTTTTATGGGAATGGCGTGACGCGCGTCAGCGCGGACCGCAAGGAGGTCCACGAGCAATGCGTGAAATACACGATTCGCGACGGCGTGATTTTCGATGCACAGGCGTTGCTCGGGGATGTGCGAGGCATGGTCAGCAAAGCAAAACAACCGCTACCTCCAAACAAGCCGTAGCGGATTTGAGATTCTCCTCTGTTTTCAGCAGCGCGGCGGATTAGGAAAGAGAAACCGCGTGCCGCAAAGCTCGCGCGGGCGGCTCGAGCTTGACGCGAGGGAAGCTTGTTGGGCAGGGAGGAAATCGCGAAGCCATCGAACTGTTCGGCACTAGTCCTGACGGTACCACCATCTCCAGATCCTGATTTCCTTCGCGTCCCGTCGCTTTTCAGAATCTAAATCTGACCTGCAGCTCCAATCTCCGATTATCAGCGGATTCGGAAAACCCGGTTCCCCCGAGCGACCCGGCGCCGTACGGTTGGTTTGCTCGGCCAAACAGAGGTGATGTAACGTTCCCGATGATCGGGCCTGGGTTGTCGCGGTTCACGATGTTGCGAATCGCCATAGAGACACTCAGGACATACCGATGGCCCGTTGAGGAACCCCCGGGCGCCCCTCCCGTGCCGAACGGTCCGGTTGGCGGACGCCGCCCGCTCGATGCCGGAGCAGCTGTTTCGCCGGCAGCACCGAATGCAAACGTCTTGGTCACCCGCAAATTTGCCAAAACGAGTCCCGGCCCTCGTCCGAAATTCCGTGGCAGAATACTCTCGCCAGCAATAGGGTTGGGATCTAGCAGGCCATATTCTGTCGGTACTAAGCCCGCTCGGCTCGTATTCACGGCGATTCCAGGACGACCGTTAAACAATGTGTCGCCATACAAGTCCTGACCAGCCGTGATGTTGAATGGTGCTCCAGACTCCACGATCACCAAGGGATTCAACGACACTCCCCATAGGGTTAGGATGGAGCCCCCGAACGTTCCCTGATTGCGGATGTCGGTGGATGCGGGACCATATTCTCCTGCCATGCTGTACGGGTTTGCTGGCGAAGTTCCCACGCCGATCGCGCCAAAGCTGATGGCGGGATTGAAATCGGTATTCCGCGGAGGAGGCGCGTAATCGGTGTTGCTGAGTGCGTGGTTGTAAACATACGAGCCGAACAGAGACACCGATTGGTTGATTCTCGAGTTTACGTTAACGATCAATTCGTTTTGGTTGTACAGTCCCGAGGAACCGACCTGGAAGATTGCCGCGGGAGTGCCGAGCGGATACGTTCCACTCCCAGGGACTTGCGGATTATAGGTGCCCGGCAGCGGGGCATTGATGTCATTGGTTAAGAACTGATTGGGGCCATGCGAGTTCACGTAGGTAACGGCGATCGTCGTATGCGAGGGAATTTGCCGCTCAACGGAAACGGCCGATTGCATGAGGTACGGAGCCCGTAGATTGGGACCAAGCCTTTCGGTGGCTCGTTGCGAGCCGCCGGAGGCGAGCGACGAGCCCGCCGGTATTGTCGGGAAAAAATCCGGATTGGTCACGACGTACTGCGACTGGGTTATCCCGTTGTATCTCTCCAAGGTGAGGACGCTAGAGATGTCGAAGCGTTGATAGAACCAGCCAAAGCCAGAACGAATAACCGTCTTTGGCTGCGATCCTGACTTGCCGCCTCCGGGAGCCCACGCCAGGCCAAGGCGCGGGGCAAAATCGTTCCAGTCATTAATCGTCGTCTGCCCTTCGTACCGCAAGCCGAGATTGATGGTCAGATTCCTGTTGAGTCGCCATTCATCCCCAAGGAAGGCGCCAACGTCTTCCTGGTTGACGGAGATCGCAGGGTTTCCTGCATTGATTGAGAATTGTGACGCGCCGCCTCCCAACGCCCGAATTTGAGAGGCGGAAACCCCCATTTGCTGGAATAGCAGTGTTCGGCGGTAGCTCTCGATGGAATTAATATTCACGAGCACGGGATTGCCGGATGAGTCGAGCACGGGTTGATTATTCGCGTCCAGTTCCGGCGCCAGGCCGCCGCTGAATACGAAGGTCCCGCCAAAGTTGATGGGAGACGTGTTGTCTAATACTGCCGCGCGGACGCGCACACCGAAATTCCAGGTGTGTAGGTGATGAGAAATGGTCGTGAAGTTTTGGAACTCGAAGCTCGTGAGGGCGTTCGAGGAGGTGCCAAGTTGTGCTCCGCCGCCGACAAACGCGTTCAAGACATCGATCTTCGCGCTTAAATTGTCCGAGGCGCTTGTGATGGTCTGCCGGTCGAATTGAAAACGGGTTTGATTGATGAGGTGCGAGCTCAAGACCTTAGTATTGGCGATCTGGAGGGTGTTGCCCTCTCCCTGGTTGTGGAAGCCGGTCGATACCAGGTTGAACGAACCGACGCGCGAGTGCTGGATGTCTACGGTCTGAAAAACGTAGCGCAGCGAAAGTGTGTCGCTGGGCGTCAGTTGATAATCGACTCGCGGGCTGACGGTGACCCGTCGCTGTGGAATCGTAAAGACCTGAGTAAACGGATCGATGATGGCAAGCGTATTGGGATCAAGCGTCGTTCCGTTGATGACCGCACCATTATCGATCGCCGCGGCATCGGCCGCGACGAAGAACGATGCTCTGGTGCCGAGCGGCCCTTCCAAACTGCCCCCGTATTCGTCAAGCCGAAATGGCGCTTTCTCGGCGGCATAGGGGTTTCGCGAATTCCAGAAGCTGTCGCCGAAATTGTTGTAAAGGCTTCCGTGAAATTTATCCGCGCCCGGCTTTGTCAGAATCTCAATTCGTCCGTAACCAAGGGCGTCATATTCCGGTGAGAACGGATTCTGATTGATGCGCACCTCAAGAATCGAGTTCTTGGAGGGAATCTGTCCGCCGCTGAAGCCATCTATGTAAAACGAGCCTCCATTCGGGCCAGCCGAAGGTCCCGCCATGGCTTGCAGATCCGCCGCGAGGTCTTCGGGGTCGTCTCCCAAAGCCTCCAGTTCCTTCCCTCGTAGCACGACTGCGCTCGCGTTTCCCGCCGATTCGGTGGTGACCGCTGCGCCCGTCTGATCACCGACACTGACTTGCTCGTGCATCGCAGCGACTTTGAGCTGCAAATTAAGAATCTGGACGCCGGAACTCAACCTCACTGTGGCTGGCTCGGGAAGAGAGAGCTGCGACGCAGAAGCCTCGAGCACGTAGTCACCGAACGGTACATCGGAAAGCGAATAAAAGCCTTCCTTGTTCGAAACGGTTTCTCTGAGCTGCCCAGAGGAGCTGGTTAACGCCACTTTTGCTCCCGCAACGACTCCTCCGGATTCGTCGGTGACCACACCTTTAAGCATTCCGGTCTGCGCCAAGGCGGGAGCAGCGCTCAGCAAGAGGAAGAACAGGTAGGTGACAATCTTCATCTTGAGAACCCAGCCTGTGGCGTCATCATTCCTGCCACATCATCGCATTCTTACCTCGAAAGACATAAATGTGCCATTAATCCGCCTCTTCGGGCAGCTCCTACCGCTGTTCCTTCGCGAAGGAAGTTCCTTTCCGAACCCGACAAGGAATGAAGGACCGGTGCCGCAAGAGGCTTGGCCGATATGGGAAGTTAACGGAGGTTCGAAGCACTAAGGAATTGCCGCAAAAACAGAGAGGGATAAGGAAACAAAATCGGCGATCGCCTGTTTTTTTGGCAGGCGGGCTTGCTCCAGACCAAATGAGAGAGCGGCCTAAGACAGCCTCAAATATGCCCGAGGCAACGACCTCGTTTTGGCTAAAGAAGGTGACGTGTCGCGCGTAGTGCGAATCTGGTTGGCATGGCTCACATGAGGAAGTCGCGCCAGGCTAAGGTCTGATAAATTCCAGAACGAGGCACTTCGTCTCCCGGCTTGAAAATATCCAGTACTGTCGGCGGAACTACTTGCCTCAGCCTAAGTTGCGGCTGCGGATCGAGAGCAATGGCGCAGCCTGGTTATCAACATTGCCAGGCGCGGACGGTCTGCGTCGGGCATTGCTGTGAATTTCAGCCCCAGCCCACCGGCCGGTTCTAGATGGCGCACAACGGCTTCCGCCCTGATCTGCCCCTCCTCTACAAGAAAATCAATCTCAACTGGCGCTCCCACCGACCGTGGCGTGCGCGTCTTGATAAACAAACCTCCAAAACTGAGGTCCCCAACAGACGATACATCCTCTCGACTATTGCAGCGCCAATAGACCGACACGCCCTCGACCGTATCGACGCGCGAGGTTCGCCTCCGGGAAAAGGAAGGTTTTCGTAGGAAAGGGTTCATACACCACCTCAGAATCTCCAGAAGGCCTGACTCCCGTCGCCAACCCCGGCTAGATTCAATTAGGTTCTCTCACGCCGGATCCCGTCTCGAGACGCTGCCTAAGACTATGGCTTTGCGTGGCTGCGTTCTCCCGCAAGGAGCCTTTTAGGCTTTGCCAACTCTTAAACCCATGTTCCCGGGCAATGACGTATTGGATGTCTGCCTTGCGGGGTTGGCGTGTCCGCGCCTCAGGGTCTACAGAATACCAGCGGGCAAAGGCCATGGCATCGCCTCGGCGCACCTGATCCAGCATGTGCCTAACTTGCTCTTCGATGTCTTTGAGATTCGAACGCAACGAGAAAGACGGAACCTCCATGCCAAACTCCCCCTTGCCAAGTGTGCCGAGGAGTGAAGCAAGAAAGCGACTTGGGGGCACCTGTCAAAAATGACAGTGCCCTGAAAAGCTGTCGTGTTAAGAGTCGAATCGATCGCCCTCGACTCCGGGCGGATGTCCCGGCGGACTTGCATGACAGGTCAACAGGAAATGGAATGGCTGGATTTGATCTGAATATTTCTTCCCTTCGTTCAGCCTTGCCGGAAGTCGCATGACGGCCGGGCTGCTAACCGATGCGCGCCCGACCATACTTAGATGTGCCGGCCCATTGCACTTGCCCCACATGCTCCTTGCCGGGCGCTACACCAAGCTGCCAAGGCACTTGCTCGGAGGGGTCGGAGGGCGGAGGGGCACGGCGCTTGACCCTGCAACCAATCCGTCCTAAGCTTCGTCTTATCTGGCACATGAGTGGCAAAGCACGGCGTGTCCGTCTGGCGGCATTGCTCCTTGGGATGATCTTCCTGGTGGCGCAGTGCCATTTCTGCTCGGACTTGTCTGTGTCTGCTTCGGCCACGCATGTCTGCCCGGTGTGTTCCGTCGCAGGTTCAGCTGTAGCTACGCAGTCGCCGACCGTTGCGATCATTCGAGCGACCCAGCGGCTCGAAATCGTTTCCCTGGTGCTTGCCGTCGCGTCTGTTTTTCCCTGCGCTATCTCTCCGCGCGCGTCTCCCGCTCTCTAGCCTGCTGTTCCGTTCCAGGTTGGTTCCCTTTCCCAATTGCCGGTTACGCCGTTTGTTTAGAAACGAGCGAGGAGTACGACTTGAGAACAGCGTTCGTAGCGAGCCCATCGGTTCTGGCCGTGCCAGCTTTGCTGTTGGCCCAGCAGAATCCCTCGGCTTCAGGATTTCTTAAGCGTTTCGTCTTCTGCCAGCAATTTCCATTTCCTTACAGGAGTATTGCCGTGAAACGAGTCCTAGTTCTGTCCCTGATTGTTCTTTTTCCGGTAAGTGCTCGCGCGCAGGAAAGAACCCCGAACGCTGAGGTCTCCGAGAAGAAGGAAACTTCGGCGGCAACATCGGTTGCTTCTACGGAAGAAACCCGCATAAAGGCTCTCGAAGAGCAGGTGAGCTCGCTCGCGGAACAGGTGGCTTTGCTCCGCGGTGAATTGAGTGCGCTCCGCGATGCGAAATCGGCTGGGCCACGTCCGGCGGACCATGTTCTACTCGCTTCCTCACGCCTAGAGCCGGGCACACTGCCGGCCACAAGCGCGAGCCCGGCCGTTCCGGCTGGGCCAGAGCCTGCTTCTAGCCCGGCTCCTCCTCAGTACGCTCAGACGCAAACCTACGGCGGGGCCACCTCCAACGCCAAGCTGCTCAATCCAGACATAAGTTTGATTGGCGACTTTATTGGCACCGCGGGACACAACACCGTTTCGCCTTCGCCCTCGCTGGAACTGCATGAGTCCGAGGTCGGCATGCAAGCCATCATCGACCCCTACGCGCGGGGTGATGCCTTTCTCTCGTTTGGCGAGCAAGGTGTGAACGTTGAAGAAGGCTACATCACGTTCACATCGCTTCCGGCGGGCCTGCTTCTGAAGGTCGGCAAGATGCGCGCTGAATTTGGGAGGCTCAACACCATTCATAATCACGCCCTGCCGTTCATCGATCGGCCGCTCGCCACGAACAATCTCGTTGGGGGCGAAGACGGCATCGATGATGCGGGTATCTCTCTTTCGCGGTTTCTGCCGGCGCCCAAGAACTGGTTCTTCCAGGGAACAGCCCAGGTTTATCGGGGTGATTCCGATGAGGTTTTCTCCGCCAACCGCCGCCAGGACGTTAGCGTCGTCGGTCATCTGCGGCTCTACCGCGATCTCGGAGAATCGACCAACATCGACCTCGGCGGGTCTTACGCACGCGGGCACAACAACGCGGGAGTCGGGACGGCGTTCAATCCGGAAGACTTCCTCACCAATCTCTACAGCGCCGACGCCACGTTGCGCTGGAAGCCGCTGCGCCGGGCCATCTACCATTCTTTCCTTCTACGCAACGAGTTTTTTTGGAGCGCCCGCGATCAACTCTCTCCTCTCCAGGTTTTTGAAACACAACACGCATTCGGGATGTACTCGTACGCCGAATACCGCCTCAACCGCCGTTGGACGGCGGGAGGCCGCTTCGACCGAAGCGGACGAGCCACCAACGCCAACCAGACGGACACAGGTTTTTCGAGTATCCTCACGTACTGGCCCAGCGAGTTTAGCCAGATTCGTGGCCAGTACCGCTACGGACATTTGTGGGACATTACCAACGCTCGTTTCACCAACGCCAACGAGTTCCTGTTTCAGTTTCTTTTCGTGATGGGCGCGCACGGGGCGCACCCGTTCTGACCTCTGGGGAGAAATCATGCGAAACACAAATGGCAGTGTTCGCTTTGTGGCTATGGGCCTGGCCCTATTCTTGCACTGCGCTACTGTGCCTTCTTCGTCGGGCGCCGAGAGCAAGTTCAAGATCATAACCTCAACGACTGACTTGGCGGCGCTCGCCCAGGAGATCGGAGGAGACAAGGTCGAAGTCGAATCAGTTGCCCGGGGCTACCAGGATCCGCACTTCGTTGAAGCCAAACCCAGTTTTCTGCTCAAGCTGCGCAAGGCCGATCTGCTTATCGTCGTGGGTCTCGAACTGGAAATCGGCTGGCTTCCCCCGCTGATCACGCAATCGACCAACCCCAAAATACAAGTGGGCGCTCCGGGCTACTTCGACGCTTCTCGCTTCGCGAAGATCCTGGAAATTCCGACGGGCGTGTTGACGCGGGCCGAAGGCGACGTCCATCCCCTGGGCAACCCGCACTACTGGCTTGATCCTGAGAACGGTCTGCAGATCGCCAAGGGTATTCAGAACAAGCTCTCGGAAATGCGTCCGGGCGACGCCGCTTATTTCGCCGAGCGCTATGACGATTTCGAACGGCGCATCAAGCAAGCCGATGAAAAATGGCTGGCGGAGATGAAACCCTACGCCGGACGGAAAATCGTGACTTACCACCGTTCCTGGCCCAATTTTGCCGATCATTTCCATCTCGACGTCGTTGGTTACGTGGAGCCGCGGCCAGGCATTCCCCCAAGCCCGCAGCATACGGTAGAGTTGATGCGCCTGATGAAAAGCGAAGGGGTCAAGGTCATCGCCGTGGAACCTTACTTCGATTTGAAAACACCGAACGCCATCGCCCGTGAAACCGGCGCGCGGGTCGTCGTGCTGATGCCGTCGGTGGGCGGAGAAAAGGAAATCACCGACTACTTCAAGCTGTTTGATGACGATATTGCGAAGCTGAAGCAGGCCTTTGACGAAACAAAATAACGCTAGGAGACTGCGGATGGAAATCCTCGTTTTCTTGCTCGCGCCCTTTGTCGCAAGCCTCATTCTCACGGGGATCCACGCGTATCTCGGCGTGCACGTCGTTGAGCGGGGGGTCATTTTCGTTGATTTGGCTCTTGCTCAAATCGCCGCCCTCGGGGCTACGGTTGCCGTCGTGATCGGAATGGACCCGCACGGCCGGGCGTCGTACTGGATCAGCCTTGGCTTCACGTTCCTTGGCGCCGCTATCTTCTCCTTCGCCCGCAGCGCCCGCGGCCATATTCCCCAGGAAGCCTTCATCGGCATTGCCTATGCCGTGGCCTCGGCCACCGCCATTCTTTTGATGAGCAAGGCAACGGGTGAGACCGAACACCTCAAGGACATGCTGGTTGGCAACATTCTGGCGGTTTCTTGGCAGGAAGTGCGAAAGACAGCGCTTCTCTACGGGGCAGTCGGTCTCTTCCACCTCATTTTTCGCAAGAAATTTCTGTCCATTTCCATGAATCACGGCAAAGCAGAGCAGTCAGGGATGAACGTGCACTTCTGGGACTTTCTCTTCTACGCTTCGTTTGGTTTCGTTGTAACGTCTTCGGTGGCCATCGCCGGAGTGTTGCTGGTTTTCTGCTATCTCATCGTTCCCAGTGTGGGTGCCATGCTTTTTGCTGACCGGATTGGCCCGCGGCTGGCGATCGGCTGGACCATGGGCACACTCGTTTCGGCATTGGGATGCTACCTTAGCGTTCAACTCGATACCCCGACAGGTGCAACGATTGTGGTTACGTTTGGCGCCATACTTGTCCTGATGTTCTTCCTGCACCTCATCGTGCATCGCGGGCGCACGGCCCAGGACCTTGAAGCTGCTCCAGCGGTTCAACGCGAGCTCCAAACCGCCTCTTCCTCGCGAGGGAAGTAGGTTGTCTTATCCTTCTTTCAGGAGCGCCAATCTTGCGCTGTGGAAGGTTTGCCTTTGGCGGGGATTCTGACCACAGCGGATGCACGCGCCCTCCCGCAGCATTTCTCTCGGGTGGGTTGTTGCTCATTCTAGGTCCAGGCACACCCTACCCTATCCTGATCTCTAAGCGAGGAACGGAAGAAAGGGAAGAGGTTCGCCGGAGAAGTGCTCCAATCACTTCGTAAGGAACCCGGGTTGTTAGGAAATTGACCTACCTGAGGATCAGGATGATCAGCGGCCGTATCTGCCAATCAGGTCCGAGTGCGCGAGAGTGTGGCCGTACATGGCGCGTTCGAGGTCGGCCTTTGCCACACCTGCCTTCAAATTCAGCTTGGCATCGAGCGCGTACAGCTTGAAGAAATAGCGGTGCGGATTGCCCGGCGGGGGGCACGGCCCACCGTAGCCGATTTTGCCGAAGTCGTTGCGGCCCTGCCGCGCGCCATTTGCAAGCTGCTCCTGCTTCGCCACTCCTTCCGCAAGCTCTCTGGTTTCGGCGGGCAGGTCGAACAGCACCCAATGCACCCACGTGCCTGCGGGAGCGTCAGGATCGTCCATGATGAGCGCGAAGCTTTGCGTTTTTGCCGGAGGCTCGCTCCAAGTGAGCTTGGGCGAGGCGTCGGGCCCGTCGCAGGTGAATTTTTTCGGAATCGTTTCGTTGGCCGCAAAGGCATCGCTCGAGATTTTCATGGTTCCCCCTTGGGCGTTCTCAGATGACATTGCGCCAAGGAAAGCCGAGAGGCAGAGCGACAAGCCAATCAAGGCGGTAAACACGTTTCGCATAACTGCGGCCTCTGCTATTCTCCCGAGGAAGCAGCCTGTCGCAAGGAGCAAAACTCCAAGGCCGTTTGCAAGCGCAGTCTGATCGACTTCGCGCCCGGCGTTTCACCGCCGGCTGCGGTCCTTGCGCACCGCTTCATCAATCAAAGCCTCCAGCTCGTCCCGCGTCAGCGTCACGCGATCCTCCGCGGACTCGCCCCCTTCATTGGTCATCGGCAGCTCCGCGCCGCCTCCCGGCGGAGGCGAAACGAAATATCTCGGACGCGCGGCCATCAACTTCGCCACTTCGCGCCCTGAGAGCAGAACGGGCTCGCCCGCCAGTTCCGCCGCGAGCGTGATCTTGGCACAGTGCTCGATGGTCTCCATGCGAAAGAAAGCAGTCAGCAGATCCGCTCCACAGGTCACCGCCCCGTGGTTCGCCAGCAGCAGTGCGTCGTAGTGTGGAACAAACGGCTCGAGCGCCGCGCTCAACTCCGGTGTGCCCGGAGTGGCGTATTGCACCAGCGGAATCTGGCCAAGACCGACGATCACCTCCGGAAGCAGCGCTTGGTTCAAGGCGCGTCCGGCAACCGCGAAGCCCGTGGCCGTGGGCGGGTGGGCATGGCAAACGACATTCACGTCGGGCCGCATGCGGTAAAAAAGGAGGTGCATGGCGAGCTCGGAGGAGACCTTGCGATCCCCCGCGACCTGCCGGCCCTCAAGGTCGGTCATCACCAGGTCCTCGGGCGAAAGCATCCCCTTGTTCATGCACGTGGGGGTCGTGAGGATGCGGCCGTCGCCGAGGCGCACCGACAGGTTGCCCTCGCAGGCAACAATGAAACCGCGTTCGTACATCCAGCGCCCGGCAACGCATATCTCCCGGGCATGTTGGGCATCGTTTTTTGCGTGGCCTGGTAAAAGTGAGTCCGGGGTCAAGGTCGGACTCCTTTCTGGCGCGGAAACAGCCGCACCGTCTCTTTCAAATCCCTTCAGGCGCACCCCGTGGGGACATACGAAATGGCCCCGCCAGCTCCCTGGGCCTGGCGTGAGCGCAAAGAAAGTATTATAAAACTCGGCTGGAATCTAGTGCCGTTCCGATTTTTTTGGGGGGGGCCCTTAGTTGAATGGCCGTGCCTGGCATTCGCCCTTTTTGCGCTCGCCCCCGCTCACGAGGCCAAGCAAAGTTCGCAGACACTAGGCGTAAATGCCGCGCAGCTTGAGGACCGTGGCTACGCGGTCGATCGCCAGCATGTAAGCCGCGATGCGGTTATTGACCTTGTGCAGTTCTGCGTAGCGCACGACCTCGTCGAAGGCATTCTCCATAATGTCCATCAGCCGCTCGTTGACCTCGCTCTCCCGCCAGAAGAATCCCTGGCGGTCTTGCACCCACTCGAAGTAACTCACCGTCACGCCACCGGCGTTGCCCAGAATGTCGGGTATGGTGAAGATCCCTTTCGCATCGATGATCGTATCGGCTTGCCAGGTCGTCGGGCCGTTCGCGCCTTCACAGAGGATTTTCGCCTGCACCTGGTTTGCATTTTTCTCGGTGATCTGGTTTTCAATGGCGGCGGGGATGGCGATGTCGCAGGACTGGAAAAGTACATCGCGCGGGGACATTTTCGTTCCGCCGTCGGGAAAACCCTGCAGCGGCTTTTTCTGCGTGTAGACCCAGTCGATCACTTTGGGTATGTCGAATCCCTTCTCGTTGTACAGCCCGCCGCCAATATCCGCGAGACCGACGATTTTGTAGCCGGCTTTTTGCATCAAGTCGGCAGCCATCGAGCCGACATTTCCGAAACCCTGCACGACCACGCGGCAACCCTCTCTTTTCATGCCGACCCTGGCGAGCGCCTTGTCACAGCAGATCATGACTCCGCGTCCCGTGGCTTCGCGTCTCCCCCGCGAACCGCCCAGCTCAATCGGCTTGCCGGTCACCACCGCCGTTGTGGCTTGCCCGACGTGCATCGCATAAGTGTCCATCACCCAAGCCATGGTTTGTTCGCCGGTGCCCACGTCCGGCGCCGGAATGTCGCGCTCCGGCCCAATCCAATCCGCCAGTTCCGCCGTGTAGCGTCGCGTCAAGCGTTCCGTTTCACCGCGGGATAATTTGCGCGGGTCGCAAATCACCCCGCCCTTGGCGCCCCCAAACGGAATATTCACGACCGCGCACTTCCAGGTCATCCAAGTGGCCAGCGCGCGCACTTCGTCAAGCGAAACGTCGGGGGCGAAACGAATCCCGCCTTTTCCCGGCCCGCGCACGTTCGAATGCAGCACACGGTAGCCGGTGAAAACTTCCAGCTGCCCGTTGTCCATGCCCACCGGAATGTACAGCGTGATTTCTTTGCTCGGCCACTTCAGGAAGCGATAGAGTCCCTGCTCGAGGCCCAGCTTGTTGGCGGCCACTTCAAAACGCGCTTCAGCGTTCTGGTAGACATTCATCTCTTCCGGCATCGGGGCTTGCGACATGCAAAGGTCTCCTTCGCTAACTTTCCCTCTTTCTTGTCGCTCTCAAGCGAGGGTGCAGGATTGCCTGGCAAACGATTGAGTTGGGGACAATACCATCACATCATGCCGTTTCTTTTTTGGACCAAGCGTCCTTACACAATTCGTCCTGTGATGATTCCACAGGCGTGAATTCAGGGGCCAAGGAAGGCTTCAGCGGTCTACCCCACCGCCAGACTTGCCATTTGGCCGGGGCGCCAGTATACGAACCTGTTTCGCATCCCGCAAGGCATACAGGCCCTTCTCGCGCGGCCCCCTTGCAACCTAGACTCTTGCTGCTAGCTAGCTAGGCCGTAGGTCAGCCCGTCTGCAGAGAACGACTAGCGTTGCTTTTGCAAGCGGAACTGGATTGTGACGGTCAGGTGCATCGGCACCGCTTTGCCGTCCAGCGTGGCCGGCTCATATTTCCACTGCCTCAAAGCATCCATGGCCGCCTGCTCGAGCAGCGTCGGGCCGGAAAGCACTTTCATCTTGGCGACCCGCCCGTTCGAATCAATGAGCGCATCAATGGTGACCCCTCCGGAAAAGTGCTGAGCCTTTGCCATTGCCGGATACTCGGGCGGCACAGAAGAGATTAACCTGGCCTGCTTTACGTCCCCGCCTGCCGGGACGGGCGTTGCCGGCGCTGCCGGCTGTTTGCCCGAAGCTCCCAGTTCTGGGCCCAGGGCATTGGCATCGCCCTCGGAGGGCTCTTCGCTCAAGTCCGGTTCCAAACTGTTCTGCGCCGTCCGCTTCGGTGAAAGCTTGGGCGCCTCGAGATGCACTTCTCCAAGAACAGGCTTCTTCTCGGCTGATGGAACCGCCTCGGGCTCGGCGGCTTCGGCCGTCGTAACCGCTCTTCCGCCATCAGCGGAATCTGAAGCACTTTCCGGGTTAGAGGCTTCGACAGCCGTCGCGCTTGCTGGAGCCGCATTCCCTGGCACATTCGCGTTGCTTCGATCCGGCTTCGCTCGTGCCATCGCGGAAGCTACGGGCGCTTGCCGAGAGAAAACCCCGGCAAGAACCCCGCCCGCCTGGTGGCTCTTATACCACCAGGCGCCTGCGGCCAGGAGAGCAGTCACCGCCACGAGCGCGGCAAAAAGCATGCCCTTTCCGGGCTTCTTGGGCGCGTTTTCCTTAACTTTCTTCACGCCTTCAAACGGCAGCTCGCTTCCGAACTGAGGAATGTGCGAATCCGCGGCCCTCTCCTTTTTGATCGGCGCTGCGAGCGGCGCCATCAGCTCGTCTAGCGGCCGCCGTTCCCGGACGCGCTTGGCTTTCTCCCGGAGGACGAGTTCGTTCGTCGAAGACGGGGCGGCAGGGTTGCGTGCCATCGGGGCGAGCCACGCAGGAAGCTCGAGTCGAGCCTCCTCGAGGGACTCGAGAGCGGGGATTGGCGCCGGAGGCGCGACCTTCGAAGGCTCTTCAAGCTTCTCCGCCTCCGGCAAAACCGCACCTGCGCTCGGTCGAGCGGGATTCTCGAGAAGCTGCGCTGCGCTTTCGTGCACCGGGTCGGCCTTGGGAAGCGAAATGGCGGGCTCCTCGACGGGAACCGGCAGAGCGTCCATGGCCGGAGTCGCGGACGAGCTCTCAGCCTGGTCGGCAAGCTGCAGTTGCGACAGCTCTTGCTCCAAGCGCGTCGTGTGTTGCTTTAATCCCTCCGGGTCGGGATCGCTCGCGGCCGGCACTTTGGCAGGTGCTGCGGGAGCCGAATCGGCAGGCGCGGGTTGCACTTCGAAGAAGGGAGCGAGACTGGACAAATCGAGTGTCGCGGGATTCGACGGCGGTTCGGATGGCGCAAAAAGCGACGCGGGCTTGTCCGACGGGCGGGCCAGTTCAAAGTTGCGAACGGGCGGCTGGCTCGGGGCGGGCCCTTCTGTTTTTGGAACGGACTCGAGGGGAGCAACACTGGGCGGTTCGGCGGGAACACGGGAAGCCGACTCGCGCTTCTTCAGCCAAGGTTCGACGAGCGGCTCCTCGGAACCAAACGAAGGTGCGAGGGGCACCGCAGGAATACCGGAATCCGGCCTCGGGTTGGGAGTGCCCAGCAAAGAACCGGAATCTATCGGCGCGGGAACGATGGAAGATCCGGACAGCGCGGGAATCGCTGGCGTCGACAAAGCCGGCGCAGGAGTCGAAGACCTCCCCGCAACGCCGCTCGGAGCGATGCCCGCGGCGGATTCGTCCACCTTTTGCGCCGCCAGCCGCGAAGGCGCCGGCGAGCCATTGGTTGCGGTCGGACGGCTTGCGTCAGGCGAGGCTTGCGGTCCCGGCGCAATCCGGTCGGCGGGGAAACGCATCCCCCAAAAACCCACAGCGGGCTCGGTAAATTCCAGTTCCACGTATCCGCTGACGCTGCGATAGTTCTTGGACTTCACCACCTGGCAAACGACTTCCTTTTTCGTGCGCTCGTTGGTTAGGAAGAGCAATTGGCCGGGAGCCAGTGCGGAATGCAGCTTGATGACCGCGCCGTTGCCGTGGATCATTACGGTTTTGGTCGCTTCGGAAAAAGGTTCTCGCTTGTCGCCGCCTTCCACAGTGCGCGCGCCATTCACCGCAACGGGAACTTCGAGGGCCACCGGTTGCGGCCTGGTCGGGGGATCGCCCGGTGCCGCCGAACCGGGGCGCGAGCTGGTTTCGGAAGTTGCCAGCGTGTCCGAATCCTTGATGATAAGAGACATCGCGCGCACACCTGTGAAGCAGAATTTGCGGTTTGCCCGCTAGAAACACGTTTTCCATATCGGGGCTACCTTTTCTATCTTCTGCTTCTGCGGAGAAAGCCAACCATAGTACAGGCGTACCACTTTTGGCTAAGCAACAACTGTTCGCGCGTACAGGAGCGAATGGCGACGAGCGGGCATCTTTTCTCGCGCTTGGTTACCATATGGCCGTAAAGCCTCGGCTTTTGGGCCGACGATATAAAGGATATAAGGCCCCTCTTTCTTTTCCTTGCAAACTGCTCTATATTCTTATGTCCGAACGACCTATGGGCGGGCAGCCCAAAAGTAAAGCCTCTTCGTGGTCCTCCGCTGAAGTAGGGCGGTTGTGGGAGGAACCCACCGAAGCCATCTCGGGAAAACAAACCGAGGCCGTAGGAATCCTCGCCGCTTGCGGCGGGGAGGATGTCAAGGTCGAGTTCTGCTTAGCGGCCCCTTGAACTGCTCATCCACTTCCACCTGGTAGCCGGTGACCAATTTGTTAGTTTCGTTGGCCATGCCGATGACCGCCTGAAGTTCCTTGAACATCGCGTCGGTCATTCCTTTTCGAAAGGCGGACGCGGTGTGCGAATAGATGCAGTAAGTGCAATTGTTGGTCACGCTGACGGCGATATAGAGCAACTCCTTGGTTAGCGGATCCAGTGCGCCCGGCGCCATCACCTGCTTGATGCTTTCCCACGTGCGCGCGAGCAGCGCGGGATCGTGCGCGATGGCTTTCCAGAAATTGTTGATCCAATCGGTCTTACGCGTGGCCATGATGTCGTCATAAATGGCGCGCACCTGCGGGCTCGCGTCCTGGTATTCAATCAGCCCAAACGTCGACATGGGACTCTCCCAAACCTCGAAATCGCTACGGCGGACAGGATTTTATCGCGACTCTCCCGGGTCTTGTCACCTTGACCGCGCAAGGAGGTCGGCCAGTGCCGACAAGGGCCCGATGAGGCCGCGAGTACCCGCGAGTTGCTCACGGCAAGGTCGTGAACTTTTTCACCGTCTATGTTTCGATGCTCCTTCTCGCGACCCGCACTTCTTCCCGTCCCGGTTATGAATTTTCTCGCTCCTGCGAATAACATTCATTCACATTCATTCTTCTTGACAGCAAAGACTGGGGCAGGTTACAACTCCAGCCATCAGCATATTGCCGTTCAGGTGCCGGTGCCGGTATCCCTACCGAGACAGGGCGAGCGGTCCGGGGGGCTTGTCCTTAAATGACGGATCCCTCGATTGAACAACCGAGTGTGTGTGGGTTCCCACACCATCCGCAGTTGGTCTGGGGTGGCCTTGGTTTTTGTATTGCACGTTCTCCGGCCCTGCCGGAAAACGAGGGTGCGGTCAGTTCAAGTTTTGATCGAAGAGGGGGGATGGAATCTATGAAGCGCTTTGTAACAGCAATTCTCATCGCATTCTCACTGGCAGTTGCACTAGATGCGCAGACCTTCCGCGGCTCCATCAACGGAACGGTCACCGACCCGTCGGGCGGAGTGATTCCCAACGCCACGGTCAAGGCCACGGAAATCGCCACGGGCATCGATCACACCACTACGACGACGAGCGACGGAGCCTTCGCGTTCCAAGACATTCCGCTTGGTTTTTATAAAGTAGTGGTGACGGCTACGGGATTCCCGACGTATACCGTTGACAAGGTCGAAGTCATCGCCGGTCAGATCTACACTCTACAGGTGAAGCTGCAGCTTCAGCAGCAGACCACCACCGTGGAAGTTTCCGCGGCTGCGCTGACGCTCGATACCACCACGCAAACCCAGACCATGACGATTCCCGACGACGTGGTGCAGAACATGCCTCTGAACGGGCGGGACTTCACGCAAATGATTTCGGTTGCACCTGGTTTTGGCGGTTATAACGTTGGTGGCTTCGGCTCGTTGAACGGTACGCGGCCTAACCAGGTCAACTGGCAGATCAACGGGGTGGACAATAACGATTTCTGGCACAACATTCCCGCCATCAATCAGGGCGGCGTCTCCGGGATTGCCGGCACGGTCCTGCCGATTGACGCAACGGTGGAATTCTCAGTGCAAACCTCCTCGGGCCCCGAGGGCGGGCGCAACGCCGGTGGCACGGCCAACATTGTCCTCAAGTCCGGCACCAACGATCTGCATGGCTCCCTCTATTACTATAACCGAAACGAAGTCTTTGGTAACCCTTCGCCCTTCTTTGTTCCCGCGCCCGGCACCAAGGCTCCCAGGGAACGGAATGAAAACTACGGTTTCGCTGTCGGTGGGCCGTTCATCAAGAATAGGACCTTCTTTTTCCTCAGCTACGAGAAGCAGGAGTTCGTTTTCGGCCTGTCAGGAATCGCCACGGAGCCTTCGGCAGCCTGGGTGGCGCAAGCAGGTGCTCTGCTCGCCTCAAACAACAAGCCCGTTAGTCTCGCTTCCTGTAACGTGCTCGCGGGGCTTACCAAAGACCTCCCTGCTAACCAGATTCCTGCCGGGTGCCAGACCAGTGGCGCGGGTTTCTGGCCCACCTCGGGCAGTAACTCGATTTTGAATTTGCCTTCGACTACGGGCAATTTCTTCAGCCCCAGCACCGAGTTTGGTTACAGCTACAACGGCGTCGCTCGGCTTGATCACCAATTTTCTGACAAACATCATCTTTCGCTCCACGCCATTATCGGCCAGGGGAACCAAGTAGCTCCGCTTGGTGGTAGCCCCGCGCTCGGAACAGCCAGCTCGAACTTGTCGTACTACTTCGAGGTGGCTCCTCTCCACGACGGAAATTATGGCGCAGTCTTAAACTCCACGCTGTCAGCGAGGTTGACGAATCAATTCCTTTTTGGCGCCAGCTACTTCAACCAGCTCTTTCACGACAACAACAACAGCTTTGTGACCAAGGACCTTGGTTTGTTCCTCAGCCCGGATGCCACAAAAAACGGCCAGCCCATTAATGGGGCCCCGAACATTAGAATCACAGGCTTTGAGCAAACCGGCTTGACTCCCCCGGAGGGCCGAAGCGACTTGACTACCCACTATACTGACATTGTTTCGTATAGTGTCGGGAAACATCAATTTCGCTTCGGAGGCGAGTATCGCCACGGGAAACTTAACGAGTTCTATCACCGCCGCGGGACTGGAAGATTCAATTTCGACGGAACGCAAGGACCTTGGGCAAGCAGTGCGACTTGTACCGGGGCGACAGCTAACCCCCCGCTCTGCGCGCTCGCCGACTTTCTCGCTGGCGACGTGTCTTCATCAACGATCGTCGTTGGAAATCCCGAGCGCTTTGTGCACGTCAACGCCCTCAATGCCTACGTTCAGGATTCCTACCAGCTGACTAAGAAACTCAACCTGCAATACGGCCTGCGCTACGAATACTTCGGGCCTATGCAGTCCGACAAGAGTGGCGACATCGCCAACTTCGTTCCGGGAACGGGATTTGTCGTCCAGAGTAGCGCCCACCCTCTCTTCGACCCTGGTAAGAACCATTTCGCTCCACGGCTCGGCTTTGCCTATCAGCCGAATGCTAAAGGCGATCTCGTGGTCCGCGGTGGATTTGGTGTTTTCTACGATCAAATCAACCTAAATCCCTTCTTGGACTTCCGTCCGCCCATCACTGCGCCTTCGGGGGTTCACAGCAATCCGTTCGGTGCTGATCCCAACTCTACCTATGGCGCGAATAGGCTCGGCCAAGGTTCCTACCAATGGGATGCCGTCCAAGCAGGGGGCAATTCCATTTTTCCAGGCGTACAGGCTTGCTCCGATCCAAATTGCGGCGCCGCAACCGACCCCAAGGGCCTGAGCATTTATTCTGTCAGCAAGAATTTCCGTGTGCCGTACTTCTTCAATTACAACTTGCAGGTGGAGAAAAGCTTCGGCAACGCCGTTGTTTGGCAGCTCGGCTATGTCGGCAGCCAGGGGCGAAAGCTAAATCTGGTGTCCAACATCAATCAGCCCCTCGCCAATGGCGTCCCCGTCCCGAGCGCACTGCTTCCTGTGACTACCTTCAGGGGTGCACCGGTAAGCGTCCCTTATCCTAACTTCGGCAACATCCTGCAACTCAACACCATCGGCAATTCCAATTACAATGCTCTGCAAAGCATTCTCAAATTAAGACAGTGGCGCGGACTGAGTTCGCAGATCGCATATACCTGGTCTCACTCTCTGGATGACATCAGCGAGTACCGCGGCACTGTTGTGGATAACGCCTACAATCGCAGCGCGGATTATGGCAACAGTGACTTCGATACACGCCATCTTTTCACCATCGACTTCACCTATGACGTTCCGAAGGCTCCTTGGGCAACTTCCGCATGGACAAAGCGCGTCTTTAACGACTGGCAAATCAGCAGCGTGATGAACTGGCACAAGGGGCAGCCGTACGACGAGATCCTGTCTTATTTGAACCTGATCCCCGGCGCCAACCCGTTCGCTAGTGCCAATGGGGTTACCATTGACCATAAATTCGTGCCCGGTGCCGGCACGCTGTGGATCAACCCAACGGCCTTCTGCGATCCCAATGCAGGAGACCCCGGTTGCACGGGATCACCCCTTGGCAACGTCTCCAGGAACAAATGGTACGCGCCGTCCTTCGGAGATGTCGACCTGTCCTTCATCAAGAACATCGGGATTACTGAGCGCGTCAAAATCCAGCTCCGCGCCGACTTCTTCAATCTCCTGAATCGGATTAATCTGTCGTCCGGAGTCGGGGCTTTGCCCGCGTTCGGAAGTGCTTCACCAAATGGTGACGTCTGCGCCGAGGATAAAACCACCCATAGGTGCTCTGCGAATTTCAAGTCGACTGGATTCGGTATGGTGACGGACACGATCGGCGACTTCAACGGCGCTCCGGCCATCGGCCCCGGCGAATCTCGCAACATTCAGCTCGTGGCCAAAATCATCTTCTAGCGTTCTAAGGGGCGCAGAAGGAACTTCAGCCAAGAGGCTCCCGCATCTGCTGGGGGCCTCTTGCTTTTTGTAGTGGACTCCCGCAGCCCATCGTCCGCTTCGATTCCCCTATATTCTCCCGAGCGCAGCCATGAGGGGCGAGGCTCAATCGCGGACGGATTTGCAGCACCGGGCTTAGTTAGCCCGCCGTTGCCGGGAGCGGATGCGAATTCTAACGAGGAAGGAATTCTTCCCCTAAATGCGGATTTGCCCCGCCGCCGCCCTCTGTTGGTGAAGGAATTCTTCGAGCAGCAGTTGCGACAGCCGCCGGGTGTTGTGGCGCAGCACGCCGTGTTCCTCGACGAGATCGTCGAGGATCACCCGACAGCCAAGGTTCCGCAGCGCGGCAAGGTCCACGGTCACCGGCACCGCTCCTTCCGCGCGATAGCGGCGCGCCACTTCGGGCGAGATCGCCTGCCGGTTGGCGATCACGCAGTCGATCACCCGGTGCGGCACGTGCTTCTGAATGGCGCAAACGTGGTCCGCCAGCCCGTAGCCGGTCGTTTCGCCGGGCTGCGTCATCAAGTTGGCGATGTAGACTCGGGGAGCCTTGGACCGCGCGATCGCCGCGGCAATGTAGGGAATCAGCAGATTGGGCAGGACGCTCGTGTACAGCGAGCCTGGGCCCATGAGAATCAGGTCGGCCTGGTCGATGGCTTCGACAGCGGCGGGCAGGGGGCGCACGCGGCTCGGAGAGAGGCTCAGTCTCTTGATGCGTGTGCGGCTGGCACTGATGCGCGTCTCGCCGTGAACCACGCGGCCGTTTTCGAGGATGGCAACCAGACGGACATTCGAGAGCGTCGAGGGGAAAATGCGCCCGCGAATGGCGAGCACTCTGCTCGTCACGCGAATCGCCTCGATAAAGTCGCCGGTGACGTGCGTCAGCGCGGCGAGAAACAGATTCCCGAAATTGTGGCCGGCGAGACCCCGTCCCGCGTGAAAGCGGTACTGAAACAAGCGGCCCATCAACGCTTCATCTTTGGAAAGCGCGACCATGCAGTTGCGAATGTCGCCCGGCGGCAGAATGCGATTCTCGCGCCGCAAACGCCCGGAACTGCCGCCGTCATCGGTCACCGTGACGATGGCAGCGAGATCGGAGATCGGTCGCTCGGCGGTCGAAAGTTCGTCCGGGCGCCGCACCACCCGTTCTTTCAAGCCGCGCAGCAGCGTAGACAGCCCGGTTCCCCCGCCCAACGCGACAATGCGGAAGCCCGGCGGCAGAGCTTTTCTCGGAGAGCCGTGTTTCTTCATTTCCAGTTGAGAAAAGGAGCCACCTGTTTATTCTACAGGAAAGAGTTCAGATACCGCGCACCCTCGGGAAGATATGCGGAAGAGCCGAAGCTACAGCGCCACTTCCGGCTGATGCCGCCCTTCGTCACAATTCACGATGGTTATGTTTTCTAGCCAGCAAACCCGTCTTTCTCCGGGTAGAGCAATTCGGTGAAGCGCGGATCTTCCTGGAGGAAGGCGAAATCTTCGTCGTTGCGCGCGTGGTAGCGGTTTTCCGGGCGCAACTGGATGGCGACCTTGAGGTTCTGGAGTGCGGAGTCGGCTTCGCCGGTGAGGCAATCGAGCGCTGCCAGCGCGTAATGAATGTGGTCGGCCTTGGGCGCGGCCTTGCGCGCTTTGTCGAGGCTCTCCCGCGCTTCGTCCCAGCGCCCGATGTTCATCATGGCCACGCCGCGCTGGTAATGGTCTTCCGCGCCGCGCGGATTGTGTTCCTGCGTGGGCTTCATGCGCTGCTCGGCAATTTTCAAATGCACGCGCGCGCGGTCCGCCAGTTCCTTGCTCGGACCTTTCAGCACTTCTTCCAGTCCCTGCTTGGCGCGGGCGAATTTTTGCTGATGAAATAGTGACAGAGCTTCATCGTAAGTCTTCAGCTGCTCCTGCACGCGCGGATCGACCAACTCAACGCCGCCGCGCTGCGGCGGTGGGGGCGGCCCTAAGTTCCTCTTTTTCTGTGGCTTAGAGGAATTGTGCCCGGTGCTCTTGGAGTGCTGTGCCGAGCCCCCGGGGGCTTTTCGGACTTTGCCCATGGTCGGCATGCTAGCAGAGGCGGCGACGCGCGTCAAACGCGGATTTATTACTTTCGAGTAAATAACTCTGCAATAAAAATGCGGGACGGCGGAGCGGGACACTGGTTACCGAACGGCAGCATCAGGAAAAAATAGCTCGTCCAAATCGCTCGAGAATCGCGGAAACTGGAGTTCAGGCTGCAAAGCGATGGAAACACGGGGCGGGAATGCTGGCCTGCCTCGAGCGCGTATGCTAGATTTGTGGCCGGACACTGGTCGACGACAAAGTGCCTTTCATCAATTTTCCTGCACGCGAAATTAATTGCAAGCTGGTGTACTACGGTCCGGGTCTCGGCGGAAAAACCGCCAACCTGCAGTGGGTCTACGACCATACCGGGCAGAACCAGAAGGGCAAAATGGTGTCCCTGGCCACGGAAACCGACCGCACGCTGTTCTTCGACTTCCTTCCGCTCGACCTGGGGACGGTGCGGGGCTTCAAGACTCGCTTTCATCTCTATACCGTGCCCGGCCAGGTGTTCTACGAGGCCAGCCGCAAGCTCATCCTGAAAGGGGCGGACGGCGTAGTGTTCGTGGCCGATTCGCAGGAAGAGCGGCTGGACGCGAATTTCGAGACCATGGAAAACCTTCAGGAACACTTGAAAGAACACAACCTGAATTTCTCGACGATTCCCTACGTGCTGCAGCTGAACAAGCGCGACTTGCCGAACGCCATGCCCGTGCCGGAATTGACCAAGCAACTTCGAAAAAAAAGCGAGCCGGTTCTGGAAGCCGTGGCCATTCAAGGCACCGGCGTCTTTGAAACCCTCAAGGAAGTGGCCAAACTCGTCCTCGCTGAACTGAAAAAAGGGGCTTAAAGGAAGTAGAATTCCTCAATTAAACAGGTGAAATGCGACCTCCAGGCTTGTTCTTACTGGGGCGGGATGGCCGTGCTAACGGTCCTATCTCGCCAGGGCAAAATATCATCTTCTTTTTCTTTCGGACCAAATCCTTCGAGGTGAAACGTGAGCTCAATTCCGCCATCCCTCTCATTCAGAGTTCCCAAAATTGTGCCAGTGGCTCCCCATTGTTGGGCAATGCCCCAGACAGATGTCGTTTGAGCGAAGGTCCTCGAGCGTAGTCCAGTTTTCGACTAGATAGTTTCTGAGCGCTTTGCGATCAAGAATTTCCTTTCCGGGGGAATAGCTTGCGAGTGATTCGGAAAAGCCGTCGGCAAGGACGGTGCCCGATTGCGACGAGGTGCCGGGTGAGTTTCGGAAGAAATCGATCACAAGGACCTTGGGCTCTTTTTCGGCATGTTCTGCATCGCGAATCCTTTGTTTATGCCCATATTATGCGAGCGTCTGATCGCTTAGATGCAGGAATTCGGCCAAGCTCATCGTACTAGGTGAAATTGGCGAGGGCGGCGGATTCGGTGTCGAAGGTGGGAATGGCTTCTGCAAGGCGCGTGACCGTGAGAGCGTCGCGGACGCGGCCGGGTCCGCAGACCAGCCGCAGCACCCCGCCTTCGCGCCCGAGCTGGATCGAGATGCGCACGAGCGTGGATAGCCCGGAACTGTCGATTTGCGGCGTGCTGTTGAGGGCCACGATGACCTTGCGAGTGCCCTTCTTCAGGACCGACTGCAGGGCACTGTAAAGCTGTTCGCTCGGTTCGCCGATGGTGAGCCGGCCATGCACCTCGAGAATGGCGACTTCGCCGGATTCGCGAACTTTGATCTCCATGGGCAGCCGTTCGATCATGTCAGTGGGCTTTCTCTTTTCGTTCGAATACGGAAAGGCCGCACGGCATTATACGCTGGCGGTCCGAAGAAGCGGTAAAGTCGTAACTCTGGAATGATAACTCAAGCTGTCACAAAACCATTCTGAGGTTTCTGCCCGATGCTGGCAGCCCCGAGAAGGAGCCGATGCCGACCGGCAAGTTTCACCCCAGACGCTTCGCTGACCTTTGGCGCACCCCGACGTCTATAAACTGAGGTCTTGGTGTGACCAAACCCGATTCTCGGCAAGGATCGCTCACCATGCTCGCATGGCTCGAATCGCTGCGCGCGGATGCGGTTTTTGGTTGGCGGCAACTGAAGAAGCATTGGGTGACCTCGGCCGCGGCGATTCTGTCGCTTGCTTTGGGAATCGGCGCATGCACGTCGGCATTCCGTCTCATCGACGCCCTTCTGCTGCGTCCCTTGCCGGTGCCCAATCCGGACCGGCTTTACTCTCTTTCGCGCCAGGGCCTCAACTTTGATGGCAAGCCCAGTATTGACCAAAACTGCGAGTACCCGCTTTTTCTTCAGATGCGCGCGGCGGTGAAGGATCGGGCGGAGTTACTTGCCCTGTCCTACGCGGATCGCGTCGATCTTTCTTACCGGCCCGACCAGGAAATTGAGAAAGCGTACGTGCAATATGTTTCGGGCTGGATGTTTGAGTCGTTTGGACTGCGGCCTGTCTTGGGACGGCTGTTGACGGAAACGGGCGATCGGATACCAGGTGCGCATCCCTACGCGGTGCTCTCTTACGATTATTGGACCCTCCGCTTCGGCCAGGATCCTAAAGTGGTCGGCCGCAGTTTTCGCATGGGGGAAACGCTCTACGAGGTAATTGGGGTTGTGGAGAAACCTTTCACCGGCACCGAGCCGGGCACGATGATCGACGTCTTCGTTCCCGCCATGATGAATCCTTATGTGACGGCGCTCCGACGCCAGCGTTTTTCGGGTGTTTGCTCAGCTGAAGCCGGGTGTCGCGGCGGCGCTCGTTCGCGCGAAGCTCGAAGCAAGTTCCCGTGCGTTCGAAGAAGAGAGGGTCAAGGGATTTGTCGGCGTTCCCCGGGAGGGCCTGGATAATTTCTTAAACCAAAGGCTCGTGCTGGAGCCCGCTCCCACGGGCGTTTCCGATTTGCAGAACGAGAACCGTCGCTCGCTTGCTGCGCTGGGTGTTTTGGTGGCGTTGGTGCTGCTGATTGCTTGCGCGAACGTGGCCAACCTGATGACCGCGCGAGCGGCGACGCGCGCCCGCGAGATGGCCACGCGAATGTCCATCGGGGCCGGACGCTGGCGTCTTGTGCAGCTTATTTCTTATTTATGGAAGCAGCATGGATTGCCGTGCTTGCGGCGGCGCTCGGCGTATTTTTCGCCTGGGGCTCCGCGCCGTTTGTCGTCAGCAGAATCAATCCGCCGGACGATCCGGTGCGTTTGATTCTTCCCCCCGACTGGCGCGTTCTGGGATTCGCACTGGCGTTGACCTTCGGCGTGACTTTGCTCTTCGGTTTGTTGCCGGCGCTCGGCGTCTCCGCCGTCAAGCCACTCCGTGCCCTGCAAGGCAGAGAAGCGCCTCGCTCCCGGCGTGTGTTGATGCACGCGCTCATCACCGCTCAGGTGGCCTTCTGTTTCCTAGCTAAGCTAGTGCTCTTCACTACCCGGCTGCTTGTGGCCACCTTCGAGCATTTGTCGCATGAGTCGGTCGGGTTCTCCGCCGAACGCCTGCTTACGCTCGATACGTTCGCGCAAAGAGCCGAACCACCAGCTTTGTGGCTCCAGGTAGCCGGCCATCTCCGGGAGATCCCGGGTGTCGAAAGAGTCGCCTTGGCCAGCTGGCCATTGCTCGACGGGAACAGCGTGAACAGCTACATTTCGATCAACGAGGCACCTCCGATGCCAAGGCTGGCCTATTTCCTAAGGGTGTCGCCCGGCTGGATTGACACCATGAAAATCATGTCGATGGTCGGGACTTTCTTCCGAGCGAGACGGCTCCCGGGGCGGCCATCGTAAATGAAACCTTCGCGAAGACTTATTTCAACGGAGAAGATCCGGTGGTTGGTGCGCGACGCCCGTTACGGTGGTATGCGGGAAGGAGCCCGGGCCGTGGTTTACGTGCCCTTTCAGGGTGTGCGCAGTGACGGCACTGGGGTGCCGCAAAATTGGGGAACCTTCATCGTGCGCACCTCGAGCGCCAATCCGCTGGCGATGGCCGAGGCTCTCCGCCAGGAACTGCCGCGGGCACGTCCCGAGTTTCGCGTGAGCCGAGTCCGCACGCAGCTCGAAATCAATCAGGCGCAAACCGTGCGCGAACGGCTGCTCGCCATGCTCGCTCTATTCTTCGGCGTCGTGGCGGGTGGTGCTGGCAGGCGTCGGCCTGTACGGGGTGTTGCACTACTCCGTTCTCGAGCGGCAGCGCGAAATCCGGAATCCTCATGGCCATCGCCGCACAAGTCGTCGCCGTCGTGCGCATCGTAACCGTCGATGTTTTCTTGATGCTCTTAGTGGGGGCGGCTGCGGGCTTGACGTCCGGCTTGGCGCTTGTGCGGTATATGGCGGCGTTGTTTTACGAAGTTAAACCCACGGACCTAGCCATGCTGGCTTCCCGTGGCTATAATAGCGCTCCTCGGAACCGCAGTTCTAGCCTCGCTGCCCCCGGTTGCTCGCGCGGCCAGAATAGATCCCGTTACTTTGCTGAGCGCCGAATAGAAGCGCGCGCCCACCCCAAGGAAGACTTAGGGTTGACATCTTACCCAAGCGAGCGTAGCGTTGGGTTAAATGTCTACCCAAGAAGAGCGAGAACGGCTGGAACTGCTGCAAGGCACCTTGGACCTGCTGATCTTGCGCACGCTGATCTTTGGAGCGCAGCACGGCCAAGGCATCGCGCGCGCCATCCAGCAAACGTCAGACGACGAGCTCCTTGTGGAGCACGGCGCGCTTTACCCCGCGCTCCAGCGGCTGGAGGAGCGCGGCTGGATCTCCGCGAAGTGGGGAATCTCCTCCAACAATCGCAAAGCGCGGTTTTATTCCCTGACTGCCTCGGGCCGCAAGCAGCTAGGAAAAGAAACCACCAAGTGGAAGCGGCTGACCGCGGCGATAGGGCGGATTCTGGAATCCGAGGGAGGCTAGGCCATGTTCGGACGCAAGCGCGAGCCGGGCGACTTCCGCTCGGAGATTGCGGCTCATATCCAGTTGGAAGCGGAGCGCCTGCGAGAACAAGGCTTAAGCGAAGAAGACGCCGGGGCCGCGGCGCGCCGCTCTTTCGGCAATGTCATGCAAACCGAGGAACGTTTTTACGAAGCAAAGCGCTGGCTGTCGTGGGATCAGCTGTGGCAGGACGTTCGCTATGGCCTGCGGATGCTGGCCAAGCATCCCGGCTTTACGGGCATAGCGGTGCTCACGTTGGCGCTGGGCATCGGCGCAAACACTGCAATGTTCAGCGTGATCGAGGCGGTGTTGCTCCGGCCGCTGTCGTACAGCAATGCGGATCAGTTGGTGAGCGTGGCTTCCATGTGGGAGAGGGGCGGCGTCACGACGCCTTATTCCTGCTCGCCGCCGGATTTTTTTGATTGGCGCGACCAGAACCGATCGTTCTCATCGATGTTTGCGTTCCATACGAGCGAGCGCGCGCTGACCGGACGCGGCGAGGCGAAACGCCTGCGCGCCGTTGTCACGACTGCAGGAATCTTCCCTACTCTAAAAGTACACCCCATCATCGGACGGGAGTTCACGGCCGAGGAGAATCGCAAGGGCGCCAATCATGTGGCGATTTTGGGCTACGGGTTCTGGCAGGCGGATTTCGGGGGCCTGCCGGATGCGATTGGGAAAACCATCGAACTAGACAGCGAACCGTACAAAATCATTGGCGTGATGCCGCGGGACTTTCGGTTTCCGCTGCGGGACAGCGATGCGTATCTACCGATCGGATTTGACGACAAGGTGATGACCCAGCGAGGGGCGCATTACCTGAGCGTGCTGGGAAGGCTGAAGCCGGGTGTCTCCGTGGCTCAGGCCAATGAGGATTTAGTGGCAATCATGGCAGAGCTACGACGGCTTTATCCGGACAAGGACGGAAAGTGGGGCGTGCAAGCGGAGCGATGGAGCCGGCGGCTGGTGGGCGATATTCGGCCGGCGCTGCTGGTGCTCCTGGGAGCCGTGGGCCTTGTGGCGTTGATCGCGTGCGCCAACGTATCCAACTTGCTCCTGGCCCGAGCGACGGTGCGTCAGCGCGAAATGGCCATGCGGCGCGCTCTGGGCGCCGGGCGCCTGAGGATTGTGCGCCAGATTTTGACGGAGAGTTTAATGCTGGCGATATGTGCCGGGGCAGCGAGCCTGCTGCTCGCGCACTGGGCGCTCCTCGGGATTGTGCGCTTTGGACCGAAAGACATCCCGCGGTTGGCGAGCGTGGGACTGAACACGGCGGTGCTGACATTCACGCTGGGCGTCTCGGTCGTGAGCGCCTTGCTGTTTGCGCTAATCCCTGCGATGCGATCCTCGAGAATGGAAGTTGGCAGCCTGCTCAAAATGTCAGGCTCGTCCTCGCGCGAAGCAGGACGCGCACGCAGCATTCTTCTTGTTGGAGAAGTCGCCTTTTCCATGATGTTGCTCGCGGGAGCGGGGCTCCTTGTCCGTAGCTTCGTGGGCCTGAGATCGCTAAACCCGGGTTTTGACCCCCAAGGCGTCTTGACGCTGGACGTTAGCGTGCCGGATGCCCACTACAAGAACAGCCTGGCGCTCGAAGACTACTGGGACCAAGCGTTGGCCAAGCTGCGCGGTTTGCCCGGCGTCACATCGGTCGACGCAGTGACGCCGTTGCCGCTGTCCGGGGATGATTTCAGCAGCAGCTTCAGCGTGGAAGGCAGGAACATACCTGAGAAGGACCAGCAGTCGGCGGAATTGCGCTGGGCCACGCCGCATTATTTTCGAACGCTGGGCATTCCGTTGCGCAAGGGGCGGACGTTCACGGATGCCGACCGCCTGGGCGCCGCGGGAGTTCTATTGATCAGCGAAACGGCCGCCCACATGTTTTTTCCAGCGGGGGACGCGATTGGGCAGAAGATCGACTTTGGCGCGGGGGGCGGGTATGAAAAAAACAAAGGAGAGATTGTGGGTGTCGTGGGAGACGTGCGCCACTTTGGGTTGGATGCTCCAATCGCGCCGACCTTCTATGTGCCGCTGTCGCAGGCGGGCATGGATGGCGCGAGTTTGGTGATTCGTGCGCAAGCATCTCCCGCGGCTCTGGGACAGCCAGCGCGCAAGCTGATTCAAGAAATTGACCGCGATGCATTGGTGGGAGAACCCGTGATGTTTGATTCTCTGCTTGCCGATTCCCTGGGGCAGAGGCTGTTTTACATGATGCTGCTGGGCGCATTCGCTGCTTTGGCACTAGTCTTGGCGGCGGTGGGGCTGTATGGAGTGATTTCGTACTCGGTGGCGCAGAGAACGCAGGAGATCGGGATCCGCGTGGCGATGGGGGCGGCGCGCTGGCAGGTATTGTCCATGGTTATGAAGAATGGTTTGGAGTTCGTCCTTCTAGGATTGGCAGCGGGCCAGGGGATGGCGCTCATGCTGCACCGCACGATGCAGGGCTTGCTCGTTGGCGTGAGCGCTACAGACGCACTCACGTTGCTTGTGGCGGCGGCCGTGTTGCTGCTCGTAGCGATCGTGGCCTGCTACGTGCCGGCATGGCGCGCGGCGCGAATGGATCCGTTGGTCGCATTGAGGTTTGAATAGGCAGGCAAGAGCAACTCTTGCGGCGTTTGCTCCAAAGCGTTGTTGCGATTGCACGTTCTCGGCTTCACGGAGGCAGGCCATGTTCCGACGGAAGCGCAAGGCGAGTGACTTTAGCTCCGAAATGGAGGCTCATATCCAGTTGGAGACGGACCGCCTGCGGGAACAAGGCGTAAGCGAGCGAGAGGCGCGAGCCGCCGCGCGCCGCGCTTTCGGCAACGTGACACAAGCTCAAGAGCGCTTTTACGAGTCCGGCCGCTGGCTCTTTTGGGATGATCTCGGGCAAGACCTTCGTTTCGCCTTCCGCATGTTGCACAAGTCTCCCGGTTTTGCCGCTGTTGCCGTCGTGACGCTTGCCGTGGCGATTGGCGCAAACGCCGTGGTCTTCAGCGCACTCGATGCTTTCGTGCTCCGGCCGCTGAACGTGCCGCAGTCGGAGAGCCTCTACGGATTGCAGTTTGGCGGAGGGCATCGAGGCGCGCTGTCGTATCCAAATTATGTGGATTTCCGGGATCGCAACCGGAGCTTCGACGGTTTAGCCACCTATCAAATGACCCGCGTGGGGCTGGGCACGGGTAACAATTCGACACGCGCGTGGCTGTATGAGGTGAGCGGAAACTACTTCGACGTATTGAAGCTTCAGCCGTATCTCGGCGGCTTCTTCCATTCCTCCGACGAGCATGGAGCGGGCAGCGCTCCCTATATCGTGCTCAGTTACGCCTACTGGCACGGCCATTTTCAGGATGACCCGGGCGTGGTGGGACGCCGGGCGGAAGTGAACAAGAAGCCGTACACGATTATCGGCGTGGCTCCGCCGGAGTTTCGCGGAACTTTCTTGCTGCTCTCTCCCGATTTCTTCGTGCCGATGGTGAGCATCGAGGACGAGGAGGCCCTGAACAGGCGCGCGGGTTGGTGGATTTTCGAGACCATTGGACATCTAAAGGCCGGAGTAACTCCCGCCGAGGCCGCCGCCGATCTCAGCGCGATTGGCGACTATCTCCAAAACACGTATCCCAAAGACGTGGGAAAGATGAACGTTTCGTTGGATCATGCCGGTCTCTATGGCGATACGTTTGGCCGTCCGATCCGGGGATTCGTTGCCGCCTTGATGCTGCTCGCCGGGTTAATTCTGCTGGCCGCTTGCGCTAACCTCGGAAGCCTGTTTGCGGCGCGCGCCGCTGATCGCTCGCGGGAAGTTGCCTTGCGCCTTGCGCTGGGAGCGGGCCGCCTTCGCATTCTACGGCAACTATTCACCGAGGCTCTGGTGATTTCGCTGACAGGAGGCGCCGTAGGGATTGTGGGCGGAATGCTGCTGTTGCGCAGGCTGATTGCGTGGAATCCCTTTCCACAATTCCCGACAAATGTGCCCTTGAATCCGGATGCAAATGTCTATGCCGTGGCGGCGCTGCTGGCTTTTGTGAGCGGCATACTGTTTGGGGCGGTGCCGGTCAGGCAGGTGCTCGACACCGATCCGTACGAGATCGTGAAGTCTGGCTCGGTGACAAAGCTGGGCCGCCGCCTCACCTTCCGAGAAATGTTGGTCGCCCTGCAAATTGCCATTTGCGCTTTGCTGGTCACCTCGTCGATGGTGGCTGTGCGCGGGTTAGTGCGCTCGCTCGACAGTGATTTCGGTTTTGAACCCAAGGGCGTCATGCTTGCCGATACGGATTTGGCTATGGCGGGTTATCCCGATGACGCCGTTCCCGCCATGCAAGAACGCATGATCGAACAGATGCAGGCGATTCCCGGTGTAACTGCGGTGGGATTGGCGAATTGCCCTCCCTTGGCGGGTTGCGGCGCCTCGCGGGCCTCCATTTTTGCCGACGAAACTGCGGACCTGCGTCCTTCGAATGTTGCCGCCTCAACCATGATGTACCAGGTATCTCCTGAATTCTTCGTTGCGGCGGGGACCCCCTTGCTGGCGGGAAGGGCCCTTACCTGGCATGACGATAAGAATGCGCCGCGCGTAGCGGTGATCAACGAAACGTTCGCGCGCAAGTTGTTCGGCTCGCAGACGAATGCCCTCGGCCGATACTACAAGACGTGGAATGGAACGCGCGTACAAGTAGTGGGGATCGTAAGAGACGGAAAATATGCGAACCTCACCGAGGAGCCGCAGGCGGCGATGTTTATGCCCCTGCTGCAATCCCCCTCGAGTCAGACCTACCTGGTTATCCGTTCGGACAGCAATCCGCAGCAGTTGAGTGGCGCCATAAGGAGCAGGCTTCGTGACTTGGATTCGGGCCTGCCTGCTTTCATCCAGACGTGGCCCAAGGAAATGGACTTTTTTCTGTTTGGCGCGCGTATGGCCACGGTGGCGCTGGGGGTGCTCGGCGCGCTGGGCGCAATTCTGTCGATCACCGGCATTTTTGGAATGGCGGCGTACTCGGTCAGCAGGCGGCTTCGAGAATTGGGAATTCGCATGGCCCTTGGCGCCGAGTGGAAGGAAGTGTTGGGGGCGGCGCTGGGGCGAGCATTGAAATTGCTTGCCTTTGGCTCGACCGCCGGATTGCTGCTCGGAATCCTGGCGAGCCGGGTGCTGGCTTCCATCGTGTATCAAGCTACTCCGCGCGATCCGCTTGTGCTGAGTGGTGTTGTTCTTGCGATGGCACTGCTGGGGCTCGTGGCCACGTGGATTCCTGCGCAACGCGCGCTGTCAATTGATCCCGCAAGGCTGCTGCGCGAGGAATGAATCGGCTTTATTGAAGTCACCGCCTTCATTCCTCATCGGCAACGGCAGCAAAGAAAAGGCGAACGCTGCGGGCCGTTTTCCCAAACCTAGCGCAGCGGACCGAGAAAATCGAGAAATAGCTTGACATGTGATGCTGTGTTATAGTCAACTATAACAGCATAGAAGTGGGGTGTCTTAAAGAAATGGGCCAGACACTTACTGCCGCGAAATGGAGTACGACAGGCCATCCCCTGCTTCTTGAAGTAGGAGACCAAGAGTAAGGAGAAAGAAACATGAGATCACTTCGTTTTGTGCTGGCTTTTGCTCTGATGTCGCTCTCCACCGCCGCTTTCGCGCAGTCCGACATGCACAAGTCTGACGCAGTGCAAAATTCCGACGCGCAAAAGTCGTTCGACCAACTGAAAACGCTGGCGGGTACGTGGCGAGGTTCCGTGAAAGCCACGCCGCCGGACCCCGAAATTGACAACGCCAAGCTAGAGATCACCCTGCGGGTGACTTCCAGGGGAAATGCGCTCGTGCACGAGATGCAGGAAGCAGGAACGCCCTTGGATGCCACAAAGCACGACCACCCGGTGACTATGCTTTACCTAGATGGGAGCAAGTTGAATCTGATCCACTATTGCGACGCAGGCAACCGTCCGCACATGGTCGCGCGGCCTTCGGCTGACGGAAAGAAGGTGGAGTTCGATTTTGTGGATCTTTCCGGCGGTAATCAGTACGGACACATGTACCACGCTGTGTTCACCATCATCGACGCCGACCATCACACCGAAGACTGGACTTATATGATGCCGGGAGACAAGCCTATGCAGGCCCACATGGACCTGCAGCGGGCAAAGTGACCGAGTGACGGAACCCATTTACTTTAGGACGAACTGGAAACCAGGATGGACCGTGAGTGGAATGAAAATCAGCCGATTTACCGCCAACTGCGGGACCGTGTCGCGGCCATGATTCTCGACGGGGTCCTCAAGGAAGGCGATCCGCTGCCCTCCGTGCGCAATGTGGCGGCGGAATACCGGGTCAATCCGCTCACGGTCCTGAAGGGCTATCAGCAACTGGTGGACGAGGGGCTGGTCGAGAGCCGGCGAGGCCTGGGCATGTTCATCAACTCGGGCGCGCGCACGCTGCTGCTCGAGGGTGAACGGCGGAAGTTTTTGGAAGAAGAATGGCCGAGGATCTCGAGAACCATCGAGCGGCTGGGCCTCGCCGCCGAAGAACTACTCAACGGAGCGAGCAAACCGTCGTCCTCGGACAAGTCGGGGTCGAAGACCACTGAATCCAGTCCTCCCAAGCCGAATCCGCCAGTCGAGGAGCGCTGAAGTCATGGCATGCATCGAAGCACGCGGACTCCGCAAGGCCTATGGCGCAACCGTGGCGCTCGACGGCGTCGATCTGCGGGTCGAAGAGGGCCGCATCCTCGGGCTTATCGGTCCTAACGGAGCCGGCAAGACTACCGCGCTCAACGCGATCCTCGGCCTCACTCCTTATCAGGGAGAATTGCGAGTGCTGGGACGCGACCCCTGGAACGAGCGCGACCGGCTCATGCGCGACGTTTCGTTCATCGCTGATGTGGCGGTGCTCCCACGCTGGATCCGGGTTTCGCAGGCGCTCGATTATGTCGGCGGCGTGCATCCGCGATTCGATCGCGCGAAAGCAGAAGGATTTCTCGGGAAAACCTCGATCCGCTGGGAAAGCAAAGTCAGGGAATTGTCGAAGGGCATGGTGACGCAACTGCACCTGGCGCTGGTCATGGCTATAGACGCGAGATTGCTGGTGCTCGACGAGCCGACGCTTGGTCTGGACATCCTGTTTCGCAAGCAGTTCTACGATTCCCTGCTGAACGACTATTATGATGGCAACCGCACCATCGTGGTGGCGACCCATCAGGTGGACGAAATCGAGCATGTGCTCACCGATCTCGTGTTCATCGACCGTGGCCGCATCGTTTTCAACCGGAGCATGGAGGAAGTGGAGTCACGCTACCTGGAAGTGCTGGTCGATCCCGATAAGCTCGCCGCAGCCCGGGCGCTCAAGCCGATCCACGAGCGGCAGGGGTTTGGCCGCAGCATCCTGCTATACGAAGCTGCCGATCGTCAGCAAGTGGCGGCCCTTGGCGAGGTACACGCGCCCAGCATTTCCGACCTGTTCGTTGCCGTCGTGGGCAACCAGACTGGCCACACGGGAGGAGTCAGCCGATGAATACACAAATAAATACCATGCTGGACGCTCCCCTTCGATCGCAGCTCCGAGCACCCACGGTCATTCCGGCGGCGCAACAGGCCTACTGGGCGCTGCGGCGCGAATTTTGGGAGAGCCGCTGGATCTATCTCGCACCACTCGCCGTCGCCGCCCTCTTCCTGTTCGGCTTTCTCATCAGCATCATTCATCTGCCGCACGAAATGCGGGCCCTCGCGGGGCTCGACCCCGCCAAGCAGCGCGATACCATCCTTCAGCCGTACGACATGGCGGCCTCCCTGCTGATGGGGACTTTCATTCTCATCACGATGTTCTACTGCATCGAAGCGCTGCAACGAGAACGCCGCGATCGCAGCATCCTCTTCTGGAAGTCCCTGCCGGTTTCCGACGTCACGACCGTGCTCGCGAAGGCGAGCATTCCGTTCCTGGTGCTCCCGCTGGTCTCCTGCGCCATCGCCTTTGTCACCGAGTTCATCATGCTGCTCCTCAGTAGCGCGGTAGTGGCGGGGAGCGGCCTGAGTGTCGCGACCTACTGGAACCAAGTGTCCTTATTCCGAGGGTTCCTGCTGCTGCTCTACCACGTGATGACCGTGCATGTCCTCTGGAGCGCACCTATTTACGGGTGGCTAATGCTCGTGTCCGCTTGGGCGCGGAGGGCGGCGTTCCTGTGGGCGGTGTTGCCGCCGCTAGCGATCTCCGTCCTCGAGAGGCTTTTGTTCCATACCGGGCATTTCGCCGCCTTCCTGGGACATTTCTTCACGGGCGGCGCAGAGGGACGCTATGCGCCGGGCACCTTGCCGATGCATCCGGGGACGCATCTCACGCCAGGCAGATTCCTCGGCACGCTGGGGCTGTGGATTGGCCTGGCGGTCACTGCGGCATTCCTTGCGCTGGCGGTGCGGCTGCGCCGCGATCGCGGCCCGGCGTGATTCGTACGCAGTTTGCCTTCAAGGTTTCGCGTAAGGAGGAACGAGTATGAAAACAGAAGGACAGATCGAACCCGTTATGGATCTCAACGGTTCGCCGATCGACCGTAGTTCTCTCTCCTGCCATGCCCCGATTTGGCAGGACATCCTGGCACAGGCGGTGACCGGCGAGCAGCTCGCGGCCATGAACTATACCTCCCTATCCGAGATCTGCGACGATCCCGCGGAAGTCGCGGATGCACTGGAGCATGCCGCGGGTGAACGCGGCCATGCCGCTTCGTTTGCCGCCGAGGGCCGCAAGATTGGCGTGGACGTTGACAACAACGTCGATGCCATGCATTGGAGGCGGCTCCGTGAAGCATTCCTCGGTTGCATTGCGGAGCGTGACTTTATTGGCTGCCTGATCGTCCAGGAAATCATGCTGGAATCCTTCGCCGTCGCAAGCTATGCCCGCGTCGCGAAGGTAGCGCCGGGAAGTCTTGGCGAGACCTTTGCCCGAATCGCGGCGGACGAAGAGCAGCACGTCGATCACGCCATGGCGATTCTCAGAGCGGAGCGCGCCTTGGATCCCGAGCGCTTCGACGACAAAGTGTACCGCCTGCACTTCGATGTGATGACCACCCTCGCGAAGATGCTGGCCAAAGAATGCAAGGACGGACATTGCGAAGTGTGCCACTCAAGCTGTGTGAAGCCCTCGCTCGGCGATGTCAGCTTGAGCGCGGCCGAGCTTCGCGGGGCCTCGCTCGAACAGTATCTGAAGGCGCTGGACATGCTCGGGCTCCCCGGGGAGGTGACGCTCGCATGGGTTACGCAGTTGCCAATTTAGCTAGGCGAGAGCCGGCGATCGAGGTCGATTTCGCGCTGATCGGCCATCAGGAGAGTTGGAGAGCGGCGGCGGACATCCTCGCTGTCCTGCGCGGAGGGGAACTTACAGCGCTCCCCGACGACGAGATCAAGGACATCCTTCCCTGGATCCCGCCTCGAACGGTCTGCCATGTCGACATCGAATCGAGGGCTGGAGGAAACGCGCGCGGCCTGTACATCGACTGTTTCATTCCTCCCGACCGTCTGGAAGCCGCCTATGTGCACGAGAACCTCGCTCGCGTCCGAGCGGCCGCGTCCTGCGCGATCAAGTCCGGAGCCAAAATCGTGAGCCTCGGCGGATTCAGCTCCATTCTGATCGAAGGCAATTTCGACCAGCTTCCGGAAAAACACAATACCGTGTTCACGACCGGCAATACGTTGACCGTTGGATTCATCGTGCAAGGCATCAAAAAGATGTGCGCGCTCGAAGAGCGTAACCTGCGAAACGCAACTCTGCTCATCATTGGCGCCACGGGAGATGTAGGTTCCGGCTGCGCTCGTTGTTTGGCGCCGGTCGTGAAGCGCGTGCTGCTCAACGCCCGCAACATCGAGCGGCTGCGCCGGGTCGCAACGGAGCTCGAAGCCGAAGGAGTTGAAGGGGAGCTCTCGACGGACCTCCAGAGATTCCCCACGCAGGCCGACATCGTGATCTGCGCCGCGAGTCTCGGGTGTCCTTCTCTTCTGTTGGACCGCATTGCGCCACATGCTCTCGTTTGCGATGCGGGTTACCCCAAAAACCTCTCCCCCAACGCGGGGTTGGTCGGCGCCACGGTCTTCTTCGGAGGTCTGGGACAGATCGCAGGCGGGTTGAGTTTCACACCCGATTTTTTTGGAATTCTGAATCGCCATCCGTTCCCCAATGTGGTCCACGGATGTCTTCTCGAGGGCATGGCTCTTGCTCTGGAGGGTCGCTTTGAGCCCTTCTCGAAGGGTAGAGGGTTCATCACCCCAAAGCGCGTCGCTGAAATTGAGACCATCGCCGCGCGACATGGAATCCATCTGGCGCCGTTCTCGAACGCCGATGGGCCGCTCGAGCGCCAATTCGAGTATCAGACGCAATCGTCGAGAAGATGGGTTGCCGGTCCTGTCCGCCCACCTTCCGAACGAACGTAGAGATCTGCTGGTCGCCTCGGTCGTGCTTGCTGCGATCGGAGCAGTTCTGATCGTGCTCGGGCCCGCAAAGCAGTCAGGTCAGCGGGCATCGGCGGGCGGTACCTGAAGGGCTCTTTTTGCTCGTGATGATAAAGCTCACCCAAGGGCGGTGTCTCGAGGAGGCCCGGAGATGACAGAACCAATGACAGAACACCGGAGAGAAGCATCGCCGCGCCGCAAGGCCAGAATGGCCGGTGCCTTTTATTTGCTCACCTTCTTGACGGGAACGCCCGCTCTGTTCCTTAACGGCAGGCTTGCTATCGCCCTGGGCCTCGTCGCGGGGGCGTGCTATGTGGCCGTGACCATTCTCCTCTATGCTTTGTTTAAGCCGGTATACCAGGGCCTGTCTTTCTTCGCCGCAGTCGTTAGCCTTGTGGGATGCTCGAGCGGACCCGTTAGTGCCCTCTTTCATTTCGCCTTGCCCATCAACCCCCTCGTGTTTTTCGGATTCTATTGCCTGCTGATCGGCTGCCTCATTTTCGGGTCGACCTTATCTCCCGCGCTTTCTGGGTGTGCTGACGGCGTTTGCCGGGTTGGGTTGGCTGACCTTCTTGCCGCCGCCGCTCGCAAGCCACCTGTCACCCTACATTTTTTGCCCCAGGCATTCTCTGGGAAAGAGCGCTCACGGTGTGGCTCCTCTGTGATGGGCGTGAACTCGGAACGATGGCAGGAGCCGGCCAGCGCAGCCGGTTTTGGACGAGTTAGAGGGAGTCGGACAGATGAATCTTTCACCCGTTTTGTTTTTTCATATTTGCGCGGGGACTTCGGGACTGTTCTCTGGCGCCGCCGCTTTGTCTTTCCGTAAAGGCTCCCGGTGGCATGTCTTGGCGGGCAGAGTCTTCGTTGGGTCCATGCTGGCCATGGCCGCTGGCGCGGTGTACTTGGCGATCGTAAAGCACCAGCCAAACAATATTGGCGGCGGCATTTTTACGTTCTACCTGATACTGACGGCCTGGCTTACCGCTCGTCGCGCCGACGGCGAAACGAGCAAATTCGATTGGGTTGCATTTCTGATTCCCTTGGCGCTTGGGACTCTCACTTGGTTCTCCGGAGCGGAAAAGATGCGCACCGCGGGACCGCCTAAAGACGGAGTTCCCGCCGGAATGCATTTTTTCATGGGTTGCATAATGCTGCTGGCTGCGGCGGGAGACGTTCGCATGCTCGCGCGCGGCGGCGTCTTGGGCACAAAGCGCATTCCCAGGCATCTTTGGCGCATGTGTTTTGGGCTGTTTATCGCCACCGGATCCTTTTTCCTTGGACCCGCGAACCGCCCACTCAGACTGCTTGCGGCCGTGGGGCTCCGGCAGAAACTATTCCGAGAATTATTCCGCCAAGAAGTGCTTCTTTTTCTGGCTGTCCTGCCGCTGCCGCTGCTGATCTTCTGGCTCATCCGCGTGCGCTTCACGAATGCATACATTCGACACCCGGTGCCTAGCGGCGGCAAAGTTCAGTCGTTGCCGACTTAGGCGCCAGCTGCTCCACAATATTTGCGGCTCTCATGCGTCTTCACAAGTAGATGGATCATGCGCTGACAAAACAGTGGGCAATGGCTGAACAAGATCAGCGGATCTCCGAAGTGGTGAAGCGGGAGCGGTCCCGGCTGCGCAATTTCATTCGCAGACGGGTGGCGGACCCGAGCGACGTTGAGGACATTCTACAGGACGTCTTCTACAGGCTGGTAGAAGCCAACCGCCTGCTGATGCCGATCGAGCACGTCACGGGCTGGCTTTTTCGCGTGGCGCGCAATCGCATCACGGATCTTTTCCGCAAGCACAAGCCGGAGAATTTTGCCCACGCATTGGCCGAGGGCGAAGAAGGCGAGCTGCTCGAGATCGAGGATCTGCTGCCATCGCCGGATGCCGGGCCGGAAGCGGTCTACGTCCGCAGTTTGCTTCTCGACGAACTGGAACTGGCGCTCGACGAACTGCCGGACGAGCACCGCGAAGTATTCGTCGCGCACGAATTGGATGGACAGAGCTTCAAGCAGATGGCGGCTGAAACCGGAGTGGGCGTGAATACGCTGCTCTCGCGCAAACGTAATGCAGTGCTGCATCTGCGCGAGCGATTGCGAAGCAGCTACGAGGAATTCATAAAAGGGAGGGACAGAACATGAGAAAAAGGTGGATTTGGCTAGCTCCAGCGGCGATCGCCGGAATCATCCTATTTACTTTCATTGGCGGAGAGCTCGTAATGCATCTCTGGAATTGGCTGCTACCGCCACTGTTCGGCTGGCGCCTAATTACCTTCTGGCAGGCGCTCGGACTGTTGCTTCTCTGCCGGATTCTGTTCGGCGGCTGGGGCGGTTCTGGGGGCGGGAAAGGGCACATGCGTCATCGCATGAGGGAAGGCATGGCGGAGAGAATGGGGGAACGCATGAGAGAACGGTGGGAAAAGATGACGCCGGAGGAACGCGAAAAATTCCGCCAAGGCCTTGGCGGCTGCTGGGACTGCGAGGCGCCTGCCGATTCCAAGCCGATGACGTGAGCGCAGGCCAAGCAGCCTCAAGTGCGCTCGGATCACATGGAATGAACTGACCAATGAGATGACGACAGGCACTGGATGTGGCCTAGCAGGTCAGGTTGAAACGAAGGGCCTCGTCTCAAGCGAATCATTCCGAGGAGGGGACATGGATTCAACCAAAAAGACAGCAAGGATCGCGGGCCTGCTGTACCTAGTGAACGGAGTGACCGGCTTCTTCAGCATCATCTATGTCCCCGGCAAACTGATCGTATCTGGTAACACGGCTGCAACCGCCAACAACATTCTCGCTTCCGAGAGGCTTTTCCGTCTCGGCATCGTCTCGGAACTCATTTGCGCGGCCGAATTTATCTTCCTGCTCTGGGTTCTTTACCGATTACTGAGCGGGGTGAACAAGACGCATGCTTCGCTGATGGTGATTCTGGGTTTAGTCTTCGTTCCCATTATGTTCGTGAATACGCTGAACGAGATCGCCGCCCTGACGCTCTTGCGGGGCGCCGATTTCCTATCGGTCTTCGGCCAATCGCAACGTGAGGCCTTGGCCATGCTGTTCCTCGATTTGCATCGGTACGGGTTTGTGGTCGGCTGGATCTTTGGCCTCTGGCTTTTCCCCTTCGGAGTTCTTGTATTCAAGTCGGGTTTCCTCCCCCGCATCCTCGGCGTCCTGCTGATCGTCGCGGGCTTCGGCTACCTTGCGGACAGTCTCATACCGTTGCTTCTGCCCAGTTACGAAAATATGGTGGGCCGATTGGCGGGCATCCCACTGACGCTTGGCGAACCGGCGATGATCTTATGGCTTTTGATTATGGGCGCAAAGGATCAACCACTTGCTGCCATAGCCTCATGACCGACGGCAGGGCCCGGAGGATATCCTCATAAAAGCAATCCTTTATCACACCTACGGTTCGCCTGAAGTTCTCCAATACGAAGACATGGACAAGCCGACGCCCAAGGATGATGAAGTTTTGGTCAGAGTACGCGCGGCATCGGTGAATCCCTATGACTGGCACTTCATGAGGGGCATGCCCTATCCCCTTCGCATGCAAGCCGGGCTCGGCAAACCAAAGGATCCACGACTCGGCGTGGACCTGGCCGGCCAAGTGGAAGCGGTTGGCAGCAAGGTAACGCAATTCAGACCGGGCGACGAAGTTTTCGGATGCGCACGCGGGGCCTTTGCCGAATACGCGTGCGCTGCTGACTCCAAAGTGGTCTCTAAGCCGGCCAACGTGTCGTTTGAGCATGCGGCCTCCGTACCGATCGCGGGATTGACGGCTTTGCAAGGTCTTCGGCGAGGCGGCGTAGGCGACAAGAGCAAGATTTCGTCAGGGAAGAAGGTTCTGATTAACGGAGCGGCAGGAGGAGTGGGTACGTTTGCCGTCGAGATCGCCAAGTCCTTTGGCGCCGAAGTGACCGGGGTATGCAGCACGAAGAATGTGGATTTGGTGCGATCGCTCGGAGCAGCTCGGGTGGTTGACTACACCAAAGAGGATTTCACCGAGAGCGGACCACGTTATGACGTGATTTTCGACTGCGTGGCGAACCATACGTTGTCCGCTTTCCGGCGGGTCTTGCATGCCAAGGGAAGCTACATCATGGTCGGAGCGGCGGATGGAGGCGGGCGCTGGATGATCGGACTGCTGGCTCGTTTGATGAAGGCGTCGGTGTTGTCGCGCTTCGCGGGCCAGAAACTGGCCATGATTGGGGCGAAAATAACCAGGGAGGACTTGGCTACTTTGGGAGAACTCATGAACACCGGAAAGGTCACACCGGTCATCGGCCGCCGTTACCGGCTGAGTGAAGTTCCTGAGGGCATTCGGTATCACGAGCAAGGCCACGCGCGCGGGGAAAGGTGGTCGTAACGGTCCAATAGAACAACTTAGGAGGGCGCCGGACCCGGCCGTGTTCCATGTCGCGCGGGAACGCTCGGAAAGGAACGGCTGACACCACGATCACCTTCTGCATCAGAAAAATCAATCGGGGCTATGAAAATTTCAAACTGCGGCGCCCGGGCGGGATGCGTATAATCCTCCTGCGAACGGGAAACGGGTCCCCGGCAGTGAATCCAGACCAGCGGAGCGGACAACTTTATGAAGTGCCGAGGGTGTAGGTGTAGTCTCCTCTTCGTCCTGGGATCCATGCTGCTCGCTGCGGCCCCGCTTGCCGGAGAACCAGCGCCGTCCCTTCTTACCGCGAACCCTTCTCGAGCCGCCGCCCTTTTCTTCGAGACTCCGGAACCGGCACAGCACGTAGCTGAGAAGCTCGCCGAGCTCGACCAGCGCATCACCGCGGCGCAATCTTCGGCCGACAACGCCTGGATGCTGGTGAGCGCGGCGCTGGTGCTGATGATGACCGGGCCGGGCTTGGCGCTTTTCTACGGCGGGCTGGTTCGGCGGAAAAATACGCTGGCGATTATGATGCAGAGTTTTGCCTTGATGGCGCTGATTACGGTGATGTGGGCACTGGTTGGTTACAGCTTGTGCTTTGGGGGCAGCGGGCCGGTCGTCGGCGGATTCGAACACGCGTTTTTGCGGGGCGTGGGCGCCGAGCCGAATCCCGACTATGCGGGGACGATTCCGCAGATGACTTTTATGGTGTACCAGTTGATGTTCGCGGTGATCACGCCGGCGTTGATCACCGGCGCGACGGCCGAGCGCATGAGATTCAGCGGAACGGTGCTGTTCATGGTGCTGTGGTTCCTGGTGGTGTACGCTCCGCTGGCCCACATGGTGTGGGGGAAGGGCGGTTTGCTCAGCGCTTCGCTCGGGGGGAAATTCCCGACGCTCGACTTTGCCGGCGGCACGGTTGTGCATATTTCTTCGGGTGTTTCGGCGCTGGTGTGCGCGCTTTATCTTGGCAAGCGTACGGGATACCCCAGGCAACCCATGCCCCCGCATAGCCTGGTGCTGAGCTTCATCGGCGCGTGCTTGCTGTGGGTGGGGTGGTTTGGCTTCAACGCGGGAAGCGCGCTCGCGGCGGGCTCTTTGGCGTCGAGCGCCTTTGTGGCCACGCACTTCGGAGCGGCTGCCGCGGCGCTCGCCTGGAGCGCGGCAGAATGGATCAAGAATGGCCGGGCCAGCGCTCTCGGCGCAATCTCCGGCGCCGTGGCCGGGCTGGTAGCCATTACGCCGGCAGCGGGATTTGTGGGGCCCATGCCTGCGCTCGTGATCGGAGCGGTCGCCGGAGTATGTTGCTTCGCGATGGTCACCCGGGTCAAGGCGGCCTTCGGTTATGATGACGCGCTCGATGCTTTCGGCGTGCACGGCGCGGGCGGCACGATTGGCGCGCTGCTGACCGGCGTTTTCGCGCAACAAGTCGTGAATCCCATCTTTGGCGTGGGAAAGGCGGTGGGCGGGCTCGATGGTCACTGGGGCCAGGTGGGAAACCAGCTGGTGGGCGTGCTCGTGGCGTGGGCCTTCGCGCTGGTGGGAACGACCGTACTGCTCAAAATTGTGGATTTGCTAACCGGCTTGCGCGTACCGGAAGAGCATGAACAGGAAGGACTGGACATTACGCAACACGGCGAAGAGGCTTATAACCTGGAGACCTGAGAGATTGCTCCACAGGACTGGTTTCCCGGTCCATTTCGAGGAACCAGGACGACAAGAAAAACGAGATCCCTCGCTTGGTTCGGGATGAGGACGGGCGGCGCGGGGTAACCAGGGGGCGGAGCGGAAACATCCATGATGAAACTTGAGGCAGTCATTCAGCCCTCGCGGTTCGAATCCGTGAAAGACGCGCTGCGCGAAATCGGCGTCGAAGGAATGACCGTTACCGAAGTCCGCGGCCACGGCCGCCAAAAGGGCCACACCGAAGTGTACCGCGGACGCGAATACACCGTGGATCTGTTGCCGAAGATCAAGCTGGAAATGGTTTTGCCGGACGCGCTGGTAAACCGTGTCGTGGACACCATTTTGAAGTCCGCCAAGACAGGAAAGATTGGTGACGGTAAGATATTCCTGTCGAGGGTGGACGAAGCCATCCGGATCCGTAACGAAGAGCGCGGCGAAAATGCGCTCTAGGTATGGGTCGTTCCGGGCGCCTCCGGCCAGCCAGGAACCTGACCCGCGAGCCGAGAGAACGTGAGGATCGCTGCCCGCCCGGGTTTGCTTCAGGGATCCCGCCCTCTAACTAAGAACATGCAAGAGTCGCCTACGCCCCTGTCCGTGCTCGGCCCGCAGGCCGACGCGGAACGGCAGAAAATCCGGCAAGAGTTTGAAGCCGGCACGAGTGCGCGAGACACGCTGCACGCGATCTGCGAATTGGCGGACCATCATGTCCGGCAGATTTTCGGCGAAGTTCTGCGCGTGCAGAATCGCGAACCAGAGGGACTTTGCCTGCTGGCGCTCGGCGGCTACGGGCGGCGCATGCTTTTCCCCTATTCCGACCTCGACATTCTTTTTCTGTTTGGGAGCGAGCGCACCGAGCAGGAATTCCGGCCGCTGATCTCCGAGTTTGCGCGGACGCTGTGGGATCTGGGTTTCCGCGTCAGCTCGGCAGGACGCACGCTTGAAGAGTCGAAGCGCATCGAAGAAGACAACGCCGAATTTCATCTGGCGTTGCTCGACCGCAGATTTCTGGTGGGAGATGCCGCGCTTTTTGAAAAACTGGACGAGAAGGTGCTTCCCGGCTCGGAAAGGCAGGCGCGGGCCTTCATGCTCGGGCAGCTGCATCGCCTTACCAGGGACCGCCTGACGCGCTACGGCAACACCATTTTTCACCTCGAACCGAACGTAAAGGATTCGCCTGGAGGAATGCGCGATTACCAGGCGACCACTTGGCTGCGTCGGCTGGCCGAAGAGAAGAAAGGAATTCGCAACATCACCGCCGCCGAAGAAGAGCTTTGCGCTTCGGCGGTCGATTTTCTAAGCGCGACACGATGTTTTTTGCATTACAGCAACGGGCGCAACGATAACACCCTGACTTACGAACTGCAGGAAGCGGCCGCGGAGCGCGCGCTCGGAATCGGCGACGGCGTCAAGAGAACGCCGGCGGAATGGATGCGGCAGTATTTTCGCCACGCGCGAACCCTGAACCGGCATCTTCTCCGTTACCTGGAGCAGCGCGCGCCGGTTCCTTTGACGCTGCGGCAACGGCTTAGAAATGCCGCCCGGGTAGCGAAGTACGATGTGCCCCTGAGCAAATACTTTCACGTCAGGGACGGCTTGCTCGAAATAAGCGACCTTTCCGCTCTTTCCGATCGCGCGATTACCTATTCGTTTTTTGCCGAGTGCGCGCGCACGGGAACGCCGTTGAGCCGCGAGGCCGAGCGCTGCCTCGGCTACGTCTTGATCCATCCGGAGCTTCCGCCCAAAAACACGGAGATGGGGTGGGAAATGCTGCGCGAAATCCTGGGCTCGGACTACCCGGGCCTGGCTTTGCGCCCCATGCAGAGGCTCGGGCTGCTCGCGGAAGTGCTGCCGGAATTCGCGCTGATCGATTCGCTGGTGGTGCGCGATTTTTATCACCGCTACACCGTGGACGAGCACACCCTGCGCACCATCGAGCACCTGCAGGAACTCGCCGACCCGCCCGACGAGCGCGGAGCGCATTTCACGCAACTCTGGAAGACCGTGGAGCGGCGCGACCTGCTGATTCTCGCGCTGCTGCTGCACGATGTCGGCAAAGGCATGCCGGTCGAGAATCACGTCACCGGGAGCCTCGCGGCGCTCGATAGCGCGGCCAAGCGCTTGAAACTTTCTTCCGAGGAAAGAGGGGAAATTCAAGCGCTCATTGAACACCATCTGGACATGTCCGCTACCGTGCAGCGCCGCGACATCTTCGATCCCGCCACGGTTGCCGGATTTGCGGAGTCCGTAACCAACCAGGAACGGCTGCAACGATTGTGCCTGCTCACCTACGCGGACATCCATGCGGTGAATCCGGAAGCACTGACGCCTTGGAAAGCGGAAATGCTGTGGCAACTATTTGTCGCCACTTCGAATTACTTCAGCCGGACCCTCGACCGCGACCGGCTGCGCGCGCACGACGAAGTCTCGCTGCTTGGGCGCATCCAGGCGAGCGCCGGCGGCCGAGCTTCGACCGAGGAAATCGAGCGGTTCCTCGAAGGATTCCCGCGGCGCTATCTCGCGATGCACTCGGCGGAGCAAATCGCCACGCATTTCGGGATGTACCGCAAACTCAGCGAGGAACCGGTCGGGACGCAGGTGGCCGCGACGCGACACGGCTTTGTCCTGACGCTGCTCACCGCCGACCGCCCCGCGCTGTTCGCCACGATTTCGGGAGTGCTCGCGGGCTGGGGAATGAACATCAACAAAGCCGATGCCTTTTCTAACGGCGCGGGCATCATTCTGGACACCTTTTATTTCACCGATTTGCACCGCACCCTCGAACTGAATCCCAGTGAAATCGCGCGCTTCCGGAAGAGCCTCGAGGATGTGCTCGGCGGAAAAGCTGCGCTCGAGCCCCTGCTGAAGGGCCGTGAGAGCGCCAGGCGGGCACGCACGCCCAAGGTGACCGTTCCGACGCACATCAACTTCGACGATTCGTCTTCGGCACACTGCACGCTGCTTGAAATCGTCACGCAGGACCATCCCGGATTGCTGTACGAGATAGGTTCCGTGCTGGCGCGGCTGGGATGCAACATCGAAGTGGCGCTGATCGATACCGAAGGCCACAAGGCGATCGACGTGTTCTATCTCACCGCGCAGGGCAAGAAGCTCGCCGCGCAAAAGCAGGAACTGCTCCGCGAAGTGCTGCAGGGAACGCTTTCTTAGCTCCTTCTCCCTAAAATCACAAATCTTAGAACGATAAGCGGGCGCCGAGCTGGATTTGGCGGCCCGGGGTGGCCGCTTCCGTGATGGTGCCGAATTGCGGGGTGTTCACGAAGCGGTCCGGCGTGCCGAGATTGACTTGGTTCAAGGCGTTGAAGAATTCCGCACGAAACTGGAACTTCATCCGCTCCACCAGGCTGAACTCGCGCGCGAGCGCTAAATCGATCGTTTGGAGGCCGGGGCCGATGACCGTGTTGCGGCCGACGTCGCCGAAGGTGAAGGCCGGCGGAGTCGAAAAGGCTTTCGGATTGAACCATTCCGCCACGGTGTGCGTGCCGGGTCCAAAAATGGGCTGGCCGGTGAGGTTGGCGCGGATCGGGTTTTCGCCAAGTACCGTGCCCGCGTTCGCGGTATCACCAAAAACGGAAATCGTGAACGGAAAACCCGTCTGAACTTGGTAGACGGTGGACAACACCCAGTTGTGAGAAAACGCGCGGAGGAGACGCGAGCCGCTGAAGCCGGGAAGGCTGTAAACGGCGCTGAGCGCAAAGCGATGGCGGATGTCGCAAGCGAGCCCTTTCTCCGCCGCGAGGTTGCCATCGTTCTGCGGAATCGCCGCCTCGAACATCGGCGAGCGAAAGTCCGGTGCATTGCTCAGGCTTTTCGAAAAAGTGTAGTTCGCGAGCAGGCTGAGCCCATGCGCGTACCGGCGGCGCACATTCACATAACCGGCGTCGTACCAGCTCTCGGCCGAATTCGCGAGCAGGTTGATGGTGCCGACGGGCGTGCAAATCGTGCCTGTCGGGCAACCGGGGGGAGGCGTGGGAGAGACGGTGACGCTCGGAGGCAGGACGGAATGATCCACGAACTCGAGAATCTTCAAGGGGCGCCGGGGACCAAGAGGGCCGGGGCCCGGAGGCGCATTGTTGATGAGCTCGGCGCGCTGCAGATGGATGCCACGTGCGCCGAGATAGCCGACTTCGAGAGTGGTTTCGCGGCCCAAGCTCTTCTCGACCGACGTGCTCCATTGCTGGACATACTGTGCGGGAGCATGGGGATCGAAGGCCGTAAAGCTGACCGTGGTCGAGCCGAGAACGGCGGGATTGAAGTTGAGGGAAGACTGGGCCTGGGCGGCGTTCAGCAAAGAAGCCGGAGGATTGAAATTGTCGAACTGCTGGGTTTCCGGAAAAACAAAGGGAATGTTGTGGCGCTGATTGCACCAGGTATTCAGGTCCACCGGGGTAAAGAAAACGCCGTACGCGCCGTGGAGAACGAGTCCCAGATTCGCGAAATTGCGGGAAATGCCGAAGCGCGGAGCGAAGTTGTGCTTGTTCGAATAGAGCAGCCCGTCGGGATAGCCGTTTTGTCCGCCAATGAAAATCTCGGGCGTGCCGCTTTGGAAAGTAAGGTTCGTGTTGGTATAGGTGATGTCGTGCAACGGCCGGGCGTATTCGTAGCGCAAGCCCATTTCGATGGTCGTCGAGCGGGTAAGCTCGAAGCTGTCTTGGAGGAAGCCCTCGGTCGACCACGCGCGAAGCTGCATTTGCGGAATGCCGGCCTGGCGCTGCTTCACGGCGGGCAGACCGAGCAAGAAACTGGCGAGGGCGGATCCGCTGCCGTCGTTTGTGCCGGTTCTCGTCGTGTAGCCGCTCGTGAACTGGTAGTAGCCGCGATTCTGGAAGAAGCCCCACATAGGCCAGATATAGTCGCGAAAACTGCCGCCGAAGTTCAAACGGTGACGGCCGCGCTGCCAACTGAGGGAATCGCGGCCCTCGACGGTGGTGTCCCAAGCGCGCATCGGCGTGGCGGCGTAGGTATCGCCCATGCCGGAATAACCCTGCACGTTAAACCACGGCGCCCCCCAGGCACCCGGCCCGCCAAAGCCTATGCCCAGAATACCCAGTTGCGAAACGATGTCGTTGGTGTAGGCGCTTTGCGTAAAGTGGCTCATGGACAAGCGCGAAAGGGTCACCGAGGCGATGTTTACCAGGTTCGGCGAGATAATGCGGTTCCAGGCCACGCTGCCTTGCTCGGCAAAATCGTCGTGGCTGGCGCCAAAGCCCGGGAGGTTAATGGGCATGAATCCGCGCTCGGCACTGAGCGAATACCGCGCCGAAAGCGTGCTCGCGGTCGAGAAAATCTCGTCGACGCGGGCCGTGCCCTGGTCGTTGACGTGATGTTCGTCGCGCACGTCGAGATAATTGTCGCAATCGACGCCGGCCCCAACCACCCCCGGTGTACCCATCATCGAGCCGCCGCAAGGCATCATGCCCATAGACAGGTTCGGCTGAGGGACGTATTTCTCGAGAAAGAGTTGCGCCGCGACGCTCAGGTCCGCGGTGGGAATCAGGTCATTCGCAAACGGCATGCGCGGATTGGTTGGGCTGGCAGGCTGCCCGGGAGTGGTCACATGGTAGGGATCGTAGACGGTGACGCCGCTCATCTGGAAATTGCCGGCGATTTCCTGGGGCGTGGGAACCGTCTCGGTCATCGAATCGGCCTGGGAATGCCGGTAACCTTCGTAGTTGAAAAAGAAAAAGGTTTTGTTGTGAACGAAGGGACCGCCGAGCGATCCGCCAAAATTGTTTTGCACGAGAAATTTCGAAGAGCCCATCGCTCCGAACGTGTACGCGTCCATCGCTCCGTTGCGCAGGAAATCGTAGGCCGTGCCGTGAAACGCGTTGCTTCCGGAGCGAGTGACGATATTGATTTGCCCGCCGCCGGCTCCTCCCATTTCCGCGGAATAGCTGCCGGTTTCCACCTTGAATTCCTGCACCGCGTCCGGCGAGGGGCTGAGACTCATGGTATTGAATGTCGGGTCCGTGTTGGTGGTGCCGTCAAGCAAGAAATAGTTCGCGTTCGGCCGGTTGCCGCCGATGCTGACGGCGGACCGCTGGCCGGGTCGCCAGTAAAGCGGGTTCATGTCACCGGCTTGCGCGCCGTGGCTCATGTGCGCGCCGGGAACCGTGAGCACCAGATCGATGAGCATGCGGCCATTCAGGGGCAGATTGCTGACCGCGGCGGGCTCAATGACTTCAGCAATGCTGGCATCAACGGTGTGGAGCAGGTCGGCCGCGGTCGCGTCGACTTGGACAATCGTCGACGCAGAAGCTAGCTTGAGCGACAGATGGAGTTCCAGCTGCTGGCCGACTTCAACGCGGACGGGATGGGTTAGCTCGGCGAATCCCGAGGCCGTGACGGAAAGATCGTAGTCGCCCGGCAAAATCCCCGTGATCTGAAAGATGCCCTCGGAATTGGTGGCCACGCGCCGCTCCGCACGTGTCTCCCTGGAAGTGAGCACGACCGGGGCGCCGGCCACGGGGCTCTGCTGCGGATCGCTAACCGTGCCGCTCACTGTAGCGTAATGGCTCTGGCCAAATGCTGGCGGTGCTAAACAAAGCAAGAAGAGAAGGATAGCTCTTCGCATGAATCTCTCCGTTTGGTAGAGGGTCAAGAATCCTTTTAAGGCCTGCTTCCTACACCCCGACGCTCGGCACCGGTAAACGCCATCTCCCGGATGGGGATTGCGTGCCAAAATTGGCCCGATTAAACAGAAAACGAAGGGTGAGTGGCAATACTACAAAAAGACTAGGCCCCGAGGCAGGGTGACGAGCAAACCAAAGGAAATCCTTAGCTCAACTTTGTCGGGAAAACGAGCCCGAAGGCTTTGGCGCTCAACCGCGCCCTATTTCTTGGATTTGCCTGCGACTCCGGTCCAGCGCTTGACCAGGCCCGCATCGATTCCGAATAGATCGAGGACGCGGCCGATCGTAGTGTTCACCATGTCATCGATCGAGCCCGGGCGGCCGTAGAAGGTGGGCATGGGCGGAAACACAATGACCCCCAACTGCGAGGCTTCGTAAAGCAGTTTGCACTGCCCGGTATGCAGAGGCGCTTCGCGGGGCATGACCACGAGCCGCCGGCGCTCTTTGAGCGTAACATCGGCGGCGCGCACCAGCAGGTTGTCGGCAAACGAGTGATTAATGGCCGAGAGCGTCCGCATCGAGCACGGCGCCACAATCATCCCTTCGGTGCGAAACGAGCCGCTGGCAATGCTTGCCGAGATGTTCATCACGTTGTGAACCACGTCGGCCAGCGCTTCGACATCCTTGACTCGCCAATCCGTTTCGACGGAAATATTCAGTTTGGCCGCGTCGGTCAGGATCAGATGAACTTCCTCGGTCCCGAGCTTGCGCAAAACCTCGAGCAGGCGGATGCCGTAGGGCAGCCCGCTCGACCCGGAAAGGCCCACGATCAAACGCGGCTTTTGACTACCGCCCATTGGCGCGCTCGTCCTTGAACGCTTCCTTCCACGGGAACGATGCCCTTCTCCAGAATCGCTGGGAGGCGAAGACCGGCAGTAATCCTACCACCGATACCTGGCAGAGACTTCTTCAAAGCCCTCTTCGGTTTTTTAACGGCAGTGGTGGGAGTCGCGCGATTGCGGCTTTCTTTCTCGCGGATGTTGCGTACACCGTCAGGGTTCGCTCGGCAATAACGTCCCAGGACAGGAAATCCTTGGCTCGTTCGACGAGCCGAGCGCCAAGTTCCCGGCGCCGCTCGCCGCACTCGAGCAATTCTATGATGCGGTCGGCCAACTGTTCGGGATTCCCTTCGTCCACCCAGACGGCGCAATCCCCGAGATGGTCCGGGAGACCGGCTTTTTTGGTGCACACGACCGGGAGTTCGTTGGCTGCGGCAATGGCGGCAGACAAACCGGCAAAGCTTCCGGTGTACGGAAGAACGCACAAAAGCGCTCTCTGATATTGGCGTGCCATTTCCTCGATCGTCAGTTGATTTAACCACACGACGCGGCTCGCAAGGCCGCTCGCGGCGGCAAGTTTTTCTGCTTCCCGCGGTACCGTCTCACCGTAGTGGCCGTGGATCTTCAGCGTGGGAGTCTTTTCTCCCATCCGCTTCTGGATGATAGCCATGGCCTGAAACAAGGTCTGGATGCCCTTGTTGGTCATCACTTTGTGCCCCGCGTAGAACATGATGCCGCTTCTCGGAGTCTCTGGCAGGGATACGGGAACGGTTGCACCGTGCAGAACGACGTGGATCTTGTCTTCCGGGACGCTCAGCTTGACCATCTGCTTCTTCATCTCTTCGCAATGAACGATGATGCCGTCCGCCAATTCGTAGGTTTTGTTTCTTTCCGGAAACTCGAGCTGGTCGGGGTCTAACTCGTGCACGGTCACCACCCGAATAGCGCGGGAAGGTTGCTTCAGCCAATGAAATACGGCGTTCGACCCATAGGAGTTCAGGATTTGCTGAAAGTGCACCACATCTGCCTCTTTCGACAATTGGGCGTATTTTTTGGCTCGCAAGTAAGAGATTCCGCTTCTCGCCAAGCCGCGAACCCGGCGCCTCCAAGCCGCCTTCGATCGGTAATCGGTGATGATGGGCATTTCAAAGTAGTCGCAATGCTGCGCTTGAAACGAGCGGCTCACCTCGATCGGATCGCCGCAGCCGCAATTCGATGCCACCCATTTCATTTTGCTCCCGGTCTTCCTTTCAATCGCAGCCATCAGCGAGCTGGCATACGAACCGTAGGAAGTCCTGAAGGGGCAGCAAATCATGGTCATTTCCATGCTGCTTCTCCGTACTGTGGTGGTCCCGCCGCCGGGCGGCCTCACACTTTGGACCACGTGGTTGCCGTTGTTCTTCCGTCCCGTGCCCTCGCGCCTTTCAGAATTCCGCTTAGCGGGCTCGCGCTTTCGGCGGCCGCGACCGGTCCTCGCGTTCTTTTCATTGGCTGCCAATTCCTGGGTGCAGGGTTCGCAATCGAAAAGCAAGTTGGGAACGAAAGCCCGGGCTGAAGATATAGCCGTTGAAGTTCGGAAAAATATCGCTGGTCCATTTCATCTTGTACGGGTCGCTTCCGCCGCCAAAAAACAGCTGGGTGATGCCTCTTGCTGCGCATTCTTCCAAAATGCGATGAAACATCACCTGTCCGGGCCCCCCGCGGTGGAGCGATTCATCGTGGGCAATCTTCAACGGGTAGAGGCCGTCGGCCGTCTCGAGACTAAAAGCTGCGGCCAGCATGCGGTTGTTCGTTTCAAGCGAGTGCAAACAGAAGTAGCCGCCCTCCGCCGCCACGCGCGCCACCTGGTCGTAGAAGGTCTGCGTTTGCGGCGTGCACCGGATTGCCGAGCCCTCTTGTCCTTTCCAACCCGACGCCTCCAACTCATAGAATTGTTCGAGGGCCTTCCGATCCGGGTCTGTTCTTCGCACGAGGATGGGCTCTTGCCCCGTCTCCCGCGCCAGAATCTTTGCGTAGCGGCGGAGCTCGTGACGAAAATGGCGGCTTGTTCCGTCGAGCCAGGTTAGCCTCCCATTCCCGTCTTTTTGCAGGCGCAGGATCGGGCCTTCGTTGAAGCGCACGCACATGGTGCGATATCCGTCTTTGCTCGCATGACGGATGAGCTTCATTCCAGCGCCGTTTCCGGGAAGCAACGGCAATTCCAGCATGTTCCATGAAGGCATGCGCTTGAATAAGTTCCAGAACGCCGGGATCGCAGCCTCTCCCGCCTCACCGGGAGATTGCAGGATGTCGAATTGCGAAGAGTGAATGTTGGCCGCCCCAGCCAACTTCCATATCGGAACGCCGGCAAACCGCGATCGCTTGCGAATCATGGGTAATACCGCCACCAGCCGGTCTGCCTCACTTGCGGTCATCAAGACGACTTGGCTTTCCGTTTCAAATGCTTTGAGGTAGGCGGCAATCCACTCAGGACGATAAAACGGCAGGCTGCCGGCTTCTTCGCAGAGTCTCTCCCAACGGTCAGCCAGATGGCGAACAAGTTCCGGCCCGCCAACTTCAACTTTAGCGGTCACACTTCTCGAAGGGATTTCTTGCGCGTCGCTTTTGGCCGCGGAACCTTCGAGAACGATGTGTGGCTTCGAGGAAAGCAGGCCATTTCCGAGGACCATGGTCTTCCTTGCTGGAGGCAGGCTCAGGGGAGTGTCTGCGGCTTCCTTCCTCCCGGGCATCGTCTCGTTTTGCTTTCGCGGGCTTGATTCCTTGTAATGAATCCTTTGCCTGTGACCGGATGGATGAGCAGTCGAGCGAGCGTGGACGAACTCGGACGAGAGGCCTGGATATTCGAGCACTCAAACTGTGGATTTTTGCTGCGACTGGACGTTGCTTCTCTCGCGAGACACCCCCGGCCTGCTTCAGGCAGCCTTTCTTTTCTACCCACGGCTAAGCCTTCTTGACACTCGCGCCCTTGGATTTACCTTGGTCTTTTCGACGCTCGAAAGAAAATCGGGGCGCCACTGTGCGTCAGTAGGTATGCCCGGTTTGGGGCGAAAATGCAATCGGGTGTCGACCTGCATCTTGACCTCGGCATATTTCTGTAGTGCGAAATCCACCAGGTGAGAAATGGGGAATCGAGAAAGATCTGCTTTCGTCTCTAGCGCTTCCGGCGTCCCGCGTAGTCAACGGCGACGGTAGACGACCACGTCGTCGCCGTAAACGCCACTAGGCGTAAAGGCCGTGGTTCTTCGGCCAAGGTAGCGAAGGTCGCTAGCGTGCTCGGAGGGGAGAGGATTGTTTGCCAGGAAAATGCCTCCGGGATTCAGCAGGCGGGCGATATTGGCCATGGCGAGAGCTTGCTCAAGTCGATTGTAATAGACCAACACGTTGGTAGCGACGATGAGGTCGAAGCCTTGTCCGGGCGGGAAGTCCAGAGTTTCGGCGACGATGTTCGCATCGTAGACCTGGATGCGGGCGGCGAATTGCCCACGGATGGCCACGGCGCGAACCGCGACGCCACCCAAAGAAGCCGGGACGGGCAGAGGCTTCCGCGGCGATCCGAGAATCTCGCCAAAGTTTTTCCAGTAAGAGATCGCCTCTGGACTCCACTCCGCTCGAGGGTCGCGGGGAAGCTCGACGGTGTAAGCCTCGCCCGCTCGTCCCCTTTCGGCAAGTTTCTGGATGTGGGCGATGACCGCCGAATTCAGATCCAAGCAAACCACCTCGAGGTCTTCTGGTTTTCCGAGGTCCAGCCGTGCGACCGCCTCGAGCACAGCAAAGGGTTGCAGCGTCTGCAAGGGGTAGAAATCGTAGCCGTCCCGTTTGTCGGTGAAATCCAGCCCCGGCCCAATAACGGCAATTCGGCGCATGCTCTCGGCCGTTAGGGCACCCTTGCGAATCATCGCGCGCAGTGTTTCTTCGAGGGCAAAATTCGGCAGGAGTGAAGTGTCGACAGACAGCCCGCGAGTCTCGAAGAGCGTTCCGCGCGCTAGGTAGACTGAGGAAGGGTCTCGGCCCTTTGCGGCATCCTCAAGTTTCTTTTGATAGCCGGCCTGCTCAGCGATGAAGCGGCGAAGGTTCCCCGTGAAGTACGACTCTTCGAAATTTCTCCCAATGCCCTTGCGCGCAAGAAAATCGCGGACGAAGCCGACCCGCTCATCCTTGGCACCGGAAGCAAGCGCGAGCGCCAAGGCATGGATGCGCGCCACGGCAGCCGGCCGAAGCTCGCCGGACTCCGTGGCTGCGAACTCCACACTCTCCACGCGAGGAAGCGACGTGAACGACGCCCCGTAGAGGATCAAATTGCTGATGGAGTCTTCGACGCCGCGGTCGATTCGGCCGCGAACCTCCGCGTCGCGGGCGCGGATCCAGGCGTCCCACGCCGCACCTTCCTTGATTTCGCTTCCGGGAAGCCCGGAATCGGCATTCAAAAGGAGTGTTTCCCGGACTTCGTCGAAATGAAGGTAGCGAGGAGGGTTCTCTCCTGCGAGCGCCGCGAGAAAGAAAAACCCGATGGATGCCGCCCAAGCTGTGCGCCACACCCAAGGGCACACGCGAGAACAACACAGACTGCGGAAGGCGGGCGTCATTGCCCCGCATCCTAGCTCACCATAGGCAAGGGAGGAAGGGTAAACCCGGGTCAGCGGCGAGCCGAAAGTCCTTCTTGAATGCGCCGAAGCTCGGGCAGATCCTTGTCGGCCTTGCTCCAGAACTTCCCGGCGGCGGCGAATTGTTCGTGAGCTTCGGCGGCGTGGCCGGCATGCTCGGCGGCGAGGCCGAGGGCAAAATAGCCGCCGGCATAAGTCGGATCGTGCTCGATCATGTCTCGCGCCACGGATTCCGACAAATTCCAGTCGCCGCTCTGACGCGCGGTTTTGGCGATGGCTTCCAATTCAAAGCGCGCGGCGCTCCAGCCGTCCGGGCCCGGCCGTGCCAGGGTCATTTTAACGATCTCTTGCAACAGAGGCTCTGCTTCTTCGATGTTCTTGTCGCCGAGCAAGAGCCCGGCACGAAGAATGCTGGGGAACGGCGAACTCGCCACCAGGTTTACCGGTAGATGCTCTGTTTCTTGCTCGGCGAGCCGCAACTCTTCCTGCGCGCCTGTTGGCCGGTCCATGGCCAGCAGGGCCTCGCCCGCGAGCGTGTGACCGGCAAGCCGCGGCAAGGGCCATTCACTTTTTGTCAGTTCTTCGGCGGCGTGGAGAGCTTCCTCGTAGCGGCCTCGTGCGAGCAAAAATTCCGGCCAAGCCTTGCGATTAAATTCAAGAAAATCGGTATAGGCGGGAACCGCGAACGCTTCGCGGAAGGCCCCTTCGGCGGCTTTCATTTGCCCTAACGATTGGTAGCTCATGGCCAGCAGTTGCAGATTGTGGGCATGGTGCCAATCGTAGCGAGCCGGAATGTTCTCTGTCCGGTAGTATTCTTCTTCGAGTGATTTTGTCTTGAGAAATTCCGCAATGGCTTCCTCGGTGCGCCTCAGGCGCATCAACTCATGGCCATGCATGTGGTGGGCATGGGGAATGGCCGGTGCCATGCGCACATAAATAGCCGTTTCTTCGAGAGCTTCTTTGGTGCGGCCGAGGTTTTCCAAAGTGTGGGCATAATAGTGATGCGCGGCGAAATTGTCCGGAGCCAACGCGAGAGCGGTTCGGTAGAACGCGATCGTGTCCACGCCGCCGACCTGGCCATGCGTTACGGGAGAACCTTCATCCGCCAAACCCCGCTGAATCCACAACCACGCGTCATTCGGATATTCCCTTAAAGCACCGCTTATGGATTTTCGGTATGCGACATACTTGTCCGGATCTTCGTTGCTTTCCAGATAGTCCAGCTCGCGGTCGCGAATCGCAATCCACATTTGTTCGCGCTTGCTGACCTTGGGCGCCAACGCCTTCGCCCTCTCGAAAGCTGCCCGCGCCGTGGCCGGGTCATGTAGACCGATATACGCATCCGTTAGCCCCAGAAAAGCCATAGCCATGTTGGGATCCAGGCGCAGGGCTTGGTGAAAAGAGCGAATCGCCTCAATCCATACATAGGAATGAACGTAAGCCAGCCCTTGATCGTAAAAGGCCTGGGCTTCCTGCGAGGAGGTCGTCACTTTTTCGTGGAGAGTCCCGATACCGCTTCGCAGAGCGACCGGGCGCTCCAGAATCTCGCGCGGCACGGGGCCAGACGCTTGATGCCCCTGGTGGCCTGATTGAAGCGTGGACGACGCCGGTGCGACAACTACCGTTAAGAACGCTGCGGCAATCACGAATTGGGTCAATCTGCCCACTCTTTCACCTCAACTGCGTTTCTTGCCATTCCACTCTCGGACAGGAATTCGTCTCACATTTCCATAATCTCGACGCTACGAACATAGTATCCCGAATCCAGGCGGCGCGCCTGAACGGTCGGCTCCTTCACCGACAAACGGATCGAGTAAGTTCCCGGCGCCTTAGGCGACCAGTCGTGCGTCCAGAAGGTCCAAGGATCATTCTTGAGTTGATGGAAGTTGTCGACCGGAACGTAATCTTCTTCGGGATTGAAGCGAATCTGCAGCACGTTTATGGGCTGTGAGCCTCCCCAGGCGATTCCCACAACGCGGTATTGTATCTTGTCCGCAATCGTCCATTTCTCGATTCGGATGGGCATGGCGGCTTGTTCGATGGACGCAGGCTCGAAATCTTTTGCCAGTCGTGGGACACCCTTTTGAAGCGTTCTCGCGGCGTACTCGCGCATCTGTGACGTCGCTTCCACTTCTTCTCGAACGAGGGTGATTTCGTTCACCCATTTAATCGAGGTGCAGCCGTACCAACCCGGTACCACGAGACGGACCGGGGCGCCATGATCTTTCGGCAGCGGTTGGCCGTTCAGCTCGGTCGCGAGAAAAGCCCCCGCCTTTTCGAGTTGCTCGGGGGAGAATGCCCAACTCGCGCCGGGGATGGAGGTTCGCGATTCGGTGGCATAGCGATCGAAACCGGAGATCAAGACGCGCGCCGTTCCGGATTTTGCTTTGGCTTTGTCCAGGATTTCTGAAACGGGGACGCCTGCCCACTCTCCCACGCTGAGAAGTCCAAATTTGGCTTGGCGGACGTTGCCCGCGCATTCCATTAAGTGTGTTCCCATGGGCTTTGCGGCTTTCCTCAGGCTCTCGATTCCGAGATTCGTCGGCCGGTCGATAAGCCCGCCGAGTTTCACTTGCCAGGTGAGCGGGTCAGGAAGCAGTTCCGAGGCACGCGTGCGAATGTAGAATTTTTCCGTGAGCGTAATGGGGTTTTCGGGTTCGAGCGTGGATAGGTCCGAATACAACCGGCCATCGAGTTCAGAGCCTTGCGGGAGATCCAGGGGCCCCGGGCCTTCGTCGATAAAGTCCAGTGTGCCAAGCAGCTTGCCGTTCCGAGCCGGATCTTTTTGCTGAGTTCGCAGCGAACTCGGCCAAGCGACTCCCGCAAAGTGGAAGAAAAAAGCACTCCCGGAAAGCAAAGACCCCTTCAGCAAAGAGCGGCGGCCGAGCATCGGTTTTCGGTGGGCGGGCCTAAACCCTGGTCCAATCTCGAGACCCTTAGCAAGACTACTGATTTTTTTTGAAGAACCATTGTACACGTCGGACCAGGTCATACGGGAATTTTCCAATCCTCATAGATTTCCGGAGCCACCGTCACAGTCGAGCCTTTAGGGCGTCACATGCGGCATGGAGCTATAACCTGGCTGAGTCATAGGGTTTTTAGACCGTAGGCTGCGAGCCGCAATTACCCCGCTCTATAAGGTATGTAAATCTTTTCTGGCTGCGAACTTAAGTTTGCTCTTGACATTGCTGGGGAATAGTAATTGAATGACCAAAAATAACGGTGGTTTGCGCTGCGTTCCGTGCGTTTCAGGGTGGCGTAGGTGTTTTTCAGGTTCTTGCGAAAACTAAAATTTAGATTTGTCTCTGAGGCTTTGGCCGAGAAGGCTTTGGACAGGGAGAAGCTATGAGACCGCGCACTTTTGCAATCGTGGTTGTTGCTCTGCTCATTCTCGCAAGTGGTGGAGTCGTTTGGTCACAGACCGTGCAGGGCGTCATCACCGGCACGATCATGGATCCTACCGGAGCCGTGGTGCCCAACGTCACGGTGACCATCACAAACGTCGGCACGAATATTTCTCAGGCGACAACGACCGGCTCGGACGGTTCCTACCGTTTCGCGCTCGTGCCGCCGGGGACGTACACCGTCGACGTGAAGGCAACGAATTTCGCTGAGGTTAGGACCACCGGAATCGTTGTGGAGGCAAGTCAGATCGTGCCTTTCAACGTTAAGCTGGAATTGGCCAAGGCCAGCCAAGTCATTGAAGTGACTGCGCAGGCCCCGCTTGTGCAGACAGCCACTTCTGATCTCGCATACCAAGTGGACAGCTCCACCATCCAGCACGCTGCGCTTGTCGACCGTGACATTTTCGGCGTTCTCCCCTTTATGGCGCCTTCGGTGAGCCCTGGACTTGACATGTCGCCGACTTCGGGCGGAGCCAGAGAAGCCGGCACGTCGTACATGCTCAACGGCGCGGAAGACAATAACAACTTCAGCGCGGGCGCCATCAATATCAACCCGCCGCTCGAGTCTGTCGAGGATTTTGCCATCCTTACCAACAGCATGGGCGCTCAATACGGCCGTGGCGCAGGGGCCCTCGTCACGGCAAACCAGAAGTCGGGAACCAACGGATTTCACGGCGTGGGCTACTGGCAAAACCGCAATGCCACGCTGAACGCCAATGACTTTTTCTACAACCGGGACTACGGCGCATCGGTCAACGATAATCAAGCAGACCCGACAGTGCCCGTCCTTCCCACGAGGCCGAAATACATCAAGAACCAGTTCGGCGGAGGGGTAGGCGGACCGATCAAAAAGGACAAGACTTTCTTTTTCTTTGCCTACGACCGGTTCAAATTGCTTCAGGGGGTGACCGCCGCAAACACCTTCGTACCCACGAGTACGGCGCTTGCGTTTGTGCAGGCCAACGGCGGGCCGCTCGCTCAGCAAGTCCTCGCGGCGTACCCTCCAGTGACTTCCGACGCTGGCTGCCCACTAAGTGTTGATCCGGGACCGGTATTTAAGACTGGCGGCACCAACCCTGTTGGATGCCTTTCCTTTTCTGATCCGGTGACCACTACGACAGATGCTTATTACGGCCGCGTGGATCATAACTTCAGTAACTCCGACCGGCTCAGTTTTGTGGCCAACATTAGCCGGTTTAACCAGGTGGACAAATTCTTCGGGAGCACCTTCCGCGCGCCGCTGGCGAATGGTGGCAACATCCCCGTAACGACCATCCAGAATCAGCACAATCTGGCGCTCGTGGAAACGCATACATTCAGCCCGCGCATTGCCAACGAACTAAATCTCTCTCACAACCGGTTCTTCAACCCGTCTGTCGAAGGCGATCCGGCCAAGCAAACGACCCCCAATGTCTATATTGACAACCAGGCGGCGGGCTGCCTGAATTACTCCTTTGGTCCCGGCGAAGGCGGCCAGGTTGTTGCTTTCACGCAGGATCGCTGGGCGTTGCAGGACAACTTGAGTTGGACTGCTGGGCGCCACGCTTTGAAGGTTGGTGGGAGCGTCAACTACGGCATCCTTTACCGGAACTGGGATTTGGGCCTCCCCGGCCAGTACGAGTTTGCCGAGTTGACGCTGAAAAGCGATGGCACCAACTCCTCGTGTGCGGCTGGTTCAGTGATTACGCCGTCTTGTGATGGCACTTTGCAAATGGATGGTACGATCACTAACGCCTTTAACTCGAATTTCACGGGCGATTACCCTTACTTTGAGGAAACGTCTGTTGACCCGCGCATTGCCGCGCCCAACAAAGCCAGTGCTTACCGCCACTACACCACTCATGACTACGCCGTGTTCGCTCAGGATGACTGGAAAGTCACAAGCCGCCTGACCGTCAACCTGGGGCTTCGCTGGGAACGTTTTGGCGCACCGAGCGAGGTTCACGGGATTATCGCGCAATTTACTAACCTGGGCGGGTGCAATATCGCCACGGATAGGGCCTGTATTGGGGCTGCGCGAGTAAATCCGGTCAGCCGCATGTGGAAGACGCAAAACCATGATTTTGGTCCACGCATCGGTTTTGCCTGGGATCCGCAGGGGAAAGGCAAGATGGCCATCCGCGGCGGTTACGGTATCTTCTACGATCGCATTTTCGACAATATTTGGTCGAATGGCGCGTGGAACCCGCCGTTCTACGCCTTGCTTGATTTCAACGCGGCAGGATGTGGAGACGCCATCTTTTACTCGAATCCTGCATCCATCGGCGCCGGGTACAACCCCGCCAATCTGCCGCCCGGCGTGCCGCCCCCAGGGAAGAGGGTTTCCGTGCGCACCATGGACGTGAACATGCACGACTCCTCAGGACAGAATTATTACTTTGGCGTGGAACGGGAAGTGTTCGGCGGCTTGCTCGTCAGCGCGAAGTATCAAGGGTCGATGGGCCGTCATTTGCCAATGCTCGAGAATTATAATCGCACGGACGGCCAAGCATACAACGTTACATACGATAATACTACGACTCCCCCGACGTTCGTCAGTGCCTTCAGCAATCGCCGACCGAACGCTCTCTACACGGGCTTCAATTACCGTTCGAACAGCGTCAGCTCCAACTACAATGCGCTAATCGTTGAGGCGCAGAAGCGCGTGGGCCACGGCCTGCAGTTCCAGACAGGGTACACCTATTCGAAACTGCTGGACGTGAACTCCGAGCTCTTTGCGGGCTGCACCAGCATCGGCTCCCGTACCGCGCCTTACTACTACATCTCGAATGCCTTGCCACATCTGTCCTACGCACGGGGTGCGGAAGATCACCGCCATGCCTACAAGTTCAACGTGACCTACGATCTTCCCTTCCTCAAGGCGGAAAAGGGCTTCGTCGGCCATGTTCTGGGCGGTTGGTCGCTCGGGAGCTTTATGCAGTTCTATTCGGGCCACCCGGTAGACGTTCGGCTGGACCTCAACGGCAATGCTTGTCGCCGGTTCGCCGCAAAAAATGCGAGCGGTAACCCAGTCCTCGACCAGAATGGCATCCCCTTCAACATCGCGGGCGATTACAACATGGATGGAGTGTGCAACGACCATCCAGTGTTTGTTGGCTCAAACCTGAACGCTGTTTACAGCAACAAGAGCCCGGCCGATGGCATCTTTATTGACAACAATCAGATCGGGTGCGGCTTTCCGGGCATGCCTGCCACCGTCGCCAATGTTGACGCTTGCAACAAATCATTTGGAGTTGCCGGCGCCTGTGTTGCTGCGAATCCCCCCAAAGCCTCGTGCCCTGTGTCCTCACCGGGAACACCAAACACGCTCTTCGCTAATCCAGCCTATCCGACTGGAGCTACGCCGTTCGAACGTTTTGGCACTCTAGGAAGAAACATTTTCCATGGGCCGAGATTCGTCGATATGGACTTCGGCCTGCACAAGTCCTTCAAGTTCACAGAAATCATGAACCTGCGCTTCAGCGTGGAGGCCCAAAACCTTTTTAACCATCCAAACTTTGACGGCATCGATACCAACTTGAACAGCGGCACGTTTGGCCAAGCACAGCTTCTTGTCGGCTCGGCAGTGTCACGCGTCATGTCGCTCAGCTTGCGGCTCTCGTTCTAGTCTTCCTGCGTCGTGTGTTCCAACTCTATCGAAGAGTTGGGGTTCCGGGCAGCCTAGTCATGCGCAGAATCTTCGACAGTTCGCAACGGAGGAATCTTGGCTGTTTGCAGGAAACAATATGCGGGCCAGACAGGATGCTCTTGCCGAAAGCTATGGACGGATTGCGGGCTAGGAATCCAGTCCTCAGGAGAACCGAGCTTTTGAAAGCGGCAGTTCCCTGATCCTTTTCCCGGCAGCGGCAAAGATGGCGTTGCAGAGCGCGGGCGCAATAACCGACACTCCTGGTTCCCCCACTCCCGCCGGCGGAGCGCTGCTCTCGACCACGTAGACATTTGTCTGCTGGGGCGCTTCGGCGATGCGAGCAACCGGGTGGTCGTGGAAGTTAGACTGGTTAATGGCGCCGTCGCTTGCGGTAATCTCGCCGCCGCGAGCGATGCTAGCGGGAGTTTACTGCGGGCTCGGTCGACAGATTTCTAAGAGCTTCTTTTTGTGAAGTTTATAGCGTCCAGTTGGTATTACCCACGGTGGGTAATCTGCAGTTCGTCCAGTTTCAGCGCCTTGGCCAAAGCCTGCTGCGCAAGAGTTTGCTTCGAGAGCACATAGGCCGCGCGATCCGGGCCTTTCTCGCCTTGCCGTGGATAGAGCAGGATGAACTGCTGAATGTGCTGCAACTCTTCGATGAGTTGTTCCATGGAAAGATCGCTCCAGGCGGCTTTGGCCTGGCGATGCACATACTGCAGCAGAGAAATGCCCAGCATGCAGTAAAACGCATGGATGCGAATCTTGCGGTCGGTCCAGTGATGCATCGGTCCCCAAGCGAGCCACTCTCCGTCTTTCAGGCCGCGGAAGACGCGCTCGACCTGTTGTTGGCCGGCATAACCGGCCACCACTTGTTCCGCCGCCCAGTCCATGCGGTTGGTGAGCAACACGGTTCGGCCTAAACGACGCCCAAGAAGGCGTTCAAACGCCGCCTGATCGAAATCAAACTGTAGTCGCCATTGCCCGTCGCGACCGGCTGACATTCTGAATGCGGCTCATTGGACTTCTCCCGTCGCTGCGGCGCCCTTGCTGGCGTGAATTCGCTGATAGGTGCGGTAACGAAAGACGTCTGCTCTCCCCCATCCCTGCGCCTGCCGGACTCACCACATTCGCGATTATGCCTAGATTAGGAGCCATCGCGAAACCGGAATCTTACCGATCGCAGCATGGGCAGTTTGCACCGAAGATGTGGATTCCTTCGGCACTGGCGTTGCGGTAGGGACGACAGGCTTTTCTCCAAGAGTAGGCCAAGTGAGTCCTACTGCTGTCCCTGCTTGTTTCTTGGCGGGAAGCCGTCGAAGCTAAGTCCATGGCGAGTAAATATCGTCTCCGCGCGGCATTCCGGAACCAGTACAGGTAACTTTCAGGGGGGCTCATTGACGACGCTTGCGCCGGTTTATCTTAAGATTGAAGCGTGACCGCCAGACGATCAATCCTGGCTGCTCTAACAGTAACGCTATTCCTGCCTTTTTCCATCTGCTCTTCCAAGTTACACGACTTGCGGTTACAGCAAGCGGTGGATCGTGGCCTCGACGGATCTGCCGGAATAATCCCGGTAGTCGACGTCGAGTCCGCAGAAATCCTGGCCGCGAAAAATCTGGAATTCGCCAGCAAGCAGTTCATTCGGCCGGGTTCCACGCTCAAGCCGTTTGTGCTCATGGAACTCCTGGACTCCGCGAGACTGGACCCGAACGAGCGTTTGATCGGCCGAAGGCCGCTTCGCATCGGGGGCATGCGGCTCGATTGCAGTCACACCGCGGAGGTATCCGAGCTCGACGCAGACGATGCCATCGCCTACTCCTCGAACTCCAACGTCGCAAAGGTTGCACTACGCATGAGCGGCGACGCGCTCACCGAAGCTCTGCGCCGCCGAGGACTCGATTCGCTGACGGGTTTGCTCCAGAGCGAGTCAACCGGCCACATCGAGCGTCCTACAAACCAAGAGCAACTCCAGCTCATGGCCTTAGGTGCGCGCGGAATCGAAGTTACGCCGCTCGAACTGCTTGCCGCTTACCGCAAACTCACGTTGACACGACGAAGCCGGAACCCTTCCGCGGACGAAGCTGTGTTTCTGGGCTTGGAGCACGCCATGACCTATGGCACGGCGCATGCAGCTGCTGTGGACGGAATGAAAATCGGCGGAAAAACGGGAACAGCGTCGGCCGCTAACAGCCCGCGAACGCATGGTATCTTCGTTGGCTATGCTCCCGCAGACCACCCGGAGATCGCCAGGGTTGTTTATGTTCCCCAGGGCCGCGGACTCGACGCCGCGCTCGAGGCGCACTCGGTCTTCGAGGAATATGGGCAAAGGAAGAAGAAATCGTGAAAATGCGGGCCCCATTTCTTTTCTTGTTGCTTATCGTTCCCTCCGTTCTGCCTGCCGAAGACGTCCAGGTACGAATCTACTCGGCGCACCCTCCTACGGCTCTGACGGTCTTGGCCATTGAGGGACACTTGCACTGGAGATCCTGCCCCGCGTGTCCCGAGGAGACCGGCCAAAGCTTGACCGTCGAGTCCGCGAAAGCAGGCACCCCCGCTCGAACGAAAGACCCGCAAAAGGAATTCTTGATCACTGGAATTTACAGGTTGCAGCCGCCAGATGGGCCAACTTTCTCTTCCTCGTTTCCTCTGCGCATTCAGGCGCCTGCCGGCGGTTTGGTCATTCTCGTCAGCGTGCCCATCGAGCAGTACGTCGAACACGTGGTGATGGCCGAGATCGGCGACTTCCGGAATTCCGAAGCGCTGAAAGCCATGGCGGTGGCCGCCAGGAGTTACGCCAAGCGGTTTAGCGGGCAGCATGCCAAGGAAGGATTCGATTTCTGCGATACGACCCATTGCCAGGTCTTCTACTGGAGGAGTGTGACAGAGCGGATTCGCATGGCCGCCGAAGCGACACGCGGAGAGTACGTTTCCTATGAGGGGAGGCCAGCCGCGACGTTTTATCACCAGAATTGCGGTGGCACCACAGCCGCCGGCGGCGAAACCTGGGCGGAGATCTCCGAGCCCTACTTGCCCATCCACCAAGATCCTTTTTGCCTGAAAACGGGCGGCCTCAAATGGCAAGCGACTCTGACGCATGAAGAAATGAACAGAGCTCTCGGCATGTCGGGTTTCGAACCTCCCGAGAACTGGCTAAAGCTCGCAATCAGTTTGCGCAACACCAGCGGACGGGTGCGCACCGTGAACCTGTCCGGCGGAAATCCGGCAAGTGTTCCGCTCCCCGGATCTTCCCTGCGCTTCGCGGTGAATCGCATGTTCGGGTGGAACAAAATTCGCAGCGACTTGTACGATGTTCGGAATTCCGGCGGCAAAATCCTGTTCTCCGGCCGCGGTGCCGGACACGGCGTTGGCCTTTGCCAGGCGGGCGCCGAAGAGATGGCGCGTCAAGGCAAGACTTATAAAGAAATCCTTAGCTTCTACTATCCCGGAACGCAACTGAGCTCTTCCGAGAGTGAAACCTGGCAGAAGCGCTCGGACGAACGCTTCGATCTGATCAGCACCGATCCCGATGCGGACTCGAGCCTTTTTCCCGTGGCCGAGCGCCTCTTGCGCGAGGCTGAGAACGACGTTGGCTGGCGCCTTCCTTTTCACGTACGGTTGCAGGTTTTTTCGACGCTGGACAGCTATCGCAAAACCACCGGCCAGCCCGGATGGGTGGCCGCTTCGACGCGCGGCCAGACCATTCGCTTGCAGCCTCTTGCGGAGTTGCGGCGCCGATCAATTCTCGAACCCACGCTGCGGCATGAGCTCTATCATCTTTTGGTCGAAACGAGGGCGTCGCGAGGCATGCCGCTGTGGTTTCGCGCGGGCCTGACACTCTACTTGTCAAATCCCGCGGTTCCCGAAACGAGCTCGTCGCCGATGACTGTCGAGGAGATCGAGCAGATTCTGAGGCACGGAGACACACGCGAAAATACGGAGAGGGCTTACGGCTCGGCCCACGCCGTCGTAGCCGCTCTGGCGAGACAGCATGGAAAGCAAGCGGTGCTTGGGTGGTTAAGCGGCGGCCTGCCCGCCGACCTCTTCCGCAGCACGGCCCGCTCGCCCCACAACGGAACAAACGAGCAGCCGCCAGGCAAGAAGCCCGAGTAGATAAGAAAGGAAGCCGCGAAAAACGAGGGTTTCCGTTTCCCCTGCGAAAGTCCGAGCGGCGGAAATCCGGCGTCCAGGCCATGATCTTTCCGGGGCCAGCACTCCCGCTTGCCGTAGCATTCGGGCTAACTCGGAGAACGGAGCCTTTGCCGCTGCGATGATTTCACTTAAGATGAGCCTAGCGCTGGCTGACGTTTTCGGTAAGAGATTCGGTCAGATCGGTTCGAGTTTTGGGAGAGTGATCGTATGAAACCAATCAGAAGCTTCCTGGGGACGCTCCTCTGGCTGTCAATCGTATCCAATTCATCAGGACAGGAAATGAAAGCCGCAAACCCGGCCGCCGCTCCGCCGAAGCTCCTCGTCCTTGTTCAGCAGGAGGTCCAACTTGGAAGGACAAGCGAACGCCGAAAACTACTGGCCACTATCTCTCGCGCCTGCGATCGTTTGGACGCCCCTAGCTTCTGGATTGACCTGCAATCGTTGACCGGAACGCGCGAAACGCTTACCTTCGACCCCTTTGATACCTTCGAACAGTTGCAGCAAGCCAACAGCGGCTGGAAGCAGTTCTTTGCCGCCCATCCTGACCTGGCGCAGACACAGGGAGAAATCGACTCCTTGCTTGCGAGCGAGCGCACCCTCGTCGCCCTGCGCCGCGACGATTTGGGTGCACCTCCGGCGGAGGACATTGATCTTTCCGAAGCGCGCTTTATGAGGGTCCTCGAAGTGCGCCTTCTCCCGGGCCATGGAAGGGATTTTGAAGAGTCCATAAAGCTTTGGGGCGATGCGCACGCGAAGGTAAAAGGAGAGGTTCCCTGGGTTGTCTACCGGGTGAACGAAGGCACCTCCGCTCCCACTTTTCTTGTTTTCTTGCCCCTTTCCGACCTCAAGGAGTATGACGATCTTTTAGAGCAGCGAGAAGAAATCTTGCAAGAGAATGAAGGTGAAGACATCGCCGAGCGTTTAAGGCAGACTGCCCGCGAAGCTTACGCAAGCATCGAAAGCAATTTATATGTGGTACATCCCGAGACGTCGCACGTACCCAGAGATTTTGCTGCCAGCGAAGCGGATTTTTGGAGGCCTGCGAGCCCGGCGGAACCGAAGCCCGAAGTCAAACCGAGCGTAAGCCATTTAAAGAAAAAGCCCTAACCTAGAATAAACCGTGTGGCAGGAGGAGTTTGCCGTTCCGCAATGGTCTATCCTTCGCGTAGGTCTAAGGTCAGGTGATGGCGGAAGTGGTAATGACACAAGAGCGACACGAGATCGAACAAGCGAAGTCCGCCGAGCCATTATGGCTTGAAAATCGATGGGGCGGGGTGAATCCTTGGCTATGACGGCCACATTTCGGCGGGGGATATACCGGAGCGGGAGAGTGCGCCGCATGGCTCGCTGGTTCAACGCGATGCCGCATCCTCCGCTGGCGATCGAGATTTCCCCAGAGCGAGTATCGTTGGTCCGCTGGTCCCGAGGCGGAGCGTTAGAGGACCTGGCGGTCGAGGCGCTCGGGCCCGGTGTCCTCGCACCTTCGGCAGTCGCAGCCAACTTGGTGGATTTGGCCGCGGTCAAAGCGGGCGTCGAGAGTGTGTGTAAGCGGTTGCATGTGCGGGAAGGCGATGCCGCCCTGCTCCTGCCGGATCCGGTGATCCGCGTGTTTGTCCAGCATTTCGAAGATTTCCCGCGTTCCTCCGCGGAAGCCTTGCCGTTGTTACGCTGGAGGTTAAGAAAAAGCGTGCCGTTTGATTTGGAGGAGATGCTGGTTTCCTACACCCGTCAGGCGCCGCGCGAGAACGGCGTGAATGTGGTGGCGGCACTCGCGCGGCTCCCGATTGTCCGGGAATACGAGGAGGTCGTCCGGGCCGCCAAACTCCGACCCGGCGTGGTTCTCAGTTCCTCGATCGCGGCGGTGGCATTGTTGGACGATAAGCGGCCCACGCTTATGGTACGCATTGCGGGCAACGCGCTTACCACCGCCATCGTTCGCGGGGGCGTGTTGTGCGGGTATCGCTGCACCGAGCTGCCCGTACACAGCAGCCAGCTGGCTCCGAGAATGCTGCTCGATGAAATCTTCCCGGTGGCCGCTTATTATCAGGATACCTGGCAGGAGCAGGTTCAGTCCGTGGTCGTCTCGGGGCTGGGAGCCCGGATGCCCGACTTTTTACCTCTCCTCGAAGAGGAATTTCACTGCCCGGTCAATTCCCTTTTGCAATCAGCCATCAAAAGCGGGCGAGTTCCCGAACCCGCCCAACGCTTGGCCGACCGTGAACTCGAAGGACTGCTTGGCTGGATGTGGTATCGTGCTTGAATGGAGTGACCATTTCTCTCGCCGAACTCAGCAACGATGATACTTAACGTCAATCTAGCCACCGAGCCGCTTGAAAGGCATCGCCGCTTCCGGGTGTTTTCCGCCCTCCTTGGCGTGGTCGCGGCGGCCGGTTGCCTCGCGCTCGCTTGGCACGTGTATGTTCTTTGGATGGCGGAAACCGCATTCCGCACGGAGAGTGCCAGCGTTTCAAAAGAAATGGAAGAGCTGACCGCCGAACGGGACAAGCTCGATCGTTTCTTTTCAGAACCGGAAAATGCGAAGCTTGACGAGCGCGCCTCCTTTATTAACGCGATTATCGATGCGAAAAGCTTTAATTGGACCAACATGTTTATGGATCTCGAGAAGATTTTGCCGATCGGAGTGCACGTGATCAGCATCGAGCCGAAACAGGTGAACGGACAGGCTAGCGTCAAGCTTACCATTGGAGCCGCGAGCGACGAGGCGAAGGGCAAGTTTCTCCATGCTCTGGAACAATCCAATGTGTTCTCCCATCTCCAACTGATTAACGTTCGCCCGCCATCACGTCAGACCGCCGGCGACCAAGTGGAACTGGAGCTCACGGTGATCTATTCGAGGGCATGATGAAGATCGAATTTCCAACACAAAAGATGATCATTATCGCGGGACTGGTTATTTTGATCGCCGCGGATGCAATTTTGGTGCTTTATGCGATCGAGTCAACCACAAGATTTTCGCGAAATGAGCTGGCCGGCCAGAAAACACAAATAAAACTTCTCAAAGCGGATATCAAGCGTGCCCTGGCTATTCAGAGGAGTATCCCGCAGACCAAGGCGGATTGTGAGCGATTCGAAAATTCCCTTTATGCGAGCAGCGCGGGCTACTCGGCGGTCACGGACGAAATGACGGGATTCGCGAAGCAGGCTGGATTGCAGGTGGTTTCGCTCGCGTTCCACCCTAAGGAGCTTCCTGGCAGAAACGTGGTCGAACTCGGACTGGATGCCACGGTGAATGGCGATTACAAAGGCGTGGTGCGATTCCTGAACGGCTTGCAGCGCTCCAAGAACTTTTACATCATTGATACGCTGACGGTCGCGGCGGAGCCGACCGCTCAGGCGGGTGCGGGACCGCTTCGCGTGGCGTTGAGCTTGCGATCGTACTTCAAGAATGCGGCGTGACGGATGAAACAGAGAAAAAGCGCCGAGATCGCGGTACTCGTTACGCTCCTCCTGGCGGGCGTAGCGATGTGGTATTACTATACCCGTCCTCCTGCCGAGGCAGCTCATGCTTCGACAGTTTCGAACTACAAACCAATGAAAGTGGAAAACCCACAGATCCATTGGGAACGCCTGGCAGAGGCGCAGAACACGGAGTATAAACCCAGCCCGCGTGACATCTTTAGCCGTGATCTGCCTCCCCCTCCGCCCAAACCCGTGCATGTGCCGGGGCCCGGTGACAACGACTACGTTGCGCCGCCGCCACCGCCCCCGCCCCCGCCGCCGCAACTTCCTCTAAAATATTTTGGCGAAGGGCAGGCCCAGGCCGGCGCCGGTCGCCGTGCCTTTCTGTCGGATGGAGACTCGGTTTTCATCGTCGCCGAAGGCGACATCGTCCTCGGCCGCTACCGCATCATAAAAATCAATCACACGAACCTTGAGTTTGAGGAGATCAGCAGCGGCCGTCATGCCACGGCCAAGCTTGAAGATGAGGGGCCGCCGGTCTGATCGTTCCGCGCTCGTGACCCCCTCGAACGAGAGATCCTGGCCGAACTCCAGCACGCCTGCCCCGACGACAGGGGAATCTTGGATCTGATTTTGATGCGATCGAGCGACGCGGGCGATTTTCGCGCGGGAAGTAGCTTAACTAATTCGCCAACCGAAATTCAATCCGCACATGAGCGTGGAAGTCTACCGGCTGTCCGCTGCGTAGCGCCGGCCGGAAGCGAATCTGTCTTGCTGCCTGCATTGCGGCTTCATCAAGGCCGTGTCCCAGGCCGCTCACTACACGAATCACCTGCAGTTGGCCTGATGCGAGGAAGATCACCTCGAGCACCACGTCTCCCTCCAATTTTATCGTGCGGGCTTCGGTCGAATAACCCGGATTGGGCTTGCTCAGGATAGCCACGCCAGTGGTCGTCCCTCCCGTTCCAGCCTCGCCCGTCGCCGCGCCGCTGCTCTTGGAACCGTCTGAGGCGAGCGTTCCGCGTGCACCCTGGGCGCCACCGGTGCCGTTGCCCATGCCCGGACCGCCAGGCAGATTTGGCGAGCCGGCCGGGTTGATGTTCGCAGCCTTGCTGGGACTCGCGGGGCCGCGAATTCCATGGGGGTCGCCAAAGCCGCCCGTTTGCACTTTGCTGGCGGCAGCCACCACCGTCGCCGGCAGACTACCTAAGCCGAGGCTGGGAGCTTTGATCTCTTCCTTCGCACGCATTGGCTGGAGGTTGGGAGCTTTGAGCTCTTCTTGCGGACGCTTTGGCCGGCCCGAGGTCAGCACAATCTCCGCTTGCGCAAACATCGGCTTGAGCTCCACCGGCTGCGCTTCCACCTTGCGAGCCTTCGGCAGTTGAGGTTTCAGAACCAGAAAAACATGCGGCTGCCTGGGATTCAATTTCGGCGGTTCAACCTCCACCGGTTTAGGCTTAGGCACTATCGGCTTGGGTCGCGGCTGGATTTTAGGTGTCGCCTTTGGCGGAGGTGGCGGTGGAGTTGTCGAAGGGATCTCAATGTGTGTGACCGGTTGCATCAACTGCACAACATCAAATCGGAGCGCCGTCTCCATTTGCCGGGGGAAAATCATCGGGCTTAGGAGCAGGAGACCCAAGAAGGCCAATTGCGCGGCCGCGCTCACACCGATCAGGTTCCAGCGCGGCTCCGGTTCAGGCAAAAGTTCAAAACGCGCGGAGGTTCTCCTCCTCGGGATCGCCTCTCTCGCGGCTGGCGGCGCGGGGCTTCTGCGGTATGGGTGCGAGTCGACGCTCAAGCGCGCGTCCCTCTTTACGGGGGCGAGGTTTCTCGGTTGCGACTCTCCACCGGCGCGGAGCTCACGCGAAACGGGGACAGCAGCCCTAGCGTTCTGGTGCAAATTCACGCTCAAGCGCGCTTCACTCTTTAGGGGGACGGGGTTTCTCCTGAAGTGAGACTCTTGACCGCGCACTTCACGCGAAAGGAGGGCGCTGCCAGGATGCTCGACGTTCACGCTCAAGCGCGCTTCACCGTTCCCTGTGCCGTTTCTGCGGATGAGGTTCGACACTTCGCGGGCGCGCAATTCACGCGAAGGGGGGACAGGGCTTTGCGGCTGCTGGTCGCGCGCCACGCTCGACCGCGCCTGACTCCCTGTGGGAGCAGGTTCTCTCGGGACAGGGTTCGACGCTTCGACGGGTAACTCACGCGAGGAACGGGGAGAGCTCGCGCGCTCGGAGTTCAATTGTCCGCCCAGGCGCTGCTTGAACGCATTCGATTCGAGAACCGAATTCGGGCCCTCGAATTCGCCCGGTCGCGCGTAACGTCTGCGAAGATCGATTGGTGCGGAATCCGACATGCGCGTAGCTTACGCTCCGGAGCGCAAACTGTCATCTGTACGCAAGGTCAGGTTAAGAACAGGGTAATAACCTGCGGCAACTCAGGAGAACGCTCGAGGCTTACGTGGGGAATTTCGGAAGACCCCGGCCCTGTGTCAAAATGAGATTGCCCCGGACGGTGATCCTGATATTCACATCTCGTGGTACCGCCGAGTGCAGGGTGAGCCATCATCGGTCGTCCTTAGAGCGCTCACCCGTTATCCATAGCGTCCAGTGGCCAAGCATGGCCGGTCAACTGACAGGAGGGGCAAGAGTTAACTGTTCCCCTGGTCAGGTCTCCCGAAAGTTGCTATCTGCGAGAATGTCTCTTGCCAAGCCCGCCCCGTTGCTAGCCCGTCGACGATCGAGTGCCATCTCGGACCGGGCGTTTGGAGAAACGGACACTCGAGGAAAATGTGAGAATTCTCTATCGCATGTTATGGTGGTACGCTCTCGGTCGGAAAATGACGACCAAGGAGGGTCGAGTTGGCCACGTGTGAGCAAATCGCAAGCGGTCCCTCCCACGACCGGAGCCTTCTCGCCGTCATCAGGCTCTCTCTCCTGTTTGCGGCGCTCGTGTTTTCCGCTTCACCCGGAAAGTCCCAAATCTCGCCCGGTCCGCTGGCCAAGGCCCATCAGTCCCTGAGTGGCACGAGCCAATGCGCAAGCTGCCATCAGTTCGGTGCCAGCACACCCACGTTCAAATGCCTGGAATGCCACAAAGAAATCGCGCGTTTGCTTTCGGAAAACACGGGATACCATGCGCGGCTCGAGATGAAGAATCCCAACGGCAAAGAGTGCGTTCGCTGCCATTTGGACCATAACGGCGAAAATTTCTCGCTGATTCACTGGGAGCCGTCAAAAAAACAGTTCGATCATCGTCTGACCGGATATCCCTTGGAGGGCAAACATGCCGGCGTCGACTGCGAAAAGTGCCACACCCCTTCGCACATGCTCCCGGAGATCCGCGCACTCCTGAAACGACAGGATCCGGCCGGCTCTTATCTCGGTGCATCGACCAAGTGCATGGCCTGTCATGAGGACTACCACAAAGGCCGGCTTGGCAAGGACTGTGAGAACTGCCACAACGTAAAGGACTGGAAGGAGGCCAAGACTACCAAGAATTTCGACCACTCCAAGACGCGATACCCGCTCACCGGCGAGCATCTCCAGGTGCTTTGCGAAAAGTGCCATAAGCCGGAGATGCCTCAGGAAGTCCGTTTCCGGGGCATGAAGTTTCAGAACTGCTCCGATTGTCACCTGGACCCGCACCATGGAGCGTTTAAGCAAAAACGATGTGAGGATTGCCACACCACGGAAGGATGGAAAAAGGTCCTGCCGGAGTTCTCCTTCGACCATTCCAAGACAAAATATCCCCTCCTGGGCGCCCACATGAAGGTGAGTTGCGTTGCTTGCCACGCCAAAGGGGAGTTCCAGCGTCCGCTCAAGTTTTCCAACTGCACGGACTGCCACAAGGACATCCATAACGGCCAGTTCGCCGGTCGCCCGAAAAAAGGCGAGTGTGCCGAATGCCACAAAGTGGAGGGATGGAAGCCTTCCCTGTTTGGCGTCACGGAACATGCGACTTCCAAGTATCCGCTGGAAGGAAAGCACGCAAAAGTGGAATGCGACAAGTGCCACCTTCCCGCCGGCAAAGAGACGATTTACAAAGTTAAGTTCGCGACCTGTACGGACTGCCACAAAGATCCGCACGACCGCCAGTTTGCGAAAGCGCCTTTCGAGAACCGCTGCGAGGGCTGCCATACGGTAGCGGATTGGCACCGTTCTCTGTTTACCATCGCCAAGCACAGGAAGACCAAGTTCCCGCTCACCGGAGCGCACGCCGCCGTTACTTGCGCCGAATGCCATAAAGTAGGAGCCGCCGGCAGAAAAGACAAAATCATTCCGTTTTACTTTGACGACAGAACCTGCACGGGTTGTCACCAGGACCCGCATCACGGGGAGTTCCGCGATCGGCAGGAACGCCGCCGGCCGGATGGGACCAAGTTCGGCTGCGAAGCCTGCCACAACACGAGATCATGGGTTGAGGTGGCGGGATTCGACCACTCGAAAACCAAATTCCCCTTGCTTGGCGTGCATCGAACCGTTGCTTGCAATGATTGTCATAAACCTCCTGTGGGCGAGAAGAAAATCGTGTTCAAAGGCACGCCGTTGATTTGCGAAGCATGCCATGCGGATGTCCATGGCAAGCAATTCGCTCGCCAGCAAGGGAAGACCGATTGTGCGAGCTGCCACACTGCCGAGCGCTGGAAGCCCTCGAACTTCGACCACAGCCAAACCAAGTTTCCGCTGGACGGCGGCCACAAGGGCGTGGCCTGTGACAAATGCCATAGCCTCGTCAAGGTAGTGGATGGCAAGTCGGTCCTTTTCTACAAACCTACACCGCTAGAATGTGAAGCGTGTCACGGCCCCGGGATCAGGAACAAGAAGAGTTAGGCGGCAGCAAGCTCGAGGTCGACGAGGAAGCCTACGGCTTTCTAAGGCGCCAAATCGGCGAGTCTGACGGGGAGCAAAGACAACCCCGGTCGAAGCCCCATTTACTAGCTCGCTTCACGGCCGGGCACCCTCCTTGAGCCCAGTGGAGGACCAGGATTGGGCGATAAAGGCAACCTTGTCGAGCGCCGTTCGAGTTGTCGTCACAGCTTGAGGATTCCCCTGCATCTGCGCGTTTGGGGATCCTCGAGCCCAAGTCGCAGGGCCAAATCGGTTGACATCTCCGAACAAGGCGCGCTCGTCGAGACGGACTTGCAACTTCGCGTAGGGGCCATCCTCGATTTGCGAATCGAATTACCGGAAGAGATCACCGGTCAGCCGACCACCGAATGGCGCTTTAAGAGCCGCGTCGTGCGCATGGCCCTGGCCGGTTCCCCAGGTCAGCGGCTCAAGGTCGGCGTGCACTTCGACTGGCTGTATGTCTCATCAAGATAAATAGAGGGATTTGTCCCTTAAACCCAACCATCGAAGTTCAAAAACCTGCTTCTTTGTTCCCGCGCAAATATCGCGCATGGGCAGTCGCCTAAAATTGCCGAGGCCAGTGGGGCTGTGGTCCGGACGCACAGCGCAATGCTCTCTTGGTTCCTCTAGTGGCCGCTAACGTGCTAATCAAGTGCTGAAGAGCTGGACTCGCCCAAGCGTGTCTGAGGGGTCCGCACCGGACGTTCGGAGGCAGAGACATAATAATGCGGCTACGATTTCTATTCGCTTTCTTACTCATCCTGACCCTTTCGGCGGCGGCCTATCCGGACGCGGCCAACACCGCGTACAAGCAAGGCGTTCGCGCCGAGTCCCGCAAGCAATACGACCAAGCGTTTGAGTTCTACAAGCAGGCCTACACCCTAAAACCCGAAGAACCTAGGTATGGCACGGCCTACCTGCGGTCCAGAACGTTTGCCGCCGCACAGCACGTTGCCAATGGCATGAAGCTTCGCGAGAGTCTCAAATTGCAGGAAGCTTTGACGGAATTCCAGCGCGCCGCCGAGATCGACGGCACCAATTATGTCGCGGCCCAGGGAGTGCGCGAAACTTCAGAATTGCTCAAAAAGCAAGCCGAAACGGGGCGCCCGCCCGCGCTCAACCCGGAGTCTCCGCTTGCGAAGCAAGTAGCGGCGCTCGAAGGTCCCATAGAGCTCGAACCTTCTCCTAATACTCCTATTACTTTGCGAATGACCACAACGGCAGACATTATTTACCGCGCGATCGGTAAGCTCGGCGGAATCAACGTGCTGTTTGACCTGGATTACAAGCCGCAGAAGGTAACCGTGGAATTAAACGAAGTGATGGTGCCCGAAGCATTGAAGATGCTTGCACTGGAATCAAAGACTTTCTGGCGGCCCATATCGCCAACCGCCATTTTCGTGGCGGCGGAAGGAAAACGCAAAGAATACGAAGCCAACGTAATGAAAACCTTCTTTCTTCGCAATGCTTCGACACCTGCTGAACTGCAGGAAGTGGTTGGCACGTTAAAAGGCATGCTCGAGCTCAACCGAATTCAGGTGAATCCGACGCGCAGCTCGATCACCATCCGAGGTACGCCGGATCAGCTGGTCCTGGCGGAAAAGCTTGTTTCCGAGGCGGACAAGGCCAAAAGCGAGGTGGTCCTCGACGTCGCCGTCATGGAAGTTAGCCGGACCCTGATCAATAATTGGGGAACGACGGTGCCTACGTCGACAACCATAACGCCCGTGCCCGCAGGCGGCACCACTGGCAGCTCGACTAGCCCGGTTGTGAAGATCGGTTCCATCAATGGGAATAACTATGTCATCCCCCTTCCAAGCGCTACCTTCACGCTGCTCATGTCCGACAGCCATACCAAGGTTTTGCAAAGGCCCCAGGTCCGCGCTCTAGACAACGAAAAGGCCACCTTGAAAATTGGAGACCGGATACCCATTGCCACGGGCTCCTTCGCGCCTGGTATTGGAGCGGGGGGCATCAGCCCACTGGTCAATACTCAATTCACGTATTTGGATGTTGGCGTGAACATTGACATCACCCCGCACATTCATTCCGGTCGCGACGTTACCCTGAAGATGTCGCTCGAGATCTCCACGCATACAGGTGACGTAAATATCGGCGGAATCAGCCAGCCCACGATCGGGCAGCGCCGCGTCGACCAGGAAGCACGTCTGCAAGATGGCGAGGTCAACCTCTTAGCCGGAATCCTGGAAGATAGCGAAACGAAATCCTTGAGCGGCTATCCGTGGCTTACGAAAATACCGATCTTGAAGTACTTGTTTGGGCAGGAAAATAAAGAGCGTCAAGAGAACGAAATTGTCTTTGCGATCACGCCCCATGTCGTTCGAGCGGAAGAAATTAACGATGACGATCTGAAGGTGATTGACGTGGGAACCAGTAACAGTATCGGCCTTCGCTACAAAGAGTCCAAGCCCCCCAAGGCTAAGGAGCCGCCCTCTCCGCCAGCCAACTCCACCACCCAAGGCGGCGAGCGACGGCAACCTACGACGCAGAAAAGTACGGCGCCAAGCGCCAAGGCCCCGGCACAATCCGACCGATAGCTCGTCGGAGACGCTGACCGCGAGCCTAGATATCGGCAATAAGGCTTAGCCGTACACCCAGTACCACCACTGAATAGCAGGCCGAATTTGCTCTTGTGCAAAAAGTTTCCCGTTTAGGGAACTCCTTGTGAATCTCGTGCTTGCCATCACCTCTGCGGCTTCCTGCACCATGGAGTTTAACAAGGCTTTACACCGCGAGCAGGAGTGGTCTCAGAATTGCCATGCTCTTAGTGCTACGGGCCTTCCAAAGCAAGTTGTCTATTTGGACGTGGACCCGTTTGAATGAGTGTCCGCGAGCATTATCAGGTTATGCGTGTCTCAAGGTTATCCCCAACGTTTCTTGTTGTTGGTCCTGGACGTATGGCGTCTGGCGCCGTAGTGGCTCCCGAGGCGGCCAGGAACAGGACGCGGGGGGAGAGAGATAGAAAGGCATGGTCAATGCTCAGAGACCAACCGGAGGAACAGATGGCGGCGGTATGCGCAAGCGCGACAGGTTTTCTGAGTGAAGGTGAAACGACACGCCGGGAAGCCCTGGTTAAACCTTCACCTTTGTTTTCAGATATCCCTGCGAGTGAGTGTCGGGAAATTGCTTCGGCGGCCCATGAAAAGCACTTTGCTCGGCGCCAGTCGATTTTCCTCGAAGGCGATCCGGTTCGGCGAGTTGTCCTGCTGACGTCGGGTAGCGCGAAAATCGTGCAACTGGGTCCGAGTGGCGCGGAAGTGATTCTGGGAGTCAGAGGACCCGGGGAAGTGGTTGGGACGGTGGGATTGCGGCCCCAGGATCGGCACTGCTCGATGGCGCAGGCCCTGGGAACTTCGACCGCACTGGTCTGGGACGCAGCCGTCTTCGAGACGCTCTCCCAGCGATCGGTGCAGCTGAGACGCAATATCACGACGATCCTCTGCCAGCAGCTTCATGAGCTAGAAGAACGATACCGCGAAATTTCTACGGAAAAAGTTTCCGTGCGATTGAGTCATCAGCTGATCCGACTCCAAAATCAACTGGGCCGGTTCGGTGGACTCGAGATTAGGCTTTCGAGGGAGGAGTTGGCGCAATTGACCGGCACAACCTTGTTTACCGTGAGCAGGCTGCTCTCGGAGTGGAACCAACGAGGCATTGTGAGCACGCGACGGGAAGCCGTGAGCGTCAGCAACTTTCAAGCTCTTGTCGAGCTCGGTCAAATCGAGTGAGCAAGCCTCGCGAGAGACCATCCGCTTGCTCGGCCAGAAATTTGCGCTTGCCGTCAGATGCACGAGGTTAGCCCTAACGCTTTGCTAGCGGTCTTGGTTGATCGCCGGTTCCCTTGCCCGGTTGGTGGCTCTATAGCCAGGTTCTGAAGCAAAGCAACCCTCGGGCGTCTTTGCTCTATCGCAAAGAGCCCGAAGCGCGTAAAGAGCAGCATCAAAGGTGTGCGGAGTGAATGGCAAAGCCGCATTCCGCCAGAGGTAGGTGACGTACAAGGTCCCGGGTTGTCGGCAGGAAAGGCACTCTCCATGAAGCATCATGCTTGGGCGTCGAAGCAGCTTATCGTTGTGGTCGCGTTGGCGATTGCCTTTGCTCCCGCCGGTAAGGCAGCAGAATCTTCTCGAAGGATTCCCTTGGACCGAACGACGAATGGCGTTGAGCACATTGCTTTGCTCGCTGCGTCCTCGGAGCAGATTTCAGGTGAACCGCAGGAAGCAACCGCGCATCCCGCGCCGCAGCTTAGCCCCACGGCCGTCGCACCGCCGACGAGCAAGCCCCCGCAGGTCACTTACGAGGATGGACAACTCACGATTATTGCCGAGAACTCTGCGCTTTCCGAGGTCATGAAAGCCCTGCGCAGCGCCTTGGGCGCGGACATCGATCTTCCCGCAGGTGTTGCAGATCAGCACATCTGGGTCCACCTCGGTCCAGGGCCGGCCCGCCGCATCCTTCGCGACTTGCTGGACGGCACGGAATTCAACTATGTGATTCAAGCTTCGGAAAGCGATGCGGACGGCATCCAGAGTGTGTTGTTAACCCAGCGCAGCAAGTCCACTGCTCCGCAGACTCCGGGGTTGCCCGAAAGAGAAGCCACGCGACTTGCACGCACGAGCGCAGAGCCAAGGGAGGCAACGGATTCTGAAAATCCTCCTCGCGAGTCTGTTGCTTCCGCCGATCCAGCACCAGCCGCTTCGCCTGCCGCAGCAGACGCTCCGCCTGCAGCTCCTGTGGGCGCATCATCGGTTAGTCTGCAATATACTCCGGGCAATTCAGCCAGCGCTGCTCTGAGCCCAGCTCCACCAACTGATCCTCACCAGATGATTCAAACGCTGCAGAGCATGTACGAGCAGCGTAGGCAGCTTCAGATACAACAGAATCAAAAAGCGACGGGGCAAAACTAGTTGTAGTAGCTTTAGAACCTCCCGTACCTCGAGCGCCCATCCACTCGAACGAAGATTCTGCGTCGAAGTCTGCCCCCCCATCTTGCGCCCGAGTGTGCCTGCGAGCTTCCCGGTGCTCCTTTAGAAGGACCTAACAAACTTTTACAAATTTTACGCTTTGTTGCTGTGCGACAAAGAAAAGCCGTCAGGGCCGCGTAAAGTTACAGCACTTACTTTTAGGAAGGCTGCCTAGCTCTATGACTCCTGTCTGTACGAACGCGCGCGGAGCAAGCCGGGCTGCCGTTGTGACTCGAGCACAGGAGGTCATACTGCCGTGAGAAAGCTCTACCAGATTTTTTTCCCCGTACTCGCTCTCAGTCTTGCGCCGGCGATTGCGACTGCCCAATCGTTCCGCGTGCAATGTCCGACCAGCACCATCACTCATCCGGATCCGACCAATGCCGGTGTTAACAATTCGGAACCCGCCTACAACGGTCCGACGCAATTTACGACGAACAAGGACGGGTATGTTTCGCCGACCTCGGGGACCGTGAATGGCGCGATCAAGTGCCAGCAGATCTCGGGCGGTGACGGCTACATGACCGAGGCCGACGGCACGCAGACGTTCATGTTCTCCTTCGGCCCGCTCTCCGGGCTCGCGGACGTCGCCGCCGGCCATCCGAGCACTCAGGTCCCGAGCGTTTTTAACACCCCGTATCCAGGCACGCTGACGCGCGGTGACCCCGCCACGACCGATGGGGCGACGGCCGGCAACGCGCCGGGCGTCGGAGTGACTACAGGTACCGTGGTGCCGCCGTTTTCGTGGAACGGCGCGGTGGGTCTAGCCCCCGACATCCCGAACATCGTAACCGTGACCGACATCATCGCGGGCTCTCTTACCACCCCCCTCGCCGCCCCCCACTGCGCCCCTGGCGCCAACACGGTAACGGTTTTCACGGACTCGCCGCTGGGCGTTTCCGTGGGATCACAGGTCGTCATCGCAAACGATGCTCATTCCACCGGGATCGGGGGCACCCCCACGCCGGCGGGCCTTCTGGGCACTTACACTGTCACCTGTGTAGATAACGGCGGTCTGGCTCCTGACTTGGTCATCAATGGGAGTGGTTTCGTCGGCTTTGCCTTCCAGTACAGCGACCCAGGCGGCGCAGGGCTGTCCAACGTCGGCAATTTCAACGCCGGCACCGCCGCGGCGGTTGCTCCGGCGAACGATGGACACGTCGACCCCCGCCAAATCATCGATGTGGGCGTGATGAACGGCAATATTCCGGCGCCCTTGGCTGCCTTCGACGAGGACGACGAGTTCTTCCTGACCCTTACCAACGTGGGCATGATTATGCGCCCGGACTTGTTCGAGCAGCATACCGTCCACTTCCACGGCTACCCCAACGCTTCCTCGTTCTACGATGGAGTCCCTGACGCTTCGGTGGCCATCAACATCGGCGCCAGCTTCACCTATTACTATCTCGCCCCTGACGCCGGGACTTACTTCTGGCACTGCCACATCACCCCGCCCGAGCACTTGCAGATGGGCATGGTGGGGCAGCTCTTTGTGCGTCCCCGGCAGGACCGGGTGCCGAGCGGCGGCAGCCTCTATACCTATCTTGGGTACCAGAATGGGATCTCCGAGCCCGCAACGAATCCTACGGTGGACCTGCGCACGGCATGCAGCCCCGCTGCGGATATCCTGTGCTCTGCCACCCTGCCGGCCGGCGGTGCCACCGCAAACACGGCGACTCGAGCGGCCGCCAACACGCTTTGCAGCGGCGCCAGCGCACCAGGCTTGACCCCTAACTATGTTTACAACGATGGCGACGGCTCGACGTGTTATGACGTTGAGTACCCCATCCAGATGCACGGCTTTGACCCCAATTTCCACTTTGTCGGCATGACGTTCAACCCGGAAATGTTTGTGGACATGAAGGACAAATACTTCCTGCTCAACGGGCGGAGCTACCCCGACACGGTCGCGGCCGGGCCACAGGCTACGGTGTCGAGCGACGGCCAGATGCACTACTCGCAGCCGCTGCCGGCCATCATTAACATTCCGGCGGGCGGCAGGGCGGCGCTGCGCCTCGTAAACCTGTCCGTCTCGGAATATCACACCCTGCAGACGCTGGGGGTTCCCATGAAAGAGGTCGGGTTCAACGCCAAGCTCCTGCGGGACCAGGGGGGAATGAACACCGAATTCTACACCAACTCCATCACGCTGGGCGGCGGCGAGTCGCTTGATGTGATTCTGGATGCCAGCGATGCAGGCTGCGGGTCTGTGGGCTGCGCTGCACGGCTCTATCCGGCGGGGAGCGTCTTCTATGTGTACTCCCCCAATCTCGACCACCTGTCGAATGACGCCGAAAATTTCGGCGGGATGATGACTGAAGTACATATCTGCACGAGCGTCACGGGCGGCAACACATTCGGTAACACCTGCAACTAGGAGCGCGGCAATGAGGGAGATGACAATGAAAAAAGCAATTTCGCAAGTCGCACACATTCTCGCGCCGATAGTGTTGGTGTTCTCGCTCTCGGCCACGGCTTTTGCTGCCGCACCCGGCATCACCGGCCCGACCTTTAACTTGACGGCGCAACAGGCCTATCTCAACCAGCCCGATGGAGAGGCGGTTTACTCCTGGGGCTACGGTTGCAATGGGACGCCCGCGGGCTTTGCCCCGACCTTGAATGGGCAGACTTGCCCAACGATGCAGGTGCCCGGCCCCACGCTGATCGTCCACGAGAACGCTGTGGTCACGGTCACCCTGCTGAATGGTCTGCCCAATGCAGCCGGCAATACCTCGATCCTGTTCCCTGGCTTCAACGTCACCACCACCTGTCCTGCGTCCACTGCAGCTGGGGCGCCTCAACAGGGATTGTTGACGTGCGAGGCGGCGCCGGGCGGTACAGTGACCTACACGTTCACTGCCTCAGCGCCCGGGACGCATGCTTACTACAGCGGGACGCAAGGAGACCTTCAGATCGAGATGGGTCTTTACGGCGCCGTGATCGTCCTTCCGGCCAGCGTCCCCGCCAACTGCACAACCGGCTACCATGCCGCGAACCTGGCCGCGGAGGCGCACTGGGGAGAAACGGACTTCCGGCTCTCGCAGGCTGCCTACGATCACCCCGGGAGTTGCTACGACCGGGAATATTTGTTCCAGTGGGCCGAGATGGATACCAGGATTCACCGCCAGGCGCAGGCGCAGGTGGCGGCGCGGGCCAACTGCACGGTCGGTAGTGCGGGATGTAGTCTCGACGTACAGACTGAGCCCTACCACCCTGCCTACTTCTTGATCAATGGACGCTCCATGCCTGACCTCATGGACCCCAACTTTGCCGGCGAGTATCCGCACCAGCCTTACAACGGCAACCCGCACATGCATCCGGGCGAGCTGACCCTGATCCGCACCATCGGCCAAGGGCGCTGGCAACATCCCTTCCACGAGCACGCCAACCACGTGCGCATCCTGGCGCGGGATGGGAACCTGGTTCTGAGCGGCGCCATCGCCAACACCATTTCGTACAACACGCCAGGAGGCACAGCGGCGTCGGGACCCCCGCTTGCCGGGCTACTGATGTTCAACACGGACACGACTCCGGGCGAGGCGTTCGACGGGATCTTCTACTTTACGGGCCGGGGATTGAACTGGGACCCGTACGGTCACCATCCTGTCTCTAGTACAAACGACCCTCTGGCCACGCTTCCGTGCACTCCAGACGCCAACGGCTACAACTCGGGCGCGCCGAACGCGGTCAACTTCATGGAGTGGTGCCAGGACCACAACAAGCCGGTGCAAGTGGCCCCCTTCGGGGATGTGGCGGCGGGCGGCCCGGCAACGCTTCCCGATCCGAACGTTTTGACGAATGGCCAATGGTACGGCGGCACTCCCTACCTGGGTCCGGATGCGAGCCTGCGGGCGGCGATGCCGACCTGTGCGGCTAACCCTTACGGCACGCCCAACCCCCCAAGCGCCAATTGCACCACATTGCTTCCGTCCAACACCCAGGCCAACCCAGCCAGCGAGCGCGGTTGGGCGTTTATGTGGCACTCGCATAACGAGCGCGAGATTACGACGAACAATGTCTTCCCCGGCGGCATGCTGATGATGATGCTGGTGGATTCCCGGGAATTTGTGATTGATGAGTCGCTGTGAGCTGACGGTGAAAGACGACTTTAGATTGACGGAGAAAACGATGCGAACCAGCCACTTCAAAGCCAATGCAATCATGAAGGCCGCCGTGCTAGCGGCCTCTATCCTCCTGTTTGGCGTGAGCGCAAGCTTCGGCCAGCAAACCGTTAATTTAACGGCGGCGCCGACGACGACGACCTTGCCGGACGGCACCACGGTGCCGATGTGGGGGTATTTCTGCGGCACGGCTGTCGCTACTAATCCCGCTCCGGCCGCGACGTGCGGGGCATTGAATCCCTCGTCGGTGTCGACGGTGGCGACAGTGCCGTCTACTTGGTCCCCTGTGATGATTACCGTTCCCTATGTTCCCGGGGCGACGAGTTTGACCATCAGTCTCACCAACAACCTCTCGTTCACCCCGACGGGGGCCACGACCGCGAATGCTATTCCCACCTCGATCATAATCGTCGGGCAGGTGGGCGGCGGTCTCGGCGTTGTAGCGCAGCGAACGGCCACGCCGAGTCCCGACCACTCCAACGCGCAGGGGTGCGTCACTTGGTTTATCGCCGACCCCACCAACACTCCGCCGGGCGTCCCATGCCCGCAAACGGCTACAAGTCCCGTATCAGGAGCTTATCCGCCAACCCAGGGGCCGCGCGTGCAGTCATTCGGCGCGGAAGTGACAGCAATTGCGGCAGGGACAACGGCGACCTGCACAGCACCCACAACAGGGCCTGTCGCCGGCTGCGCGGCGCTGACATGGCCCGCGCTCAAGCCGGGCACCTACCTGCTCGAGTCGGGCACGCATCCCTCGATTCAGGTCCCCATGGGGCTGATCGGCATGCTGGTGGTCACGACTGCGCCGTCAGGCAGCACACCGGGCACAGCGTATCCCGCCGTCGGAACGGCTCCTGCGGTGCCTTACAATGCCGAGCTTCCACTGGAGTTTAGTGAAATCGACCCAGTGCAAAACAAGGCCGTCAACACTGCGGTCAGCACCGCTGGTTTCAGCGAGACCAAGGTGTGGGACGGCCACATCGGCGCGTGTGGCAATCCCAATTCGCCTGTGGGGGTTGCGAACACGTGCTATCCCCCAGCGGTGAACTACACGCCGTTCTATTACCTGATCGACGGGCTGGCGTTCAACAAGACCAATGCGACGGCTTCGCTGTTCGCGGCTTCGGCTGGCGTCAGTGGCACACCTCCTGCACCAGTCACGACCGGAATCACCGGCACCGTTCTCGTGCGCATGGTGAATGCCGGCCTGCGCATGCACGTGCCTTCGATCGTCGGCTCGCTAACACAGGGCTTCACCGGAGCAGGTGCGGCTGCCACGGTGAGTGGATTCACCTTGATTGCGGAAGATGGCAACGTCATCCCCGGCGTAGCTCCCGCTGGCGCCACCACCGCTCCCGTGGCTCCCCGTGTACAGACCGACGTCTTTATGGCCGCGGGCAAGACTTTTGACGTGATGATCAATGCGCCGACCAGTACGACGGCGCCTGCTCTTCCGGTGTACGATCGCGAGTTGAGCCTGTCGGCCAATTCTTCCGCGCGTGATGCCGGAATGCTGGCCTATATCGGTGTCAATGGCTCCTTACTCCCGGCGGCAGCAGGCACGGGTGTGTTCGCGGCCGCGAAAGCCAACGCGGATACGTATAATTCCCTGGCTGCGGGCCAGACGTTCACAGTATCGGACACGTCCAAAGGAGTGATCGCCAACGACGTTAATGTTTACGGCGTGACACTCCTCACGCAAGCCGCCAGCGGCGTGGTGGCCCTCAACGCCAACGGAACGTTTACGTATACACCCAACGCCGGCTCGACAGCGACCTCAGACAGTTTCACCTACTGCGCCAACAATGGTTTTACTCCGGCGGCAGGCGCGACGGCGGCGAGTTGTTCCTCCTCCGCTTTAACCGCCACGGTGACCCTGGGTGCTTCAGCGCTTACCGGAAACCCCACCGCGATTGCTCAGTCTTACACGGCGAAGTCGGCCACGTACCTGAAGATTGCGTCGCCCGGCCTCCTCGCGCCGAACACAGACCCGAACAACCTTCCTCTTACCGTTGTCACCTCCCCCGCGCCGACAATCGCTGGCGGAACCCTGCTTGTGGATGCCCAGGGTGGGTTTACTGTGTCCCTCAGCCCAGCGCCCACAACGGCGACCGTGGCCACCTTCTCGTACACCGTGAAGAACTCCCAGGGTAGGTCGAGCGCCCCCGGAACGGTGACCATCAACTTCCCGGCCCCCAGCAATCTCACGGTGAATGTGGTGGATGCCCAGGCTTACAATAGTTGCAATGGCGACAGCACCTGCATCAGCGGATTAACTAAGATTACCGACTACCGCTGGATCATTGAAGAAGACAAGACCTTCTGGGTAGATCCCAATTGCACAACGAACGCCAGCATTACCGCGCCGGGCTGCCCCCACGTTGTGGGCCCCTCGGGCCAGAGCACCATCCCCACCCAAGGGGTTCAGTTCCACACGAGCACTATGGATTATGTGGCCACAGGCTGCACGGGGGCGAAGTCGTGCGAAAGCGGCCAGACCGTGTTGGATACCAATCCGAGTTCAGCGACCTTCGGCCAGCACGTGCCGGCCGCCTGTGACCTGGGCAATGGCGCTTGCCGAACGACGGTCGATCGAACCACCGGCGGAACGACAGCCTCTTTGCCGAGCTCGGTCCATCTCGATCCCAGCAAGCGCTATTACATCTCGGTGTTGCCGGGCGATGCGGGCGACCCCTTCCCCGCGTACGCTGGCCAGCCCACTTGTACATCGACCGGTGCAAATCCTGGTGATCTCGGCTGCGGCCACACCATGGGCGGCGCTCAGGTTCCTCCGGCCTGCAACGTTTTAGTGGCTGGGTGTACCTCAACCAGCACCACTGCCTTCGCACCCGTAACGGTGCTGGTGGTGCCCACTCCGCTTCCAACAGGCAAACTCTCATTGATCGTGTTTGAAGATGACTTCCCACTCAATGGCGAGCAGGATGCCGGGGGCGGTATCGACGTTCTATCGGCCAACGAGCCCGGTCTGGGCGGATTCGAAATCATCCTGTGGGACAACTATGGTTCACTCGGCGACGTGACCGGCCAGGACACCCACGACATGTTCAACCAGCCGTTGTCGAACAGTTTGGCGGGAACCACCGATCCCGCTACGGGGCTTGACGCGTGTCCGGTCTCGGCGCAGGCCACTACGGATCCCACGCAGGCGGGCATCACGGGTAGGATCGTAACCTGCCCGAAGTATGAATCCGATGGGAAGACTCTATCTCCGCTGGCAGGCCAGGCGGTGGTTGCCAATCTCATGGCGGACAAATTCAGCGTCCAAGCCTACCCGGGGGCTGACCGGATTGCGCGCGGGGAAGAATGGCTCCAGACCAACACTCTGGATGGACAGCATCCCCACGATTCTTTCATCCGCGTTGGGGAGCCCGGCTACTTCCAGGAGTACGGACCTGCCGGCTACCACGTGAGCATTGGCTTTGTCAATCCGAAGATCATCAATGACCGCCACGATGCGGTCTGTGCCGGCACCTTCGGTGCTGTCGGCCCTTGCACCAACATCATTGAAGGGCAGGTGGATGTCCAGCGTTTTAGCCGGACACCGGACCAGAGACTCTACCCCAGCGGCTCGCGCGATGCCCTCGCTTGGACCCAGTGCTGGGTGAGCTTGGGAGACCCGGACGCAGAAGACTTCATGTTCACCAAGTGCGACGCCAACGGGAACTTCAAGTTTACCGGCGTTCCCGGCGGCAACTGGAGACTGACCCTCGGCGACCAGTGGAATGACCAGATCATTGATGGCCTCTCGACGCCGGCCAACGTGGGCTGCGTCCCCACGCCGCCCGCGACCACCTGCTCCGGCGGCATTACCGACCTCAAGATGGGGCAGATTGGCGCCCAGCAGTGGCAGGCGAATGTCTACACTCGCACTTTCGTTGACGATAACAAGAATGGCATCCGGGACGCAGACGAGATCGGGATTCCGTTGGTCTATACCTTTGTTCGCTACCGCGACGGCAGTCGGGCCAACGCTCTGACGACGGACTTCGACGGCGTTGCCAGTTTCAACGAGACGTTCCCGCTGTTCAATTGGTATGTCGTCACAGCGGATTCGGGCCGCTATAAGACGACCGGGATCCACACTGTTTACGACGCGGGCGGACCGGCCGACGGCTCGACGTACTGCGGGCGGGCGGGCCGGCCTTGCGGCACCTCGACCGATTACAACTTCCTGGCGAACACCTACGAGGCGGTTCCTCTGCCCGCCGACCTGTCTGTACCTGGCGCGGTCTATTGCGCCAAAGCCGATTGCAAGGCTGAGGCCGCTACGTTCGCAGCTGGCACGGCGATCCCCAGCTCGTCAACCGCTTCCACCGGCCGCATCGACCCGCCGTGGGTTGCCGCGGAGGGCTGGTCGGGCGAAACAAGCCAGGGCAACTGGATTGAGTTCGGCAAAGCACCCTTTGCGAGCTGCAACCCAGCCCTACCCGCAAGCGCAACAAACTTCTGCGTGAGCGTGCCCAATCCGCTGTACAACCCCACCGCCGGCGGAACTACTCCTTCCACGATCCCGGTGGGCGAGAACGGCGGCATCCATGGACTTGTCAAATATGCCGCCACGCGCCCCTTTGACGACGCCTCGCAAATGGTCGAGCAGCCGTGGTCGCCCGCTGTGCCGCGCGTCACCATAAACCTCTACCAGGAAGGCTTTGCGGCGGATGGCGAGACCGCGACTCTCAAGCTGGTGGATACGACGCAGACCAGCAGTTGGGACGACTGGGCGCAAGGGTTCTACCCGGGTAGCACCGCTGGCTCCGGAACAGGGGCAGGACAAAAGCCCTATATGAGCTGCCCCGGCCAAGGAACGGCTACTGGCGCCAACGCCGACCTTTTCTTCTTTACGCTGTTTGACCAACCCAACTACTTGAATTATTACAACTCCCTGCACGGCGGGCCTGCGCAGGGCCCTCTGCCGTACAACTCGCAGTACAAATGCTATGACGCCATGCACATCTGGAACCAGGTCCAGCCGGCGCCTTTCGACGGCATGTACTCGTTCCCGAGCGTCCTCGGCATCCACCCGACGACTGGAAAGCAGATCACGCCCGCAGGTTACATCAACCCAATCACCGGTGCGGCCCCAACGATAGCCGGGACCAACTGCACGATCTGCGTGGCGAACCCTGACACCACTGATGCCTATAGGGTCGGCACGCCCATGCTGCCACCCGGCAAGTACGTGGTGCAAGTGATCCTGCCCCCGGGCTATGAAGTCGAGAAGGAAGAAGACAAGAACCTCCTGATCGGCGACAACTACATCGCCCCGGCTAATGTACAGTTCGGCGGCTTGGGTGGCGCCATCTTCATCATTCCCGACCAGGCGTCGGTGGCTTCGCTTTACGACGAAAGCGGCGCCGGCTACAACCCCACCAACTACCAGAACGCGACTACGTCCCAGGGGTATGGGAATCAACTCTCACTCCCGGCTTTCCCCGGCTTTCAGGATCCAGTATGGCCGTGCGTGGGCGAGATGCGCGTGGTGCCCGACTACCTGAGTATGTTCCCGCAGGTGCAGGAAACTGCTCCGTTTGCCGGCGCTGCTCGTCCCCTGTGCGACCGCAAGGAAGTGACCCTGCCCGACCAGATGTCGGTGAGTGCGAAGTTCTACGTCTTCACCTCGACGCACATCGCCTCCCACTTCACCGGCGTGATCACGGATGATTTCACTTCCGAATTTGATCCCTTTGCGCCTCAGTTCGGCGAGAAGTTTTCCCCGCCCAACCTGCCAGTCTCGACGCGCGACTATCTCGGAAACGAAGTCTCGCGCGTGTATTCTGACCACTGGGGGATCTATGACGGTTTGAATTTTTCGAGCTGGGACGTGAACCCGCCCAACATCACGGGATACTCGCCCTCGATGATGGTGCAATGCATGAACGACTACGGGCCGATCCTGGACACCAATTCGACCAGCCCGACATTCGGCAAGATGATCAACGACCCGTTGTACAACCCGGCCTACAGCGATTTCTGCTACGAAGAGCCGTACATGCCGGGCACGACGACTTACCTCGATACGCCCGTGGTGCCCACGCAAGCTTTCGTGGGCGCGGGGTACAACAATCCCGATTGCGCCTATCCGGATGCCACGCCAGCCATCAGCGAGGTGGATGGCGACGGAATTGGACCCTGGGTGAGTGCCGCCGGTCACACACTGACGATCACCGCCTTGGGCAACCTGACCGTGGCGAATTCGAGCACTTGCACGATCGCGAGTACCGGCGCCGATGTCGCTGTGAACAACTTTGCTTACGCCGGGCCCTCGGCCTCAGTGGCGCCCTTCGATTGTAAGACCGTTAGCCGCCACTATGGGTTTGGGGCACGCTGCACGGCCCCAAGTGCGACCAGCACAACCTGCAACACTGCGTCGAGCGTTACCATCGGTGGCGCTGCGGCGATCATCACTGGTTGGAGTGACACAACAATCACGGCCACTGTACCGGGTGGCTTGCCGGGAACCCCTGCGGTGCCGCTGTGCACCATACAGCAGCAAGCGCAATACGGTGGATCGCAGGCACGTTGCGGTCAACTGGTCGTCACGGCCGGCAACGGCAGACAGTCGGTGGACGCAGTGAGCGTCACCGTGGGCGGCAAAGCGCCCTTCCACGTCGCCGCCTCGGGCACGATCCAGGGTGCGATTGACGCCGCGGCTCCGGGCGACCTGATCATTGTCGACCCGACGTGCACCAGCACCACAGGTGCCACAGTTGCGTGCACGACTACCGGTGCTGCCAAGAGTGGCGCTACTCACACCGAGATGCTAATTATGTGGAAGCCCGTCCGGCTGCAAGGCGCTGGCGCCGCTTCGACCATCATCAATGCCAATGCCATTCCCGCCGGCAAACTGCTCGATCCCTGGCGCCGGCATATCAATTGCCTGTTCGGCTTGACGCTTCAGGGTGTGCCATACACGGCGGCGGGCGGCGCAAATCCTTACGATCGAAGCGGGACCTACAGTTGTCCTGAGACGACTTGGAAAAACTTCACCGCGCAGCCCAACGTTCCGCAGATTGACCGGTTGCCGCTCGAGGCTACCGTAGGTTGGGACGCCACCCTGAACGGCAACCTGGCCGAACTCTTGCAAGAGCCCTCGCTGATGGGCGCCTATGAAGGAGCCGGAATTACGGTGCTGGGCAAAGGGGTGGATTTCCACGGACAGATTCCCTGGAACGACGGCAGCGAGGCAGGCGCGTTCCCAGCCGGCACCACGCTGCTGACGGGAGTGGTGAGTAACCCCGCGACTGGTCTCCAGTTGGGCGATGCCAACCCCCTGTGTCACACCAGTACTACCGTCACGACTAACCCGTTCCCCAGCAACTTCATCTGCAACCCCTCGAGAATCGATGGGTTGACGATCACCAACAGCTCCCAGGGCGGCGGCGGGATCTTTGTGCACGGTTGGGCGCATTTCCTCGAAATCGCCAACAACCGTATCTATAACAATGCCGGAACGCTCTCGGGCGGCATCAGTGTCGGCCAGGGCGAATTTGCTCCCCCGTACATCCAGGGCGGCGCCACCAACGCCGCGCCCGGCTCGTGCAGCGATGGGACGGGATTGATAACCAACCAGCATCTGCCCATGTGCTTGCAGTTGCACCCGAACGTCCACAACAACATGATCACGGACAATTCCTCGATCGGCGATGAACTATTCTCCGCCACGTTGTCGGGCGGCGGGGGCGTGAGCTTCTGCACCGGCAACGACTACTACAAGTTCAACTATAACTGGGTCTGCGGCAACATCAGTGCCGGTGAGGGCGGAGGCCTGGTTCACCTCGGGGAAATCTACAACGGCGACATCGAACACAACTCGGTCGTGTTCAACCAGAGCAGTAACCCCACGATTCCCACCAACGGCGGCGGGATCATGATTCAGGGCACCCCGGACACCGACCCGGTCTGCGGCACTATACCCGACGCGGATTGCCCGCCGGGATTGAGCGACGGTACCGGTCCCGGCCTCGTGATCAACGCCAACCTTATCCAGGGCAACTCCGCGGATAGCGGCAGCGGCGGCGGCATCCGTCTCCAGCAGGTCAACGGGACGGAGGTAGCCACCTTCGGGGGGATTTATCCGATCACTGCCGCAGATGAAGCCCACACAGTGACAATCCGCACGCCGGCGACAGCAACGTTACCCGCAGTGGGAGATTCAGTCACGATTGCGGGAGTATCGGTGGCTGGATACAACGGCACATTCACAGTGACCCGTGTCGGCACGCGGCTCTTCACCTATCTCGACACGACCACCGGCCTCGGCGGGGGCACCGGTGGGACTTTTACCGATACTACTGCGGCAGGAACGGCGCAGCCGATTACTAGCGCAACTGAGGCGGGACCGACGACGGTCACGATCACAAGTACGCTGTCACCCACGGCGGGCGACACAGTCACGATTACGGGAGTAACACCGGCTGGATACAACGGCACATACACAGTGACGTGCACGCCGTCGTCGGTAACGTCGGTAACATGCCCGAACGGTGCCACAGCGGCGGGGACTTTCACCTATACCGACCCACGCAACCTCCTCACCGCGGGCACCGGCGGGACTGTTACCGATTCCAACCCCAATCAGGCGACAGCGGCACTCTGGCACGACGTGACCATTACCAACAACATCATCGTCAACAACGTGGCGGGTTGGGACGGCGCGGGAATATCGTTGCAGGACGCGTTGAACGTGAAAATCATCAACAACACCATCATGCACAACGATAGCCTCGCCACCTCGGGCGTTCTTACCAACAGTATCGGAACGCCCCTGGCCAGCGCCCCCGCGGGGAATTGCACCATGGGCGGGACCACCGGGGCGAACACGGCATCCTGCCCGCAGTCGGCCGGGGTGACAAGCACGCCCAATTCTTCGTTGCTGACGACGACCTTCGTGGCGCCAATCAGCTGCCCTGCGGGTCATCCGAGCTGCACGGCGTTCTCGAACCCGATTCTGTATAACAACATCCTCTGGCAGAACCGCTCGTTCCACGTCGGTATATCGGGCCTGGGTACGGGACAGCAGAACCAGCAGAACGTCATCAAGCTGTTCGATGCCGTTAGCAACGCAGCCGCTCCGACCCAAACAGCCACTGGCCAGTGCTCCGCCGGCGTCACCTATTGGGACCTCGGTGTACGCGGCGACAGGTCGCCGACCACCCACGAGTCGGGATTCACCCTCCAGCCGATATGGTCGGTGACCACCTACGGTGGTCAGGGGAACATTAGCAGCGACCCGGCTGTCATCGCTCAATACTGCAACGGTTCGCGAGTGCCGCCGGAATGCACCGTGGCGAATGGATGCGGAGGACCGCACGGCTTTGGGGTGCCTCCGGGCATCGCCGACTCGCTAGCGGGGCAACCGCTCTTTAGCCTCGTACCATCGGCAACGGTCGACGAGGGCAACAACTGGATCAACGTGAGTTGGGGCCCGCTGTCGATGTCGAACACGTCGCTAACCGGCGGGACGTACGGAAACTATGGCGGTGGACTCCCGCTCGGCAACTACGTGCCGACGGCAGGTTCTCCGGCGGTTTCCCACATTCCGTGCCCCGCCAATGCTCGTCCCTGCGTGCCGCCGGGATTCGCCCCTGGTGTTACGACTCCGCTCACGGATTTCTTCGGGCATCCGCGGCCGGATGGCAATGGAGCCTTTGATGTGGGAGCGGTCGAGATTCCGAACCACTGAAATGAATTAAGCAGCTCGAAACGGGCCGGGCATCCGGTAAGGATGCCCGTACCCGTTTGGTTAACTTGTGAGTAGCGAGGTTGCGGCTAAGGAGTAACGAGTTTCCGGAAGTGGAACCTGAGAAAGAAACAGAGAGAGAAAGACGATGATTCGACACAGATATTTGCTTTGCTTGGCGGCTCTGTCGGTTCTCCCGGTGCAAACGTTCCTGGCCTCGACGGTTCAGGTTGGAAACTGCTTGACCGGCCCTCAAAACTTCTCAACCATTTCTGCTGCGGTCAGCAGCGTACCGCCCGGGTCAACCGTCGAGGTGTGTCCGGGCACCTATGCTGAGCAGGTTGCGATTACGAAGGCCCTGACCCTGGTAGGCGTTACGTCCGGCACTGCCAATCGGGTCCTGATCACGGTGCCCTCCGCCGGGCTGGTGCAAAACGCGGTGAGCATGTTTGGCGAGTCCGTGGCGGCGCAGGTACTGGTGGAAGAGGCGGGGCCGGGGCCGGTGAACATTACGAACATTACGGTGGACGGCACGGGCGGCGACACGTCCTGCAGCGTCTGGCTGGCGGGGATCTTCTACGGTTCCGGCTCCTCGGGAACCGTCGACCGGGTTCGGGCCAGCAACCAGATCGACAGCACCTGTGGAGTGGGGATCTGGGCCGAAAATGCCAACACTCCGGGAGAAACAGTAACGGTCCAAAACAGCACCGTGTACAACGCGGACTCGGCGGGGATTTTCGGCGGCAGCGGGACCATGCCCACGCTTACTTTCAAGGTAGAAAATAATGTCGTAAGTACCAGCGCCGCAGTCGCCGCCATCGATTCCGATAGTGTGAACGGCGACGTTAACGCGAACGACGTCAGCAACTCTGTGTTTGGCGTCTATGACCTCTCGAAGATCAACGTGCAGACGAACACGATCATTGGGACGACCTATGGAATCTTCCTAGGGAATGGTGGCACAGCTTCTGGCAACAAGGTATCGGCCTCCAGTCAAGGCGTGCTTCTCGGCGCCAGTGGCGCCACGGTGAGCAATAATACCATCATGTCGAGCACGACTGCCGGGGTGGAGCTGGGTTGCTTTTCCGCCACCGTGATCGGCAACCTGATCAACGATGCTCCGGTCGGAGTCGATGCCGCTCCTACGACGGTTGCCCTGGGAACGAACACTTTCGCCAACACCGCCACCACCTTCACCAATGGCTGCGCCGCCGCTGCTGCTCTCGCTGCGCCGACCGCGCAGCTCACGGCCATCGGCTCCAATTCGTCGGAGCAGTGGCACACGCCGGCGACACCTTTCGGAACGCGAAGGAAATAGAGAATCAAAGGGGGAAGCGGCGGACACGCCGCCCTCCCTCCGCAAGCGAAACCTTACCTGGCTCCGACCAGTCAACCCGGATGTGTCGGCCGGGCTTGTCGGGGCCGCCTTGGGCCCGGTTGATTGCGGGTATGGCGGCTATGGGTGCAGGAATTGGCAGTGTCATCGGGCGACCAGACAGCAACTTACCCGTTGCTTTCTTTCCACCGCAAACGCAGCTGGGTTTGTTCCAAGGGATCGTGGGCGGCCGGGAGTGCCTCCTCGCCCGCGGGCAGGATCTGTTCAAAGGCATCCGAGAAGGCTCAAGAGCTATATTCGATCACTCGCAATAAGCTCCCGCCAGGTCAAATAACCGAACCCATCAACGCGCAGGCGAACCCGATCATTGGGTCGATCTATGGAATCTGCATGGCGAACGGGGTGGCACAGCCTCTGGCAACAAGGTATCGGGTTCCAGTCCAGACGCTCTCCAGGATCGCAAGAATTCAGCCCAACGTGGTCTTTGCTCCAGGTCAAATAGCCAATCGTGGAAGTAGGGTAGCATTGAATTGAGGAATCGCGGTGCGCGATCCATGGTGAAGCCGATGTTCAGGAATAGCAATTCAAGGAACAGCCTAGTGCTGTTCGCGGCGGTACTGGCGGCGAGCGTTGCCGCATCGAATGCTTTTTCACAGTCGTCTCAAGGTATGCAGAACTCAACCGCAGGTCCCAAGAAGTCTTCTGTGGCGGCGGCTGAGCCCCGCCCTAACCCGAATTGGCTCTCGCGACGGGCGGAGATGTATTACCAAGGTGTTTGGGGAGTTGACTCGTTCCGCGTCAAGTACACGGAGTCGGGCGAGATCATCCGATTCAGCTACCGCGTGGTAGATCCGGAGAAAGCCGCCGCACTCAATGATAAGAAGTCCGAGCCCAGCTTGATCGATACGAAGGCCGGGGTGAGGTTGGTGGTTCCGGAGGTGTCAAACGTCGGGAAAATGCGCCAGACCAGCACACCGAAGCCAGGTATGACCTACTGGATGGCTTTCTCGAACTCAGGCAGGCCGGTAAACCGCGGAGACCGGGTTGACGTGGTAATTGGACACTTTCGAGTTACAGGACTTGCAGTGGAATAGCGATTGCTGCGGACAGTTTCGACGAGGTTCGCGTCTTTTGGATAGACGGAGAAATTGTGCATCGCAGATGATTGGGCATTTTCGAGCCGTGCGACTCATAGAGTAGTTCTGCCTTTCTCTCGTTCCCCGCACCCTGGCGTTCCCGAAGTTTGAGCAAGCGCAAAGAACATCGTTCGGATGGCTTTATACTCAACTGAGCTAGGTATCCGATTTCCCAGCGAGGAGCCACAGATGCACCGAAAGACTTTGACAATTCTCAGCGCGACAGCGTTTGCGCTTTCCCTTAACGCTCAACCGCGTACGTCTCCAACCGTGCCTACATTGTCCGCGGCCCAGATCGTCGAAAAGACCGTTGCGGCCAGAGGTGGTTTGCAAGCCTGGCGAGCGGTTGAAACCATGACGCTCGCGGGGAAAATGGGCGCCGGGGGGAATCAGCGGGCTGCTCTTTCCGTTCGAATCCCAGGAACGAAAGACGCCCAAGGGGCCCTGCAGGGGGTTCGCGGGCGACCGGCCGAGGAGGTTCAACTGCCGTTTGTCATGGATCTGGCGCGTCCTCACAAGACGCGCGTTGAGCTCGAGTTCAAAGGACAAACGGCGATCCAGGTGTATGACGGCACGAACGGCTGGAAGCTAAGACCGTTCCTGAACCGCTTGGAAGTGGAGCCCTACACGGCCGAGGAAATGAAGATAGCCTCCAGGCAAACAGAGCTTGACGGTCCGATGGTCGATTACGCGGCCAAGGGCACGCGGGTCGAATTGGACGGTATGGAAAAAGTAGAGGACCGCGATACGTACAAGCTCAAGCTAACCTTCAAGAGCGGCGACGTAACCCACGTATGGGTGGATGCGAAGACCTTCCTCGAGGCCAAGGTGGAAGGGCAACCCCGGCGGCTCGATGGCACCGACCATCCCGTCGAAGTCTACTACCGCGATTACCGCAACGTGAACGGTCTAGAAATTCCGTTTGTCCTCGAAACGAGAGTTCTCCCGGTGACGAAGAACGCCCTTGGGCTGAGGGATACGCCTGTTCCGCCGGAGAAAGTCCTAATCGAAAAGGTAGTAATCAATCCCAAGCTCGACGCAGGGCTGTTTTCGAAGCCGGTTCCCGTCGCGTCGAAAGCCAAATAAACACGAGACCAGGTTGTCTGCGGCCATCGCTCGCCACTTCCGCAGCGCCTTTGCCCGACGGAACCGTCGGCGTCGACGTCGACAAACAGCAGTTGTTCGGCATTCGCGTCGCTGCTGTTGAAAAGACCTCGGGAAGCGAGAAAATCCGCGTGCTGGGGCGCGTGGTTCCCGAAGAAACGCGCGTCTACCGGATTACTGCCGGTTCGGATGGGTTATCCGGAGACCTGCAACGACTCGGTCGGTGAACTGGTCAAAAAAGACCAGAAGCTCGCGTCCTCGTACCTCGGCGAGACCCTGGCGGTAGCTTCCGGGTTCCTGGCTGCCACGGCAGGCGTAGCGGGTGCTGTGAACAAGCAAGGGGTGAGCAGCATTCAAGGCTATTCCGATCGCTTGCGCAATCTCGGCGTGAGCGACGCGCAGATCAGGCAGATGGCAGAAACCCACCAGCTCCCGGAAACGGTTGAAGTGATTTCGCCGGTCGATGGATTCATTCTGGCGCGCAACATATACGTCCGGCCAACATTTCGACCGCTCTATGGAGTTCTACCGTATCGCCGATTTGAGCACAGTCTGGATCGTGGCGGAGATCTTTGGCAGCGAAGCGCACGACTTCCGTCCCGAGACAATAGCGCGTGTCACTCTGCCCGATCCGATCAGGGAAAAACCTTTTCGGCACGCGTGAGTAACACCCTTCCGCAGGTCGATCCCGTTACCCGGACTTTGAAGCTGCGGCTCGAAGCGGACAACCCCGGATTTGCCCTGCGTCCGGACATGTTTGTCAACGTGGAATTGCCGGTGCGAGTGCCGCCGGGACTCACCGTGCCCTTGGATGCGCTGATTGACTCGGGATGCGAGCAGCGCGTGTTCGTAGAGCGCAGCAAGGGGATGTTTGAACCCCGGCAAGTCGAAACCGGGCGGAGGCTTTCTGACCGCGTCGCGATCTTGCGGGGCCTCGTTGAAGGCGAGCGCGTGGTCGCCGCGGGAACGTTCCTTGTGGATTCGGAGAGGCGGTTGAGGTCGAGCGTTCAGGCGCCGCCAAAGCAACAACAACACGAGAAGGTCACGCCGCAACCTGGCAGCAGATCCGGCCTAGCCGTCCACGCCGCCAGGTGAAAGATGCGGCGCGCGGCATGATGATTTCAACGTAGACCCGAATCGTCTCCAGGCCTATGGTATTCCCATCCGCCGCGTCGCGGAGGCGGTGCGGGAAGGCAACCACGAGGTTGGGGGAGGCTGCTCTGGCTGCACTCCTTGCAGGATCTCTACCCGCTCGTCAAAACGCCGTCCCGTTTCAACGTTGCGAGATTCGAAGATCCCTTCGCCCTGCTCGAAATAGACGCACAGACGCGCTCCGGAATCGACCAAAGCGTCGAGCGGCACGGTAACCGCAGGTGGCAAACGAACGGGCAGCTCGATGTCAACCAACCAAGTCCACAGCGCGGCTAGACCCAAGGGCACCCCTGTCAGTGGGGTGATGGCGTCTGCGTCGCGGTTGCGGGTGGGTTTGGCGTCGCTCTCCGATGGGGTACCGCCCGTCTCCGTGAGCCTGTTGGGACCCCCGCTAGCGCGGCCGACCGCGCGTCTCCCGAAACTGTAAAGAGCGCCGGTTGAGCGGATATTCCCAGATACTGCAGATTGAAATCCGCTGTGATGGTTTTCGAGGCCTTTTCCATTTCCTGCCTGAGCCGTGCCTTCGTAACTTCACCCTTGATTTCCGGCGACATGGATTCAAACGTGGCGATGTGTTTCGAAACCAACTTCAGAATTACGAGCTTTCCGTAGGATTCGATCACCGGCGTAATTTCGCCGGGCTGCAGGTCAAAAACCGTCGCTTGGTCATCCGGCATGCTGTTCCGCCGCGCCATGGTTAACTGCGTCGGTGGGGGGGGTTGTGGGATTCCCAGATCCTTGTAGGCCTGCGCCTGCAGCTGGTCGAAATCGAAGCCGCCCAACGCCCGGGTGCGCAAACCATCAGCCTCGGTTTTGATCGTTGCGCGGTTAAATCGTATGCCATCCCTCGAGTATCCTGTTATTGGCAGAGACAGTCGCCATACTTCGCCTTCCTCAAAGCTGGACTTGTGTTCGGCATAGTATTGCTGAAGCTCGTCGTTGGGTACATTTGCAGCATCCTCTTCGATCTGTCGATAAAACGCCTTGGCCAGCACCTCGGCGCGGGCCGGTCCTGTTGTCTTCTGCAACTCTGCGGCGACCGCGGGGTTTTCTTGCAACTTGCGGTCTTCGGCCAATTTCGCTGCTGCGAGCATTCGCGCATACTTGATCGTAAGCTGCGGCTGATACGCTTGAGTAGCGCCCGGTGCCATTCGCGCGGCGATTTGGTCCATCTGCCCGCGCGTAATCACCGTCTTGCAATCCGCGCTCTCTGATTTCTTTCCTGGTTCGCACACTCCTCTTAAAGTCACGACCGGCGTTTCGGCGGGTAGTTCCACAGCAGCGGGGGCGGGCGCCGCGGCTTTCGTAGGGTGGTGAACCGTGTTCGCCGCCGCTGGGTTCCGAGCGGATCCGCTGCCGGTCGGATTTTGAGCCATTGCCGGCATGGCGCACACCAACACGGCCACGTGTAATAGGAAAAAACTGCGCATTAGGCCTCCCTTACGTCGCAAGAGCGCGAGATACCATTTCGTTTTACCCCCTCAGAAAGACCTTGGCAAATTGATTCTTCAAAGAATGATCTGTATACAAGTAGCTTCCGCCATAATGCATCTTGATCGCTTGCATTTCTCACCTGCCCCAGTTTAGCATTGCTGTCTGTGCTTGTGCGTCAGATTGATTCTCTGCAGGATACATCATTATTCCCGAGAGCCGCGATTTTAGAGGCTCCCGGCTGTCCGGCGGGCGGTTGCCGCCCGGCGTCGAAATGACCCGAGTGTTCATCCTGTTTCTCCAGTTCCATATCGTCCAGGATTCGGATCACCTGAGTAACTGGCCCGCCATACGACGCGGGATGTCTTGATTGTGCTCGATGCGCTGTAAACCCGCGCCAAACTTCCTTAGCGCATCTACGCGCCCTCGCCGCCGGGTTGCTGTAACCCTCCGCTACAGATAAGAAACTCCAACACGAGCGGCTGTCTGGAGCGTGATTAACTCTGCGAGCGCCCGTTCGAGCACACGGCGCAGAGCTCAGGGAGCACAAGCATAGGTATGCCCCATTTGCCGAAAACATTGCGCTGGGTGTTGGATCCTGCCTACTTCACTGACGCACTCGTCAGCTTTTTGCCTCAATGTGTAACAGACATTTGTGAGAATACTCTACCGGGCAACACCTTCTTTGCTCTCAATCAACCGTGCGCAAAAGGTTCGCTCAAAGGCAGGAAACGTAAAGCGTTAGATGCGAGTCGAGGGACAAAACCCCAGTACATTCAGCACATCGTCGGGTCGCAAAAGGCGCATCCTCCAAACGCAAAACAAGCGCTGCAACATTGAACCCGGCTACTGCCCAGCGCCAGCCCCTCTTCGAGCGGCATCCGCTGTCACGCGAATCAGCTGGCCCTTGCAGAGCGCCGAAAGAGCCCAAGCAATTCACGCAAATACCGCGTGCCACCTTCCACATCTCGGAAGGAGCGAGCACGACCCTTACTTATAACCTGAACGGCATGCAGTACATGGCTTTCAAGTCTTGACATAGGCGAATAGCAGGCGAAGATACAAGTGCACGGCGACTGAGGTCCCGGACCTGGAAATTAACGCTCCGAAGGAATTCCGTCGCTCCCGATAGGGCGAGTTGCGCCCGCATCAATGCTGTGACAGGAAGGCTTGGTTTACCGCCACCGCGAAACCAGCCTCGCGGAAACAGGAATCAACCCTGTCCTAATATGGGCCCCAGATTGAGCAATGGCGAATTGGCAGGGGAGTTGCCCATAAAACACTCGCTGAGGGATTCGTAAGGTAGTCATGAGCCATCAGATCAAACGACTTAGTTTGGCTTTGTTGACGGCAGGCTCTGCCGGCGGGAACTTTCCTTCCACAATCTACGCACAATCTTCCACTTGGGGCCCAGCCGCAACGCCTGGACCGACGGCCAAGCAGCCCGCAAAAGCCAGGCCTCTCGCTCACCATGAGCCGAATCCGCTCTCCAGGCGAGCGGCAAGGTATTACGCGGCTGTCTCGGCAGTGGACTCACGGACTGGCAAGGGAGCCGAGGCAGGCGAGATCATTCCGGGCAGCTGGCCCGTGCTGGACCGCGACAAACGCAGGTTGCCGAACCTTAGGGAAGCAGCGCGTCCGCGCTCGACGCGGGCCATCCTAATCGGATGGATTCTCGGACCCCCCAGACGGGTGAAGCGCGGGGACCAAGTGAGCGTAATTATCGGTCAATTCCAAGCCACGGGGTCGAGCAGGCTCCCTTTGGGCATTCGGTTGGCGCCGCCTGAAGCTTGCTGGGGCGCAAAGAAAAGTAGGTCGCTCTGAGCCGATTCTTTTGTGTCGTGTCAGGTTTAGGGATTCCGCAGCGAGGATGCGGAACGGTGAAGAAGGGATTTGTCGTCGGAAAGCTGAATAAGAGGACAGTTGGGGTTTCTGGAGTCAGCTTGCCAAGACTCTGGATGTCTAGCTCCAGGCTGACGTGATGTCATCAACAAGAGTGAGATGAGCGTAAAACTTCGAGCGGCGATGACGATCCTTCTAACAGCTACTGGCGTCTGGGCACAAAGTCCTGCGCCCGCAACCGTGCCGGCCGAGAAACCCGTGGTCGCGGGCAACGCCAGCCGTAGCACTGGAGTGATGGCACGCCCGTTCCCGCGCAGGAGTGAAGCAAAGGGCCAAACTCCGCCCGCACTTTCGACGGTATCTCCTTCGCCAAAGGAGCAGTCAGCGGTTTTCGAAGGAGCGAACCAGAGAAATAGTTGGAAACGTGAGGCCGCAATTCGATGAGAAAAACCACAAGTGCCGTTGCGGTCGCCTTGCTGATGGTCGTGTCCTACGCGGCAGGTCGGCGGCACACTCGGCAAAACGCAACACCGAACCCGAACTCACGGCGTGTACTCTATTGGGTCGATCCCATGCACCCGGACTACAAGTCCGACCATCCGGGCATTGCTCCCGACTGTGGCATGCCGCTTGAGCCGGTTTACGCCGAGCCGGGCACCTCGCTCACAGCTTCGGAAGCTCCGCTGCCGGACGGGGCCGTGGGGATCGACCTTGACAAACAGCAGTTGTTCGGTATCCGCGTCGCTACGGTCCAAAAATCCTCAGGGAGCGAAAAGATCCGCGTGCTCGGGCGCGTGGTTCCGGAAGACACGCGCGTGTACCGGATCACTGCCGGTTCGGACGGATTCATTCGGGAGACGTTCAACGATTCGATCGGTGAACTGGTGAAAAAGGACCAAAAGCTGGCCTCCTCTTATGTGGGCGAGACCCTAGGAATAGCCTCCGGGTTTCTGGCTGCCGCCGCGGGCGTCCCCGGTGCCGTGGGTAAGGACGGCTCCCGCACCATGCCCTATCCTGGCGCTGTGAATAAGCAAGGCGTGAGCAGTCTTCAGGGTTATGCCGATCGTTTGCGCAATCTCGGCATAAGCGATGCGCAGATTAAGCAAATGGCGGAAAGCCACCAGCTTCCTGAGACGGTCGAGATCGTCAGTCCAGCGGACGGATTCATTTTGGCCCGCAACATTACGCCCGGCCAGCATTTCGATCGCTCTATGGAGTTCTACCGTATCGCCGATCTCAGCAAAGTGTGGATTGTGGCCGAGATCTTCGGCAGCGAAGTACAAGATTTCCGCGCCGGCACGTTGGCTCGCGTCACGCTCCCCGATCAGGGAAAAACTTTCTCAGCCCGCGTGAGCAACACCCTTCCGCAGGTCGATCCCGTTACCCGGACTTTGAAGCTGCGGCTCGAAGCGGACAACCCCGGATTTGCCCTGCGTCCGGACATGTTTGTCAACGTGGAATTGCCGGTGCGCGTGCCGCCGGGACTCACCGTGCCCTTGGATGCGCTGATTGACTCGGGACGCGAGCAGCGCGTGTTCGTAGAGCGCAGCAAGGGGATGTTTGAACCCCGGCAGGTCGAAACCGGGCGGAGGCTTTCCGACCGTGTCGAGATCGTGCGGGGCCTCGCTGAAGGCGAGCGCGTGGTCGCCGCAGGAACGTTCCTTGTGGATTCGGAGAGCCGGTTGAGATCGAACGTTCAGGCGCCGCCAAAGCAGCAACAACACGACAAGGTCACGCCACAACCTGGCAGCAGACCGGGGCTGGCCGTCCACGCCAGCCAGGTGAAAGATGCGGCGTGCGGCATGATGATCGACCCGGCGAAGGCCGTCGCTGCCGGCAACACGCTCCATCGCGATGGCGCTACCTATTACTTCTGCTCTGAGCGCTGCAAGCGGAATTTCACTCGCGAGCCAGAGCATTATCTTGCCTTGAATCCACCGCAGCGTCGCCCATGATCAACCGCATCATCGATATTTCCGTCAAGCACAAAACCCTTTTGCTGGTTGCCGTAGCGTTGGCATGCCTCGCGGGTTGGCGGTGCATGATGACACTGCCGCTCGACGCCACGCCGGACTTAAGCGAAACCCAAGTCATCCTTTACTCCCGCTGGGATCGCAGCCCCGACATCATCGAAGACCAAGTCACCTATCCGATTGTGACGACCATGGTTGGCGCACCGAAAGTAAAGACGGTGCGCGGCGTCTCGGATTTCGGATATTCGTATGTGTACGTGGTGTTCGAGGATGGCACGGATCTGTACTGGGCGCGATCTCGCACCTTGGAATACCTTTCGGGCGTGCTGTCTCAGCTCCCCGAGGGGGTGAAGGTTGAGCTTGGACCCGATGCAACGTCGCTCGGATGGGTATTTCAGTACGCGCTGGTCGACTCGTCAACAAAGCATAGCTTGGCTGACCTTCGTTCGTATCAAGACTGGTCTTTACGGTACTACCTGAAAACGGTTCCCGGCGTGGCAGAAGTAGCTCCGGTCGGCGGATACAGGCGCCAGTACCAGGTCAACGTAGACCCAAATCGTCTCCAGGCCTATGGTATTCCCATCCGCCGCGTCGCGGAGGCTGTGCGGGAAGGCAACAACGAGGTTGGGGGACGACTGCTCGAGTTTGGCGGCACGGAGTACATGATTCGGGGCCGCGGCTATGCGCAATCCCTCGAGGACTTCCAGAATATCGTGCTTCAGGCAAGCGAAGATGGCACGACCATCCGCATCAAGGACGTGGGCGAAGTGGTCGAGGGACCCGAGCTGCGCCGGGGCTTGGCCGATTTGGACGGCCAGGGCGAGGTGGTGTCGGGCGTCGTGATCATGCGCAACGGAGAGAACGCCCTCGAGGTCATCGACCGGGTTAAGCAGAAACTGAGGGAAATCGAACCCACTTTGCCTGAGGGTGTCAAAATTGTTCCTGTTTATGACCGTTCCGAGCTGATCCACCGCGCCATCAGCAGCGTTAAGACCACCATCTTTGAGGTGGTGGCGACCGTTGTGCTGATCGTGCTGGTGTTCTTATGGCATTTTCCGAGCGCGGCTATTCCCATCATCACCATGCCGGTTGTTGTGCTGCTTTCCTTCATTCCCCTCCGCCTTCTGGGAATCAGCGCCAACATCATGTCGCTCGCGGGCGTGGCCATCGCCTTTGGCGAACTCGTCGATGCCTCCATCGTGGTAGCCGAACAGACGCATAAGAAGCTGGAGGCATGGGAAAAAATGGGGCGTCGGCAGGACTATCGCACCGTGATCCTTTCGGCGGTGAAGGAAGTTGCCGCGCCAACGTTTTTCGCTTTGCTGGTCATCGCCATCTCCTTTCTGCCGGTGTTGACTCTCGAAGCGCAGGAAGGGCGGATGTTCAAACCGCTGGCCTACTCGAAGACTCTGGCCATGCTCATCGCCTCCGGCATGGCCATCACCTTTGACCCGGCTTTGCGTCTGCTGCTCACGCGCGTCGAACCGTTCGGCTTTCGCCCCGCGTGGCTTTGCCGGGCAGTGAATGCCCTGCTGGTCGGGAGGATCCGCTCGGAAGACGAGCATCTGCTAAGCCGCTGGCTTATGAGGATCTACGAACCGATCGTGCGGTGGACGCTCAGCTGGAAGTGGGTGGTGGTGTCCTCTGCCGTGGCCGTGATGGCCATAACCATCCCGGTGTTCCTGCACTTGGGTTCGGAGTTCATGCCACCTCTCGACGAAGGCGCCATCCTGTACATGCCGTCCGCCATGCCAGGGATCTCGATTACCCAAGCCAAAGCGCTGCTGCAGGCCACAGATGGCATACTCAGACGGTTCCCCGAGGTCGACCATGTGCTCGGAAAGGCCGGCCGGGCCGAAACTTCGACCGACCCTGCTCCGCTATCCATGCTTGAAACGCTGGTCATCCTCAAGCCGCGCTCCGAGTGGCGCCGTGTCCCCACCTGGTACTCCTCATGGGCGCCGGAGACCGCCAAGTCCGTTTTTCGCCACTTCACTCCCGACACGATTTCTACAGAGGAACTCGTTCGCCTCATGGACGAGGCCCTCAAGGTTCCGGGCCTGAGCAATGCCTGGACCATGCCCATCAAGGGCCGCCTCGATATGTTGTCGACCGGCATGCGCACGCCGATCGGCCTGAAAATCTCAGGCGCCGATTTGGGCAGGATTGAGCAGGTGGGAGCCAACGTTGAGGCTCTGCTGTCCCGCGTGAGAGGGACGCGCGGCGCGTTCGCCGAGCGCGTAGGCACCGGGTATTTCTTGAATTTCCGCTGGAACCGGGAGCAGTTGGCGCGCTACGGGCTGAGCATGGAAGACGCCCAGCAAGCTGTCGAGAACGCCATCGGCGGCGAGGACGTGACCACGGCCGTGCTGGGACGAGAACGATATCCGGTCAACGTGCGTTACATGCGCGACTTCCGAAGTGACCTGGGCGCACTCGAGCGGGTGCTCGTTCCCGCAGGGGGCCATCGGCAGCTGCCTCTCGGTGAACTCGCTGAGATCAGCACTTCTCGTGGTCCGTCGATGATTCGCGACGAGAACGGTTTGCTAACCGGCTATGTCTATGTGGATATCGCCGGCCGTGACCCGGAAGGCTACATCGCCGAAGCCGGCCCCCTGTTGCGGAGCGAGCTGAAACTGCCAACCGGCTATGCCATCTCCTGGAGCGGGCAGTATGAAGCCATGGAAAGGGTCAGGCATCGCCTAACACGCGTCGTCCCGCTCACCCTAGGTCTTGTCCTGCTCCTGATCTATGCGAGCACGCGATCGTTCACGAAGACCATGATCATCCTCCTGGCGGTGCCTTTTTCGGCAGTCGGGGCCGTCTGGTTCCTCTATCTGGCCGGTTACAACCTGAGCATCGGGGTTTGGGTGGGGTTGATTGCGCTGTTAGGAATCGATGCCGAGACCGGTGTCTACATGCTCCTGTATCTCGACTTGGCCTATGAGGAAGCTCTCGGCAAAGGACGGCTGTCGAGCCGCGCCGGGCTACATGAAGCGATCGTGCAGGGCGCAGCCAAGCGTCTTCGCCCCAAGTTTATGACCTTCGCAACCATGTGTATCGGTCTGTTCCCCATCATGTGGAGTACGGGCACCGGCGCTGACGTCATGAAGCGCATCGCTGCCCCCATGGTGGGGGGAATTTGCACCTCCTTTTTGCTCGAACTGTTGGTGTACCCGGCCATTTACGCGGTTTGGCGACAGCGGATGCTCGGGCGGGAAGCTGGTCCCCTTGAGACCGTAGGCACGGGATGTGTCGACTCGCTTCAGGCTCGGCAAGATGACCTTGTCCTGCGACTCGAATCATCGGGCTCGTTGTGAAGCGCGTGAAGGATACGCGTCATAAGGGCCGCTTTTCCACGAACCCTGCGGGAGATGTTGCCCAAACTGACCCCGGAGAACCCGCAAAGGGGTGCGGATTTTGCCGCAAGAACGAAGATTCACTCTCGAAACGCGACTATACCTTCACGACACACACGCCATCGTTCCGCCTAGTTTGCGCTACCGTTTCCTATTCATAGTTGAACATTCGCGGCTTTCCCTTTGGCCATTTTGCAGGAGGAAGTCATGAAGCCAGTATTGGAAAGAGTGGGCATGTCGATGCGAACTCGCTCGACGTTTCTCGGACCGGCGCTCGTCTTATTCCTGGTCTTTCTGCTGGCGGCGCCGGCGCTTTTGGCGCAAGAACCCGGGCCGCCGGCAGCCTCGCATTCCGAGACCATTCGCCTGTTGCTTCAACGAGTTGCGGAACTCGAGGCCAAAGTGAAGAAGATAGACCAACTGGAGGCCAGGGTGAAGCAACTGGAGGACGAGAAGTTGTCCACGGCCTCCGCGCCCGCTGCCCCCGTTGCTGCCCAGACGAGTGCGGCACCCGAGAAAGAAAGCGAGCTGCAGGAGGAGCCGCCCGTGCCCGAACGCATGGATGTCAGCAAGACCCTGCTGCGCATACGCGGGTTTGGTGATATCAATCTTCACGGGGACAATCAGAAAGGCGATACGACTTCGTTTACCCTCGGACAGTTAAACCTTTTTGTCACCTCGGATATTTCGGAAAGGTTCAAGGTTTTGAGCGAGATTATCTTTGAGGGCGGGCCAGACAACATCTACGGGGTGACCACGGGGCAACGCAACACCTTTGGCGTCGATGTCGAACGTTTTCTGGTTGAGTATTCACACAACGACTACTTCAAGCTGGCGGCCGGCCGGTGGCACACCGCGATCGGCTACTACAACACGGCTTACCACCATAGCACCTGGTTTCAAACCGCTGCCGACCGGCCTTTCCTTTTTGCATTCGAGGACCGCGGCGGAATTCTGCCCATTCATAGCGTGGGCGCTTCGGCTTCTGGGCTTATTCCTTCCGGGCGTTTGGGATTGCATTATGTCGCCGAAGTAGGGAATGGCCGCGCTTCCCGGTCGCCCCTGACCGAAGAACCTGTGCAAAACGTGATCGATGATCAGAATCACAAAGCCTACAATTTGGCAATTTTTTCCAGGCCTGAGGCTGTCCCGGGCCTTCAAGTGGGCTTCTCGGCTTACCGAGACTTGCTGGCCCCGGCAAATTCGCCGAGAGTCGATGAGACCATCCTTGCGGCCCACGCGGTATTCGTCCGGCCGAGCTTTGAGTGGTTGAACGAGGCTTTGGTGGTTCGTCACACCCCCCTGGGATCGGCGGACACGTTCAACACTCCGGGCTTTTACACGCAAGTGTCAAAGAAGTTTGGTTCCTACCGGCCGTATTTTCGCTATCAGTATGTGAACGCCGCCAATGCGGAACCGATTTTTCCGGACATAAAACTGCGGCAAGGCCCTTCGGTGGGCATCCGCTTTGATGCGAGCGAATCGGTGGCGGTAAAGCTGCAGTACGACTACACCGCCCTAAGACAACAGGCTAGTGTCAGCGGCCTGGCACTGCAAATCGGATTCACGTTTTAAGAATCGGATTCAGATGTTGCGCCGGGCACATGTTCTGTTCCTCTTCTGTGCGGCCCTGCTCGCGGGCGCGCTGCTCGCCTGCTCGTTCGGGCTCGCCGAGCTCTCCGCTTCCGAGCAGGCCGCGGCCGAGCGGAACCTGGCCATCGTTGTCAATCAATCCAATCCCGTGAATGAGTTGACCATGGCGGAGTTGCGGCGGGTTTTTCTCGGGGAACGCGGACACTGGCCGAACGGCCGTCGAATCACCCTGGTGATGCTGGAGCCTGGCTGGCCGGAGCGCGCTGCCGTGCTCACGAGCATCTACCATATGGACGAAGCCGAGTTTAACAATCACTTCCTGCATGGCCTGTTTACCGGGGAAGTGTTTGTTTCCCCCAAGACGCTGTCAACGCCGGAAGGTGTTCGGAAGTTCATATTTAACGTGCCCGGCGCAATCGGCTATCTCCGCGCCTCCGACGTGGATAAGACCGTCAAAGTCATCCACATCGACGAACGTCTTCCCGGTGATAAAGGCTATAAGCTGCACGTTCCCCCACGGGAGGGCAAATAGCGTGGGCCGAGAAAAAGCAGGCCGTAAACGAGAAGCGATGCCCGGCACGTCGACCGGCCCGGCGCAGACCTGGGGCCGGTTCTCGCGTTACAGTTCGGCCCTGCTGTTTTTTTTCACTTTTTGCGCCGTGGTCGTAGTCGGCTTGTTTGTTATCCGCGATCTTCGCCGCGCCGATAAAGACGAGCAGAATATGTTCACCGGATCGGTTCTAAGCCTTCACCGCATAGCGGCCTTGGAGTACCAGACCCAGGAAACCAGGCGAAGTACGCTCTATGCGTTAGGTACGGCCGATAGTAATCTTCATGTTAAATACGCAGACCAGTCGCGGGAAGCGGACCATCTCGTATCCGAAGGCATTGCCGCGTACTTGGCGAATGCGCGAACCAGGAATGAGCTGGACATTGGCAGCCGCCTCAGGCGCGATTGGTCCACTTACCTGAGCGTCCGGGACGAAGTGCTGGCTTCGATTCTTGAAGGGAGCGCGAAGGAGGCTGTGGATCGCGATCTCACCGAGGGCGTCGCATCCTTTGACCGCGTTCGTCAAGATCTCGCGGAGATCGAGCTGATCTATGACCAGCAGGCTGCCCAGCAACTTTCGAACGTCGACGCCACTTCGCGGCGCACCATTCTCCGCGTGGCGGGGGTCCTGGCGATTACGCTCGTCGCCACCATCGCATCGGTTTGGACCATCCAGAGAATGCGGATGACGGGAGCGATTCAACTCGCCAAGTTGCAGATGGAGTTTGTTGCCTCCGTGTCGCATGAGCTGCGCACCCCGCTCGCGGTAATTTCCTCGGCGGCGGACAATATCGCGGACGGTTTGGTAAGGGAAAAAGACGATTTAAGAAAGTATGGAGCGGCCATCCAAACGCAAAGTCGTCAGATGATGGAGCTCGTCGATCAAATACTGCTGTTTTCCGCAACGAAGGATCGCGCGGGCCACGCTGCCTTCCGTACCTTGGATGTGGCCAGAATCGTCGATTCGGTCATCCACCAGACCGCGGGCTTCGTCAGGGCCTCGGGGTTCCACATCGAGCTTGAAATGGAACCAGCCCTTCCTTCGGTCAGGGGGGACGCTTCTGGCCTGGCCCGCTGCTTGCAGAACATGATCGTAAATGCCGTAAAATACGGCGGGGAAAGTCGCTGGATCGGTGTGAGAGCTTTCCTGAGACACTCCCATTTGCGCGGCCGAAGCGAGATCCAAATCGCCGTGCGGGATCGCGGCATTGGTATTGCAAAATCGGAGCTGGCTCGGGTGTTTGAGCCGTTTTACCGCAGCCCCGCCGTTGTCGGGGAGCAGATTCATGGGACCGGACTGGGGTTGTCGCTTTCCAAAAACATCGCCGAGGCCATGGGGGGCCATCTTACCGTGGAAAGCGAACTCGGCTCTGGCAGTGTTTTCACTTTGCATTTGCCGATTGTGGGGGATCCCGGGTCCCAAGCAGCAGCTGAAAATGGAGTGCGCGGTACAACAGAAAAATGAACGAAAATATCTTGCTCGTTGAGGACGAAGAAGCTCTGCGGATGACCCTGAGAGACCGTTTGCAGAGCGAGGGCTACGTTGTCGACCTGGCCGGAGACGGTGAACAAGGGTATGAAAAGGCGACCCGTTTGCCCTTCGATTTGATCATTCTCGACATCATGTTGCCCCGCTGCAATGGCTTGGACGTCTGCCGGGGAATCCGGCTCGCCGGGCTGGCCACGCCGATTCTGCTGCTGACCGCTCGCGGACAAACCGTCGATAAGGTGGTCGGTCTAAAGCTCGGGGCGGATGACTATGTCACGAAACCGTTTGACACCATGGAACTCATGGCCCGCATCGAGGTCTTGTTGCGCCGCTACGCCTCCCGAAGCGGCCCCGGCCTTTATAAATTCGGGACCATGTCCGTTGACTTTCGCGGCACGCAAGTAACCAGAGACGGCGCTCCGGTCTGTTTGACCGCCAGGGAATTTCAGCTCTTGCGTTACCTGATTGAGCGCGCCGGAGCGACTCTTTCCCGCGCGGAAATCCTTCGTGAAGTCTGGGGGTATGAAGGCGGCACTTTCAGCCGCACGGTTGATGTGCACGTGGCCAGTCTCCGTCAAAAGCTGGAGGATATGCCAAAGAAACCCAAATGGATCGTCACTGTCCCTGGCCTCGGTTATCGATTCCAAGGATAAACGCCGGGCCTCGATCCTTGCTGCCTGCGCCTCTTTTGATGTGGTGCGGCCAATGCGGCTCCCTTCGGACCTTCGCTTGTGTAGCGCGCCGGAGCTACGCTTTAGCCCGACTTTGACGGTCGGGTTAGAAAGATAAAAACCATCACAAACGCCCCCGTTTTCGTGTACACTTCCTGTCTGTCCGAGCTCGCATCGTCAAGGTGAAGATTTGGCGAAACAGGAAGGTTTGCTGCGGGCCGAACCGGGGCGATCTGGCTGTTGAAATCTTTCGAATTTGCACCGTATTTTCTTCTTGTTTTCATGGCATTTCCGGTATGCTCTGCGGGAGGGCGTTGGGCGTCCTGACTGTCCCACTGTTCTAAACCTGTTCTTGGGTACAGTTGTTTTTGTCGTAGCGCAAGGACAATGATCGTTTGGGCACGTTAGAGTGGGGAGGGCCTGACAAAGACTTTACGACAAGTTTACGTTCGCTGATTGGAGACGCTCGCCGCACTCCCCCCTCAACGGAGATGGCTCCAATGTAAGGGCAATCCTCGGAGGGCTAATACGTCTCGCTATTTAAAACTCGCTTTCTGGGTGCTGCTGCTTTCCTGGCCAGCAAGCAGCGCGCGTCTCCCGCAGACGCAACGCGGAACGACGCGCAGTCCGCACGGTGCGCTTGCGATCCCGTGCGAGAACTGCCACACCGCGACAGCCTGGCGGCCCATCAAGGCGGTTCCCGAGTTCGATCACAACAAAACAAAATATCCCCTGCGAGGCATGCACGAAAAAGTGCAATGCACGCAGTGCCATGTGAAGCCGGTCTTCACCGACGTGGGGAAGAATTGCCAGGACTGCCACACCGACATCCACCAAAGACAAATGGGCACCAACTGCGCGGACTGCCACACGGTGCAAGGATGGAAGATTGCCGTGCAGCAGGTGAAGGAACACCAGAACCGCTTCCCGCTGCTAGGAGCCCACGCGGCCGTGCAATGCGAAGATTGTCATAAGGGTGCGGCGGTCGGCCAGTTTCAGGGGCTTTCGACCGCCTGTATTTCCTGTCACCAGAAGGATCTTCAGCAGACCCAAACTATGGGCGGAACCGTGCCAAACCACATTGCTGCGCAGTTCCCCACGACGTGCGAGACCTGTCACAACTTCGACAGTTGGCTCGGCGCAAGCGTCAACCACGCGGCCCCTCCCATCAATTTCCCGCTGACGAACGGGCACGCGAATGTTTCCTGCGAGAGCTGCCACGTGGGCGGTAACTACAACCTGCAAATTGTCGCCACCGATTGCGGACATGCGGGCTGCCATCTCACCACCTGGCAGCAGACCACCAATCCGGCGCATACCGCGGCGCCCACGGTATTTCCGATCGCCACCTGTTCCAACTGCCACAATACTGTCTCCTGGCAAAACGCGAATTTTAATCACGCGACGACTGGTTTTCCGCTGGCGAATTCGCACCAGATGGCGCCGGCCGGCAAGGTCAACGCCTGCACCGACTGCCACATCAATAACAACTACAACCTGACCACTCAGGCGACCGATTGCGGAAACGCCGGGTGTCATTTGAATACCAACTACGGTGGCGGCTGGCAGGGAACCACCACCCCGGTGCATGCGCAGGCGGGGTCGGTATTCGCCGTGGCGAACTGCTCGAGCTGTCACAATACCGTCTCGTTTTTGACGGCGACCTTCGACCACTCGGCGACTGGTTTTCCGCTGACCGGCTCGCACCAGTTGGCGCCCGCGGGCAGGGTCAACGCTTGCAGCGACTGCCACATCAGCAACAATTACGCGCTGACGATAGGTCCGACCGATTGCGGAAACTCGCAGTGCCACCTCACCACCTGGCAGCAGACCAATAACCCCACCCATTCTGCGGCAGGAGCTCCTTTTGCGGCAGCGAATTGCTCGACCTGCCACAACCCGACGCTATGGACCAACGTCGTTTTCAATCACGCGGCTACCGGCTGGCCGCTCACCGGTTCGCACCAGTTGGCGCCTGCAGGGAAAGTAGTCGCTTGCACGGACTGCCATACGGGGAACAACTACAACCTCACCGCAGCGAACACGGATTGCTATGGATGCCACCAGACCGCATGGCTGAGCACGACCAAGATGGCCGGGAGCATACCGAACCACGTTACCGCGGGCTTTTCGACCTCCATGTGTTCGACGTGCCACGACACGGTTCTTTGGTCGGATGGAAAGTTTGACCACTCGACGACGGGCTTCCCGCTGCAAGGCCCGCACATGCTGCCGCCGCGCACCACGGTTACCGGCGCGATCGGACCGATGGTCAATGCTTGCACGGACTGCCACACGGGCGGCAACTACACTGCGGGCTATCCGACCATGGACTGCTACGGGTGCCATCAGACTTATTATACGAATGCACAAACGTATGGTGCGACCGTGCCGAATCACATCACCGCGTCGTATCCGACAGCTTGCGTTTCCTGCCACACTACCTATGCGACCACGGCTTGGATGGGCGCGGTTTTCAACCATACCTTTTTCCGGATTCCGCACAACGGATCGGTGTGCAGTGATTGCCACACCGTTGCGACCGACTACAAAAAGTTCTCTTGTGAGAATTGCCATACGCAGCCGAATGCGCACCGACCCGGAATGTCGCATCCTAACGTTTGCTCGCCCTCACCTGCGTGCTGGTACAATCCGCCGACGAGGTGCTACGACTGCCACAAGGGCTGACGTAGTACCCGGGCCGTCGCTCCGGAGGGCTTCGGCAGTGATGTCGTGAGAAGAACAAGCAGCGGGGCAGTAAACAGACTCAATTACTGGGGGAAGAGAGTACGTGTCAGGTTTGACGAAAGCAGGGCTCGTCGCCATGGGTATCTTGCCCCGCGTAGCCATGCTAGTTCTGGGATTTTGCCTTACGGCCGGATGGCCGGCCAGGGTCGACGCACAGGCTCCCGAGGGGGCCATGCCTGCTCCTGCCAAGCCCTCTACGCGGCCAAGCGATAAACCCACCGTGTTCCGGGTGAAGTATGTCAGCGAAGGCTCGGTGTACATCGAGGCCGGCCGCAATGCGGATCTCGAAGAGGGCATGAAGCTTTCGGTCGTGGAAGCTCCCCCGGACGGAATGATTGCCGAAGGGCTTCAATATCGCGGCTACCCGCACGTGGCCGAACTGGTGGTTTCTACCGTCTCCGATTCATCTGCGGTTTGCGACGTGGTGGAGGCCAAAGGTGAATTAAAGGTGGGGCAAGCGGCGTTCCTTACCCCGGAAAGCGTTGAGACTCGCCGGAACTCGGAACAGGCCGCCGACCAGAATAGCTATCCTATCCTCTTGACGTTTACTTACGGCGACCCTCTGGACGAAGAAGCCCGTGTAGCCAAAGAGACGCAGGTGACTCGCCTGACGCCCATGGAGCGCTTCCGCGGGCGAATCGGATTCAACTACGGCGCCACCAGTGAATCGGGCGGCTTCACTTCCCGCCAGATTGGGCTGGTGATTGACGCCGACATGCACAATATCGGCGGGACGTATTGGAATTTCATCGGTTCCTGGCGCGGCAACTTTGGGATGAGCAGCACGAACGTTCCGGGCGCTGCTTCCCAGACTCTGACGGATTTAATCAACCGCACCTATCGCATCGGTTTTACTTACCAGAACCCCTATTCGCCGGTGACCTTGGGAGTGGGTCGATTGTTCGTTCCCTGGGCGCCGAGCCTGAGCACGATTGACGGCGGCTATTTCGGCAGGAAGATCACCAAGAAGGTTACCGTGGGATTCTTTGGCGGCTCCACTCCCGACCCTTCCTCCTGGAGTTATAACCCCAACCAGCATATTGCCGGAGCTCTGGTAAACGTTGAATATGGCAGCTTCGACCATTTGCGTCTGTACAGTACGGTCGGCGTGGCATTGACGAGCATCCAATGGAAAGTGGCGCGGCAATTTGCCTTCTTCGAAAACACCTGGTCGTGGAAGCAATACGTTTCGTTCTACAATTCGCTCCAGGCCGATGCTGCCCGCACGTCTCCGCTGGTGAATGGCGGTAGCAACCCCACGCAAGTTTCACAAAGCTTTTCGACGCTGCACTTCCAGCCAGTGAAATTCTTTGGATTTGGCGTAAATCACAACTACTTCAAAACGCTGCCGACCTTTGATCCGCGTTTGCTGGGAACCGGTTTGCTCGATCTGTATCTGTTTCAGGGTTGGAGCGGCGATGTGAGGTTCGCCTTGCCCAAACGTATCGGCTTGTTCGCCAGCCTGGGAAAGAGCAGAACAACCACCGATAAGAAGAATTCGTGGAACCAGGCTTATGGCCTCTCTCTCGGCCAGGTGTGGAAAACCGGTCTGCTTTTGGACCTGCACTATTCGAAGTTCAATAGCGACTTTGGCAGCGGCACATACCAATCGGTCTCCCTTTCCAAGAATTTCAGCGACTCTTTTCGTGTGCAAGTCTATGGCGGCCACCAGATTTTCCATACCGCCCTGTCGAACAACTCGAACTCCAACTTCGTCAACAGTGTGGTCGATTTCAACCTAGGCCCGCGCTATTTCGTGGAAGGCAATTTCGGCTGGTACAGCGGCGCGGCCCTGAACTACACGCAGTGGTCCACCATTTTTGGCTACCGCCTGGGAGGTTTCCGCAAATGAGGGACTTCCGCGCGGGAACGATGCCGGGATGCTTTCCGTGCTTTTGCCGAAGCACGCCAATGCTTTACCCGTTGGCCCTCGTCGCCATCGTCTTCATGTGCCCGGCCGCCTATGCTCAGGCTTCTGCTTCCGAGCCACCGGCGGCTCCCGCGGTGAAGCCCGTTTCGCCGGAGATGCAGGCCTTCGAGCGGGCGCGTCAGTCGGTCGACAAATTCTTCGAGCAGGCCACCAACGTGGTCTGCACAGAAAATGTTTCCCAGGGCCTGGTGGGGAAAAACGGCAAGGTCGACTACCGCGAGGACTCCATCTTCGATTATCAACTCCAGTCGAACCCCAACAGTGGATCGCTGAAACTGGTGGAATCCCGTGACACCCGCAAAACGGCGTTCCGTGACTCCTCGCGCACGCTGCTGATCACCAACGGTTTCACCGCCATGCTGCTCGTCATGCACCCAACCTATGAGTCGAGTTATACCTTCGATCCCGCGGGCCAGGAAAGCGTGGATGGCGTGACCTACGATAAGATCAATTTCAAGGCTGTCCCGGGAGCCGCCTCCCCGGCGGCGCTGCAACTGCGGGGCCACAATTATCCCCTTCCCCTTTCAGGAAGCCTTTGGATCGAGCCCGAGAGCGGAGCGGTCGAGAAGATGGTGGCCACGCTCGATTCCGGTCTCGGCGACCTCGGACTCACGGGCATGCGCAGCGAAATCCACTATGCCCTGGTGCGTTTCCACGATCCCGATGAATCGTATTGGATGCCCATTTCCGCTGTCATCGACGTCGAAACGCCGCGGCAGCACTGGCGCAATATTCACCGTTTTACCGGTTACAAGAGATTCCGCGCGACCATCCGCGTGGAGGATTTGGAGGCCAAACCATGAGCGCTTCTGCAAGCGTTCGCAGTGCTGTTATGACACGAGACGATGCGGAGAACGGTCATCGCACGCGATTGTTCCTCGCGTGGATGCTGGCCGTGGCCGTCGTGCTGGTCATCGCCGGTTACGGCTACAACTATTACACGCTCGGCGCCACCGAGCGGCCTTTCTCGCCAAAGCATGAGATCTTGCGCCCCAGCGGGACCATCGGCATCCGGCTCGGCATGTTGGGCGTGTTGATGTTCTTTCTGATTTACCTCTATCCGCTCCGCAAAAAATGGGGCTGGCTCGGAAGGCAGGGGAATTCCCGCCACTGGCTGGATTTCCACATCGTACTCGGCACCACCGCTCCCATCATCATTGCCTTTCATTCGTCGTTCAAATTCGGCAACATCGCCGGAATGGCCTTCTGGAGCATGCTGATGGTGACCCTGAGCGGTTTTGTCGGCCGCTACCTCTATGCGCAAATTCCGCGCAACTTGAATGCCGCGGAACTTTCCATGAAAGAAATGCAAGAGAGGGAAGCTGCCCTGAGAAAAGAGCTTGCCGAACAGCGAGCAACGTTTGGCTTTGCCGTAGACGCGCTGTACCAACTGCCGTCTGCGGCCGAGGTTGCCAGGACTCCGGCGGTCGCTTCCTTGATTTCCATGGTCTTGATTGATTTCAGACGCCCTTTCAGGACCTCCTGGGTCCGCCTGCGGCAAGCGGGGTTTGGCCCATGGCTGTTCTCTTTATTTGGCTTCCTGCCCACTCGTAACCCTGGGCTCGAGCGCGCCCTGCGCATCGCCAAAACCGAGGCCAAGCTGGCCAAAAGCATTGCCTTCCTCAGCCGCACGCAGCGCATCTTTCAGCTTTGGCACGTGATCCATCGGCCTTTCAGCTATGCTTTCGCGATTCTGGCCATTATCCACATCGGCCTGGCCCTCTACATGGGCTATAGAATCTAAGAAAGAAAAGGGGAAGGCTTGGCCCACGAAAGCGGCCTCCAAAAACCTCAGAAGCCGCTCGTGGAGTGGAAGAGGACACTAGCATGAAAAGCATGAAACGCCTAGTTTTAGTCCTGCTACTGGCCGGTGGGCTTCTCGGCCCGGGCGCGTGCAGCAGGCAGTCGAGCGACAGCGCGGCCATCCGCTCCGGCATCATGCAACACCTGAATGCCATCGGCACTTTGAATATGAGCGCCATGGACATGAATGTTCGCAGCCTTTCTATCAACAGGAACCAAGCTCATGCGGAAGTTGAGTTTCGACCAAAGACGGGTGGGGCGCCCGGCGCCGGCATGCAAGTCGCTTACAACCTTGAGAAACGAGAAGGCTCTTGGGTCGTGCTGAAAACGCAGCCTCTCGGCGGCATGATTCAGCACCCCGACCCAAATCAGAATCCGCATACGAATCCCGACGTCCATTCGGGCGCGTTCCCGAAGTTCAGCGACATCTTAAATCCCGTGGCTAGCCCCGCACCGGGGGCTCGCCCTCATCCCCCGCTCGATTCCGAGCAGCCCGCTTCCAAGAGCTCCGCGACGAATCCCGAGCGCCGTTGACGCCATGGACAATACCTTCGCATTCTTGATTGCCGCCGGCATCATTCTTCTGTTCGTGCTGAATTATCTCCGGAAGCAGAAGCAAATCGCGGCCAAGGCCCGCGAAGCGGCGGAGAAGGGGAAGCTCTTCTCGCAAGGACCACAATCACAACATCCGCACATTGACGCCAACTACTGCATCGGCTGCGCGGCCTGCACCATGGTTTGCCCGGAAGGCGATGTGCTGGCCATGCTTGGCGGCAAGGCCGTCATCGTTTACGGATATAAATGCATCGGTCATAGCCTCTGCGCCGAAGTTTGTCCGGTGGGCGCCATCACCATGGTTCTGGCCAGTCCCAGCATGGGCGCAGACATGCCCTATCTGACGCCCGAATGCGAAACCAGCATCAAGAATATGTTCATTGTCGGCGAGCTGGGTGGTCTGGCGCTGATCAAAAATGCCGTCAATCAGGGCCGCGATTGCATCGACACCATTGTCAAGAGGGCTGCTTCCCGCGGAGCGCCGAGGCCATCACCCGGTATCTACGATGTCCTGATCGTCGGTGCGGGCCCGGCGGGCATCAGCGCCTCGTTGCGCGCCATCGAGAAAAAACTCCAGTACATTACCGTCGATGAAGGCGAAGTTGGCGGCACGGTCGCGAAGTACCCGCGGCAGAAACTCGTAATGACCAGCCCGGTTGAATTCCCCACTTATGGAAAATTCAAGAAGACCGAACTGTCCAAAGAGGACTTGATAGCTTTCTGGAAGAAAGTCGGCGAACGTGCCGATTTCAAGGTTCGCCTGGGTGAAAAAGTCGAAGATTGCAAGAAGGAGCAAGACGGCATCTTCACGGTCTCGACCCCCAAAGCCAAGTATCGCGCGCGCAACGTGGTGCTGGCGCTCGGCAAGAGCGGCAGCCCGCGGAAACTCGGCGTAAAGGGAGAAGATCTTCCCAAGGTGATGTACCGGTTGATCGAAGCCGACCATTACGTGCATAAGAAAATCTTAGTGGTGGGCGGCGGAGACAGCGCCATCGAGGCTGCCATGGGTCTCGGCCACCAGGTGGGCAACGAGGTCACGCTCTCCTACCGCAAGGAAGGCTTCAGCCGCATCAAGGAGCGCAATGCTCAGCGCATCCAGGAATCCATCCGCAAGGGCAAGGTCAAAGTTGTCTTCAATTCCAATCCCGTGGAATTTAAGAAAGATTCCGTGGTCATCGATGTCAACGGCAAGCTCGAAGAAATCCCGAACGATTACGTCTGGATCTTCGCCGGCGGCGAGCCCCCCACCGCATTCCTCAAAAAAATTGGCATTGGCTTTGGCGCGCAGGACCTCACCGCTACGGGCAGCACAGAAGCAAAGGAAGCCCGGCAACCCGTGGCCGTGTCGAGATAGGGAACCCGAGAAACTAACTAGGCAAGGGCTTCGCCCTTGATATCCCTGCGGGATATGGAAGTCAGCAGTCAGGATTCAGAAGCCAGAATGGCAGACGCATAAGCGTTGAGCAAGCGGCTGACTTCTTCCAGTAAAGTTGTCA
>Ga0209803_1000011_pt1 | contig 120570 bp, 118 predicted proteins | sample GraSoiAngelo_138_FD_185895 | JGI IMG/M metagenome (GOLD analysis project Ga0209803, IMG submission 185895) | Grasslands soil microbial communities from the Angelo Coastal Reserve, California, USA - 14_0929_09_40cm (SPAdes) (version 2) | ecosystem: Environmental > Terrestrial > Soil >...
CTGGCACGCATGGTATTATCCGCGCATGTTCGCTAAGGCGTGGGTGTGGCTGCTCTGCATCTTTCTTAGCGCTTGCACCAAAGCGCCAACTCTGATCGTAATTCACACCACTCAGTCATGGATGGGATACGGTGATCCCAAAACAACAACATGGGTTCGCGTGGATAGAAAGAATGGGAAATATGTCGCCCAGAACCTGGACGCTGAGAATAGGGGAATTCCCGACGAGCAGGTGACGGCGTTCCTAGCTGCCCTGGATGCCCGCACCGAGGGGTCCGTATCCTTCTCCAACCTCGGCATTACGCAGACTTGGCTGGATCAAAATGCCGAGCCCGCGTTCGGCGAGTACTTCAACGGCCGAACGAGATGCATTGCCCCGTCACAACGAGAGTTGTTCATTAGCCGTTTTCGAAACGCCAGCGCAATCGGAAAAGCAGTCGGCGCGTACTTTGAATCGTCCTGGACGGATGATTTTCCGTGGACGCATGTGGAGATTTACGAGCGCGCTCGCGGTCGGGTGATCCTTTTGGAATCCTCACAGCTGCACGCTTTTATGATTCCTTGGACAATCATTGAAAATGGACGCGGTCGCCTTTCCTTCAACGCAAACATCAGTCGAACGCTCAACGCGTTCTTGGCTGAGAACGCAGTGCTGAAGCAAAGAATCGCCGGGACCGATTTTAGGCGGGGGCTGTCCGAATCTCTGTACAAACAGATGTGTCCGGCCTGGCGAAAGCTGGACCGAAACCCGGGCTCATGGAGAGTGTACGGAGAGTACTTAAGATGGTACCCACCCAATCCTGGCTGTGAGCCGCCGCCCTTCGATTCGTGCTATTTGCCCTGGAAAGCCTACAGTAAGGCCCCATGACCCTAAAAAAAAAGACGGTTTCCCACTGTGCGACGGTCAAGCTGTTCATGGACTTGTGGGACAAGAAAAAGTAAGCTGGTTTCTCCCGATTCTCCTACCTATTAATCTCAACTTCCGAGACACATCATGTCGATCAGCAAGTGCATTGTCCGTTTGAAGGATTGCCACAATACCGAACACAGCGTTGAGGTTTACGCAGAATCACTATACGAAGCCGTCCTTCGCGGGTTTAGTCGCTTGCAAGTTGTTGGGTGGGAATCCAACGGGAATGAAACAAAACAGCGAGTTGAGGTAGAAATTCACCAGGAGCCCTACCCGCGAACGTATCTCACCGCTACTTTGGCAGCAAATCGAGCAGAGCAGGCGGCGGGAACAAGCTTGTCCACAATCATCTCTTTAGGTCGGCAGCGATCTGGGAAAATTGGTCAAGGGCCGCCTGCAAGTCCTCGGCGATTTCGGCGGCGATCACGTCTGGATCAGGCAGGTTTGCAGAGTCCTCTAGGCTCTCGTCTTTCAGCCAGAAGATGTCCAGGTTCACCTTATCGCGCTTGAGAAGCTCATCGTAGGCGAAGCACTTGAATCGTTCGGTTTCCTTCCGCACATGGCGATTTTCGGCGTGATAACAGGCAACGAAATCATCCAGGTCCGAGCGTTTGAGGGGATTCGTTTTCAGCGTGAAGTGCTGGTTGGTCCGAAAGTCGTAAATCCAGAGCTTCTTTGTCCACGGAGTTTCGCTGGCTGGCTTCCGGTCAAAGAAGAGAACGTTCGCTTTCACACCCTGCGCGTAGAAGATTCCGGTCGGCAATCTCAGAAGGGTGTGCACATCGCATTCATGTAGGAGCTTCCGGCGGACGGTTTCCCCAGCGCCCACCTCAAATAGCACGTTATCGGGCACGACAATTGCGGCCCGGCCATGGATTTTCAGCAGCGACTTCACATGCTGCAAAAAGTTGAGCTGTTTGTTGCTCGTCGTGGCCCAGAAGTCGTCGCGATAATACGTAAGAGCTTCTTTTGTCTCCTCTCCTTCTTCGCTGACGACGGTGATACTGGATTTCTTGCCGAAGGGCGGATTCGTCAGAACGACTTCGTAATAAGTCGAAGGGGCTTGGGCGAGTGCGTCTATCCCGTCGCGTATGGGTGAGTCTTCGCCACCGATACCATGAAGGAACAGATTCATCACGCACAATCGCGCTACGCCTGCGACAAGGGCGGTACCGGACAGCGCTTTATGCCTCAGGGTCTGTTTCTGTGTCTTATCCAGTTCGTAGTGATGACTCTCGTAGTCGTAAGCGGCCAGCAAGAAGCCGCCAGTGCCACAGGCGGGGTCGTTCACTGCCTCGCCGGGCGCAGGGCGCACTACGTCCACGATTGCCTTGATGAGAGCACGCGGCGTGAAGTACTGTCCCGCCCCTCCCTTCACGTCTGCTGCGTTTTTCTCTAGCAATCCCTCGTAGGCGTCGCCCTTTACATCCACTTCCAGAGTCATCCACTGCTCTTTGGCAATCAGATCGGTGATAAGGCGTTTCAACTTGGCGGGGTCCTGAATCTTGTTTTGAGCTTTGCGGAAGATCACGCCGAGCATCCCTGGTTGCTTACCAAGCTCCGTAAGGATGTGACGGTTGTGGCTTTCCAAATCGTCTCCGTCGAGACGCTCCAGGCTAGACCAATCCAAGCTACTCGGGATGAGTCGCGGACGGCTGTACGGAGGCTTCATCTGCTCGTCCGCCATTTTCAAGAACAGAAGAAATGTCAACTGCTCGACGTAATCCCCATACGAGAGACCGTCATCGCGGAGAACAGTGCAGTAGTTCCAGAGCTTTTGAACGATAGCCGATGATCCGGTTGGCATTCCTTTTTCCTATCTTCCGTGGTTCACAGCACAAGGCCCGTGCGACCGCCCTGACAATTCGGGCACTTGCGCTCGAAGATGTCGCTGCCATTTGCGCCATAGACGTGCCCGCAGCCCGAACATGCGACCTGGTACACGTATTGATTGTGGTCTGTGCCCGGCGTCCCGGTATTGCGAATCGTGATTTGCCCGTGTGGGTTGGCAAAGCCCGAGTCCGTGGTTGACCGAAATGTTCCATTTCCTAATCCCAGGTCCTCAAAATCAAAAGCAGCGGCATCCAGTTCGCACGGCAACACGCCAGCCTTGTCACAAATCGCTTGGATGTAATCCAAAACCGTTTCGTAATAATTGAGTTGGTTGAGGCGCTTTGGATGAATCTTGTTTGCGAGATTGGCATTCACCCAATCCGTCACTCGGCTATCAAGGGGGATCTCATACCGTGTCAGGCCCAGCCATTGCCAAAGATTGCGGCTCTGCTTCGGTCCAAGGCCAGCAAAACTGTCATCCGCCCAATGAGCTGCCTTGCGTTCCAGGAGTCGATCCTCTTTCTGTGGTTCCCTTGACCGCTGCTGCCTGAGATTTTCTACACCCTCAACAGTTATGGAAGGCTATCGCTTTGCTACGGTAGCCCCCTCACCTTCGACACAACTCCTGCACCTAAAACCAATACTTGTGTACCCACCGCGTTTAAGCACCTAGGGCTGGACGCAGACATGCTTGATTGTTCCGAAGAGGGAACATCACAAAAGCAAGCGGACGAACTACTATCAAAGTTCGAGAAGCTATCGTGGCAGGGATTTGTTGGGGATTTTATCAAGCAACATCCGACCGGGTCTTACTACATCTCGTGCTACCTGGATTACCGGGAAGTCGATGGCCACGCCTTCGCTCTAATTGACGGTGATGCCTTCAACATCAGTTATGAAAATTTCCGGAAAGAAGTCCGAGCAGTTTGGCGGATCAGATGAGTGAACTGTCAACGGGCACCAAGGGTGCGATATCCGAGTTACGGGTCGCGTCACACCTCATGGGTTTAGGATTTCAAGTTTTCAAAAATCTCAGCATGCACGGCAGTTGCGACCTGGTTGCAATTTCTCGCCGTGGCCGAGTCATCAAGGTTCAGGTCAAGTCCACACTCAGCATCAATAGTTTTCGCAATCTGCGTCTGGGGCAGAACCAATTATTAGCGTGTCTTGTGAATGGGGAGATACACTACCGAGCAATCAACCGTCGTGTCCAATCCCTGATCCCAGGGTGTGCTCTCGCTAGACGACCGGCACGACCGTCAGCAGCGAAGCGGCCAGCGTTGCGCCATGCCAGCGTCAAAAGCGTCAAAGCGTCAAAAAGGCTGCTTGACATTTGGCCCCAGTTCTGGTAATATCAATTTTGTCAATCGCTCCTGTAGTTTGGGAGCCATTTTCATTATGGGCAAATACCACCGGGTCACAGCCCCGGTGCCCGAAACCCCGTGGACCCGTTTTAGCCAGGGATAAAATAGCATCGACCCTGGGTCAGGTTTACCGTGGCGCACGCTACCCGGTAGGGGAACCTCCACAAGACCATTAAGCAAGGTCGCTGGCAAGCGCATTAGTGCGTTTGCAGGACTTTTGCTATGGCTCGTCTTAAACCGAAGTATCCGACTCCGCCTGCACCAGTTGCAGTTGCGCCTGTTTCGCCAACACCCTGCAAGGACTTCATGAATCTGAAAGAGGCCGCTAGATATTTCGGCGTCTCCATCTGGTCGGTTCGCGGTCTAATTGCGAAGGGATTCATCAAGGCGAAACGAATCGGAAAGTATGATGTCGTGCGCCGGATGGACCTTGCTGAGTATTGGGAAAAGGCGGCGTAGCTGGCAGCGGTACGGGGAATCGAACCCCGGTTTCGAGGTTGAGAACCTCGCGTCCTAACCCCTAGACGATACCGCCGCACTCTTTGATTCTATCATTTACCAGCCAGAGTTTCGAAAGCGTTCTGCTGCTGACTCAGGTCCTTGATGTCGTAGCGATTGAACACCGAATCTGTTCTGTGTCCGCTGATGCTTTTGGCTGTGGCGCGGTCGATGCCGTTGGCGGTCATCCGTGAAACCGCTGTGCGCCGGAAGTCATGTGGCCTGAGTCCGCGATATGTTTGCTTGATCGGGTCGTACACGCCGACCTTCAATTTGTGGCATGCCTGACGCCATTGGCTGCGGAAGTCGGTGGTATCGAAGATCAGAGCACCGTTCACTCGCGTACCCTCGACAATGTGTTTCGACCAATTAAAAGGCTTTCCTTTGGAATCGACCAAGGGAATGGGCGCGTCTTGTTTCGTTGTCCCAGGTTCAGAACGTGGAGTCAGGATTGTACGTTCTTCGTTCACGTCGTCCCAGGTTAATTCCGCAGTCTGACCGGAGCGTTTTCCAGTTCCAGCAAGAAAGAGAATATATGGATGCAGTTTTTTAGGGTTTGCATCTTTCTTCAGGTTTTTCTCGATTTCATTGAGAATGTTTTCGAGAAGTTCTTTCGATGCTACTGTCCGGCGAATGTTGTCCACACCAGCCGCCATCGGAAAATACGGAACGTCGTGCCTATCGATTAGTTCCTCTTTGGCAGCATGATTGAACATGGCTCGAGAACTGTTAAGCGGCGATTGGTGGTCGCCTTCGTAGCATTCTCTACCCACTGCCGGGAGTCAGCTTCAATCTGTTTCAGTTCTTTCGGAGAGGGCTTTCGGCCTAGCTTCAGGGTTCGAACAGCTAGTTCTTGCTGGTAGGATTTCTCTTTGAATTCGAGCACCACGGAAGTGTTCTCACGAAATTCTCTAAACTTCTTAAGCACTGTCGGAGTAATTGGACCGGACGTATCTGTTCTTGAAGAACATGTTCAGGTCTTCCAGAATGCTCCCCTGGATGTGCTTGCCGCTTTCCAGGTAGGCGTCTCGAATCTTCTCGTATCTCAGGTGGGTTTCTTCCTTGACCCCGGCCTTAACCTCAACCTTCCACTGCTCCAGCTTTTCCGCAGCATCGTGCTCGTCCTTAGTTCCTGTGGATTTGCGCTGTTTGACCCCGTCGATCACCAGGAACATGTAATACGTTCCGGCCTGGTTGACCTTGTTGCTGATGTAGCCTTCTCCGCTGATTGCCGCCATACAAGCCCTCCGATTAGTTTGGGTTGTACCTGCGGGTGCAACCTGGGTACAAGTATGTAAAGGGATTCATGGAAAAGATTAAGCTTGAGAGGGCTACGTCCTAACCCTTAGACGATATCGCCGGAGACCTGCACGGAAAGAGATCCGCCGGAAATCCCCGGCGGGACATCTGATTCTCGCATGGACGATCAAGACGATCAAGCCAGGCAGGATTCAAGAGATTCAAGGATTCAAGGGTTCGCAGCGAACCACTTTCCCGCGTTTAGCGACGCGTGGCCGGCGTCGGAATTCTGATTTGTATTCACGCGATTCTCCAACCAAGAAGGTATTGCTTCTCGTGCTTTGAAGGTGATCTGCCTGGCGACGAGAGCACGGCCAGCGGTCAGCGATAGGCAGCGGCTTGGATGCTGTACAGCTCGGAGTAATGACCTTTCCTGGCCATCAGCTCATCGTGTGTGCCGACCTCCACGAGCCGGGAGCCATCCATCACGAGGATGAAGTCGGCCATGCGCACCGTCGAGAAGCGGTGGGAGACGAGGATGGTGATGCGGCCGCTCGGGTTCTCGCCGGGGCCGCGTGCTGCGGCAGCATAGCGCTCAAACAAGGCGTGTTCGGTCTCCGCGTCCAGCGCCGCTGTCGGCTCATCGAGGATGAGCAGCAGCGGCTCATCGCGCATGAAGCCTCGCGCCAGCGCCAGTTTCTGCCATTGCCCGAACGACAGTTCGACTCCGCCCGGCCACGTTGGACCCAGCTGCGTTTCCAGGCCTGCCGTCAAACGGGTAACGACATCTGCCGCGCCGGCGCGTTCTACCGCCGCAGCCACCGCGTGCTCGTCCTCAAGTCGAGGAACGTCGCCCAGACCGACGGTATGCCGTGCGCGGAATTCGAACCGGAAAAAGTCCTGGAACGCGCCGGCGAGGCGCTCGCGCCACTCGCTGGCCTGCACCCGTGCCAAAGGCGTTTCGTCGAGGAAAATGGAACCGGATGTTGGCTCGTACATTTTCGCCAGGAGCTTGACCAGCGTGGTCTTGCCGGCACCATTCTCGCCGACAATCGCCGCCACCGCGCCGGCAGGCAGCTCTACCGACACATCGTCCAGCACCACACGCGACGTGCCCGGGTAGGCGAACGACGCATGATCGACTCGAATCCCTTTCCGCAACACTCTCGGAACCGGGTGGTCCCCCGACGCTGCAACGGCGGCAGCGTAATCCTCAAGCCACGCCAGCCGCCGCGATCCGTCCATCCAGAACCCTCGCAGGAATCCGAGCTCGCCCACGGTTGCGCCGATGTACGCCGAAAGCCGCGCGCCCGCGGCCAGCACCAGGAGCACTTGGCTCGCCGATGCGTGAAGCCCCGACGAGACGAACACGACGGCGCCGACGTACCCGGATCCGAAAATCGCCCAGGCCACCGCGTGCCAGAATGCGGATGCCCACCGGGCGGGAGCCACGAGCTCGTACCAACGCTCCCACGCCGCTCTCCTCTGTGTCGCCAGGCGGTCTCCGATGCCTATGACGCGCACTTCCTTCCCTGGAGACGCCGTCGTAGCCATGTTGAACAGATGACGCGCCAAGCGGATTGCTTGTGCTCCACGCTCCTGGGCGGACCGCTCGACCTCGGGTCGCCATGTCGAAGTCCATACGGTTGGCACGGCAAACACGCCGAGCAGGAGGAGCGCCGGGTGAATGCATCCGAGCAGCGCCAACGTCACGCTTAGCCGTAAAATCCACCCGAGCATGGAGAACACTGCCATGTACATGTGGTCGAGGACGAAGACCTGGTTGCGCAGCATGGACAGGCGGTCGAGGTACTCGGGGCGCTCCTGGTGAGCGATCGTCGCGATCGAAGCCTGCACTTTGGCCACATGGGACTCGAGGGCGATCGTCACCTTGTCGCGAAAGCGCCGCTGCATGCGCGTGCTGACCGTGCGGAGAAACCAGGTTGCCGCTGCCGATACGGCAAGCCCAATCGCCGTTCCGAGCACGAGCCCGTCACGGTGCTCCAATACGCCCTTGCCAAGCAGCATCAACCATAGCGCCAGAAGCGCATCGGGCAGGGCCGCGAGCTGCGACAGCACAAGTGACGCCAACATCAGTCGCGGTTCGTGGCGGTACCCCAGCTGGCACAGACGCCACATGGATGACAGCGCAGGGGGCAGTGGTTCGATCGGCTGCCCGCGTTTAGGAGAGGACGTCATAGGTCGTGCCTTCCTCGTCCGCCGGAACGTTAAAGCGCTCCGCTTGCAGATCGAACATCGTTCGATAGCGCCCTCTGAGCGCCATGAGTTCGTCGTGTGTGCCGAGCTCAATTACCCGACCGTGTTCAAGCACGCAGATGCGATCCGCATGACGTACGGTGGAAAATCGATGCGAGATGAGGATAGTGGTCGAGTGCCGCGTCGCTGCCAGCAGGCGGTCGAAAATCTCCGCCTCTCCACGCACGTCGAGCTGCGCTGTGGGCTCGTCGAGCAGCACCACACTGGCCCCCAAGCTCACCGCCGACAATGCCCGCGCCAGCGCTACCCGCTGCCATTGTCCGCCGGACAGGTCCGTACCGCCGTCATATCCACGCGCAAGCACGGTGTCGAGCGAAGCCAGGTTCGCAGCGCCTGCCGATTCGAGGGCGTCGCGCACGACCTGGTCTGGAGCGCCTCGCGGCGCGACATTGTCGCGGAGGGGCAGTTCCAGCCTGATGAAATCCTGAAATACAGCCGCAATGCGGGCACGCCACGATGCGAGATCGACCTCCCGAAGATCCACACCGTCGATCTCAATCCCGCCGGACTGCGGGTCGTAGAGCCGACAGAGTAACTTTGCGATCGTTGTCTTGCCGGCGCCGTTCTGTCCCACGATAGCGAGTGATGAGCCGGCGGGAATGGTGAGATCGAAATGTTCCAAAACGGGCGCGGCACCTGCTGTCGGATAAGCAAAGGTCACGTCGCGCAGGCGAATCTCGTGCGGGCGTTTCGCGTCCAAGGGGCGACTGCCGGAGCGCAGCGCGCCGGCAGGGCGCATGGCCGGCTCAAGCCGCAGCACGGCCGCGACCGGCGCAGCCGCTCCGTCGAGCGCCCAGCTGAATCCGCCGAAAGCGATCATCGAAACGCCGATGGCACTCTGCATGTAGGCCACGGCTTCGCCGAGGCTGATTTTCGCGTGAATCGCGCTGCTCCCGAGTGCCCAGAACACCGCGATGTTTGTGCCCACCACCAGCAGCAGGCTCCCGACCAGCGGCCGCTCGCGCAATCGCGTGGCCGCGTACTGTAACTCGTGCAAACGCGTTCGTCTGGCAATGAAGCGCTCGATGGTCCAGCCGACTAGCCCGAACAGCCGGAGTTCCTTGCTTGCGGGCGGATCCACGGCAAGCCGATAGGCGTAGTCCGCATCGCGCTGGGCGCTGCGCACCTCTTCGGTGTTGCGATCGCGCCAGACCGCGCTCTCGCGCAAGAGCCAATGCGTGGCTGCCCATGCTCCCGCAAGTAAGATGGGCGCCCACCACGCATATCGGAGGAGAATCAGCGCACAGGCGATGCCGCCGACCATCTCCGCCATTCCGCCGGCGATGAAGTCCATGGAGATAGTCAGAGGGGGGCCCGTCATTCCGAGATCGAAGTCGCGCGCCACGGTCAGGTCGCTCGCCAGTTTTGCATCTTCGAGGTGCGCCATGCCGGGCGGGCGCACGCAGGCCTCCGTGAGCCGGTCGTAGAGCCATGCTGCCGTGCGGTCGCCTAGATTGGCGCTGACGGCTTGATGAATCGGGCTGAGCACTTGAAGAAGGATGAAAATTGCGCCGGCAAGCGCGAGCGGACCCGCAAGGGGATTACCGCGTTCGACCGCCCCGACAAGAACGCCCATGGCAACGGCGAACGCCGCCGGAAGTCCGCCCCTCAGCAACAGGGCCAACCACCATGCCAGGGCAAGGCCAGGAGCGGCCCTGGGCAAGACGGCGAAAAACTTCCATTCCTTGCGTTCGAACACCCGCTCGAGCATGCCCGCATTGTGCCTGAAAAACCCTTTCTGTGCATAAATCGCTGGTTAAAGGGCGTCGGAGTGCGCGTAATTTGGGATTTCACAGGCCGTGTGCGACTGAGAAACCCTGCGAGGGATGCGGGGCGGGTTCGGGGGCAGCGTTCCTGTATAATGAGCGGCTGGGGGAATCCTAGAGTTTTCATGCCGAAGGGCTACGGAAAATCGCGCGCTTCGCTAAAGGTGTGGTTCTGGCGCGCGCTGCGCTTCTTCCACACACGCGTGAGAGAGGGCCGCGCGATCCTGAAGGCGCTGGTTTCGACCGAGCACCCTTTCCTGGTGCATATCATCCCGGTCCGCCGATGCAACCTGGCTTGCACGTATTGCAACGAGTTCGACGATTTCTCGCCGCCGGTCCCGATGGGAGAGGTGAAGAAGCGGCTGGACATCCTGGCGGACATGGGCACCTCCATCATCACCATCAGCGGGGGCGAGCCGTTGCTGCATCCGGAGCTGGATGAAATTATCCGGCACATCCGGCGGCGCGAGATGATCGCTGGCATGATCACGAATGGGTTTCTGCTGACGCAAGGACGCATCGAGGAACTGAACGACGCAGGGCTGGAGCATCTGCAAATCAGCATCGACAACACCAAACCAGACGAAGTCTCGAAAAAAAGCCTAAAGACACTGGACCAAAAATTGGAGCTGCTGGCGCGCTACGCGTACTTCCAGGTGAATATCAATTCGGTGCTGGGGAGCGGCGTGAAGGACCCGGAAGACGCGCTGCGCATTGCGCACCGAGCCGTGGACCTGGGGCTGACCAGCACGGTAGGAATCATCCACGACCACAACGGGCAATTGAAGCCGTTGGGGCCGCGGGAAATCGAAATCTTTGAAGAGATCATGACGCTGAGCAAGCGGTCGTTCTCGCGATTCAACAATTTTCAGCACGATGTGGCGCGCGGGAAAGCCCACCGTTGGCGATGCCGGTCTGGCGCGCGGTATCTGTATATTTGCGAGGATGGACTGGTGCACTGGTGTTCGCAGCAGCGCGGGTATCCGGGGATACCGCTCGCACAGTACACGCCGGAAATGCGGCACCGCCAGTTCCACACGGAAAAGTATTGCGCCCCGCTGTGCACGGTTTCCTGCGTACAGCAGGTAGGCATGCTGGACAACTGGCGCGCGCCGCAAACGCTGAAGCCCGCGCCCGTGACGCCGCCCGCACCCCGGCGGGAGCTGGTGCAAATCGGTCCGGCGCGCGGCGATTCCTGATTGGAAAAGTCTTTTCCCTGTTTCCCCTGCCTGTTTTCACTCCCTACACATTCCATCTTCGGCAGGATTGACGGTCCAGCATGCGCCCCTAAAATGGAGGCATGACAGCGCCAGCGATCGAAACAGAAAACTTGACCAAGGAATACCCACACGGGTTTTTGAACCTGAAAAAAAGAAATTCGCTCGAAGGGCTGAACATGCAGGTGGAAACGGGCGAAATCTTCGGGTTCATCGGCCCGAATGGCGCCGGGAAGACCACGGCCATCAAGTTGTTGATGAGGCTGATCTTCCCGACCGCCGGAACGGCGCGGATTCTTGGCAAACCCATCAGCGACATCGACATGCACCGCGACGTCGGCTACCTGCCGGAGCAGCCGTATTTTTACGATTACCTGAGCGCGGCGGAATTGTTGGATTACTTCGCCCGGATTCATGACCTGCCGGCCACCGTGCGGAAAGAGCGCATCGAGAAGATGCTACAAAAGGTGGGACTGGAAACGGCGGGGAAAATTCAACTACGAAAATATTCGAAAGGGATGCTGCAGCGCGCGGGGATGGCGCAAGCCATTCTGCACGATCCGAAGGTAGTGATTCTGGATGAGCCGATGTCGGGACTGGATCCCATTGGGCGGCGGGAAGTGCGCGACATCATCCTCGGATTAAAACATGAGGGCAAGACGGTGATGTTTTCCACGCACATTCTCAGCGATGCCGAGATGCTTTGCGACCGCGTGGGCGTGATCGTGGGAGGAAAGCTGCGCGGGGTAGGGGCGCCAGAGCAACTCGTGGGCGTCAAAGCAAAAGCGACAGAAATTTTCTTTGAGTTGACGGGACAAAGCGCGGCGCCGTTATTGGCCAAAGCGACGCGTACCGGCGACCGCTACCGATTACAAGTGCCCGAGGCCGAGCTATATGACACGATCGATCAACTGCGCGCGGCTGGAGCGAAGATTCTTTCCGCGGCACAAGTGAGGGCAACGCTCGAAGAATTTTTTATGGACCTGGTCGAAGCGGACCGCGCGCAGGCCGCCGCGGTCGAGGTGAGCGGGAAATGAAGCGGGCGGGCGTGGTGGCGTTGAATACGTTCCGGGAAGCGGTGCGGGACCGCGTGCTTTACAACCTGTTGTTCTTCGCGCTGTTGATGATGGCGGCGTCGGTCATCGCCGGGCAAATTTCCATCGGGATAGAACAAACCGTTATCGTGACCCTGGGTTTGAGTGCGATCTCGCTGATGGGTCTGCTGATTTCCATTTTTATCGGCGTGGGGCTGGTGTCCAAAGAGATGGACAAGCGCACGCTGTACGCGGTGCTGGCTAAGCCCCTGCGGCGGTGGGAGTTTCTGCTGGGGAAGTTTGGCGGGTTGGTGCTGACCCTGGCAGTGAACGTGGCGGCGATGGCCGTCGGCCTCTTCCTAGCGTTGATTTATGTCAAGCCCGAGCTCGAACGGGGCGATGCGACTGTTTTGATAGCGGTGTATTTCATCTGGCTGAAGCTGGCGCTGGTGGTGGCGCTGGCGCTGCTGTTCTCCTGTTTCACCACGCCGCTACTGGCGATTCTGTTTACCGCCGGCATCTACATCGTCGGCCTTTATGTGCAGGAGCTGCGCAATATGCCCATGCAAATGATGAGCGGGGGGATGACTCTATTCACGAAGTGGCTGTCCTTTCTACTGCCGAATTTCGAGAATTTCAACATCATGGCAATGGCGGCACATAGCCGCCAGGTGCCCGGGACGCTCATCGCGCAGAATACTTTGTACGCGGCAATTTACTGCGCGATCGTACTGACTGCGGCGGTTGTCGTCTTTTCCAGGCGGAATTTGAAATGAAAACCGCGAAAACCATTGTGCTCGTGCCGGTGATCCTGCTAGCAGGGTTCATGGGCGTCTGGAAACTGCAGCATGCCCTCGACAAGCAGCGAGCTCGGCTAAGTGAAGAACGCGATTACGTGCTCCTGAGTTCGCCGAAACTGATTCAGGCGGTTAGCCTGGAGTATGCGCCGCTCATGGCGGATTTCTACTGGACGCGGGTGGTGCAATTCTACGGAAATAAGCACGTGCGCGGCGATGCCAATTTGGAGCAACTGTGGCCGCTACTGGACATTACCACAACGCTCGACCCGAACCTGATCGTGGCATACCGTTTTGGGGCGATCTTTCTCAGTCAACGCGCTCCGGGCGGCGCGGGAAGGCCGGACCTGGCCGTTCGGCTGATCGAACGCGGCATTAAGGAGAATCCGGAGGATTGGCGGCTCTACGAGGACTTGGGGTTCATCTACTACATGGATCTGAAAGATTACAAGAAGGCTTCGGAAGCTTTCTTGGAGGGCAGCAAGAATCCCAAGGCGCTCATCTGGATGAAAGTGATGGCGGCGAAAATTGCCGCGGAAGGAGAGTCCTACGAGACTTCGTTCTTCTTGTGGAACGACGTATATACCAACACAACCGATCCGCAGATCAAAGAGAATGCCAAGGCCCACTTACAGCTGCTAAGGGCCCTGGAGGATTGCAAACAGCTCGATCTGCTCGGTGGCGAGTACGAAAAGCGCTTCGGACACCGCCCGAGACGTGTCAGCGAACTGGTGGAGGCCGGAATGCTGCAAGGCATGGCCGTTGATCCCTTGGACTACCCGTACACCTTCGACGAAAATGGCAAGGCCGCTCTGAACCCGAAGAGTCCGCTCTTCGAAAAGCAAAAGTTCTTTGAACGGTTTAAGTAAGAAGCATTGTTCGCGCCACCGGCCCTTACTCGGTGGTGCACAGCAGCGTCATCTGCGGATCAATCAGGATTTTGTGCGGAGCGCCAGAAGTATGGAAGCGGAAGGAGGTTTCCCGGCCCGCCGCAACAACGTGTCCGAGAAACCAGCGGCCGCCAGTGCTGCTGGTGGCAAAAAGCGGAACGCTTGCGAGAAACCAGTGCGGGACATCCGTTTGCAAAAGTTTGCCGCGGACGGAGTATCCATCCTCTTCGCGGTGCGCGGTAAATTCGACTCGATAATGCGGAATTCCCGTGCCGCGAACCCATTCGTCGAAAAACCAATCCATGGAGCGGCCGCCTTCGAGGGCCATGGCGGGGGTCATGGCGGATTCGACCTCATGCTGAAGGTCGTCGGTAGTGAGGGCGCGGTAGGCGTACTTGTTGGCGAGCTTGCGAAGCAAAGAGGTAAAGCGCTGGTCCGGCTCTTTGCTGCCTGGCTGACGAAGCATTTCGCGGAGCATGTGAATGATCCAAGAGCCTTTGCCGTAGACGACGCGTTCATAAGCCGAGGGCGATTTTGAGGAGTTGAGGCGCACGCCGAGAGTAAGCGGCCCAATCTCGGCGGCTGGCTCGTCGGCATCGGGCGATTTCTCGGTGAGCTGACGGCGGTAGCGGGAAAGCCAGACGCGCAGCGTGTGTTCGGGGTTTCCACGCGTGTCGGCAAAAAGCAGGGCGAGATAGTTGGAGATGGCCTCATCGATCCACTGGTCGCGGTAGCTCGACCAGCCAACCACATTACCCCACCACTGATGCGCCACCTCGTGATAGGGAACCAAGTCGGTAAAGTGTTCCTGGCCGGTCGGCGTAAGGCCTGCACGCATCTGCGCTTCCGGCGAGAGGAAAGAAAGAGTAGAGATATAAAGAAGGCCTGGCCAGCCTTGGCCGAAAGTTCCGGGAATCTGAGAGACGCGGAGATTTTGGAAAGGGAAAGGGCCAGAGAAGGTCTCGTAAAAACGGACCGAGGAATCGATTTCTTTTGCGAGCTGTTTCAAGGCGTCAGCGGGACTCGGTGGGGACGGGGGAAAAGCAAGCGCGAGTCTCGTGGAAGGAGCACCCACGGTATTGGAAGGAATTGGAATTCCACCCTGTGAGGCCAGCAAGCGGTTTTTTAGGTTTTCTTCGAGTTCGCGGTTGGCATAGACCTCAATGGAGTGACCGGGGGAGGCCACCGAAAATGTAACGTACTCCCCCAAATTGAATCCTGCCACCGCCACAGGCTTTTCCGTCCTCCAGTGACCGACGCGAAATTCGCCTTCTTCGTGTTCGTCCAGCTTCAAGCCGGTGGCGACGAGACGAAGCCTGCGCGGCCACCGGATGATCAAGTCATAGGTTGCGAAGTCGGAAGGATCGCCGAGATGCGGGTACCAGCTTTCCCGCGCACCCACGAAAAGGACACCGTTTCCCGCGTCTTTGATTACACTGCCACGATAATGAAACTGCAGCTTCAATATCTGATTTTGGGGCGGAACGCTGCCGAGCATCACGTACAAAAAATCGTCTCCACGGGTGCCGCGCTGTTGCACGCTGAGGCCCTCATTTTGAAAAAAAGCCAGGGGCTCGCCGTGGTCTCCGGTCACGCGGTCAACGGTGAGGGCGCGCGAAAGCTCAAATGCCAGAACGCTCGCCTTACCGGTTTCCGCACGAATCTCGACGACTGCGGTCGCATCGAGAGAGTTGTTGGAAAGAATCGAGGGCTCGAGTGCATAATGCAGGGAGCGGAAAGCAACCGGACGAGCCGGGGAATCCGGGAGCCTGTGGGACATCCAAGTGTCATAAAACGTTCCGGAAGCGTTCTTGATCGTTTGTCCGAGGAGAAATTGCTCATCGCGGCGTCCGTCCACGACGATGTCGAAAGGGCCGGTGGATACGCCGTCCACCCAGGCGAAGAAGGCCGGCCTCGGATCAGGCGACAGGAAGTCGATGAGAACACGAAGAGTGTAGTTCTCATTGATGCGGGCGAGCGTAGGCTCCCACTGGGACAGGAAAGTCGTATCCGTTTGTGGCGCGAGACTTCGTTTGCGAAACTCAAGGAGCAGCTCATCGGCCGTTCCATCTGTGAAGCGAAGGTAGGCGCTGCCGAATGCTTCGTCGAGAACCGGAGACCCGAGAAAGCGGCCCATTTGCTGCTTTTCGACGGGATCACGAGGCGCGGCAAGCACATGGCCGCGGCCGGAGAAAACCGCTCCGGTGATGCGTCCATGGAGCGGAGAGAAGAAGGCGAAGGTCCCTTCTTCCAGCGCAATGACCGCATCGCCGCGGCGAAGCTCGATGCGCTTTTCCGGTACGAGACGATAGACCTGGGAAGGATCGACAGTCAGCCCATTGATGGCGTCGTACAATTCGTGCGGCGATTGCTCGGTCGCAAAAACAGCTGCCGGCATGAGCAGACACCACAGCGCGAGAACTCTGGCCCCAACCCGCATGCAAGCAGTGTAGTCAGATTCGGCATGGGGGAACAAGGCGGGAGGGATAAAAGAGACGTTGAGGACCTAAAATAATAAAATAAGCGGATGGTCTCCAAGGCAATTCTCAGCAGAATGCGCTTCTTCCTGTTTGGCGCCGCGCTCCTGTTGTCGGGTGCGCAGGTCAGGCCGGACACGATTGTCCTCAAGAACGGCCGCCGAATCACCGCGCTGAGCGCCGTCGAGGAGGGAGACAAGGTCAGATACCAGACCTCCGCCGGCGAACTGAGCCTGCCTAAGTCCATCGTGGACCACATCGAGAAGGGAGGATTCGCGGCCGGCCCGGGATCGCCGGGAGACGCCGCGGCCAATCTGACCATTGCGCCGCCGGAAATTCGTCCCGCGGGTGGCGGAATCGAGCGAGTTGAACGAGCTGCGGTGCACGACGGTTCGGTCGATCGTGAGTACATTGCAAAGCTGGAGAGCGAGGCGCGGTCGGGAACTCCGCAGGCGAACTTCGATGCAGCTTTGAGCCATCATGCGGCGTCGATGTTCGAGATGTCGCGAGGCGACTTGGAACACGCGCTTTCTGACGAGCGCACCGCGGTGAGCTACGCTCCGGATGAGCCGGCACTACTGATGAACGTGGCGTATATCTACCTGCGGCGGAACGAATACAAACAAGCCCTGGATTACCTGGAGCGGGCCAAACGCGTGGTGCCGGACAATCCCGACGCCGCGAAGCTCGCGGGCTGGGCTTATTACGGCCTAAACCAACTCGATCAGGCGGTTGCGGAATGGAAACATTCGCTGGCGTTGCGCCCAGACAAGGAATTGCAGGGGGCGCTCGAAGCTGCCTTGCGCGACAAGAAAGAGGAAGAAAGCTACAAAGAGAACGAAAGCGCTCACTTCAAATTGAAGTACAATGGCGCCGCCGCGCCGGACCTGGCGCGGGACGTGCTCCGCACGCTGGAAATACACTTTTCCGCCATTGAGTCCGAGCTGAATTACACTCCCCCCGAAGCGATTGGAGTGGTCCTGTACACGGAAGAAGCATTTGTGGACATCACGCGGGCGCCGGCGTGGGCGGGCGCGCTCTACGATGGGCGGATTCGTGTTCCGGTGCAGGGACTGACCAGCGTGGACGCGGAGTTGTCGCGCTCGCTGAAGCACGAATTGACGCATAGCTTCGTCGCGCAAAAGACCAAGAGCGCGTGTATGGGATTGGCGGGCAGCTGCGCGAGCCGCGCGCCAACGTGGCTCCAGGAAGGGCTGGCGCAATGGATGGAAGGATCGCGCAGCGGCGATAATGCCGCGGCGCTGGTGCAGATTTTCGACGACAAGCATGCCATCCGGTTGGGCCAACTGGAGGGTTCGTGGACTCGCTTCGATCGGGACACGGCGCACTACGCTTATGCCTGGGCTCTCGCCAATGTCGAATACATCATTCGAACCGACGGCATGGACGATATCGACCGCATCCTGGAACGCATTGGGTCGGGCATGGCCGCCGAGCGGGCGCTGCGCGAAGTCCTGCACAGCGATTACAACGATTTGATGGAGTCGACAGTGGAGTATCTGAGAAAACACAACGTGCACGGATAGGGCTAGTCCGGAGCGTTGTCTCTCGATTCGGGAGTTCTGCTCTAGTTTTTGCGCTTGCTCACCTTTCAGCATGTAGCGAGGAGGGCCGCCAGGAGTGCGGCGCGGCCTGGCATGGTGGGAATGAGGACGTATTCGTGGTCAGAATGGGCGGCATCGCCAACGGCGCCAAGGCCGTCCAGGGTGGGAATGCCGATTGCGCCCGTAAAGTTGCCATCGGAGCCGCCGCCCGCGGTGCATTCGCCCAAAGAAAGATGCATTTGCTTTGCGAGCGACTTCGCGTGAGCAAAAAGCGCTGCGCACCTCTTGTGCTCGAGGGGAGGGCGGTCGAAGCCGCCGGTAACCTTCAGGCTGGCCCCTTGATGTACGGGGCGCAAGGCGTGAAGGCGACGTTCGATGCGGCGCATGTCGGATGACCGAAGGGCGCGCAGGTCGAGAACGGCGCGGGCGCGTTCGGCAATCACGTTGGTGCGCGTGCCACCCTCGACGATATCGGCGTTGATGCTGACGCCGCGGCGGCCGTCGTTCCACCTTTCAATCCGCGTGAGCTGCGCGGCTAGTTCGTACACAGCGTTGATGCCTTCTTCGGGAGCGAGGCCGGCGTGGGAGGCGCGGCCGTGAACGATTAATTCGGCTTCGCCAACACCTTTGCGTGCCGTTTTCAGCAGGCCGCGCGGACCAAAGGAAGGTTCCAGTACCAAGACGGCGTCGCTGCGGCGCGCCTCGCTTTCGATCAGTTTGCGCGAGGATTCGCTGCCGATTTCTTCATCGGAGGTCCACAGGAAGACGGCTTGTTTCCTCATCTTGACGTTTGATCTTTGGAGCGTTTCGAGCGCAAAAAGTGCCTGAACGATGCCGGCCTTCATGTCGAAGGTTCCCGGGCCGTAGGCTTTATTACCGGAGATACGGAAGGGCACTTCCTTGAGGGTTCCGGTGGAATAAACCGTGTCGTAGTGCCCCAGGACAAGCAGCTGCCCGGCAGCATGAGATTTCGGACGGTAAGTCACGCGGAGGTGGTCGCCGCGATGCTTCTGCGGGAGACGTTCGACGTGGAGGCCCTGTTCCTGCCACTCCTTGGCGATTACCCTCGAGCAGCGGTCGGCGGCAGCTTTCGCAAGGCTGGGCGATTCCGTGGTCACGAACCGGCGTAAAAGCCGGAGCATTTCCGGGAGACGCGGCTTCAGCGCGCCAAGCAGCGTCAAAGGCAAAGGGGAGTCCGCCATGGCCGCGGCCATGCTAGCAGCGGCTTCGAGGCAGGGCAACGTCGAGTGCCTGGCGCCTGCCGAGGCTCTGCGATCTTGCCTCTGCGGGCCTCTTCGCGGAAGAGCGCGTATCGCCAAGGCCGCGGTTCGCTTATAATTAGAATTTTCCCGGGATTCCTGCCAGTCGCTGCCGAGCGGGTGTGCGGCAACGGAGACCGCGAAATGATCATGGATGTTGTGCAAATTCAGAAGATTCTGCCGCATCGCTACCCGTTTCTGTTCGTGGACGCCGTGGTGGAAATGGAGCGTCTGAAGAGCATCGTGGGCGTGAAAAACGTTACCGTCAACGAAGCCTATTTTCAAGGCCATTTTCCGGGGGCGCCGGTCATGCCGGGCGTGCTGATTATCGAATCCATGGCGCAAACCGGGGGGTTGCTGCTGTTACAAGAGGTGCCGGACCGGGAAAAGAAGCTGCTTTACTTTGCCGCCGTGGATGGCGCGCGATTCCGCCGGCCGGTGGTGCCGGGAGACCAGCTGCGCGTGGAAATGAAGGTGATTGCGTGGCGCGGGGACTTCTGCAAGCTGGAGGGGCGAGCAACCGTTGACGGCCAACTGGCTGCCGAGGCGACCTTGATGTGCAAGATGGTGGACCGCGTGCCAGCCGCTCAGGCGGAAAAATCCGCAAAATGACAAAGGCTGAGATTCATCCGCAAGCCACCGTCGCCGAAAGCGCGAGGCTCGGAAAAGGTGTTCGGGTTGGCGCATTCGCCGTTGTGGGAGACGGCGTGGAACTCGGCGAAGGCTGCCTGCTGCACTCCCATGCGGTGGTCAATGGGCCGTCGCGATTCGGTAAGAACAATGTCTTTCATGGCTTCTGCGTGATTGGCGGCGATCCGCAGGACTACACCTTTCGCGGCGAACGCGCCGAACTGATTGCGGGTGAAGGAAACATATTCCGGGAGTACGTGACCGTGAGCCGGGGCACCGAGAAGGGCGGGGGCAAGACCTGTCTGGGGGACGACAATTTTTTCCTCGCCTATTCGCACGTTGGGCACGATTGCCGCATTGGCAGTCACACGCTGTTTGTGAACGGAGCGACTCTCGCGGGGCACGTGACGGTGGAAGATTTCGCGACCATTGGCGCCTTTTGCCCGGTGCACCAGTTTTGCCGGATTGGCCGCTACGCTTACATCGGCGCGTCAACGGTGATTACGCAGGATGTGCCGCCGTTCTCGAAGGTGGTGACCGAGCGCGAGACGAGGAGCTATGGGATTAACACCATTGGCCTGGAGCGCAAGGGGTTTTCGCCCGAGCGCTTGCAGGCGCTGAAGGGCGCGTTTCGCTTGCTCTTGCGCTCGAAATTGAATACGTCGCAGGCGCTGGTGGAGATGAAAAAGAAGCTGAACGAGTCCTCGGACGTAAGGGAATTAATCCAGTTCATTGAAAGCGCCGAGCGGGGTATTGTGAAGTAAATTGGCTATGCCTTTCATGCCGGACACGAACGCCCCGACAAGCTGGGGCCTCATCGCCGGAAACGGGCGGTTCCCGTTCCTGGTGCTCGAAGGCGCGCGCAGCCAGGGAATCGACATGGCGGTTATCGCGCTCAAAGAGGAGGCGTCGCCGGAGCTTGAGAAAGCTGCGAAAAGATTGCATTGGGTAAGCCTCGGTGAGTTGAGCAAAACCATTGACTTGATGCACCGGGAGGGCGTGACCCAGGCGGTCATGGCTGGACAAGTGAAGCACAACAAAATCTTCAGCGCAATTCGGCCGGATTGGAAACTGGCGAAGCTGCTGTTTTCACTGCCGCAAAAAAATACCGACGCGCTGATTGGCGCCGTAGCTCGCGTGCTGGAGGAGGAAGGCATCCGGCTGGTGGATTCGACACTCTTCTTGAAGCCGCTGCTGCCGGAGGCCGGTGTGCTTACGCGGCGCGCTCCGAATGAGCATGAAGCCGAAGACATTGCCTATGGTCGCGCGCTAGCGCAGCAAATCGCGGGGATGGACATCGGGCAAACCGTGGTGATCGCCGACAAGGCGTGTGTTGCCGTGGAGGCCATGGAAGGAACCGACCAAGTCATCGCCCGCGCCGGGCGCATCGCTCCCGGCAGGCCGCTTGTGGTCGTAAAAGTAAGCAAGCCCGGACAGGACATGCGCTTCGATGTACCTGTGATCGGCTTGGCCACCGTCGAACACATGAGAGATTCCGGGGCTACCGCTCTAGCCGTGGACGCAGGACGAACGCTCCTTTTCGACAAAACCAAGCTGATCGAATTAGCGGATTCGGAAGGAATCGCCATCCAGGCCTTTCCTCCGTCCGCTTTGGCGGAACCAAAGGACGCTACAAGGGGAATCAACAAAGAATGAGCGGGGTGTCCGAATCAAGAAAAATCCGTGTCGCCGTCGTGGGCACGGGAGAATTTGGGCGGAATCACGCGCGCGTATACCGGGAACTCGGCGGCGTGGAGCTGGTTGGCGTTTACGACCAGAGTCCACAACGCGCCGCCGCCGTTGCAAAAGAATTTCAAGCGCCGGTTCTCGGGAGCCTCGAGGAATTGCAAGGCCACGCGGATGCGGTGAGCGTTGCCGTGCCTACCGTTGCGCACGCCCGGGTGGGGTGCCAACTTTTGGGAATGGGATTGGATGTTTTGGTCGAGAAGCCTATGGCGGTGGATTTGACGGAGGCCGACGCACTCCTTGCGGCGGCAAAGAAGAACAAGCGCATCCTTCAGGTAGGCCATGTCGAGCGCTTCAATCCGGCTGTTCGCGCGGTAGAACCGATCCTAAATCGCCCGCTGTTTTTCGAAGTTCACCGGTTGGGTGTGTTTACTCCACGCAGCCTGGATGTGGATGTAATCTACGACTTGATGATCCACGACCTGGACATCCTGCTGGCATTGGTCAATGAACCGGTGATGGAAGTGAAGGCCGTGGGTATACCTGTTTTGAGCGACAAGGTGGACATTGCTCATGCCCGGCTGGAATTCGCAGGCGGCGCCGTGGCTAACGTAACGGCTAGCCGTGTTTCGACCGAGCGGGTGCGGAAAATGCGCTTCTTCCAGCAGCGCGAGTACGTTTCGCTGGATTATACGCGGCGCGATGCTCTCCGCGTTGGCGTGAAACGGCCCGGTCCGCAGCCGGAATTGGGGTTTGAGAAGCTGCCTGCCCCGGCCGTCGAGCCTTTGCACGCGGAACTCGAAGTCTTTGTTGAGGCTTCGCGCACGCGACATGAGCCGCCCACCAACGGCGCGGCGGGCCGCGAGGCGCTCGCGTTGGCCGGCCGCGTCATGGCAAGCATCCAGGAGCACGCGGCGCGCGTCCAACCAGAAGCACTAGCCGCGCGAGAAATTACGACATTATGATCGCCCGATTCCTAGTTCCGATGGGCGCTCGTCCGCCTGCTCCAACCGATCGAGTGACGCAGCGCCGCCGTCCGACGACGATGGATGAGCGCACGCTCGTGCCGGCTATGCTGCCCATCGTGCCGTTGAACGGACAATCCAAGATACCGCCGAACCTGCCCCTCGAGTCCATTGCCAGGCGTGTCGTGGTGCCTCGCGACGTGAACCGCGAAGCCTACGGCGTTCAGGAAGACCTCACGGCGCCGCTGCAGCCGACTGATCTCGATCTGAGAATCACCGTGCCCGCCGGAGCGGCACCTCCGGCTGTCATTGAGCCGCTGACCCTTCCACCCCCCGTGGATCTGGTCGGGCCGGACATTTTCACGACCGGCGAAGTGCATCTGGCCGCTCCCGAGCAAAAAGAGGAGAGCGCCAAGTGGCAAATCGCGACGCGGGCCTCCTCGGTTGCATTTCACGTCCTTCTGATCTCCTTGCTTTTGCTGCAATCGAAATGGTTTCCCGCGCACCCGCCGACACAGGAAGAGATCGAGATGGCGCGAAATCAATTGAGGGTGCTGCTTCCCCCCGGGGCGTTTGAACCGTCCAGGCCTGCGTTGCACCCCACGCCTCCTTCGCCAAAGGTGCATCTGGACCCGCGCCTGCTGCGGGAAGTCGCGCCCCCCGAACCACAACCTGCGCCGCCACCGCAGCCGGAGAAGCCGCTGAAGGAATTGCCGAGCGCGCCGCTGCCGAAGGTCAACACGGCTCCGCCCGAAGCGCAACCCAACGCGCCTGCACCCAAGGTAGAGGCGCCAAAGACTCCTTTGAAGCTCGAAGCGCCGGATGCTCCCCAGCCGCAGCACAGTCTGATTTTGCCGAAGAATTCGCTGAACCGCTCCCTCCAGGACACCATCCGCGAAACCGCCAAGAACCCCAACTCGGGCGGGCGGGCTGGCGTGTACAGCGGTCCCATGCCCCATGGCGGCGGAGGACTGAACGGTGGTTCCGATGGCTCGCAGGGTTCGGGTGGTACGTTCGGAAACGGCTATGAAATCCTGACGCCGACCGAAGGCGTGGATTTCAGTGACTACATGAATCGTGTCGTGGCGGCGGTGCGGCGCAATTGGTATGCGGTTATGCCGGAATCGGCAATGCTCGGGGACCGCGGCCGGGTGGCCCTGCAATTTCGCATTATGAAAAATGGTTCGGTGCCCGACGGGGAACCGGTGCGGATTATGGGTTCAGGCAAGGAGCCTTTGGACCGGGCGGCGGTGTCCGCCATTCGCTCGTCGAATCCTTTTGAACCGCTGCCGTCCGCCTTCAGCGGGCCTTACATCGAGCTGCGATTTATTTTCCTGTACAATTTGCCCATCGAAGCCGCTTACCAATGAAGCTTCAGCGCCTGCAGATGGTTGGCCGTCTTCTTCTCGTGCTCTTCGTGCTCATCTTCATCTTGGTGCGCGCGCGGCATCTCCTGTTTCGATGAAACCGGAAAACTCGCAGCCGCTTCTGGTTGCCATCGTTGGTCCGACGGCATCAGGCAAATCCGCCCTTGGAATCTGGCTGGCCGAACGGCTCGGCGGTGAGGTGGTGGCGTGCGATTCCACGCAGCTATACCGCGGGTTTGATATTGGCACGGCCAAACCACGCGCTGCGGAGCGGCGCGGTGTGGCGCATCATTTGATGGATCTCCTCGATCCCGGCGAGGCGGCCACATCCGGCGGTTACCGGGAAAGGGCATTGGCGGTCCTCGAGGATTTGCGGCGGCGGAAACGTTTGCCGATCTTCACCGTGGGGACAGGATTGTATCTGCGCGCGCTGCTGGATGGCCTTGCCGAAGTCCCACAGCGCTCCCAAGAATTGCGCGAGCGACTGCGTGCCAGCACCGACGCGCATGCCTCCGGCCATCTTCATCGCATGTTGAGGAGGCTCGATCCTCACGCGGCGCAAAAGATTGCCCCGGCCGACGAACAAAAGCTGATTCGAGCGATTGAGGTTTGCCTGCTGACGCAGAAGCCGCTCTCCGAACTGCAGCGCAGCGGGCACAAGCCGCTCGAGGGTTGGCGAGCGGTGAAGATTGGCTTAATACCCCCACGCGAAAACCTTTATGAGCGAATCCATGCGCGAACGGCCTCCATGCTCGATCAAGGATGGCTGCGGGAAGTCGAGGGTCTGCTCGGAAGGAGTCTTGACGAAAACGCAAAACCGTTTGATTTCATCGGCTACCGCGAATTACGCGCCGTTTTGCGAAACGAGTTGTCGCTCGAGCAAGCCCGCGAGGTCATCGAGCGAGCTACGCGACGCTATGCCAAGCGTCAACTCACCTGGTTTCGCAAAGAGGCCGGTGTCGAATGGTTTGCCGGTTTCGGTGATGAAGGGGACTTGCAAGACGCCATTTTCCGGTTCCTCGAATCTCAAGGGTCTCAAGGGGTGGAACGTAGTCGCGGGGCCCGCAAGAGGAGTGTATAATTCTGTTTCGGATGCATTCCCCCAAGAAAGCGCACAATCGTATCGTGACTCCCAGCCGGCTCCCGTGACGAAAACACCGCATCCCATCTCGACTGCGGAGCGCGCCTTGCTTGTGGGCGTGGGGTGGAAGCGTGCGCCTCGCTTTCCCGGCATGCCCGCGGGCGAGCCGGGCCGCGAGTCCCTTTCCGAATTGGTTGAATTGGCGCGTAGTGCCGGCGCGGAAGTTGCGGGAACCGTCTTTCAATTGCGAGAGGCCGCCGATCCCGCCACGCTTGTCGGCCGCGGGAAACTGGACGAAATCCGCGCGGAAGCTACGGCGCACAAAGCGCCGCTCATCATTTTCGACAGCAACCTTTCTCCCGTACAACAGCGAAACATCGAAGAGGTCACCGATCGCCGCGTAATTGACCGCACGCAGCTTATTCTCGACATTTTCGCCCGTCATGCGCGAAGCCGCGAAGGCCAGTTGCAAGTGGAGCTGGCACAATTGAATTACTTGCTGCCGCGCCTGACGGGGAAGGGCACGGCAATGTCCCGTCTTGGCGGTAAGAGCGGTGGGGGTGGCGCAGGTGGAGCCGGGGGCGGCGCAGGGCGAATCGGCGTTCGCGGCCCTGGCGAGAAAAAACTCGAAACCGACCGACGCCGGATTCGCGAGCGCGTCCGCAAGATTCAGGCGACTATTGACGAGGTTCGCAGGCAGCGGGCGCTGCGCCGTGAAGCGCGCAATGCCGTGCCCCTGGGAACCATTGCGCTGGTGGGCTACACCAACGCCGGCAAATCGACCTTGTTCAATGCACTGAGCCGCGCCGAGGTCCTGGTGTCCCCGAAAATGTTTGCTACTCTTGACCCGACCATCCGTGCGATCCGCCTGCTCTCGAATCGCCGCGTGCTGCTCGCCGATACCGTCGGATTTATTCGTGACTTGCCGAAAGGATTGCTTACAGCGTTCCGCGCGACGCTCGAGGAAGTACAGGAGGCGGCGCTGATTCTGCACGTCAGCGACGTGTCGAATCCGCATTACGAGGAGCTCGATGAGGACGTCGAGAAAATTCTGCGCGAACTCGATGTTGCCGACCGTCCACGGCTTCGCGTGCTGAACAAGGCGGACCGTCTTAGCCGTGAAGAGCGGAAATCCTTGGAGTCGAGCGCGGCAAAAGCCGGCGATAACGCACCGGTGCTGGTGTCCGCGTTGACCGGCGAGGGCATCGCCGAATTGTTGTGCCGCATGGACACTGCCATGCCCGGCGATCCTCTCCTCATGCTTTCCATACGGCTGCCACTGGCTGAAGGGCGTATCTTGGCATTGATTCATGCTCTGGGACGCGTCGTGCATTCGGAGATCGACGACTCGCACATCCGGCTTGATGCGGAGATTCCGTCGTCGGTGGCAAAGCGTCTGGGATTGCGCGAATACCGCGTGGATGGAACTTTTCAGCCTTCCCCGTCGTAGTCGTTTGTGAAAGGCGGGAACTTCGCGCAGGTGTGCGCTGTGACGGAGAGAAGTTCCGGAGCGAGGTAGCCATGGCTGCTTTCTTCCTGTGGTGCATTTTGTTCGTTTTGTGCTGGCCCATTGCGTTGTTGGCTCTCGTGATTTACCCCTTCGTGTGGCTTGTGACCCTGCCGTTCCGCATTTTCGGCATCGCGGTTACCGGAGTGCTGGGCTTTTTGAGCGCGCTCTTGCTGTTGCCGGTGCGATTGCTTCGCGGCCCACGCGCCATCTGAGGCCTCACCGGTTTGTGATCGGCTAACTGCATAGTAAACAGGGCGGGATTCCGTTAGTTCTTGATTTTGGCTGACTTGGCGGGATGCCGAGCGGGCCGTCTCGCCTCTTCCCAGCCTGTGGAAAACGCTGTGGAAACTCCGATTGGCGTTCGACGGCAAATGTCCATCCGCCCGCACGTTTAGCCAAGGTCTTCTTTGACCTCATCGCGTATCTTATTGACTAGGAATAGCTTATTCCTGTTCATCAAAGGTTAACCATGCTGATTCACCCTCTCGGCCTCGTGCGGACGTTCCCGCACATTTGCACAGTCTTGCAGCAATTCGTTTCCTACGAGCAACCCCGTTCTGCTCCCGTCTCGGGACGAGAGCTGTTAACCATCGGGTATCTACAAGCGCTTCCCTGGCCAGGATTTGTGAGCCTGATGGACAGCCTTTCGCAGGTCTCGACTAGCCCGCACGAGCTCGTGCCGTGTTGACGCCTCTGCGGCTCGAGTCTATAGTGAAACTCCTGTGGCGCAAGCCACGGGGCGGCGCCTAGCCGTCAATTGGGCATGAATCTTCCGAACTCACTGACGCTGTTGCGGATTTTCTTTGTTCCGTTGCTCATCGTCATCCTCCTCACGCGCAGTCCGACCGTCAAAATGTTCGGACTTACCATGCATTTCGAAGTTTGGGGAGTGCTGATCCTATTGCTGGCAGCGGCAACGGACTGGGCGGACGGGTACTTAGCGCGGCGGCGGTTGCAAGTAACCACTCTCGGGATTCTCCTCGACCCCATCGCCGATAAATTGCTGATTTCCGCTGCGTTCATTGCACTGGTGGACATGCACGGCGTCGACGGTAAAGCGCTGGTTCCCGCATGGATGGTCGTCATCATCATTGGACGCGAGTTCACCGTGCTTGGCCTCAGAAACATCGCTTCCGCCGAGGGCTTCACAATCGCGGCCTCCACCCTGGGTAAGACCAAGATGGTCCTGCAGGTCTGTGCCGTGGCCATCGTGATCGTAGGCGCACGGCATCCTTCGCTGCGGCCCCTGGGGCTCATTCTCCTCTGGCTCGTGGTGATTAGCGCCGTGGTATCGGCCGCGCAGTACTTCCTGCGCTTCTGGAGCCACGTGGACGACAGCATCAAGCAGCGCCGCAAGTTGCGCATGCTCGAAGCCCGCAAGAAGTCTCAGGATGCTGTGCCTCTCTGAAGCAGACCGGCGCGCCGCGCTGGAATTAGCCCGCAAGGCTATTCGCGAAGCCGTTTTGCATCGTGGGCTTCCCGAGGTCATCCCCTCCGAAGGAGTCTTCTCCGAGCAGTGCGGTGTTTTTGTCACCCTGCATGTGCAGGGACGGCTGCAAGGGTGCATTGGGGTGACCGAACCGAGCGAACCTTTGGGACCGGCGATCGTCCGCTGCGCCGTTAGCGCGGCGCTCGAGGATGCTCGCTTTACGCCTTTAAAAGAGTCTCAACTTGAGGAATTGAACGTCGAGATTTCTTTGCTTTCCGCCCTGACGCCGATCCTTCCCGAGGCCATTGAAATCGGCCGCCACGGGCTGTTGCTCGTGAATCACGCGCAACGCGGGCTCCTCCTGCCCAAGGTCGCCACGGAACACCGGCTAACACGCGAGCAGTTTCTCGAAGAAACCTCCCGGAAAGCCGGGCTACCCCGGTGTGCCTGGAAAGACGCGGAGACACGCATTTTTGGATTTACCTGCGAGGTTTTTGCAGACGACTCGCCGACGCCCAAGGTCTGATCTCCGCTCAGGAAACAAAGGCGAGAGACAGCGGAGCGGTTCGAACGAAGAAGGCCCGCGCGGGAAAGCGCAGCGGGCCGGAAACGCGAGACGAAGGTTATTCGATTTCGATGTAGTCGCCGGCGTAAATCTCGGACGAGCTGACCGTGATCATCATCGTCGAAGAATTGTGGCTCACATGGAAGACGATGCCCTCGCCAAGAACTTCGCGCGGCAAGTCATTCCAGATGTAGCGCTGCGGCGCGCTCCCGAATCCGTACATCGTGAACTGATAATCTTTGGTTTGTGGCACCGTCTCTGCCGTTGAGCCTTGATACCGGAAGATACGGAAATAATCGCCAACTTTAACTCCTTGATTGGTCCCCAGGTTCACGTACACGGCACTGTTCTTCCCAAAGGTATCCTGGTGGTCCTTACCGGTCACTACCATGGCCACGGGTTTGCCGCTGACGGGGGCAAAATGATCAAACGCGGCGGCTTCCTTGAGAGGAGGCACGGGGCGCTCTTGGTAAGGCAGCACAACGTCCCCCCGTTGCATGTAGTCGCAGGAGAAGATGACCTGGGCAATGGATACCTTGGACTGCACGCTGACTACGCGCACTTGTCCCGCGTCGATATACTGCGTGCCCATGGCCTTCATCAACTTGTCTTGCCACTTGAACCAGGGAACGTCACCGGCGTAGTCGTCGGGCCGTACCACGAAAAAGCGATCACCGACGCGCACCCCGTTGTCTTGTCCGTGATTGATGTACACGTGATCCCCGCTGGTGAAAGTCAGCTTGTAATTGGATTGCTCGCCGGAAATGACGCGAAATTCCTGCGGGAACTTCTGGTCGGTCACAAAGCCCGAGCAATTCACCGTGTTGTAGTCGGGCGCGGTTATCTCTTTCGGAGCAGTACGGATCTCCTGGGCGGAACCGGCCGCTGCACCTAACACCGCCATCAGGGAAAAAGCAGCTATTTTCCTGTGCATTTCCACGACTCCTTCGAAGACACGCCTAATCGGCCGTGCGGGGACTTTCTAGGCGAAATTAGCAAGCCGTGTCTCTGGCGTCAACCGATAGCCCGGGGTTGCTTTACACTTTTGATACGGCATACTAGAACCCGTCTTTTCAGCAACTTGGAGGCATGAGGCTCTGGAGCAGATGGCTTTGTTTGGCAAAGGCGTCAGGCGTGTCTGTGCGGTTGTGGCCGCCTCGACAGCGCGAGGGATGTTGCGCCAGCTACGGGTGGCCCTCGGAAGTACTCGGACCGTCGAATTGCGCCTCGATTGGCTGAAAACCGACGCCGAGCGCCGGCGGTTCCTAAACGGGCTGCGGAGGCATGTGTCTCGAACTGCCACATTTCTTGCTACTTGCCGCCGTAAAGAGGGTGGCGGGAAGTTCACCGGGGACATCGCCCGCCAGCTTCACTGGCTCAACCAAGCCCGGCAAGCGGGCTGCCGGTGGTGCGATATCGAAATGGAAACTTTTCGCGAGTTCCCGGACGGGTTTCTGCGGGCATATCCCGTGCCTCCCCGGATCCTGCTCTCCATTCACGATTTCGCGCGCATGCCCAAACTTCCGAAAAGGATCGTCGTCTCGCAGCACGGCCAGGTGGATGCCTTGAAAATCGCCGCCCGCGCCAGGACCATCGCCGACAGCGTTCGCCTCTTAAAGGTGGCTGGGCGCTCGCGAAACCTGGTAGCCGTGCCCATGGGGGAGGTGGGCTTGCCCGCGCGCCTTCTCGCTTTGCGCGAGGGCAGCGAACTCAGCTATGCGCCGGTCGAGCAGGCCACCGCGCCAGGCCAGATTTCTCTGAAAGAAATGCTGCAACTCTATCGCTCGCACCTGCTCACTCGCCTCACGCGGGTTTATGGCGTCATCGGCGATCCTATCGGCCATTCGCTCTCGCCTTTGCTTCACAACACCGGCTTCGCAACGCGTGGCATGGACGCCGTTTATCTTCCGTTTCTGGTGCAGCAACTCGGCGATTTCCTAAAAGCCGTCTCGGACTTCGGAGTCAAAGGATTCAGCGTCACCATTCCGCACAAACAGGCCATCCTCAAGCATCTGAAAGAATGCGAACCACTCGCGGCGGAGATCGGCGCGGTAAACACCGTGGTGGTCCAGAGCGATGGCTCGCTGTACGGCTGCAATACAGATTACGTCGGCGTGCTTCGTGCGCTCCAACGCAAGATGCGCATCGAAGACCGTCGCGTGCTGATCTTCGGGGCGGGCGGCTCAGCGCGTGCTGCTGCCTTTGCCCTGGCGCGTGCCGGCGCGCAAGTTTCGATCTGCGCCCGGCGCGAAAATGCCGCAAAGCAATTGGCGCGCGCTGTCGGCGGGGAAGCCGTTCCTCGCCGCGCGCTCGGCACGCAATCCTTCGACGCCATCCTGAACGCCACCCCCATCGGTATGCATCCGCACGAAGGCATTTCCCCTCTGTCGGTTCATGAGTTACAATGTGGCATCGTCATGGACCTCATCTACCGCCCCGAGACCACGAAGCTCTTGGAGATTGCGGCGCAAAAGGGGATTGCCACGGTGTCCGGAGTGAACATGTTTCTGGCACAAGGTTTCGCGCAATGGGAAATCTGGACCGGGAAGCGCGCTCCGGAAGCTGCCATGCGCCGTGCTGTCCTTGCCGCTCTGCGATGGCGTTCCTAACTTTTCCTCCTTTGATGCGGTAAAAAACCGCCAATCACGCTCGTTTAAGCAAAGCTGTCTTGGACTTTCTATGTCGCACGGTAAACGCGTTCATCCATGATGCAGCCCGACTTCCAAGAGTTCCAGCGTCTCGCGAAGAAGGGAAACCTCATCCCGGTCTACGACATATTTCCCGCGGATCTGCTGACGCCCGTGAGTGCCTACCTGCGCATCGCGCAAGGCGCGCGCTACTCGTTTCTCCTCGAAAGCGTTGAAGGAGGCGAAAAAATCGCGCGGTATACGTTTGCCGGCGCGCATCCGGAAGAAATCTTCCGGTACGGGAATGGCGCGTGCGTCCTCGAAAACAGGGAACGCCTGGTCTGGGAAGAGCGCGATCCCATCTCGTTCCTCCGCGAGCGGGTCGAGCGCTTTCGTCCCGTGAGGCTCCCCAGCTTGCCACCGCTGGTTGCCGGAGCCATCGGATATTTCAGTTACGACATGGTTCGCTTGATCGAGCGTCTTCCCAAGCGCCTGCGCGACGAGGTCGGCCTCTATGATGCGGTGCTCATGTTTTATCACGGCCTCATCGCCTTCGATCATGTTCAGCACCGTTTATGGATCGTCCGAAACGTGTTCACCGAGGGCCAGGGTAGCTTGCGCGCAAAATATGACGCGGCGGTCCGCGAAATCAAGAAAACGCGCCAGCTTCTCGAAGGGCCGGTCGCCGGCGAGCGCCCGAGGATACCGTCGAAAGCTTCCAAGCCTGCCACGCTGAAGGTGAATTCGAACTTCCGCCGGTCGGAGTATTTGGACATCGTTCGAAAAGCCAAAAAGTACATCCGCGCGGGCGACATTTTCCAGGTCGTGCTCAGCCAGCGGTTCTCGGCAAAAGCGCAAGCCGAGCCCTTCGAAGTCTACCGCCAGTTGCGCGCCCTGAATCCCTCGCCGTATCTGTTCTGTCTTCAGCTCAACGACGTCGCTATCGTGGGCAGCTCCCCGGAGATGCTGGTGAAGGTACAGGGGCGCGACGTGTTCTATCGCCCCATCGCCGGCACGCGGCGCCGCGGCAAAGATGAAGCCGAAGACCAGCGCCTCGAACGCGAAATGCTCGCGAGCGAAAAGGAGCGTGCCGAGCACATCATGCTCGTCGATCTCGGCCGGAACGATCTCGGCCGCGTCTGCGAATACGGTACCGTTAAAGTGGAAAAACTCCTCACCGTCGAACGCTACTCGCACGTCATGCACATCGTTTCGAGCCTGCGCGGCCGCCTGCGCGAAGACGTGGACTGCTTCGACGCACTGATGGCCTGTTTCCCGGCGGGCACCGTCTCCGGAGCCCCCAAAGTGCGCGCCATGGAGATCATTGAAGAACTCGAACGTACCCGCCGCGGTATTTACGCCGGTGGCATTCTCTATCTCGATTTCGCGGGCAATCTCGATTCCTGCATCGCGCTGCGGACCATGGTCGTCAAAAACGGCGTGGCTTACGTGCAAGCGGGCGGCGGAATAGTTGCGGATTCCACTCCGGAGGGCGAATATCAGGAGAGCGTAAACAAAGCCAAGGCTTTGCTGACCGCGCTGGAGGCAGCGCAACGAGGGAGATAGAACGTACCCACCTTCTTAGCAGGGTTCTGGGCTGATGTTGTGCTCCATGACGCGGGATTGGCCGAAGCGTAAGATTTGCCGGACCATCTCTCTGACGAGGACCGGGACATGATTCTGCTGCTCGACAACTACGATTCGTTTACTTACAACCTCGCGCAGTATCTGGGCGAGCTCGGCTCGCACGTCGAAGTCCATCGCAACGACAAAATCAGCGTCGAAGAAATCGCCCGCCGCAGCCCGGAGCGCATTGTCATTTCTCCCGGACCGTGCACGCCGCGGGAAGCGGGCATTTCCGTCGAGCTCGTCACCCGTCTTGCCGGAAAATTTCCAATCCTCGGTGTTTGCCTCGGCCACCAGGCCATTGGTGCAGCTTTTGGCGGAAAAATCGTCCGCGCTCCGAAACTTTTCCATGGTAAAACCAGCCAGATTCATCACGACGGGAAAAATATCTTCCGCAAGCTGCCCGACCCGCTCACGGCCACCCGCTATCACTCGCTCATTGTGGAAAGGAAGTCGTTGCCGCGCGAGCTCACGATCACCGCGGAAACCGATGACGGCATTGTCATGGGCCTGCGCCACCGCCGCTACCAAATCGAAGGCGTTCAGTTCCACCCGGAATCGGTCCTCACCGACTCCGGCAAGCAGCTCCTCTCTAATTTCCTGTCTTTGTAGTTGCGCACCAGTTGCGCACCATGCTGGAGCGACCAGCCGCGCGGCGTCCTAGGAGCCATCCGTTCCGTTGGCTCAAGTCCAGCTCGGCCATAGACGAGCGTCATCGAAAATCGGCCTGCGGAACAAGGACTATACCGCCATGCCGGCAAAGCTCTGGCACGTGGAACCGGGGACGTTCACGATTGAAAGAAGGGTAGCCGACGAGCAAGCGAAGAGACGGTCCCGCTAAATCCTCACCAATTCAAATCCGCCAAAATCGCCCCGTAAATCTCCATCCCACGCCAGAAATGCCCGAGCCGCAGATTTTCATCGGAGCTGTGCTGGTGATTGTCGTAATTCACGATCGGTACGCCAATCCATGGCAGTCCCAAGTCCTCAAAGATGTACATCGGGACACTCCCGCCGAGCGCCGGCGCGATGACCGTCGAACCCTCCGTTGCGTCCTCGACCACCTTCACCAGCGCTTGCGAAACCGGCAAGTCCATGGCCGTGCGCGAAGCGCGGTATCCGCCTTCATAGATCACTTTCGCGATGCGCGCATGCGCGCGGCGCTCCTCCATCGTCGGTTCGTGATCGATCGCGTAGAAGCCCTGTCGACGAATAAACTCCGCAATCTGATCGAATTTTTTCTGCGGATCCTCGCCTCTCACCAATCGCACATCGAGCGAGGCCTCCGCCCTGTCGGGCACCACATTTTGCGCCTGCGAGCCCACATAGGCGCTGCGAAGTCCGCGGACATTCAGCGACGGTTCCATGATCAACTCTACGAGCTTTTTCCCCGCGCCCTCCGGCTTCGCGATGCCCAATTCGCGTTCCAAGTCAGGATCATTTTCCGGCATCGCCGCCAGCGCCTTCTTTTCCGCTTCGCCGAGCGGCGTTACATCGTCGTAGAACCCTGCAATCAGCACCCGCCCATCCTCGTCCTTCATCGCAGCCAGCAGCCGCGACAGGGCCATCGCCGGATTCGGCGCCCAGTTGCCATAGTGCCCGCTGTGCAGCGCGCGCACCGGCCCGTACACGGTGATGTCCAGTCCGATGTCGCCGCGGTTGCCGAAGAAAACCAACGGACGCCCGCTCTGGTGGACCGGCCCGTCGGCGGTAATGAGCAGGTCCGCGCCCAGCAGATTCTTGTGCAGTTCCAGTGTCCTTTGCAGGTTTGGCGAGCCCGCTTCTTCTTCGCCCTCGAGAATCACTTTGAGATTCACCGCCAGGGGAATGGCTTTCGCCCGCAGCGCGTCCAAGGCCGCCAGCAGCGCTACGATCGGCGACTTGTCGTCGGAAGCAGACCGCGCGTAAATCCGCCAATCGTCGTTATAAGCGGCCCGAGCACCGGCGCCGTTGCCCGTGAAAGGGATGCGTTTTCCTCCCGCCTCGATTGCGGCGCTGCGCAGCACCGGCTCGAACGGTGCGCCATCGGTCCATGCCGCGGGATCGACGGGCTGCCCGTCGTAATGCGCGTAGAAAATGACCGTGCGCTTCGCCTCGGGCGAAATCAGTTTTCCGAACACCACTGGCCCGCGTCCGGTAATCGGCAGCAAGTGCGTTTCGATTCCTCGCGCTTCCAGCATCTCCACAAGATGCGCGGCATTTTTCTGGATGTTTGAAGTGTCGCTCGCGATATTCGGAATCGCCAGAAATTCGCTGAGCTCACGCACGATGCGGTTCTCGTTCTCCATTCGGTATTCGCGCACCGCCTGCACTGCCTGTGCCGGTGTCGGAGATCCCGCTTTCTGGCCGCACGCCAGGCACGGCGAAAGAAGAACCGCCACTGCGCCCACGATCTTCTTCAAGCTATTTCCCTCACGGTTTCCATGATTACGGCCGGCTGGTGAACGCTTTGAGGTTTTCGAGCGTCTCGCAAGCCTTTCCGGAATCAATCGCAAAGCCAGCGGTCTCGGCGGCATCGCGAAAACTCCCGGACGCACCCGTTGCTACCAGGGCCGCGGCGGCGTTGATCACGACAATGTCGCGCGGAGCTCCCGCCTCCCCTTCGAGGATGCTGCTGATCATGGCCGCATTTTCTTTCGCTGTTCCGCCGCGAATCGCTTCGATCGGCGCGCGCTTCACGCCAAACTCCTCCGGGGTCACGCTGAATTTTCGCACAGTGCCGTCGCGAACTTCCGCGACAATCGTTTCCCCGGCCAGCGAGATTTCATCCAATCCCCCTGCGCCATGCACCACGAACGCGTGCTCGGTGCCGAGTTCCGCCAGCGTTGCGGCGACGAGGTCCATGACGTCCAGCGAAAAAACTCCCAGCACTTGCGCCTGTGCGCCCGCGGGATTCGTCAGCGGCCCAAGCAGATTAAACACCGTGCGAACTCCGATCTGTTTCCGTGCGGGAGTGGCATGCCGCGTCGCTGTGTGCGCCGCCTGTGCAAATAAGAAACCGATGCGGATCTCCCGGATGGCGCGACCGTATCGTTCGAATGGCAAATCGATGCGCACGCCCAGCGCTTCCAGCACGTCCGCCGATCCGCTCTGCGAGCTTGCCGCGCGGTTCCCGTGCTTGGCGACGCGTGCTCCCGCAGCCGCCGCCACAATCGCCGCAGCCGTCGATATGTTAAAGGTTCCGGAAGCGTCGCCGCCGGTGCCGCAAGTATCCACCATGTTTGCGGGACCTACCTCCCCATCCACGAACACGCGCGTGGCGTGGCGCCGCATCACCCGCGCAAAGCCTGCGAGTTCCTGCACTTGTACCGGCCTTCGGTTGAGCGCTGTCAATAACCGCACCATCTCCGGGGGCGCGATGCGCCCGGCGAGCACTTCCTCCATCAAGGCTTCGGCGCCGGGGCGCGTCAGAGTGGAGCCCGCCTCTAACCGCTCGATCAGAAGCAGGCTCATCGCGCGACGCTCCCGCAGCCGCCGTTAAGCGTCCTGAGCAATTTCGATTTGCGCTTCATTTCATGATATTTCGCATCGCGAGCTGTTTGCGAAATGAGGCACCGCCTCACTAGTGTCGTCCGCGTGTCCTTGCTCCCTTTTTCGGTTCCGAGTACACTTTGATGTTTCGACTAGCCAAATTCTAACACTGGCTGACTGGTTCAAGCCTGAACGGAAGCACAGAAACCTTCATGAAAATCCACGAGTACCAGGCCAAAGCAATACTCGCGCGTTATGGCGTCACCACTCCCCGCGGCGAGGTCGCTTTCACCAAGGAAGAAGCACTGCAAGCCGCGCAACGTTTGAAATCCAACATTTGCGTGGTCAAGGCGCAGATCCACGCGGGCGGCCGCGGCAAAGGCGGCGGCGTAAAGCTGGCGCGTTCCGCAGAGGAAGCCGCCGATATTGCCGGCCACATTCTTGGCATGAAGCTGGTTACTCCGCAAACCGGGCCTGCCGGCCGCATTGTCAAGCGGGTGCTGATCGAAGAAGGGTTGGACATCAAGCGCGAACTCTATCTGGGGCTTCTCGTAGACCGCGCATCAGGCCGCGTCGTTTTCATGGCCAGTGCGGCGGGCGGCATGGAAATCGAGGAACTCGCCAAGAAAGATCCCTCCGCGATTTTGCGCGAGACCATCCATCCGGCGGTCGGCTTCGAACCTTATCAGACCCGCAAGATTGCTTTCCGACTCGGCTTGCCCCTCGAAGTCGTCAACTACGCTACGCCCTTTCTGCAGGCCCTCTATCGCGCCTTCACGGACACCGACGCTTCGCTGCTCGAAATCAATCCCTGCGTTTTGACCGGGGACGGCAAGTTGGTGGCCCTCGACGCCAAGATGACTTTTGACGACAACGCGTTGTTCCGCCACAAAGAGCTCCGCGAGTTGCGAGATTTCGATGAAGAAGACCCCCTCGAAGTCGAGGCCTCCAAGTACGGCCTCAACTACATCAAGCTCGACGGCAGCGTAGCCTGCATGGTAAACGGCGCGGGCCTCGCTATGGCCACTATGGACATCATCAAATACGCCGGCGGCTCGCCGGCCAACTTTCTTGACGTCGGCGGCGGCGCCTCTTCCGACCAGGTCAAGAACGCCTTCCGGATTCTGATGAATGACCCCGCCGTGAAGGCCGTGTTCATCAATATTTTTGGCGGAATCCTCCGCTGCGATGTCCTCGCCACCGGCGTTGTGGCGGCAGCCAAAGACTTACATTTGAAAGTTCCCGTGGTGGTGCGAATGGAAGGCACCAACGTGGAGGTGGGCCAGCAAATCCTCCGCGATAGCGGCTTGAACTTTACCATCGCCAGCGACATGAAGGACGGGGCGCAAAAAGTCGTAAATCTGGCCGGAGGTCCCCGATGAGCGTCCTCGTCAATGAAAAGACGCGCTTGCTCGTTCAGGGTTTCACCGGCCGCGAAGGTACATTTCACGCCCAGCAAATGATCGAGTACGGCACAAACGTTGTCGGGGGCGTCACACCCGGCAAAGGCGGCTCCAAGCATCTGGAGCGTCCCGTCTTCAACACCGTCGCGGAAGCCGCCAAAGCCACCGGCGCAAATGCGTCAGTTATTTTTGTTCCGCCAGCCTACGCTGCCGACGCCATCCTGGAGGCGGCCGACGCCGGCATTGCGCTTGTTGTTTGCATCACAGAGGGCATTCCCGTGATGGACATGGTCCGCATAGCCTCCGTCGTGGATTTTCAGAAAACGCGCCTCATCGGCCCGAATTGTCCGGGCCTCATTTCTCCCGGCAAATGCAAGATCGGCATCATGCCCGGCCGCATTCATAAGCAGGGAAATGTCGGCGTGGTCAGCCGCAGCGGCACATTGACCTACGAGGCGGTCGATCAACTGACGGGACTCGGCATCGGCCAGTCCACCTGCATCGGAATCGGTGGTGACCCCATCATCGGCACCCCTTTCCTCGACGCCATCAAACTTTTCAACGAAGATCCCGACACGCACGCCATCATCCTGATTGGGGAGATCGGGGGCAACGCCGAAGAAAAGGCTGCGGAATGGATCAAAGCGAACGTGAAGATTCCCGTCGTCGGTTTCATTGCCGGCCAGACTGCGCCGCCGGGCCGCCGCATGGGTCATGCTGGCGCGATCATCAGCGGCGGTCAGGGCACCGCGAAGGACAAGTATGCCGCCATGAGCGCCGCCGGCATCCGCTGTGTGGAGACTCCCGCGGACCTCGGCTCGACCGTCGCGGCAGCCTTGCAATAATGCTGAACCATCCGTGGTCTGGCACTGCGTTCGAGGAACTCCTCTACGGAAGGCGGCCGGAGCAAAAAAGATCGCAAATCAAGGGCAGGCTTCATGACCTTCCCATTCTCAGTCGTGAACCTCGGGAATGGCTGTCGCAAAAGGCAGGCCCACGAGGAACCCTGGCCCTTTTGCCCTAGGGCCGTAAAGCCTGGCAAGGAAGCACGCAAACCAAGGTATGGCGGCAGACAGCGAACCTAAATCGTTATATCGGCAGGGAAGGGGGAATGAGGTATGGCAGCGGACAAGCAGCGAGGCCAATTCCCAGTGAGAAGACGCTTCATTTTCTGACGGTCATGCTCGATGCTACGTCGCAGTTGGCTTAGGAGAACACCTTGTCTCTCGAACGCACTTTTGCCATCATCAAACCTGACGCCGTAAGCCGCAATCTCCAAGGGGAAATTCTCTCTCGCATTCACAAAGCAGGCTTCCAAATCATCGCTATGAAATCGATGCGCCTAACCAAGGAAGAGGCCGGTGGCTTCTACGCGGTTCATCGTGAGCGCCCATTTTTTGGCGAGCTCACCGATTTCATGAGTTCCGGCAAAATCTTCGCGATGGTCCTTGAAGCCGACGGCGCCATCTCCAAATGGCGCGAAACGATGGGGGCCACGGATCCCAAGAAGGCTGCTCCCGGCACCATTCGCCGCGACCTCGGCTCCAGTATTCAGATGAACTGCACACACGGCTCTGACGCGCCGGAGACCGCGGCCTTCGAAATCAGCTACTTTTTTTCCTCGATGGAGCTGATCTGATTCGCTCTTTTCGTGGATCTCGTAGTATCTATAGGGCGGAAATTCTAGGTGTATACGCCAGTGATAGCTGGGTTTTGACTGAGGGCTTGATTGCCGCTTCGGGTAAAATGACGTCATGGACCCTTTCCGCGAGCTCGGCCGCTCTCTTCTTTTCTTCGGAGCACTCCTCCTGCTCGTCGGCGCTTTTCTGTACTTCGGCAACAAACTCCCCTTCCGTTTGGGAAAACTTCCCGGCGACATCGTTCATCGCGGCGAACACACCACTTTTTACTTTCCCATCGTCACTTGCCTTGTTCTTAGCGTCGCACTTTCTCTCCTTTTCTGGCTCATCTCCCACCTGCGCCGCTAGCTGCAGACGGTTGGGAGTCTGGCAAGTCTACCCGGTCGCGTTGCCACTCTCCGCGCTTTTCTTTAGCTTGAGGGTGGTCCGCGGCACTCCCTGGTATATAGTCTCCCTACCGCATTGGAGCCGTAGAGCCCCTGCCTTCTGGCATGGTGATATAAGGCTCCTAGAACACTACTGTCGCAAAGGAGGATCCCAATGAGAAGCGCTCTTTTGGCCTTGCCTGCCCTTCTCTGCCTTTCTTTTCCCGCTGCGGCGCAATCTCCCTCCGCAAAGCCGCCGGCTGAGCAGCAAGCGCCCCCACAGGCCGCGCCCAGTCCGTCGGCGAGCGCTCCCGCACCGCGCAGGGACGACGTGAAGTCCATCGACAGTATTCTCGCGGCGCTCTACGGCGTGATTTCCGGCCCCGCTGGCGAACGCGACTGGGAGCGTTTCCGCTCTTTGTTCTTGCCTCTGGGACGCCTCACTTCCGCCACCAAGAACCCGGATGGTTCCTTTCGCATCCATCCCATGAGCGTCGAAGATTATGCCAAGGGGGCCGGCAGTTACTTCGCGCAACATGCCTTTTATGAGAGTCCCATTGTGAATCGCGTCGAGGCCTTCGGAAACGTCTCCCAGGTCTTCAGCAGCTACGAATCGCGCCGCGCGCCCGGCGAAGCTCCTTTTGCCCGCGGCATCAACAGCATTCAGTTGCTTTACGATGGCAGCCGTTGGTGGATTGTCAGCATCTTGTGGGACCAGGAGCGCGACGACAACCCTCTTCCCAAGGAATTTGCTTCCAAGTCGTCCGGCGACCGGAACTGATCTCCGGACGCGGAACAACCTTCCCTAACCATCGGAAGGCTGGCTCTTGACTTGAATGGTTCGAGGCCGTTCCCTTGCGGCAAGATGAATTCCGCGCGCAGGAACTGCTTGGTACCCTCTTCTCCCGTCAGTCCGAGGCAAATCAGCTTGCCTGGTTCTCCAGGTCAACTTTATGGCATTCCTGTAAGGGATTTGCCACGTCCCATCCCGGAATGCCAAAAGTTAAAGTCAGCTTTAAGTCAAGTGCCTGTTCCTGCGGCGCAGCCTTATCCCGAGCAGACCAGGAAAAGCCGCGCCCTGGTCGCCGAGTACTTGTTTACCAATCCTTCGGTGCGGAGCAAGTCGACCGTCGGCTTGCGTCGTCGAAGAGGAGGTTCCATGAAAATCGGCGAACTTGCTAACCGCGCCGGTCTTAAAGCCTCCGCGATCCGCTACTAGGAAAGTGTCGGTCTGCTCGCCCCGCCCCACCGTGTCGGCGCCCAGCGTCGCTATTCCCCTGACGCTCTCGACCGTGTCCTGCTCGTGCGCTTTTCGAGCGAGATGGGTTTCTCCTCGCGGAAATCAAGCTCTTCCTCGGCGGCCTCCGGGATAATGTTTCTGTCGGTCCGCGCTGAAAAAAGCTCGCCACAAAAAACTTTCCGAGGTTGCAGACAGCATCGCCCGCTCTGTCCGTCTGGAAACTCTTCTCCAGAATCTGCTTCATTGCCGCTGCCCTTCTCTGGAAGCAATGCGTCGCCGCTCTTGGCCTCAGCGAAAGTCTCCGCTACGTTTCCGGACGCGCGTCGTAGGCCGCCCGATAAACGGGCTTGGCGGCTGCGCGGGAGCGCGAATTATGGCAAACTGAATGTTACTCGGCACGGTTTGTGCCTGCCCTGCTTCGAGCAGGCAAGCTTCGGCAGGCCAGCTTGCGTGTGGCGGACTGTCCTCAGGAGAAGTGGCTCCTGCCGGTAGTTGAAAAGGTTAAAAGCAATTCCAAAGCTGGGCGATAATCGAGTTACATGGATCCAAAATTCATACGGAATTTCTGCATCATCGCGCACATCGACCACGGCAAATCCACCCTTGCCGACCGCCTGCTCGAAATGACCGGCGCGCTTTCCGAACGCGAGATGCACGAACAGGTGCTCGACTCCATGGACCTGGAGCGCGAGCGCGGCATCACCATCAAAGCAAAGAGCATCCGCCTGCATTACACAGCGAAAGACGGAAACACGTACCGCCTGAATCTGATCGACACGCCGGGCCACGTGGACTTTTCCTACGAAGTATCGCGCGCGCTTTCCGCGTGCGAAGGTGCGCTGCTTGTGGTTGACTCTTCGCAGGGCGTCGAAGCGCAGACCGTTGCGAATACCTTCCTTGCTGCGGGACACAACCTCACGATCATTCCGGTGATCAACAAAATAGATTTGCCCGCAGCGGAGCCCGATAAGGTGAAAGAACAGATCGAAAGCGTGCTCGCGATTCCCGCGGACGACGCACTGCCGATCAGCGCGAAAAGCGGGCTCGGCGTGGAAGACGTTCTCGAGGCGATTGTCGCGCGTGTGCCGCCGCCGAAAGGGAGCGCGACAGATCCGTTGCAGGCTCTGATCTTCGATTCCTGGTTCGACATTTACCGGGGCGCCGTAATTCTCGTGCGCGTGAAAGCAGGCCGCGTCGCGGATCATATGAAAATCAAACTGGTCGCCGGCGACCAGACTTACGAAGTCGAACAGCTCGGGACGCTCACGCCGAAACCGGTCGCGCTCGAGGAACTGGAAGCGGGCGACGTTGGCTTCATCATCGCAAACATCAAACGCGTGGCCGATGCGCGCATGGGCGATACGGTGATCGAAGTTGACCGCCCTGCTCCTGCGCTTCCTGGTTTCGAGGCCATCAAGCCGATGGTGTTCGCGGGACTGTTTCCCGTGCTTGCCGACGACTATGAGCCGCTGCGCGACGCGCTCGGAAAATTGCAGTTGAACGACGCGGCGTTTTTCTACGAGCCGGAGAACTCCGTCGCGCTCGGCTTCGGCTTCCGCTGCGGCTTCCTTGGGCTGCTGCACATGGAAATCGTGCAGGAGCGATTGGAGCGCGAGTTCGGGCTCAACCTGATTACCACAGCCCCGAGCGTTCGCTACCGCATCACGCGCGTGACCGGCGAAGTGACGGAAGTCGACAGCCCCGCCAAGTTCCCGAATCCGAGCGACATCCAAAAGATCGAAGAGCCGATCATCAAAGCGATGATCATCACCAACGACGACTCGGTAGGCGGCCTGCTGCAGCTTTGCCAGGAGAAGCGGGGCACGCAAAAGAATTTCGAATATCTCTCGCCGACGCGTGTGATGCTCACGTACGAATTGCCGCTGAACGAAATCGTGTTGGACTTCTACGATCGCCTGAAGAGCGTTTCGCGCGGCTACGCGTCGCTCGACTACCAACTAGCGGGGTACCAGGAATCGGACCTGGTGAAGCTCGACGTGCTGGTTGGCGGCGAGCCCGTGGATGCGCTGGCGCTGATCGTGCACCGCGAATTTGCTTACGAGCGAGGGCGCGAACTGGTGACCCGCCTTCGGAAATTGATTCCGCGGCAACTATTCGAGGTGCCGATTCAGGCGGCCATTGGCAGCCGCATTATTGCGCGCGAAACGGTGGCAGCGATCCGCAAAAACGTCCTGGCCAAATGCTACGGCGGCGACATCACGCGCAAACGCAAGCTCCTCGAAAAACAGAAAGAGGGCAAACGCCGCATGAAGCGCGTCGGCCAAGTTGATATTCCGCAGGAAGCCTTTCTCGCGGTGCTGAAAGTTTCTTCCCCCGATGAAGAATAGTTCGAAAAAGTCGTAAGTTGTAGCTCCCGGCTTTTGGCTGCTGAATGGTTCCGATTGACCGTCCGCTCCCCGGTAGACGAGCAAACGATTCGGCCCACAAGACGATTCGGCCCCCTTGACAGGCCCCCTTGACAGGCCCCCTTGACACGCCTTGACACGGCAACTTCAAACCGATAGGTTCGCGCGGCATGTCCCCCCGGAGGAGGCTAGCCGTGCGTGTGTTGCGTATGCTGTTCTTTGCGTTTCTTTTCTCGAGCGGCAATCTCATCTCGCAAGCAGCAACGAACCATCCCAAGATCCTGCTTATTTACGACATGGAAGGCGTTTCTGGCGTGAGCCACTACGAAATGACCTGGGTGGAACGACCAGAGGATTATGCTCGCGGCCGCGAGTTCCTGACTTCCGACGTGAACGCGGCCATCCGCGGCCTCGCCGCCGGCGGTGCGGGCTCGATTTGGATTCAAGACGGCCATGGCTCCGGAAACGTGAAAGAGCCCGACCTGCTTGTGGACAAAATGGATCCGCACGCCCAGTTTGATTTTCGCGACCGCGACTTCGATCCTTACGACACCGGCATCGATGGTTCCGTGGACGCCATCGTCTGCATCGGAATGCACGCTCGCGCCAACACCGACGGCTTTGAAGCGCACACGGTCACGGACCGGATCAGCTATCGCATCAATGGCGTGGACTTCACGGAGACGCATATCGTCGCGCTGTCTGCGGCCCGCTGGGGCATTCCGGTGATTATGGTCTCGGGCGACAACCTTCTCGGCGAACAGTTGAAGCCGGATTTTCCGGAGCTCGAGTACGCGGTGGTGAAAACGGCCAAGAGCCGTGCCCTGGCGGAGCCTCTGCCATCCGCCGAAGCCAGCAAGCGAATTGAGGAAGCCGCGAAGCGCGCGATGGGGAAATTTTTGAAAGGGGCGTACCGACCGTTCTACCTGCCGCCGCCTTACGACTTCCAGCTTGGCTTTCAGAACTGGCAGCAGGCAAACGGTGCCGCGACAGCCCCGGGCGTGCTGCACGACGGCGAAACCGGAGTGCGCTACCGCAGCGCGACGTTCATCGAAGGCTACCGGCTCAGCCTGGATGCGTTGCGGCGCAGCAGCGATGCGCTGCAGGTGCTGATCCGTATCCTGAGCCAGGACCCGCAAGGAAAAAAATACCTGGATCAGCTCTCGGACGCGTTCTGGACCCGCTGGCTGACCCCGGAGAAACCGGCGCCTCACATGCAGCCAGGTCCGAAGCCCGCGCCGAAGACTCGCTTCTACGGCGACAATTGAGACAACTCGGGACCTGCGCTTATTCTTCTTCCTTTTTGGGGCCGCCGTTATGAGCCGCCCGCGGCAACCGCGTCGGCCAAATCGATGTTCCTCGGGGGAGTGCCTTCCAAGCAGACGACCTGGTCGACAAGGTCAAAGAGATCAAACCAAGGCGGCCGGGGCAGCCCACTGTTGAGCCCTGAGCGAAGCAGGAATTCACGGTGTCTCCTTCTTGCGGACTTCGGTTTGGAGGCGGCCCCGGTGGAGTTGGAGCGAGACGGAGTCGCGGATTTGGACCTGGGCGGCGTCCCTGAGGATGGCGCCGGAGGCGTCGGTGGCGATGGCGTAGCCGCGTTCGAGGACTCTCAGCGGGCTTCGCTCTTCGAGCTGCAAGGCCAGGCGCGCCAGGCGCTCGCGCTTGGACCGAAGCAGGCGTTCGGCGCGAATGCCGAGATCGGCAGCGCCGCGTTCGAGGCGCAAGCGAAACGCTGCAATCTTCACGCGAAAATCAAAAGAGACGATGCGCAGGTGCGCAACGGCGAACCGTTTGCGTGATTGATCAAGGCGCGCGCGGAGGCCGAGGGCGAGTCGAGCGGTCATTTCATCGGCGCGCTGGCGCTGCTGGCGAAGAAGATCGAGCGGGCGGCGGAAACCGGGACGCGCACCGAGTTCGTGAATACGGCGGCTGAGGACCAGGATACGATAACGCATCTGCTCGGCAAGGGCACCGCGCAGGTCGGCAATGTGTTTATCAAATTCGCGGCGTGTCTGCACGACAAGTTCGGCTGCGGCGGAAGGTGTGGAGGCGCGCACGTCGGCCACGAAATCCGCGATGGTGAAGTCGCTTTCATGGCCGATGCCCGAGATCGTGGGAATTTCCGAGTCGGCAATGGCGCGGGCGACCATTTCTTCGTTGAAGGCCCACAAATCTTCGAGCGAGCCGCCGCCGCGCGCGAGAATCAGCACATCCACAGATTTCATGGCATTGAAGAACTTCACCGCCTTGACGATTTCCTCTGTGGCGCCTTCGCCTTGGACCCGCACCGGAAACACCGTGAGATGGACGTTGGGAAAGCGGCGCCTGAGGATGCGCACGACGTCGCGCACCGCGGCTCCTCGCGGCGAGGTGATGAGGCCGATGCGGCTCGGGAGGAGAGGCAGCGGCTTCTTCCGGGCGGCAGCGAACAGGCCTTCGGCTTCAAGCCGCTTTTTCAATTGATCGAAAGCAAGCTGCAAAGCGCCTAGGCCGACCGGCTCGATATTCTCGACGTAGATTTGATACTCGCCGCGCTGCTCGTACACGCTGAGGGTGCCGCGCACGGTGACCTGCAGGCCGTCTTCGGGGCGGAACCTGGTGCCGCGCTGCTGCTGTTTGAAGAAAACGCAGCGGACCTGGGCGCGATCATCCTTCAAGGTGAAGTAGAGGTGGCCGGACTGGGCTTCGCGGCAGTTGGAGATTTCGCCCTGGACAAACGTAGCGGTGAAATTTCGGGCCAGTAGGTCGCGGATGCGGGCGGTAAGTTCGCTGACGGTGAGAATCTGGCGCGTGGGCTGGAGATTGAAGGTGAGTTGGCTCATTTTTGCTTTCTGAGCGTTGCGTCCTCCCAACTGGAGAGAGAGTGCTCTAGATCCTGCGGCCAGCATACGCCGGACCGGGGAACAAGCCAAATCGCGGGGCGCGCTTCGCTCCTGTAATTTTGCGCGGCGCGTTTATCTAGCGGCTGGACGCGGTCAGTTTCTTGGCCACGATCTTGCGATAGCGAGTTTTGCCGTTGATCGTCAGGGTCCCCTCGAGGGTGTCGCCGGAGAGCGTGTACTCCCAGTCGCCAGAATCCTTGCGGCGCGACGTGCAGCGCAAAGTTTTCTTGGGGGCCTCATATTCGCAGCGCAGAGTTCCCATGAACACGCGCTCGCCGTTCACGACTTTATAGCCGTCCATTTTCAAACCGCTCGGGACGGTTTTGTCGGCGGCGATTTCGTAGATGACGTGCTCGTCGTGACAGGGAGAATCGGGCACGGTGCACTTGGATTCGCCCTCCCAAGCGCCGAGGATGTCGGAATGGTTGCGGGAAGAGCTCGATTGGGCCGCGGCGAATGCCACCGGGAGGAAAAGGGCGCCGGCCGAGATGCGGGACAGGATGCTGTCGCGGGGCCAAGCGATGCCACGGAAAGGAGAGAAGAAAGAACTCCAAGCCCGCCAAGGCATGCGCAAAGAATAGCCCAGAGGAAGAAAATAGTCATTACATTACGCGGCGAGGCGGCGAGTGCGGCGAGTCGGAGACTCTGTTTCAGGGGGACGCGGCAGACGCGGCACGCTTTTCTTGACCGGCGCAGCTTCCGAGCATAAAGTCTTTGCAAACTAAAGTCAGCACATCAACGCCGAGCGCTCGCGGTTGGCGACACTCATGGATGGAGTCTTTTGGCGAGTACAGAACACACGGAAGCGATCGCGGATAGCTCTGTCGAGACCTCCATCGAGCACAAAACGATTCGGAAGCTCCAGTTTCGGCTGATCCCCTACCTGTTCCTGCTTTACGTCGTCGCGATGATTGACCGGGTGAATATTAGTTTTGCCCAATTGACGATGAACAAGGATCTGGGCCTGAGCAGCCAGCAATATGGAATCGCCGCGGGAATTTTCTTCATCGGATATTTCCTTTTCGAAGTTCCCAGCAATTTGATCCTGCACAAGGTTGGAGCGCGCATCTGGATTGCGCGAATTCTTCTGGGTTGGGGATTGGTGGCGTCGCTAACCGGTTTGGTCGAGAGCATCCATCAGCTCTACGCCGCGCGCGTCCTGCTCGGGTTTGCCGAAGCGGGCTATTATCCGGGAATTGTCCTGTATCTGACGTACTGGTTCCGGCAGCGGGAACAGGCGCGTGTTCTCTCTTTATTTCTGACCGGCTTTGCCGTGAACAGCATCCTGGGTGCGCCGGTCTCCGGCTTCATTTTGACGCATGTCCATTGGCTGGGCCTGGGAAGCTGGAGGTGGCTTTTCCTTCTCGAGGGCCTGCCAGCCATCGCTCTGGGATTCCTTACCTATCTGGTGTTGCCCAATCGCCCGAGCGAAGCGGGATTCCTGACGGCAGAGGAAAAGCGCTGGCTGCAAACGGAGTTAGCGCGAGAGGAGGCGGCGAAATGGGGGCGACGCTCGGCGATGGCGGGAATGACCGATTTTCGCGTATGGTACCTGGCGGTCATCTACTTCGCCATGATGATCGGGAGCTACACCCTAAGCTTCTATGCGCCGAAACTCGTCGCGTCTTTGTCGAGCGAATATTCCTACAGTTTGGTCGGCTCCTTGGTGATGATTCCGTACCTGGCGGCGCTTGTGGGGATGATTTTTGTTGGGCGCAGTTCGGACCGCCGGATGGAGCGCCGATATCACGCGGCGATTTCTTTGCTGGTGGGAGGAATCGGGTTTTTGTCGCTGACCGCGCTTCATTCTCCTGTCGTCACGATCGTGCTGCTGTCCCTTCTGGCGATCGGCTATTGCAGCTCCCTCAGCCCTTTCTGGGCGATGCCCAGTGAGTTCTTGTCGGGGTTCTCGGCCGCCAGCGGGATCGCGTTCATCAATTCGGTGGGAAACCTGGGTGGGTTTTTCGGACCGTCCATGGTCGGGTTCATCACGCAAAAGACCGGCACGCTGTACGGCGGTCTGGCGTTTGCAGGGGTTTCCATGCTGGTGGGGGCAACGCTGGTGCTATTGCTCCCGAAGATGTCTGCCGCCCGTTGAACGCCGGCCAAAAGGGTCACATTTTGCCGGAAACAGAGAACCGCGTGGTCCGTCTAAGGGCTGCGGAGGAATCCTCGAGTGATCAAACGAGTACCGTTTTTTTTGCTTTTGTTGCTGGCCATTCCCGTCTCTGCGCAGGACAAGAAACCAACGACGCTCAAAGAGGTTTTGCTGGCGGAACTGAAGTCCACGCACGGCGCCGAAGAGTGGTTTGTGCCGGCGAATATTGCCCTGAAGGGTCTGACGGCCGAGCAGGCAAGCTGGACCGACGGCAAGGGCAATCACTCGGTCGGACAGTTGGCGTACCATCTGGTGTTCTGGAATCGCCGGAATCTCCAGGTTCTGAAAGGCGAAAAACCCGAGAAATTCAGCGGTAATAACGACGAAACCTTCGACAAGTTCGATACCAAGAAATGGAACGAAATCGTCCAGCAGCTCGATGAGGTCATGAGTGAGCTCGAAAAATGGGTGGAAACCGCCGATGAAGCAAAATTGAAAGAGTCCGCCCAAGTGTTTACGCACATCAGCACGCACAACGCGTATCACATCGGCCAGATCATCTACGTTCGCAAAGAGCAAGGCTCCTGGGACCCCAAGAACGGCGTGCGATAGCCGCCGGCGCTGCTAGCAAACAAGAGCATCCGCGTACCTCTGCCGAGCAAGACTGCACTACAATCGCGGCGCGGTAGGTTCATCTTCGGGGGGATACGGCCAGTGCTCGCGAACCGTCGAGAATTATTGTATGGCATGGCCACTGCGTTTGCCGGATTCGCCATGCCCCGGCTGGGCGCAAGTAAGAAGGCACAGTCCGGTCTGCGCATCAATGCCGCGCGCCTCAAGCGCCGGCTCGAGGATTTGAGTGTTTACGGGCGGCCCGCGGGCGGGACCTTTGCCGATGGCGTAAGCCGTGTTGCTTATTCTGACGCGGATGTGGCGGGCCGGAATTACGCGATGAAAGCGATGCGTGAGGCTGGACTCCAGCCGCGCATCGATCCCGCAGGAAACATTTTTGGGGCGCGCGCCGGGATGGCGGCGTCCGCGCCGCGCATTCTTTTTGGTTCGCACATCGATTCCGTACCCAACGGAGGAAATTTTGACGGCGACGTGGGCTCGATGTCGGCCATTGAGGTGATGCAGACCTTCGAGGAAAATCATGTGACGACCAAGCATCCGCTCGAAATGGTCATCTGGTCGAACGAAGAAAATTTGGTCGGCAGTCCCGCGGCGGCCGGCGGGCTGGACGAGAGCGTCCTCAGCCGCGTCTACAACGGTATTCGGATGGAAGACGGCCTTCGAAAGATTGGGGGTGATCCAACACGGCTAGCGGAGGCGCGGCTCGCCCCGCATTCCTTTTGTTGCTATCTGGAATTGCACATCGAGCAGGGCGGCACGCTCGACAAAAGCAAGATTCCCATTGGCGTAGTCGAAGGAATCGTCAGCATTGACGAATACGAGGCGGAGATCCGCGGATTCGCCAATCACGCCGGGACGACCCCCATGCCGGATCGGCGCAATGCGCTGCTTGCGGCCGCGAAGCTGATCGAAGCCGTACAAGATGCGGTTACGCGAGAGCCGGGACGACAGGTCGGGACGGTGGGGCAGTTGCAGGTCTTTCCCAATGCTCACAATGTGGTGCCGGGTTTGGCTAGGCTATCCATCGAATTGCGCGACCTTTCCGCGGAGAAGATCGCGCGGCTGGGCGACGAGATTCAGCGGAAAGCTCAGGAAATTGCGCGTGAGACCGGAACGGAGGTTCACATCAAGAAAGTCGATCACGATCCCCCGGCCATGGCCGACCCCGAAATCCAGGCAAAAATCGAACAGGCGGCGGCTAGCTTGGGACTGAAGACCATCCGTCTGCCAAGCGGCGCAGGGCACGACGCGCAATGGATGGCGCGGCTGGCGCCGATGGGGATGATTTTTGTGCCCAGCCTCCTGGGCATCAGTCATGCACCGAAAGAGCTTACTTCGTGGGAGGATTGCGCGAATGGAGCGAACGTGCTGCTCGAAACGCTTCTTCTCCTCGACGGCCGCTGAGGCGGGAGACAGTCCAGTTTTTGGCGGTCCGGCTCCAAGACCTTCCCTTGATGCTTACCACAACCGGGTGTGCGAGGGTTTTTGTACCTCTCCCGAGAGCGGTATATAGTTACTACGGGCAGTACACACACCACGCGTGTGCTGCTCGAGCATCCTTCTCTGCCGTGCTATGAGCTCCGATGATGGTGGGCTCCGATAGGCGTGCGACGGGCGCCAGAAGCGGGCCCACTCCGCACCGGTTCGGCACCCGTTAGGCAGCTTTCAGAAACCGCAAAGGCATTTCGAAGGAATGGCCGCAGACGTCAACAAGCATTTGGATCGCGCGAAGCGCTTCCTTGAGAAGAATCGTGTCGAGGATGCCATCGAAGCGTATCTCGCGGTGCTCGGGGAAGCACCCCAGCATCAGGAAGCGACGCAGGCCTTGGGTGATCTCTATGCGCGCATCGACCAAGCCGACCGCGCTGCCGTGTATTACGGCATGTTGTTTGATTTGCTGATCGATCCTAAGGATGAAAGCAAAGCGCTGGCCATCTACAACCGGTTTCTTCGTTCCATTCCGGCACAGCAGGCCCCCGAGCGCGTTGCGCGCTACGCCTTCCTGCTGCAGCGGCAGAATCGAGCGGACGAAGCGGTCGAGCAGTACAACAAGGCCGGCGAGCTTTTCGTAGCGGCGGGGCGCGACGATGACGCGCTGTTTTGTTGGGAGAGGATCGCTCGGCTCGAGCCAGACAACCTGGCGCGGCAGATCAAGCTGGCAGAGGGCGCAGAGCGCCTCGGAAAGAATGCGTTGGCGGCACGCGCGTTCCTGCGCGCGGGACAACTGGCCACGACCAAGGGTTCTTCCTCCGATGCGGTGAATCTTTTGGGCCGCGCGCAAAAGCTGGCGCCGCAGGAGCGCAGCGTGGCGCTGCTCTACGCGCAGGCCAATCTGCAAAGCGGAAACGCGGTTCGCGCCGTCTCGATTCTGGAGCCATTTGCCGCCTCGGAGAGCGACGCGCCGTTCTTCACGACCTATTCCGAAGCGCTGATGGGCGCGGGCAACCTGGAGCGCGCCAGCGAAGTGCTGCAAAAGCTGCTGAAGGAAAAAAATGAAGGATTAACGCAACTCTTCGACCTGGCCGAGCGCCACGCCGCCGTCGGGCAGGACCAGAGGGCCACCGCCATCCTCGAAATGCTGAAGCGGCGCATGTTCGCCGGCAAACGGCAAAATGATTTCGCGACCATGATCGACGGATTAGGCGCGAAATTTCCGCACTCGCAAGCCATTTTGGAATTCTGGGCCGGTATCCGCAACGAATTGAACCGCGAATCGCAGTATTTCGAGGTGTTGATCAAGCTGTTTGATGTGTACCTGACTTCCGGAAACGTCAAGAAGGCGTCGGAGTCGCTGGAACGCCTGGTGGACATCGACCCTTACGACTATCGCAACCAGGAGCGGCTCGAAATGCTGCGGGGCCGCGTGGACGACGCCTATGTAAATCGCCTTTCAAGCCGGATGATGAAAGCGGGTCAGGCCACCGGAGGACACGCTCCGAGGTCGGGAGCGACCGAGCGGGCTTCGGGGCCGCTGGGCAACCCCGAAGGCGGGCGGCAGATGCAGGCGCTGGAAGATCTGATCGTCCAGACGGAAATTTTTCTGCAATACTCGCTGCAGAGTAAAGCACTGGAACGCTTGCAAAAGATTGCCTCGCTTTTTCCCGGGGAAGAGGCGCGCAACGCGCGGCTGTCTAGCTTGTATCAGACCGCGAACTGGTGGCCGCCGGGCGCGCAGAAGCCCCAAGACGAGCCTGCGGCAAAGGGCGGGCCGGCGGCTGCAGCGTCATCGGCTGGCGAACCGCAAACCGGGGCGATTTCGAGCAAGACGGGGGTGTATTCCGCCGAGACGTTGCGCGACCTGTCGAAAATCTCGGAGATCAACCAGAAAATCTTCCGCCAACAGACGCCTCGCGCGATGCTCAACACCGCGGTCAACGAGGTAGGGACGTACCTGCGCGCCACGCGGGCGCTGGCTGTCGTTGGTGCGCCGGGAAGGCCGCCGGAAATGGCGGCGGAATTTTGCGGCACGGGCGTGAAGGCCGCGATGGGCGCGCAAGTGGTGCTTTTGCTGGCGCAGATGGAAAAGGCCCACCCGGACGAGCTTGGCGGGCTGGTGGTGAAGGCATCGGAAGGTTCGATTCTCGGCGAACTCGGACTGGAGTCGGCGCTGGGGGTGATGATCTTGGACAAAGAAACACAAACGCCTGCGGGCATGTTGATCGCGGCGCAGGCGGAACGCCACAAATGGAAGCCCAACGAGGTCTATTTTTTGCAGGCGATCGGCGATCAGATGCTCATGAGTGTGAGCCATACGCGGCTGCGCTCGTTGGTGCGGCGCATGGGCGTTTCCGATGAACGCTCCGGGCTCCTGAGCCGCAGCTCCTATCTGAGCTGTTTGGTGACGGAAGCGGACCGCGCGAAATCGCAAGGCACGCCGTTGTCGCTAGCCGTTCTGCAGATCGACCGCGGAGGCGAGATTCTGCGCCAGCAGGGCGAGCCGCCGCTAGAGCGTTTTCTCGAGCAACTGGCGCGAGCACTGCAGCCGATTGTGCGGCAAAACGATGTTGCCGTGAAACATACGTCATGGTCGCTGGCGTTTATCTTGCCGGACACCGCTTTGGCTGGTGCGCAGAACCTGGCGGATAAATTGCGGCGCGCGGCGTCCGGGTTGCGGCCGCCTTGGGATTCCACGCAAATCACTCTGAGCGCGGGAATCGTCGAGGCCGTTCCGAAGCCGGATTACGACAGCGAAGACATTGTGACCGACTTGATCAATCGCGCAGAATTCTCGATGGAAGAAGCGCGCAAGAAGGGCGGCGACAGCGTTGTCGCGCTGGACACGCCAAAACTCTAGACACGCGCAGATGCCGTTACTGTGGGACGCTGGTTAAGCGCAATTGCCCTTTAGGTTCCCATATACATCACGTAAACGTACCCGCCCGTGTGAATGTTGTACAGCAGATACCAGCCGTCGTGATCGGGGTCTTGGTATACCACAGAGTCGTCGCTGTCACAGTTCCAGCACCAGTCCGCCGCAACCGGCCAGTCCCAAGAAGCAATCTGAAACGAAAAGCCCCCGGGGAACCAGAAGATATGACGGTTGGCGTCGAATCGTTCCACTTTGTACCGGTAAGATGGGCCTAAATGTTCGAGATGTCCGTGTTCGAACGGATGATCCACTTGAAAGCGCTTGTCGTTGGGCTTGTCGTGGCCATACCAATGACCATTGCTCACATGCGGCAAGGTGTTGACGCGCCCGCCTTCCTTGCGGTCCTGCTCGGGAGGGGCGGAGCGTGATTCGCGGCGCTGGGGGGGATCGGGGATGCGCCCTTGATTGGCGCGAGGCGCATTCGGTCCGTGCTCATCGTGTTTCTCTTCGCCTCGTTGCTCGTTCGGGCGACGATCCTCGGGGCGTTGTGCGAAGGCTGGGACTGCTAAAAACAATACAGAAGCGGCCAACAACACTGCGCGGTTCTTCATAGTGCTCTCCTAAAAAGCGTGAATCAGAGCCGTGTAAGTCTGTTCCGAGCCGGGTGGGTCTTGATTTTTACCATCATTGCGACGCGACAAAGGGGCTTCTCGGGTGCATGGACAATGCCGAGGTTCGGTGAGCTTGAGGAACATGCCTGGAAGTCAACCGATGACCCAACTTTGCTCTTCATCCGCACCCAGGTTTGCGCTTTTCTCCGGCAACGGTAAACTGTGAGCAGGGAATCCCGCAAAGTGAGGAAGAAATGTTTCCAACGGACGTAGTGATTGTGGCGGGCGCGCGGACGCCCATGGCGCGCTACAGCGGCGCCTTCTCGGACGTGAGCGCGATTGATTTGGCGGCTCATGCATCGAAGGAGGCCACCCGGCGCTCGGGGGTGGACCCGGACGAATTCGACCACGTCGTTTTCGGCAACGTGATGCAGACGAGCGCCGACGCGATTTATGGCGCGCGGCATGTCGGTCTGAAAGCGGGGCTGAAAATCGAAACACCTGCGGTGACGGTGAACCGCTTGTGCGGTTCGGGCATCGAGGCGATCGCGCAGGGCGCACAGCGGCTCTTGCTTGGCGAAGCGACGATGGTGCTGGCTGGCGGCATGGAAAATATGACGCAGGCGCCATTTGTGATTCGTGGGCTGCGCAACGGATTGAAGCTTGGCGGCGGCGCGCTCGAAGATTCGCTAATGGCGGGCTTGACCGACACGTATTGTGGCTTGCCGATGGCGTTGACGGCGGAGAAACTCGCCGAGCAGTACGGAATCACGCGAAAAGATGCGGATGCGTACGCGCTCCGCAGCCAGCAGGCGGCAGACGCCGCGTACAAAGCGTGCCGGATCAAACAAGAGCTCGTGCCAGTGGAGGTCAAGCGGGGGAAGAAAACGCTGGTCGTCAGCGAAGACGATCACCGGCGGCCAGACACGACCATGGAAATCCTGGAAAAACTGCCGCCTTCGTTCAAGAAAGACGGCATCGTGACCGCCGGAAATGCGAGCGGCATAGTGGATGGCGCGGCAGCAGTGGTCGTAACCGGAGAAAAGACCGCGAAAGAACGCGGCTTGAAGCCCTTGGGCCGGATCGTGTCCTGGGCGGCGGCCGGAGTGGATCCGAGCATCATGGGCATCGGGCCCGTGCCCTCTTCCCGGAAGGCGCTAAAGCTCGCGGGGCTGACGCTCGAGCAGATGGATCGCGTGGAGGTGAACGAGGCGTTTGCCGCACAATATCTGGCCGTCGAGAAAGCGCTCGGATTGAAGCGCGACAAAACCAATGTGAATGGCGGGGCGATTGCGCTCGGCCATCCGCTGGGAGCAAGCGGAACGCGCCTGGTTATCACCCTTCTGAACGAACTGCGGCGAAATGGAATGCGCTATGGACTGGCGACGGCGTGTATCGGCGGCGGGCAGGGCATTGCGATGATCGTCGAAGCCCTGAAATAGGGGAAGGAAAGGAAGTCGAGAACGTAAAGGAGATAAAAGGGGCTTGAGGACAGGCGTTTGGGCGCTTCAATTTAAGATATCGCCACGGCGCTTATCACCGGCAGGGAACTGCCGCACAAAATAGGTTTCTGATAAACTTTCCGTTCCCGGACGAGGTGCTCATCCGCGGTCTCAGCGAGGAAAAGCATGGCAATTCAAAAAGTGGGAGTCGTGGGGTGTGGGCTGATGGGTTCCGGTATCGCACAAGTATGTGCGGCGGCGGGCTTCCCCACGGTCGTCCGCGAAGTGAGCGCGGAGCTGGTGGATAAGGGACTAAAGGGCATCGAGAAAAATCTGAACCGGCTGGTCGAGAAGGGAACGATTACCGGGGCGGCGAGGAGCGAAATCCGGGCACGCCTGAACGGAACGACTTCCCTCGAAGACTTGAAGAATTCCGACCTGATTGTGGAAGCGATCATCGAGCAGTTGCCGGCAAAGCGAGAACTGTTTTCCGCCCTGGATAAGATTTGCGCGCCTTCCGCCGTTTTTGCGAGCAACACCTCTTCGCTGACGATCACCGAAATCGCCACAGTCACGAAGCGGCCGCAACGATTCGTGGGCTTGCATTTCTTCAATCCCGTGCCGGTGATGAAGCTTGTGGAGGTTGTGCGCACCATCGCGACCGATGAAATAGTGTACGAAGAAGTTGTCGCGTTCGGTACAAAACTGGGCAAGACACCGGTGCGCGCGAAAGACAGCACCGGCTTCATCGTGAACCGGTTGCTGGTGCCCTATCTCCTCGACGCGATTCGTGCGCTGGAGGAAGGCGTAGGCTCGATCGAGGACATTGACAACTCGATGAAGCTGGGCTGCGGGTACCCCATGGGTCCGCTAACGCTGCTGGATTTTGTGGGGCTGGATACCACCTATTATATTTCGCAGATCATGTTCGACGAATTCAAGGAGAAGCGCTTCGCCGCGCCGCCCCTACTGAAGCGCATGGTGCTCGCGGGATGGCATGGGCGGAAGTCGGGACGCGGATTTTACGATTACGCGGATCCGCAGAAGCCGAGAGCCATGAGGCTTTAGGTTGCGGCAACAAGCTGCGGCGTCCCTAAAAATGCATTGGCTTGTGGCTTCGCGCAAAGGATTTCAGAGCGAAACGATGGCTTACGAAAACATCTTGTACGAAAAGAAAGACGGAATTGCGTACGTCACCTTCCATCGGCCAAAGGTATTGAACGCGCTGAATCGGAAAACCGTCGAAGAGCTGCATCACGCCCTGCTCGATGCCCGCGACGATGCGAGCGTACGCGTTCTGATTCTGACCGGTGCCGGCGACAAATCGTTTGTGGCAGGCGCGGACATCGGCGAACTCGCCGTGCAAACGCCAATAAAAGGCAAAGAGTTTTCGCTGTACGGACAGAGCGTCTTCCATTTGCTGGAGACGATGGGCAAGCCGTCGATCTGTGCGATCAATGGATTTGCGCTGGGTGGCGGCTGCGAACTGGCGCTTTCCTGCACCATCCGAATCGCCAGCAAGACCGCGAAACTGGGTCAACCCGAGGTGAAGCTGGGCATCCTGCCTGGCTACGGCGGAACGCAAAGACTGGCGCGGCTGTGCGGCAAGGGTGTGGCGCACGAGCTCTGCCTGACCGGAGAAATGGTTACCGCCGAGGAAGCGCTGCGCATCGGCCTGGTCAATCATATTCACGAACCCGCGGAACTGCTTCCTGCGGCGGAAGCGATGGCAAAAAAAATCATGGCCAATGCACCTTTGGCGGTAAAGTACGCCATGGAAGCCATCGAGCGCGGAGTGGAAGCGCCGCAGGAAGAAGGCTTGTTCCTTGAAGCGACGCTTTTTGGGGTCTCGTGCTCGACCGAAGACATGCGCGAGGGGACCAAAGCGTTTTTGGAGAAGAGGCCGGCCCAATTTAAGGGCCAGTAAAGGAAAGCGGCGGGAAAGCTTGGCGCGAATCACCGAATGTCAGAGAAACTCCAGCCCGGCAAGATGAACGGCAGCTTGAGCGCTGAAGGTTTGCGCTTTGGCATTGTCGTGAGCCGCTTCAACAGTTTCATCACCGACCGCTTGCTGGCCGCAGCCGTCGACGCACTGGAACGCGCCGGCGCGTCCAGCAAGGACGTGGACGTAGTGCAGGTTCCCGGTTCCTTTGAATTGCCATTGGCCGCGAAAAAGCTAGCCGCCACGGGGAAATACGACGCGCTTATTGCCATCGGATGCATCTTGCGCGGGGAGACCGCGCATTACGACTACGTCTGTTCAGAAACGGCGCGCGGCCTGCAACTTGCGCAGATGGAGAGCGGGTTGCCGATCATTTTTTGCGTGCTGACCTGCGATACCTTGGAGCAGGCCATCGATCGCGCGGGACTGAAGGGCGGGAACAAAGGCTTCGAGGCGGGCCTGGCGGCGACAGAAATGGCGCAGCTTTCACGTAAGCTGCGCGCGTCCGAAGCGAAGCTCGCTCCCCGTACCGAATTGCGGCGGCGCAAGTAACGTGTCGCTCCGCACCAAAGCGCGCGAATTTGCGATGCAAATGCTCTTTCAGTGGGACATGAGCCAGCAGGATCCCGCGAAATTGGAAGCAAAGTTTTGGAAGAGCGCCAAAGGCGCCGACAAAACGCGCGAATTCGCGAACCAGCTCTTCGAAGGCGCCGCCAAAGATGCTGGAGCGCTCGATGAAATCATCGGCAAGCACTGCGAAAACTGGCGGTTGGAACGGCTTGCGGCCATCGACCGCGCCATCCTGCGCTTGGCGGTTCATGAAATGAGTTCCTCCGCTACTCCCCCCAAAGTCGTGCTCAACGAGGCCGTTGAACTGGCAAAGAAGTTTTCTTCCGAAGAGTCCGGAGCCTTCGTGAATGGGGTGCTGGATTCCGTTCATAAGTCGTTGACTGTGAAGTAGTTACGACCGCCAAAAACTTCCCCCTATGCTCGAACCACGCCTTTCGACCATTGCGAAACTTTGCCCCGCGGCGCGTGTTTGATTTCCCAAGTGTGGTGGTGAATCCAGGAGAGGAGTCGACAGGAGATAACCATGAAAGCAGAACTCTTGGTTTGTCGCGGTGCGCTCGCAGTGGCGTTTGCTGGTTTGCTCGTGGCCGGCGTTTACGCCCAGGATCCAACCCCCCAGCAGCAGGATGCGCAGAGCGACAAGAAAGACATTCGGCAGGACAAGAAGGACCTTGCAAACGATCGTGCGGATCGCAACGCGGATCAGCGCGACATCAACAAAGACAAGCGCGATCTGACCAAGGATCGCACCGACCGCAACGCCGATCAGCGGGACATCAATCACGACAAGAGCGACCTGGCCAAGGATCGCGCCGATCGCAATGCCGACCAGCGCGACGTCAATCGCGACAAGAACCAGCTTGCTCGCGATGACGCCAAATATGGCGCCAACAGCGCTCAGGCAAACGCCGACCGCAAGGACCTCCGCGCCGATCGCGCCGACCGCAACAAGGATCAACGGGGCATCAACAAGGACAAGGTTGATCTGGCCAAGGATCGCGGCGACCGCAATGCCGACCAGCGCGATATCAATCACGACAAAACGGATCTGGCCAAGGACGGCGCCGACCGCAACAAGGATCAGAAGGACATCAACAAGGACAAGCGCGGTCTGCACAAGGATCGCAAGGACCTCCGGAGAGACCGCCGCGGCCACAAGTAAGAGCTCGGTTCAAAGCAGAAAGGGCCGCTGCAGTGATTCCGGCGGCCTTTTTTCTCTTTAGCGTTGGGCCCCTCTCAGACATTAATCGTTCCCTCAAAAACTTTGACGGCCGCGCCGCTCACGCGGGGAACGAGTTTCTTGCCCGTCTGTGTGACCTCGACTTCGATGTGGCTCGGCCGGCCCATCTCCGCTCCCTGCAGGATGCTCAAGGTGTGCCCGGGCGACAGCCTTCCGTGGCGCACAAGGTATGCGCCAAGCGAGCCAGCCGCTGAGCCCGTGGCGGCGTCTTCATAAAGTTCCCACGGAAGCATCCCGCGCGAACATACCTTGCCGTTGCCGTTCAGCGCGAAGCAATAGGCCATCGTGGCGTTTTTGCCTTGCAGTTTTCTGAGCTCGATCATGTTCATCGCTATTCTGCCGAGCGCCAGGCGATTGCGGAGCGGCACCATCAGGTTGAAGATGCCGGTCGAAACAAATTCCGTTTCGAGTTGTGGATCGAAATCCTTCGGCGAGAGCCCGAGCGCCGAGGCCAGTTTTTTCTTGTCGAGCTTTGCGGGCTTGAAGGCTGCTTCCTTCTGCGTCATGGTCACGCGATGCGGGCGTCCGTCCTTAAAGCGGATTTCCACCGGCAGAACTCCCGCGCCCGTTTCCTGGAGAATGTGTACGCCGCCTTCTTGGGCCGGAACGACGCCAAGCTCCGCGAGCAGGAACCACGTTCCGATGACCGGATGCCCCGCAAGCTTCAGCTCTTCTTTCGTGGTGAAGATGCGCAGTCGTGCGAGGGCCTCTTCATCGGTGGGCTTTTGCACGAAGACCGTTTCCGAGAGATTCATCTCGCGCGCAATCGCCAGCATCTGGTCGTCAGAGAGTTCGTCGCCGTCGGTGAAAACGGCAAGCGGGTTGCCTGCAAAGCGTGTGGTGGTGAAGACATCAAGCGTGTGGTAGCGGCGTTGCATGGCTCAGATTCCCGCCTAGCTTCCTCGTTCAGATGTGCTGGAGCCGGGCGACCGTCCTTTCGTTCGTGACATTGCCGGTGTTGAGCGTGGATTTCGGTTCGAAGAGCACCACATGAACTTCTTCCTCGGCGACGGGAAGATGCTCGACGCCGTGCGGCACGATGATAAACTCGCCCTCGCGGACGACCGCTTCGCGATCGCGGAATTTCATGAGCAATGTGCCCTTGGTCACGAGGAACATTTCATCCTCGCGCTCGTGATGATGCCAGATGAATTCGCCCTTAAGCTTCGCTGCCTTAACGTAGAAATCGTTGAGCTCCCCGATGATTTTGGGGCTCCAGCGGTCGGAGAAGCTGCTGAACTTGTCGGCAAGATTGATGGTGTTCACGGTTGGCTCCTTAGAGGTTTTGCACGAGACTCGCAACGCTCGAAAGAACCCGGCTCGTCGTTTCCGGCTTGCCAGTTTCCGAATAAATTCGCAGAACGTTCTCCGTGCCTGAAGCGCGGACCATCACCCAACCCACTTCGCCAAGATACAGTTTGATGCCGTCCAAGTTCTCCCGTTGCACGACGGGAAAATCAGCCAAACGGCTGACTTTGCCGTCTGAAAAATGCGCGATAGCTTTTTCCTTTTGGCCCGGCTTCAGCTCTAGGTCCACGCGCCCGTAGTGATATTCGCCGAACTCCGCGTGCAGCGCGGCCAGCAGTTCGCCAAGCGATTTTCCGTGCCAGGCCATCAACTCGGCGAGAAAGAGAGCCGAGACGGTGGCGTCGCGCTCGGGAAGATAAAGGCTCGTGCCGATGCCGCCGCTCTCCTCACCGCCAATCAGAATATTTTGTTCGAGCATCAATTCACAGATATATTTGAAGCCGATGGGCACTTCGTGCAGCTTTCGACCGAATTTGGCGGCAAGTTTGTCGATGAGCTTGGTGACCGAGAAAGTTTTGGCAATGTCGCCAGGAAGATTCCGCGTCCCGGCAAGATGCCAGACCAGCAGCGCGAGAATCTGGTGGGGATTGACGAAAGCGCCGGTGCGGTCAATGACGCCGATGCGGTCGCCATCGCCATCAGCGCAGAAACCCACGTCATATTTGCCCCCGAGCACAGCTTGCCGAAGCGCTGCGACGTGCGGCTCGATCGGCTCGGGATGCACGCCGCCGAAGCGCGGGTCCCGCGTTCCGCGGATTTCATCGCATGGAATCCCGTTGCGGCCGAGCAGCTCCGGCAGCAAGCCCGCGGCAGCTCCATGCATGGGGTCGAAGACAAAACGCAATTTGGCGTGGCGCAGGCGCTTCCAATCCACCAGTTTTTCGAGCGCATCGAGATACGGCGCGCGCGGTTCGAGGGAGTGAATCAAATCCTTGCGCGGGGGAAGCGGCGGGATGCCTTTTTCCAGGACTTGAGCAAGCTCCTTTTCGATTTGCGCGACGATCGAAGGAAGCGCGCTGCTGCCGTAGCTCGCCTTGTATTTGATTCCATTCCAGCGGTAGGGATTGTGACTCGCGGTGACGACGATGCCACCGGCGGCTTGGCGGTGCCTCACCAGAAAAGAAATTGTCGGCGTGGGGCAAGGCTTGTCCGCAAGCCATACCGGTGTTCCGGAAGCGCAGATGACTTCAGCAACGGCAGCCGCCACGCGATCCGAGGCATAGCGGTGGTCATAGCCGACGATCACCCCCCTGCGCGCGTCTTCGCCGAGGACCACATAGCGCGCAATCGCATGCGTCACGACCCGCGCGTTTGCGAACGTAAAATCTTCCGCGATGACGCCGCGCCATCCGTCCGTGCCAAATGCAATCTCAGGAATCATTGGTGAGGAAAGTATACGCGCCTCCCAATATCTGCCAACAGCCGGATTGGCTGGCCGGGCTGGGTTGGGCCTGTTTTTTCTGCTGTCCTCGAAACAATAGAGGTCATCTCCCGTCCCACCCGTTCTGGCGTGCTTCGCGGCTGGCCCAGGCCAGGTCTTCGCCCACCTCCATCCACGCAGCTCTGGTATTGGAAATACGGTCAGGAACTCGGCGATCGCGTACTTTTTGCTTGCCGCGCAATCTCCGACTCCGCAAACAGGACTGGGTAATCCACCCCGGACAGCCGTCCTTCCTCTTCGGGTCCTGCTGAATTCCCTATAGGAGTTTGGTGAGTTTTTGTTGCTCGAGGTGCTTCACGATTTGGGCAACGTCCTGGGCGCGGTCGCGCGGGCAGACGAGCAGCGCGTCCGGCGTTTCCACGACAACCAGGTCGCGAATGCCGATGGCGGCAACGAACTTGGAAGGCGCCCAAAGGAAATTGCCTTCGGCGTCGAGTGCGTGGCCTTTGCCCGCGAGCACATTCTCGCCGGTTTTCTTCGCTAGCAGGTCATATACCGCAGCCCAGGAGCCAATGTCGCTCCAGCCGACTTCTGCGGGAATGACGAAAACGCGCGGCGGACCGGCCGTGCGCGTCGCAGGTTCCAGAACCGCATAGTCCACGGAAATATTTTGCAGCTTTTGATACATGGCGCGCAGCTTGGTCCCGTAACTCCGCGTGCCGATGAGTTTGGCGAGATCTTCTAGCGCCGCGTGCGTCTTCGGCAAAAAGCTCTTCAGGTTTTCGAGGAACGTAGAAATGCGCCAGAAAAACATTCCCGCGTTCCAATGATATTTGCCGGATGCCACATATTCGACGGCAAAGGGCAGTGCCGGTTTTTCGGTGAATCGTTTAACCGCAAATACCGGAAGGCCTTTTGCGGTAATCGGCTCGCCCATGCGTTCGATGTAGCCGAAGCCGGTTTCCGGGCGAGTTGGCGGAATACCAAGAACCACCAGGAGCCCGCGCGCAAGAGCAACGTCCAGCGCAGCGGCAACGATCTTTCGATATTCTTCAGGCTGCGCGATGTAATGATCTGCGGGGAGCACCGCGAGTAAGGCGTCGCCGTGCGCCACATGACGTGCGTGAATCGCGGCAAGGCCGATAGCCACCGCCGTATTCAATCCCTTTGGCTCAATCAGCACGCGCTTGCGGGTGGCCGCGGGAACCTGCTTGCGAACGGCCGCAGCCTGCCCCGCGTTCGTGACCGTCCAGATGCGCTCGGCGGGAATCAACGGGCGTAGCCGCGCGACAGTCTGCTCCAGCATGGTTTCCTTGCCGACGATATTCAGAAGCTGCTTGGGAGTGCGTGTCCGGCTCCGTGGCCAGAATCGCGTCCCCCGCCCCCCGGCAAGAATCACCGCATGCGTGACCAATTCTTCGCTGGGCATCGAAAATCTTTCCTAATCAAAAACCGTCTTGTTGATTTCCTGCCGCGAATGTTCTTGCTCGAGAAGGCCGCGCAACGCCTTCAAATCAGGAACGTAGCTTCTCAGCAGTTTCGTGGGTTCCTTAGGGTTTATGACCAGTCTGCTCAAACTCGCTGCCATCAGCCAGCATTCACCACCTCGGTATCCGGCCGAGCCGCCGTTCCAGGCAAACTCGCCGCAGCCCGTCAAAATGACGTACAAATCAAAATGTTCGTCATTCGAGCAAGCTTCTATACGCGTCATGATTTTCCATCGCTCGGTTGCGAAATGCCGGCAAGCCGTCAGGAGCGCTTTTTGTGACCCTGCCGGGGGCAGAGGGAGCCGCGACACTTTGCCGAGAACAGGCCGCCCCAACTCGATTACTTCCAGAGCTTTTTGGATGTGCAATTCTCTGGGCCTCCCCTGGGCATCCACGCGGCCATAATCGTAAACGCGATAGGTTAGGTCGGAATACTCTTGAATTTCGCAAAGCACCATACCGGGCCCAATCGAATGCGGCGTGCCTGCCGGCACGAAAAATGTCTCGCCCGGTTGCACGCGCCAATGCACAAAAACTTCCTCCAATCTTTCCGTTTCGACGGCTTTCAAAAACTTCGCTCGATCCACCTTCGGCACTGGTCCGATCAGCACATCCGCGCCGGCCTCGGCGGAGACAACATGCCACATTTCCGTCTTCCCGCGCCCGCCAGCGGCTTTCTCGTGGATTGCCGCATATGCATCATCGGGATGCACCTGGATGGAGAGCTTGTCGTCCGGAAAAATGAATTTCACAAGGATGGGGAAATAATCAGGATCGCTGCAACGTGTTCCGCGCCATTCAGGCGGCATCTCCCGCCATGCTTCTCCCAGGGTTTTTCCAGCATAAGGTCCAGTAACAATCTTGCAATCGATACCCGTAAGCCAGGCTTCGCCGATCGGTTCCGGCAAATTTGTTTTTTCAGGAAAAAGGGGCGCGAGCGAGCGCATCCCCCAGATGCGCTTCACGAATTTCGGCTCGATGCGAGATGGCTCAGGCTTCACAATCTAAGCAGCGGCTTCCGCGTGCGCGAAAAAGCGTTCGAGGCGGCGCAGACCTTCCTCGATGCGCTCAAGCGAAGTCGCGTAAGAAAGCCGCAAATAGCCAGGCGCGCCAAACGCCTCACCCGGAACGAGCGCCACGTGTGCTCGGTCGAGAAGCATCCGGGCAATCTCCGTGTCTGAGTTGGCCAGCGCCGAACGGCCTCCGCCGTTTGACAAGTGCGCCGAAACATCCGGAAATGCGTAAAACGCGCCGCCGGGCCATTCGCAAATGACGCCGGAAATCGCGCGCAGACCCTCGACAATACGCTTGCGCCGCTTCGCGTATTCCGCAAGCATCGCCGGCACGCTGTCCATCGTACCGGTCATGGCTGCGAGCGCCGCGTATTGCGCAATGGACGTAGGATTCGACGTGGACTGGCTCTGCAGTTTGATCAGCGCCTGGATCAGCGCTTCCGGCCCCAGCGTATAGCCGATACGCCACCCGGTCATGGCAAACGTTTTCGACATCGAACCGATGATGATGACTTTATCTTTTGCGCCCCGGGCGCTGGCAATCGAGTAAGGCTTGTTCGCCTCGTAAGTGAAGTGCGAATAGCACTCGTCCCCCATCAGCCACACGTTGTGTTTCTTGCAGACGGCGAGGATACGCTCGTATTCTTCCGGCGGCACCACCCCGCCCGTCGGATTATTCGGCGAATTCACAATCACAAGTTTGGTCTTTGGGGTAATGGCCTTTTCAATGGCCGAAGCGCGAACCGTAAAACCATCTTTGGGAAGCGTTTCGACAAACACCGGAGTTCCGCCCGCGTACTTCACAATGTCGGGAAAGCTGACCCAGTAAGGCGCAGGAATGATGACTTCATCGCCCTGCTGCACCAACACGCTTACCACATTAAAGATGGAATGTTTGCCGCCGACGCTGACCACGCATTCCTTGGGTTCGAACGACGAGCGCAACTCGCGTTTGTGCCACGCGCAAATCGCCTCGCGCAACGGCATGATGCCGCCCGCCGGGGTGTACTTCGATTTGTTTTCTTCGATGGCCCGGATGGCGGCTCTCTTGATGTGATCCGGCGTGGGGAAGTCTGGCTCGCCGGGACCGAAGTCGGCGATGTCCACGCCCTTGGCCTTCAGCTTGTCGGCTTCCGCGATGACGGCTGCCGTTGGCGAGATTTGGATACGGTTGATGCGGTCGGTGAGTTGCACCTCTCTGCTCCTTCGGCTGATGGGCAAATATACAAGCAACAGTTTACAGGCAGGACGCAGCAGGGCAAACACCGAATTGGCCTGGTCACCAGGCGGGCAGCCGGGGCGAGCAGCCCACCCCAGTAAAATCCTCTGTGTAGCAAAGCCCGCCCGATACGCCAACCGCAAAGGCCCTGGTCAGGACACCTTGGCTCGCAGCCGCTGCTCCACAACCGAGGGCACCAGTCCCTCGAGCGGCCCGCCGTGTTGGGCGATCTCGCGAACAAGCTTCGAGCTCAGGTAGCTATAGGGCTCCCCGGGCAGCATAAAAACGGTTTCCAGGCGCGGCTCGAGTTTGCGATTCATCAGCGCCATTTGCAGTTCGTATTCGTAGTCCGAAACAGCGCGGATGCCGCGAAGGATCACGCCAGCGCCGCGTTTGCGAGCGTAATCGATGAGCAGTCCTTCGAACACATCCACTTCGACGTCCGCCCATTTCTTGGTGACTTCGCGCAGCATCTCCACGCGCTCGGGCACGCTGAACAGCGGTTGCTTTTCCGTGTTGCGGAGCACGGCCACGATCAAGAGATCGAACATTTTCTCGCCGCGCTCGATCAAATCCAGGTGGCCGTTGGTGACCGGGTCAAACGAGCCCGGATAGATGGCAATGGAAGTTTTCATTGCGATTCGGCTGTCGGCCTAAATGCGGGGTTATTCTAACTCAGGCAGCCCGGAAGCGCGACGTTCAACCCCGAGGTACGGCCATCCCCGCGTCGATAACCCTTGCAAATCCTCTTCGCAGAAGGACGGAGTTGTGACAGTATGCCTAGCCGCTGCTGCATGGCGGAATTTCACTTTTTTCTTATTTTGAGGGAAGGGATTGGCCAGATCATGGTTCAGAGTTTCCTGCAAAACTTCGTTCATTACTTCGCTTTGCGAGGCTTCCTTTTGATACTTCTAGGCGCGCTTCTGATTTCGAAACCTGCTGGCGGGCAGCAACCGGCTCTGAATCTCATGCCGAGGCCCTCGAGCGTGCAGGCTGGGACAGGAAGCTTGCGTTTGGACTCTTCCTTCTCCGTCGCGTTGACCGGATACAGTGAGCCGCGCCTGGAGCGCGGTGTTGAGAGATTCCTAGAGCGACTGGCGCGTCAAACCGCGATTTCTCTCAACAGCAAGGTGGCCAAGTCAGGACAAGCAACGCTCCTCATTCGCACCGATCACGCCAGCAAAGAAATCCAGGAAGTGGGCGAGGATGAATCTTACTCGCTCGAAGTGACCCCCGCGGGAGCGAAGCTCGCTGCGCCGACCCCGCTCGGAACGCTGCATGGATTGCAGACCTTTGTGCAGCTTGTGGACGTCTCAAGCGATAGTTTGGCCGCGCCTGCCGTGACCATTCAAGATCGGCCGCGCTTTCCCTGGCGCGGGCTGATGATCGATTCGGCGCGCCACTTCACTCCCCTGGACGTAATTCGCCGCAACCTGGATGGCATGGAAGCCCTGAAGCTGGATGTTTTTCACTGGCACCTCTCCGATAACCAGGGCTTCCGCGTCGAAAGCAAGAGTTTTCCGAAATTGCAAGAGCTCGGCTCCGCCGGGCTCTATTACACGCAGGTTGAAATTCGCGACGTGATTGCTTACGCGCGCGATCGTGGCATCCGCGTGGTGCCGGAATTCGATATGCCGGGCCATAGCACATCCTGGTTTGTCGGTTATCCCGAACTGGCGAGCGCCCCAGGCCCTTATGAAATCGAAAGGCGCTGGGGAGTCTTCGATGCCGCCATGGATCCCACAAAAGAGAGCACCTACAAATTCCTCGATCGATTCATCGAAGAGATGGCCAAACTTTTCCCCGACCAGTTTTTTCACGTCGGCGGCGATGAAGTGAACGGCAAGCAGTGGGACGCCAACAAAGAAATCCAGGAATTCATGCGCGCCCACGGCATCCAGAACAATCAGGCTTTGCAAGCCTATTTCAACAAGCGGCTTCAGCCGATCGTCGAAAAGCACGGCAAGAGTATGATCGGCTGGGACGAGATTCTCGATCCGACTTTGCCGAAGGACATCACCGTTCAGTCCTGGCGTGGCCAGGCTTCGTTGGCGGCCGCCGCGAAGCAGGGTTACCGCGGGATCCTTTCGAATGGCTACTACCTCGACCTCGGCTGGCCCGCCTCGCGGCATTACGCCGTGGATCCCATCAGCGGCGACGCCGCAAATCTTTCCCCGGAAGAGCAAAAGCGCATTCTGGGCGGCGAGTCGTGCATCTGGGCGGAATACGTCGACGCCCAGAACATTGACTCGCGGATCTGGCCGAGAAACGCATCGATCGCGGAGCGTCTCTGGTCTCCGGCGGATGTCCGCGACCCCGCTTCCATGTACGCGCGCCTGGATTTCGTCGCCACGCGGCTGGAGTGGCTCGGGCTGACTCATAAAACGTCCTATTGGCAGATGCTCCACCGCATTGCCGGCGCCGCGACGCCCGAAGAGTTTGCCGCGTTGCACACGCTGACCGACCAACTCGAGCCGGTGAAAGACTACACGCGGGAACAGACCGCTCCGGCCGAGCCGACCAGCCTGACGCCCATGAACCGAGTGGTGGACGCCGTGCCGTTAGAAAGCGCCGCCGGAAGACGCTTCGGTGAGCTCGTGGACAAATTCATTGCTGTGTCCTGCCTGGACACCGATGCGGGAGCGCGCCTTCGTAGGCAGTTCACCGCCTGGCGCGATAACGACGGCAGGCTCGAGCCGCTCGCCAAACGCTCGTTCCTGGTTCGCGAAGTGGCGGAGAGATCGCGCGATTTATCGGCGCTTGGAACCATAGGACTTGCCGCTCTCGACGCTATCGCGAAACGCCAGCCCGCACCGGGCTCCTGGAAGACCCGACAACTTGCCACCATCGAACAGCTGAAGAAACAAAAGGCGCAGTTGCTGCTCCTTCCTGCCCCCGCGGTGCAAAAACTCGTCGAAGCCGCCGCGGCAGGCGGACCTTGCATGGCAGCGAAGTAAAAACGAAGCTCACTCCGCGGTAGACGGCGCCTCATGGCAGACGCCATCGCCGGAATCGTGGAACGTCTGACCTTCCACTGGAACGAATTCCCAGTGATATTTTCCGCGGGACAGGGTGAGTTTAAGGACGCCGTAAGTCTTCCAGTTCCGCACTTCGCTGTTGGGAGTGGGCACGCCCAGCGGGCTGTGGCTCCTTCCGCCCGTTCCAACAACGATTTCGCGGATTCCACGCGCGGGGTCTGGATTTCCCTGGGGATCCTGAGGAGCAAACCGCTCGTAGGAATGTTCGTGGCCCGCCAGAATCAGGTCCGCGTGGACGGCGTAAAGGTCCTCCCAGAATGACCTCAGGCTCGGGTGCAAGGCGTGCTTCTTGAAAAGGCCGCTGCTAAAAAGAGGGTGGTGCCCGTAAGCGAGAATGCATGCATTCGGATACTTCGCTAGGTCGCTCCGCAGCCAGGTCTCCTCAGGCGAACCCGTGTCACAGCCGCCCAGCGCCTTCGCATTGCAATTGGTGTTCAGCACCACGATGTGCCAGTCGCCCAAATCATAACTGTAGTAGCCTTTGTCGGCCGGACCGGCCTCGGCGCCCCAATACGCGAAATAACCGGCCGCGGCGCGATCGCCATATTCGTGGTTCCCCAGGGCGGGTTTGGTGCGGTCCTTGAACTCACCCCATGTCTTGTCATAGCAGTTTCTAAACTGATCCGGGCTCCCTTGCTCATAAGCCAGATCCCCCGCAGCAAAGACCGTGCCGGGAATCTGCGCAATCAGCCTGGCCGTAGCCTGTGCGCTCGCTAGATGCTGGCAGGCGGCAATGTCGCCCGCGCCAACAAGAGTGAAGGTTTGAGCGGCCGGCGCGGTCTGGGCAGTCTTGCTAGACCCTTTGTGCTGTTGAGTGGCACGAGCCGTGGAGTCGGCCTGTGCGCGAACCACCAGGCAAAAAACGAGGCTCGCGACGGTTCCCACGCGAGAAACCTGCCTGACTTTCCAGTTCTTCCTGACTGAGAATCTGAACATCTGGTGCCCTCCGGCAGATTATCACGGGCCGAGGAAAATCTTCTAAGGTGGAAGCTGCTCTGCTAGTCCACGAACCTTCGCCACAGAAAAGAGCAGCTGGAAAGAGGAAGGGGAAAATCAGACTATTTTAGTCGCATTGTAATATATTAGAAACACACGGTTTATATAAATATTAGGGATCGGCCAGCATTGACTTCGGCCTGCGGGAGGCGCTATAGTATATCTGCGACCAGAACGGTCGCATATGAAGGGGACGATCAGAGAGTCTTCAGCCCGATGTTCAAGCTCTCCAAGAAAGCCGATTACGGGTTGATTGCTGTCAAGCACTTGGCGCTGCATCGCCGCGACCATGCTTGCAGCGCCAGCGAGATCGCCGACCAGTACGGTATTTCGGCCACGCTCATGGCTAAGGTGCTCCAGAAGCTGGCCCACAAGTCCATTGTGGCGGCCAAGCACGGTTCGAGTGGGGGATACCAGCTGTTGAAAGAGCCGGCAGAAATCACTGCTTTGGACGTGATTTCGGCGATTGACGGACCGGTGCTGATTACCTCGTGCGTTACGAACCACGGCGATTGCGACGCAACGCAGCGATGTTCAGTAAAAGAGCCGTTACGGCGGGTGAACGAGAGCATCTTAAGTGTGTTGGGCTCGGTGACCATTGCGCAGATGAGTGAAGATCCGCAGGAGCCATCGCTCGTGGCACTAAGAACTTAGGAGAGGGACATGGCCGTTAAACTGCCGATTTACATGGACAATCACGCCACCACTCCGGTCGATCCCCGGGTGCTGGAGGCGATGCTGCCGTATTTCACCGGGAAGTTCGGGAATGCGGCGAGCCGCAACCACTCCTTCGGGTGGGCCGCCGAGGAAGCCGTGGAAAACGCGCGTCAGCAGGTGGCTTCGCTGATTAACGCCACCTCGAAGGAGATTATCTTCACCAGCGGTGCCACCGAATCCGACAACCTGATGATCAAAGGCATCGCCGAAATGTTCCGCGAGAAAGGCAATCATATCATCACGCAGTCGATCGAGCACAAAGCCGTGCTCGACACCTGCAAGAATCTGGAAAAGCACGGTTTTGAGGTGACTTATCTCCCGGTACAGCGCGACGGACGGGTCAGCCTGGAGGATCTGAAAGCGGCCATCAAGCCGACGACGATTTTGATCACCATCATGTACGCCAATAACGAAATTGGCGTGATCAACCCCATCGCGGAAATCGGCAAGATTGCCAAGGAACGCGGGATTTTCTTTGCGGTGGACGGCGTGCAGGCAGTGGGCAAGGTTCCGGTCGACGTCCAGAGGGACAACATCGACCTGCTGGCCATCAGCGCGCACAAGATTTATGGGCCGAAGGGAGTCGGCGCTCTGTACGTGCGCCGCCGCAATCCACGCGTGCAGCTCTCCGCCATCATCGACGGTGGGGGGCATGAACGCGGCATGCGCTCCGGCACGCTGAACGTGCCCGGTATCGTCGGGCTCGGCAAGGCATGCGAAATCGCGCAAAAGGAGATGCCGGAAGAGAGCGTGTGGCTCCGCGGCTTGCGCGACCGCCTGAAAGCCGGCCTGGAAGCCAAGCTCGACGAGGTTTACGTCAATGGTTCGATGGAGCACCGCCTGCCCAACAACTTGAATATGAGCTTCGCCTATGTGGAAGGCGAGTCGCTGCTCATGGGCATCAATGACGTGGCGGTATCGAGCGGTTCGGCCTGTACATCGGCAACCCTGGAGCCGAGCTACGTACTCAAAGCTTTAGGTGTAGGTGAAGACCTCGCCCACACCTCGATTCGATTCGGCCTCGGCCGTTTTAACACGCAAGAGGAAGTCGACTACGTCATCGACAAGATGGTGCAGGTAGTGACCAAGCTGCGCGAGCTTTCCCCGCTCTATGAAATGGCCAAAGAGGGAATCGACATCTCAAAAATGAAATGGCAAACCGCCTAGAAGGATTGAAGACAGAACATGGCAAATGAAGGAACAATTCGGATTCATCGCTCCATCGCAGGGACGGGCGCGGCTTTCCGCGTGGCCTTTGTGCCCTACGATGCGGAGGCAGAGGAAGGCGGAGAGCGCTCGTTCCGCGAACTTCAGCAGGTGCGCGCCTTCCTGAAAATGCTCGGGCTCGGAGCGGAGTATATTAGGGATGCTCTTCGTCAGCTTACCGCGGGCCGTTCGGCCTCCCTGCCGAACGTTACGCTCTCGGAAAAGGCCGTGAAGAGCGCGGGTTTCGTCAATCTCGAGAATCTGGCAAGGAGCAACGGGTAATGGCATACAGTGACAAAGTAGTGGATCACTACAACAATCCCCGCAACGTCGGCAGCCTCCCGAAGAGCGATCCCGACGTCGGGACCGGTCTCGTGGGCGCGCCGGAATGCGGCGACGTGATGAAGCTGCAGATGAAGATCAACCCGGAAACGCAGGTCATTGAAGAAGCCAAGTTCAAGACCTTCGGCTGCGGGTCGGCCATCGCCAGCTCCTCGCTCGCCACGGAATGGGTGAAAGGCAAGACCGTCGATGAGGCCCTGGCCATCAAGAACACCGACATCGTGCGCGAGCTGTCGCTCCCACCGGTGAAGATCCACTGCTCGGTGCTTGCGGAAGACGCCATCAAGGCCGCCATCGGCGATTGGAAGAAAAAGCACGGCGTCGAACTCCCAGCGGCGGAAAAGGCGTCGCACTAGGCTTTGCTCTTACCACACCTGCCGCCGCTCCGGTGGGCGGCGAGGTGGATCGTGGAAGCGTAGGAGAGAACTTAGCGGGTCGTCATCGGTTCCGATCGGACAGGTGCTAACCGCTTTAGAATGAACACTTACGCAAATAAAGAAGCTGGGATCCCGAACGTCGCTGCCGTCCACTTGACCGAGCGCGCCGCCCGAAAGATCCGGGCGCTGCTCGAAAAGGAAGGCGTGTCTCCGGAAATTGGCGGGCTGCGTGTGGGCGTGCAGGGCGGCGGCTGCTCCGGATTGTCCTATGCGATGCGCTTGGATACGCAGCCGCGCGACCGCGACAAAATCTTCGAGGAGCACGGCGCGCGCATTTTCGTGGACCCCAAGAGCTTTCTGTACCTGAATGGCACGACGCTCGAGTACGAAGAGACGCTGATGCGCCAGGGATTTGTCTTTCGGAACCCCAACGCGGCGCGGAATTGCGGCTGCGGCAGCTCTTTCACGGCGTAGTAGCCGAGACCTGCCTGCCGCAGGCAGGCTTTTGTGTGGCCCTTCGCCCTGTTTTGCTCGCGTGGGGGGTTCGAGAGGCGGGTTTGAAAAGTGGTTGGCAGCCGCGCTCGCCAGCCACTTTTTTTGTGCCTGATGAGGAGTTTCTGAAAAGGTTATGAACACGGTTCCGACATCCGCCGAAGCGCCACTGGTCTGTTGGAACTGCCACGAGCGTACGCTCGGCACGGTTTTCTGTTCGAGCTGCGGCAAGCTGCTCGAGTTGCCGCAAGGCATCGATTACTTCGCTTTGTTCGAGATGCCTCGGCGGCTGTGGATCGACATGAGCAGCCTGGAGCAAAAATTCCTGCAACTGAGCTGGAAGCTGCATCCGGACAATTTTGTAAACGCGAGCGAGCAAGAACGCGAGCTTTCGCTGGAGCGCAGCTCGGAATTGAACGACGCGTACCGCACGTTGCGCGAGCCCGTCGCGCGCGTCGAATACCTGCTGGCCATCGAGGGTGAACGCAAAGAGGGCGAGAAGAAGCAGCAGGCGCTGCCGGAATTGCTGGAAGAGGTTTTTGAGTTAAACGAATCGCTGGATGAATTGCGGGAAGCAAAGGCCTCAGGAGCAGATCTGGCAGGGCTCAAAGCGAGGCTCGAAGCGGCGGCGAAAAGTTTTCAGGAAAAGCTGGGCGATGTGGACGGTAAGCTGCAAGCCGCCGCGCACGAATGGGATGCCGCGCTCGGAGGCGAACGAGCGACGAGGGAAAGAATCATGGGGCGGCTCAACGAGCTGCTGAACCGCCGGTCCTACATCCGGAATCTGGTCGCAAACGTCGCCAAAGAGCTGGCGGAGGTTTGATCGAGGTATGGGACGAATCGTCGGAATCGATCTGGGAACGACGAACAGTCTGGTCGCGTACACAGATGCGCAGAGTGGGCAGCCGAAGTGTATCCCCGGGCCGTTTGGATCGCCGCTGTGCCCGTCGGTGGTAAGCATCGACGCGGACGGCGGCATCGTCGTTGGTGAACCTGCGAAGCGGCGCCTGCTGAAGCAGCCCGAGCGCACGATTTATTCCGTGAAGCGGCTGATGGGGCGCGGGCCCGCGGACGTTCAGGATGAGCTGAAGCTTTTTCCATTCCGCATCGATCCTACAAGTAAGAACGTCATTCGCGTCCGGCTCGGAGAAAAAGTTTTCACGCCGCCGGAGATTTCCGCATTCATTCTTCGCGAACTGAAGAACTGGGCGGAAGCGTTTTTCGGTGAAACGGCAGACCGCGCGGTTATCACCGTGCCTGCCTATTTCGACGATGCCCAGCGCCAGGCCACCAAAGATGCCGGAAAAATCGCAGGACTTGAAGTTCTGCGGTTGGTGAACGAACCCACGGCTGCGGCGCTGGCCTACGGGCTGCACGAGAAACAGCGCGGACGCGTCGCGGTTTACGACCTTGGCGGCGGCACGTTTGACATTTCCGTACTGAAGCTCATCTCCACGAGTGAAGGCGACATCTACCAGGTGCTATCGACCAACGGCGATACCCACCTTGGCGGAGACGATATCGACAATCTCTTGCAGGCCTTCGTTCACGAGCTAATTCTGCAGCACGATCAGATTGATTTTTCGCCACACGGCGAACTTGCGCAAGAACTTCGCAAGGCGCTTATCCACATGAAGCACCAGTTGTCCGAAGCGGAGGCGGTGATGCTGCGCTTCCCGTTACCGAGTGGCAAGGTCTTCACGCACGAATTTACGCGCGGCGCATTCGAGGCGCTGATTCGCCCGGTCGTTGACCGCACCATGGGTCCGCTGAAGCAGGCATTAGCCGACGCGCAGTTTAAGCCCAGCGATATGGACGAAGTGGTGCTGGTAGGCGGCGCCACGCGCACTCCGCTCATTCGCCGCACGGTGCAGGAATATTTTGACCGCAAGCCGCACACGGAGCTGAATCCGGATGAGGTGGTTGCGCTTGGCGCGGCAGTGCAGGCCAATATCCTCGATCGCGGCGTGAAAAATATGCTGCTGCTCGACGTAACCCCGCTTTCGCTGGGAATTGAGACGTATGGCGGCGCGGTGGCAAAAATCATCCCGCGCAACTCAACGATTCCGGCGAGCGCGCAGGAGCTTTACACGACGGGTGTTGACAATCAGACGGGCATCGACATTCACGTCCTGCAGGGCGAGCGCGAACTGGCAAAAGACTGCCGTTCGCTCGCTCGGTTCACGCTGAAAGTGCCGCCAGCCCCGGCCGGGCTGCCACGCATCGAGGTGCGATTCCTGATAGACGCCAACGGCATCTTGCAGGTTGGTGCCAAAGATTTGCGTACGGGCGAGCAGCACTCCATCGAAGTGCAACCGAGCTACGGCATCAGCGATGCTGAGATCGAACACATGCTGGAAGAGTCTATCGAGTACGCCGAGCAGGATTTCGCGGAACGCCAGTTGATCGAGGCGCGCACGGAAGCGGAATCCATTCTGACGGCAACCGCCAAGGCGCTGACGAATCCACAATCGGCGAGCTTGGCGGCAGAAGAGCGTGCGAGGATTGACGCAACTGTGGCGGCGCTCAAGGAGTCTGTGGCTGGCAGCGACTACAAGCTCATCCGCAAGCGCATTGACGAACTGAATCAGGCGACCGAGCGATTGGCGGAGCTGTTGATGAGCAGCGCGGTCTCGACGGCGCTCGAAGGGCGGAAACTCGCCGAAGTGTGAGCTTTCTTTGTACGGCGCGGCATCGCGCGCACCAGCTTGGCGGGAGGTTGCTTGGCCCTTTAGATTTGGGCGGCGGACGCTTTAACTGTCGTTCCAGGCGAAGCGAGGAATCTCTCTTTGATCTCGGACCGGCTGTGAAGAATCGGGGGAGGGAATTCCATGGGCGGCACAAATCCATACATTGAAGAAGTCAAGTACAAGCCCGCCACGAAGAAATACAAAGTGACGTTTCTTCCCAGCGGCAAAACCGTCGAGGTGGACCCGGAGAAAATCCCGTACGGGCACAATGGCCTTCCAGGCAGCATTCTGGACGTTTCCGAAGGCTTCAAAATGCGTCTCGACCACGCCTGCGGGGGTGTGTGCGCCTGCTCGACCTGCCACGTAGTCGTTCATCAGGGCCTCGAATCGTGCAACGAAGCGACGGATGCGGAATTCGATGAGCTGGACGAAGCGCCCGGCATCACCCCGAAGTCGCGGCTGGGCTGCCAGACGGTTCCGGACGGAACGACGGATATCGTGGTGGAGATTCCCGACTGGAACAAGAATTACGCGAAAGAAGCGGATCACTAAGGAGAGCGTGGTCGACGAGTCGCAACTGGTGATCCATGGAAAACCACTAGGAATGCCGCGTGGGGATCGCGCCAATCGTTGTAATAGTAACCAAAGATGTACCCCTAGGACTCCAAGGTGCCAAGGTTTGTAAGGAGAAGCCCCGTGCCGCAGACATTTACCTGGGACAACTTTGAGGATATCGCCATCGCGCTGGCCGACAAATATCCGGACACCGATCCGCTGACCGTGCGCTTCACGGACATGCACAAGTGGGTCATCGAACTCCCCGGCTTCACTGGCGATCCCGCCGGATCGAACGAATCCAAGCTCGAGGCGATCCAAATGGCCTGGCAGGAGGAGTATCAGGATCGCCAGGCCTGATGTCGGAAAAGCCCTTCGAAAACAAAATTGGGAACTGGCAAAAGATTTCCGGCGGCATTGCAGCTTCGTTGGAGTCCTGCTCAGAGCTGCTTGTCCGTACCGAAGAATTCTCTTATTCTAGATAAGATATCCACCCCGCAAAGCGTGGCGCTATGGTGCAACGGTTAGCATGCGGCCCTTTCAAGGAAGTTGTGGTGACTCCAGACAAAGGACTTGCTGCATTTTTAATAATTTACACTAGGCTGGAGTGGGTTGGAGAGGGCTGCAATCTTCTGGATCAGGAGCGGAGTCACGGCCGACGAACTTGCATCTGCCGTGTCGTAGATCACTCGGATTTTTATCGGGGCTGTTTGTGCTGAGGCTGTTGCCACAAAGAGCAAAACGACTGTAAATGCGAAAATGTTCTTCATCCCGGATCTCCTTCTAGCTCTGCTTGTACGGATGATGACAGACTGTCGCTGCTTCCGGTGTTGCGCTCTGGCGACCGTAAGACCGTGGCATCTTCCCGAGAATGCTAAGCCAGCATCGACTGATATCGAAGCTTGTACACGTCGTCCGCCTCCCCCGCATGTCCGCCGAGCAATACCCACAGACGGGTCAAGGTCTCTCGGTTCTTAAGCTGGCAGAAACTGTCGATTTCGCTCGCGATTGCCAAGACCGTGATGAGAGAGCGCGAAAAGTGTCTGAATTTGTACGTCTCAAAGTTTTGTTCCGCGATCATTCTTCGTTCGTCTTCTGGTGCCAAATCGGAGATCAGAAAGCCGCCAGCGGCGAACAAGCCCGAAGCATTCAAGTGAGCTTGTGCTGATGTTTCTCCGTAGAGCCACTTCTCTAAAAATTCCATGAACGGTTGGCTCCTGGTAGTCGTCTTCATCAACCTGTAAGGCGCGTACCAGCGCGGGATGAGAGTCGGGTTAGCCTTCTGTTCAGTCGTTATCGCAAGGTACTTCTCTATTGTTGGCAACCATTCCCGCAAAGTGAGAAAGTGCGCTTGCCCCTTGGGATGCCTACCATACCTTGCGTGGAATTTGTCGTATTCTTCCCGCGCTTGGCGGTACCCAGAAAGTTCGTAAGCCATCGAACGCGCTGGAAAATCATCCAGCATAAACACCAGTGTAAAAAGCAAATCGAGAAGCTGACGGTTCGTGGGCGGAAGTATCAACACGAACTCCCTTTTACGTTTTGGGGTGTCGTCTGCGTCCGAGCAGAGAAAGCTCGCGGCTTCGTAGGAGTTTTTTGTAAAGCGAAGCATAGTCAAGAAGAGGGATAACTTGCGCTCTGCTTCTATGTCGTGCGATGCCATCGACTGCTTAAGAAGCCGCACGAGTTCACAATCCATATCCCGAAGAAGTCCCTGAATCGGAGCTTGTACAATTCGGGCATCGAATACTTCGAGTGGCGGAAGTTTCTCCCCTGCCATTGACGTAGACTCCTCCTCTTGCCACGACCGCAGCGACTCGTGAGCAGCGTGTGTCGCTACTTGGAGTAAAGAATCTTGCACTCTTCAATTTTGGATTGCTTCTGTCTCTGCATCTGCTCTAGCAGTGGCACGGGAACGTTGTACGAACCGTTGCGAGCTTTAGTCCCGTTGTTTTCCAAATTTCTTTGAAAATCCGCGTTCGCGTCTGCCACGCAATTCTCTAGCTTCAATCGCCGGACATCGTCGTCATTGGTGCTCTTGGTGCGTTCCGCTCCAAGTTGACGCGTGCGGTCTTCCAGTTGTTTCACGCGTTGTTCGAGATTCGTTACTCGTTTGTCTTCACATCCCGCCTCGCTCAAGGACAAAAGCGCGAAGCCGACAGCGACAACGAGGAGCGAGCGGGTTCTCTGTCTCATAGATGACTTGCGCCTGTGGCGAATTCTAGCACCTGTCCGCCGAGCACGTTCAGGTTCTCGTCGCCGGGTCGTGGGTCAGTTTGAATTTAAGATGAACGAAAAGGCTCAGCGCGATTCGTCTTATTTTTGTTTGTATTGGGCTGCTGCTGCCTCTAACTGCGATGGCACAACATAACCGTCTACCATCAATCTGGCAGCAATTTTTGGGTTTCTCGTTTCTACGGCAAGTTGGGCTAGCTTTTCGCCACACTCGACGAAATCTTTTTGACGGGTTTCCGCGTAACCGGCTCCGTGCCCGCGTGCATATCCGAGCGAATATGAGGCTGAATGCTTGACGGAAGGGTCGCCGTTCCAATCGTTTCCGTATTCGGTTGCGTGCTCTGTGGCAGCACTTGAAGCAGCGTCCGAGTAGCCTTTGCTATAGGAGCCGTAGCCAACTAAGCCAAACAGACAGAGCAAAACCACAATACCGATTTTCGTTTTCATCTCCATCGTGCTCCTTACTACAGTGTATAACTATCCGCAACCTCCGCTTCTATGGCTGTCTTTACGCGCAATGGCTCGTGAATCTGCTTCGGCGGTTAGGCTTGGCCTAGCTCTGGATTATGTCTTGCGGTCGGATGGGCACTACTGGACTACAATTGAGTGCGGATGTGTCCCAAAAGATGAGCTTTACACCTCAATTTGAGATAACGAATTCGATCACGGCGGAGTTGACAAGGATCGAACGGGCGCGTGGATTTCTGGACGCGGCCAAACTTTCCGAGGACTGGATTGCCGGTATGCAAAAGCGCGCCCTCGTGCTTGAGGCGCACTATACGACGCATATCGAAGGCACTCAACTTACGCTTGAACAATCGGAGCGCATTCTCGCAGGTCAAAAGGTCCGAGGGGCTAGACCGGATGATGCGCAAGAGCTCCTCAACTACAAGAAAGCATTTGAATTGGTTTCAGGTTACTTGGAGAGCGGCGAGCCGATCACTGAGGCGCTGATACGCCAGATTCACAAACGCCTGGTTCAAAGCGTGCGTGGAAACAAGGCGTCACCGGGAGAATATCGCAAAATTCAAAATTACATCGTCAACTTGCGCACAGGGGAGAAGACATATACGCCGCCGCCACCGCTCGAAGTTCCACAGATGATGACTGACTTTGTCTCGTGGCTGCGAAAGGACACACAAATACATCCGGTCATTGTGGCCGGCATCGCGCAGTTTCAGCTCGTTCACATTCATCCCTTTGTTGACGGCAACGGACGTTCAGCGCGCTTGCTTTCGACCCTTTGCCTCTACAGAACAGGTTACGATTTCAAGCGGCTCTTCACTATCAGCGAGTATTACGACCGCGACCGGCCCGCTTATTACAAAGCGCTGCAGAGCGTCCGCGAGCGTGGAATGAACATGACTGGCTGGCTCGAATACTTCACAGAGGGCTTGGGCGCGCAGATGCGAGACGTTCAAATGACTGCTGAGCACGTCATGCGCAAGGATGTGATTCTGGCGAAGGCCCGGAAGAATGGATTGAAAGAGCGGCCCGTCGCGATTCTCGGTTATCTGCTCACCGCAGGCAAAGCGACAGTGGCACAATGCGAAGAGGAATTGAAGATGAACAGAAGAACGCTCCAGCGCGACTTCAAACTGCTGGTTGAAAAGGGCCTAGTGCGCGAGGTCGGCACCGGTCCTACTGACCCCACCAAATACTACCAGCCGCTACTGTGACAAGCTGTGACAGATTACTGTGACAAGCTATGACAGACGACTGTGACAGCACATGGTTCGGCATCTGCCCGCCGCCTGACAGTACTCGGCAAGGGAGTATAATATGTTGTGTATCCCCCCTGTCCCTCAGTGGGCAGGAAGCGAAGCCGACCTTTGGGTTGGCTTCAGTGTTTTAGTCCCTTTTGAAAACCCCTTAACGGCCACTAGCGCGCAATTTTGAGTCCCTGCATGATGACCCAACCGCACCGCCCGAAAGGGAGCTGCCCGCCGGAAGTTTCATCCATTTCCAGGCACCCGAAACCACCGAACGTGAGAAGAGCATAATTCCTCCGAACGACCACCTCACCGTTTCAAATGCACTCCTCGTCTCATCAATCTCCGCCGCCAGCGCCAACCCCCGCGCGCGATTCTCCTGGGGCCAATAACGCACCGCGCATCCCAGCGCCCATCGCGCAAACCGCGCCGTTACCGAATTTTCTTGTGCGGACATGCTCATGCCTCGTGCTCTGCTGCCGCCGGCTTCCAAAAGCGCCGTTTCTGTGCCGCCCGAATCTCTTCCCGCGCCCACTCTCGTGCCGTTCCGGAAAGACGGTAAGGATGTCGCGGCGGCCTCCCTGGCGTTTTCACTTCTTCCCAGCGCGTCTCCAGCCAGTGCAGTTTTTCAAGCCGCATCAATATCGGATAAAGCGTCCCGGAAGGTATGCCAGTGCTCTGGCTCAGCGAATACCCGTGCTGCCATTGCCCCGCACGGCCCAGTAGGGCATCCAGCACCGCCAACGTTTGCCGAGACAGCCGAATCCGCAGTCCCATAATCTAACTCTATACTTAAACATTCTCTAGTACTTCGATAGTACCTTTCTCAGGTGAACGCCTATCCCGTCTTTCAGGGGCTCTCTCGATGGACGGACTGCATGGATTACTTTACCTTCCCCGCGTCGTCGCTCCACGCTGACGGCAAAAAAACAGCCTCCACGCTCCCGCTCGATGGTCCGTGGACTTGCAAACCGGAAGTCCCATGCGAGTGCCATCGGTAGGCACTCTCCCAACCGGCAGCCACATCAACCCTCAGCCACCCTTCCGGTGAACTCCAGGAAAACGATTATCGACACCGCGTTCCCGATTATGTCGCCGAGCCAACCGGGTCCGCCCGCGATAGTAGAAGAGAGGATGATACTTGCCCGCATGGACGAGGATCGCCACGTCATGACCTCTGAAAGGACACTTGGTTGGAATTCCAAGCAAGGTACAGATAATGGGGGGCCGAAATAAGCTTCCGATAGCGTCCGCGCCGAATTGAGCATCTCCATGTCACAGAAACACCAACTGCTCCTAAACGCCGTTTTCCATCAGCTGAGTCGGGCCCCCTCATGCCCGCTTGGGGACCTTTCGCGTGAATTGTGCGTTAGCAGACGAACGATTGAGATAGCTGTCAGCATTACTACGGGAAAAACGTTCCGCGACGTTCGGGAACAGAAGGTCACATTGTAGTGAGCGCCGTTGCCGGCCTGCGGAAGCGAACTAAACGTGCCAAAGTTGAAATTGCACTGGTCGCCGTTTTCCGACTCATCTTCGCCCCAAGCAGTGATGACAGGGTCGGATACGGTTTCGGAGAGTTCGTGGAACATCACATTAATCGCACCGTCAGCACCAACGTCGCCATTCGGCGTGGTGCTGTCACCGTTAATGATATTTCCATCGCAAGCGGAAGGGCATGCTGCCGGACTCCCCACGAAGGAATACTTGATCGTATGGCCTGAGATGATGGTCGTGGACGGATTGTGGTAACCGCAGAAGCTTCCACAGAAAGTTGCGCCAAAAGCTGTCTCACTTACATCGGGCGAGGTCAGCACAAAGTAAGCACCGTTGTCGTCCGTTGGCAGGGTGCCCCCATTGATGGCAAGTGATTTGGAGATAACTGTTTGAATGTTGGCGTCAGTCAGGTTTGTCCCTAGAGAGTAGTTGTCAAGGTATGAGTTTGTCGCGGGGTTGTAGTTGACTATGTTTCGCACTTCGGCGCCGGTCGTATCAAAATAGGTTGTGTTGATGTTATAAAGCTCCGAACCCCCGAGGTGCTGCAGCCAAGTGTTTACGATGTTCTGGGAACTCGAGGCCCAGTTCCCGTAGTACACCACATAGGCGTTAGTAGATCCCCCCATCACGGGGCCACCATAATAGGTAATCTGAGTTCCTGATTGTGCGCCCGCGTAAGTTCTCATGACGTGAAAGGGAACCACAACGGCGTGCGCTTTCAGCCATACTCTAGCGTGTGGCAGGAGACGGACCCCGGCAAAGACGGCCGCTACGGCAACGAGAAACGATATGCCAAAGAATGAATTCTTCCTCATGACTCAACTCCTTTCGCTGGGTTGTTATCTCGTACGAGATATGACAGGGGAAGAAACTCGTTGCAACGAAAAAGTGTTGCCTCCTGTGATTGTTGTTGTTCTAGTTTGGCTATTTTTTGATTTACTTGCTTGCGGGGTGGAAACGCCACTTCGTTTCGACGCTGCCGCGCCCGTAGCGACCTCGATCTCGCCGCAATACAACTCGCCCGTCGCCATCCGAATCGAAGATTGTATCTGGAGGCGGGATGAAGCGCGCTCAACGAGCTCTGCCAGCCAGCGCCGCCTTGATGGTGATCGTGCTCGTTTGTGGGTGCTCCCCTTCGAGCCCGACTTCCCTTCCTCCGCCGGTGATTTCCGTCAGCCTGACGCCAGCGGAGCAGCAAACAATCCAGCAGAACCAGACGGTTGGTATTGTGGCAACCGTCCAGGGTTCCTCCAACAATGCGGTCACCTGGAGCCTCAGCGGGTCCGGCTTTCTCAGCAACCAATCAGCTACATCAGTAACTTATAACGCTCCTTCGAGTATCACTGCTCCGCAGACGGCGACAGTTACAGCCACCCCCTCCGCCGATACGACGAAGGCCGCTTCTTTGAAGATCCGCGTGGCCCTGGCGGAGGTGCCATTGGTGATGCAGCCGCTACTCCCGCCTAGCGCCGCGCCAGGCGGAGCCGGGTTCACCCTGACGGTGAATGGCGTGGGGTTCGCGACCAGCGCTACCGTTATGTTCAACGGTGCTTCCCTGGCGACCACGTTCGTGAGTGGACATCGATTAACCGCTGATGTGCTGGCGGCCGATATCGCGACGGCAGGCACGGCTTCGATAACAATGGCGAACGCGCCGGGCGGGGGCCTGCGCTCCAACCCAGTTTACTTTCCGATTGCAATGCGCGAAGCGAACTTAGCGCTGGTGCAGGCGGCCGGCTCGCCCTTCCCCTTGGGGGGCGTCCTCGGGGACATGGTCTCGGCGGACTTTAATGGTGACGGCATCCCCGACCTTGCTGTTGCCGGTGCGTACGCCACCGCACCAGATATCAACATCCTTTTGGGCAAAGGGGACGGAACGTTCTCTACCGCAAACGGCTCCCCCATTCCCATGGTGGCCTCGCCGTTTAGCGTGGGCGCGGGCGACTTCAACGGCGACGGAAAGATGGATCTGCTTACGACCAGCCAGTCCGCAAACTCAGCGGCGGTCTTCCTTGGCAACGGTGACGGCACGTTTACCCCTGCTGCGGGTAACCCGATCCCCGCGGGACAGAGCCCGAGCTACCTCGCGGTGGGAGACTTCAACGGCGATGGCAAGCTGGATGTAGCAGTATCTAACCCTTACACCAACAGCCTCACTATCCTGCTGGGGAACGGCGATGGAACATTCACTCAGGCACCCAACCCACCCGCAGCGGCAACATATCCAGCGACGGTCACCGTGGGAGACTTCAACGGCGACGGAAACCTAGATCTGGCGGTCACTGTTTCCCATCCCAGTGGAGTGGTCGTGCTGCTAGGCAATGGCGACGGCACATTCACACCCGCGCAAAGCTCACCGATTCCTGTGGGTTTTTTTGCAACTGGCATTGTCGCGGCCGATTTCAACAACGACGGCAAGGCAGATTTGGCTGTGAGCGATGGTATCGGAAACACCGTCAGCATCCTGCTCGGCAATGGAGATGGCACGTTCAAGGCCGCTTCAGGCTCGCCAGTCCCCGTGGGGCACGGACCCTTTACGGAGGTTCTGGGCGACTTCAACAGCGACGGCGAGCTTGATCTTGCCGTCGTGAACCTCAACGACAACACAGTAACTATCCTGTTCGGGAACGGAGATGGAACGTTCTCTGCAACAACATCCCCTGTAATCGTGAACCAGCCAGGTACGATGGTGACCGCAGATTTCAACGGCGACGGCCGGCTCGACTTCGCCATTGTCGACGGGTTTGACAATAAAGTCTACGTCGTCTTGCAGCAGTAAGATGGTGCATTCCCGACCATACGCGCAGACGCTCGCCGGGTGCCCACCTTTTCGGGTTTGGTTTTTGAAAAGGTGGGCATTTCTGTGCCTGCGTCTTTTGTCCCTGAGTTTTGATCAGCCCCTCTATCCCGGAGCATCCAAACGACTTAATCCCCGATCCCAACATGGAACTCTTGACCCTCTTACAGCCATCCCTATCCCCTTTCCCATCAGTCACTTATTTGTTTATTCACTTAACAGTAATACAATGCTATGATTTTGAATGGTTTTAATTTGCCGGAGACGAGGCGATCACGATTTGGGGAAGAACTCAACGTTGAGAAGATGAAGAAAGCAGTTTGGTTGAGGCCAGAGGCTGTTGCTCAGATTGAATTTCTAGAATGGACCGAGGGCGATAGGTTGCGACATTCGAAGTTTGTCGGCTTGCGCGAGGACAAGAATCCTCGAAGCGTGGTCAAGGAGGATGCTGGCGAAGGCTAATTGTCGGACATTACGCTGGGCGGTGAATACTGGATCGATGCCGCTTGCGTTTCCCAGAAACGAGTTTCGATCTCTGATCAAATCCCCCGGGGTTCGTACCGTCTTGTTACGTCAGAATATGTAAACACTGCAAGAACGAGCGTTATTTTGCGATACAGTCACTAATTCGAGTATACTGCGCGCCTGTCTTTGCACATGAGCACGAGCAGAAACACGCTGCCTAGTATGCAAGCGACGAATCCAAATGCGACTTCTAAGATCGGCCTAGCACTCTCGGGCGGCGGTTTTAGGGCGACCTTGTTTCATCTGGGTGTGGTAGCCGCGTTTCGACAACTTGGCCGGCTCAAAGAAGTCGGTGTAGTCTCCTGCGTGTCCGGTGGTAGCATCATCGGCGCACACCTCGTACTGAATTGGCACCGCTACATCAGTGTCGACGAAGCGATATTTGACCAGGCAGCGCGAGAACTCGTCGCAATTACTACTGCTGACGTTCGGGGCCAGATTATACGGAGATTGCCATTACCGCGGCACCGGCGATTTCAGCATTGTCTCGATCAGTTTCTCTACTCGAACGCTCTGCTCACCGCTGTAGAGGGCGATGAAAAACCCATCCTTGTTCTAAATGTGACTGATCTCAAGCATGGCACTGCAGCGGCTTTCGTCGGCGGAGCCTTCCTACCTGATGTCAGAAAGCCCGAGCTGGACGACGGAACGTCCACAGCGATAGACTGTCGGCCCGTTTTCGCTCTCGAACGCTGTAGCGTGCTCAGCGGCATTTCCGGCATTGTTTCCAGAGCGGGCGCTGTCTGCGAAGGACTTCGCGCAGCCACGCAAGAAATGGGAAGCCGGAGCATCCCTCGCCGACGGGGGAGTCTACGACAATTTGGGAATCCAGTTTTTTTTGGGTTTAACAGGGAAGGTTCCTCCTCCAGCGTTCTACGTGTCCGATGCGGGGGCACCGTTCGATTACGCAGCCGGTCTGAGCGGTAATGTCTTTAGCCGCGTCGCCCGTGTGACCGACGTGCAAATGGACCTTCTTCGGACGGCCTTCATTGAAGACGCAGCCGATACATCGGTGCCGGTTCGACAAATATCGATTGCCGATGAACTGTTGAACCGTCAAGAATACAAGCGCGAGGATCTCTTAGACGGAATCCCTCCTCGCGAAATTGTCCGTCGGCTACAGCTTATCCGCACGGATTTGGACGAGTTCACTAAGTTGGAGATCGATCTTCTCATACGCCACGGTTACACTGTGGCGTACAAGGCGCTGACCGGCAGCCTTGCTCGCATACGAGACGTTAGATTCGTTTGGTCGGTAACTGAGCTTGGCCCGCCACTTAGTCCCGCGACAATTCAGGAACAATCAACAGAACTAGAGAACTCCCAGAGACGGCGCTTGGGGCTGTTCAATCCGAAGGACCGAACCTTTCCCGTCCCATGGTTCCTAATTGCGTTCGTCCTTCTCTTTCTCTTTGCGACGCAGAAAGTACTGCGACCGTTCGTGTTCGAATCCATCCGCAGTCCCCGCGTCGATCAAGTACTTACCGGCCGACCGTACAGACTGACGCGAGTAATGCGGTATGTTGTTCTGGAACCAGCCGCGGAAAGGGAAGGACATCAGGGTGTGCTCGCGACCAGTCGATTCTTTTATTGGACTAGGTTGAACCAAAACATTACGCCGAAGGATTCCACGTTTACTGAGGTTCTTATTCCGACGTACGAGCGAAGTCCATCGGTCCACGGGTTGGGCGTCATAGGCGCAAACGCGATTCGAGAGTCGGAAGGTACATTGCCTTTCGAGGACCGCCGGGAGCTTACGTTTCAGGGAGCGCGCGGAGACACGCTGTTGCTCGGAACAGGTGTTCAGTACGAATTCGATTGGCCGGGTCCGTTGCGAAACTTACAAAACATCGAATTCAGCAACGGCGAAGATTACTGGGCGTACGAGAACACATCCGACTACGTAGACCATCTCGTGATCGTAGTGGACTCTCGGTCAGACAAACTCCTAGTAACGCAGCCTTCCGATTGCGCCATTCTGTACCGCGCAAACCGGGCAATCGTGCGTTCCAAATGCAAAATAGGCGAAAACAATGGCTCGATGCGGCCAGGGTTATCGCTATACGGCGGTGCGCTAGTCGCAGAGTTCAATGACCTTAAGCCTGGCGACGAGGCCATCATCAAGTACAAACTCGCTTGGCACTAAACGGGGTTCGCGGAGATCAGTGGTGATGAGTTACTGGTGAGCGTGGATGAGGACGTATGAGTCACGATTGAATGGAGCTGCGACGTGCGCAACTTAATGCCTGAGGAAGCACTGCACGGCATTTACGCTCAGAATGATGCTTCAAGAACTACGCTCCGGCCTACTCCGAAGAGTTGCCGGTGAAGCTGGTTTTGATTTGGGAATGATACCGGACGGCCTAACAGATGGTGGCATTCAACGAGCACCTATCTTGAGCGCTATAGATGGTCAGTGGAGCACTTTCGATGCTGCAAGAAAAGAACGCATGATTGGTTGGCTTGCAGAGGCCCTGTCGCGCCAACTGGGCAAAACCAATCCCCCGACTGACGGAGAAGTCGAAAGAGGAACTGCCATCATCAATGCCAGAATATTGAAGTACGGGTTCAAGTTCGAAAACGGTGGTTTTGTTCCCGTGAATGCGGTCGGTCAAATCCCTTCCTAAACGAGTCAATACCTAGCCGCCGAATTTGGTCGAGGTGCAGCCTTCTTAGTTCTGCTTGATGGGCTGAACCCCTGTTGTGAGATAGTTGGTCGTCTGTAAGGTCATTTCCCACAACCCCGTTTCCTGCCAACTTCCGGTTGGCCAACAATCCAACAAATATTTTTATTCTCATAGCGGAATTCGTTAATCCACTCTATGTAGGAAACGCATGATTAGCCCGGAAAAGCCCCCGGAGCCGATTGAACCGCCCCACGCCACGAGACAACAACCATCAATCGTGGCATGTCTCGGTTCCAGTAGTACGGCAGGAAAAGGGCAAGCGTTCAACTGGATTATCGAACTGCAACGGAGACTCGGCGAAGGGCGCTTCGTATTTCGTAACTTCGGAGTGGGAGGCGATCTTGCGTATAATGCCCTCCAGCGCCTTACCGATGTAATAGCATCCTGCCCGAAAAAGATAGTGGTCTTCATCGGTGGAAATGATGTTCTGGCCTTGGTTTCTGCCAAGGCCAGAACTTTTTTTCGAATCTCTAAGCGGCTCCCGCGCGATCCATCACCCGAATGGTTCCGTGAAAACCTTCAGACAATCGTACGGCGTGCGAAGGCTGAAACCTCACGCACCACGGGCCTCTGTTCGTTGCCTCCGATCGGAGAAGACCCAGCATCCACGAACCACTTCCAGAGTGAACTCAACCGACGCATTGAAGAGTTCAGGGCCATCATCAGAGGAATTGTCCAAGAAGAGGGCACTGACTATATTCCCCTCCATGAGGCGATGCTTGCGCAAATTATGAAATCATCGGGTCGCGCTTTCACGGAGTTTGCGTTTCTTCCGTTCTATCGTGATGCTTTTCGCACTCTGGTGTTGCGCAAGAGCCCTGACGAAGTCGCCCGGATCAATGGCTGGAGCTTTCACACGGACGGCGTCCACCTCAATAGCCGAAGTGGATTGATCGTTGCCGATCTTGTCCAAAAGTTCATCGAGAGATAAGAGCGACCGCAGCCGAACCGACGGCGCAATCCTCATCTCGTAGCTCCCGTATCACGGGCAACCCTGAAGTTATGGCCAGGATGGACTGGCGACTGCCGGCCACGCGGTCCGGAAGTCCCGTTCTATCTTTGCTGGATAGAACGACCCCTCCCAACGTCGTGAGATTTTGTGCTTGCCATACTACTATATACATATTGTATGCTGAAAAAACCCTCTGAACCCTCTGACTGCTCCTTGCGAGTCTGTGGGCTCGCTGGTCATAAGTAAGGCGGTGCCGTGAGGCAGGGGACTTTTGCTACTCCGCGGCGGCAGACGACCGGGAATTTTGAGTTGGTGCCCAATGCCAATCCAGAAGAGATTCAAGAAGCCTCCTGTAATTTCCACATCTGCTTTGACTCCCATCGTAGGTCCTCGACTTTTAACACCTAAATCCGCCGCTGCATATCTCTCGATGTCTATCGACGTTGTCCGGGATATGATTCAGCATCGCAGAATCCCCTACGTTCAGAATGGCAGGCGGTATTTGATCGACCGTCTAGACCTCGACCGCTACATTGAGAAGGCAAAAGTCGGGGATGCTGCGTGAGGAAGAAGATTGGTAGCCCGGACGGGAATCGAACCCGTAATCTTCACCTTGAAAGGGTGACGAGTTAACCAGTTACTCTACCGGGCCACGCAAGCAGTTTATCGTGCGGCTGGCTTTTCAGCAATCGGTGTAACCGACGCCTGTTTGAACTGCCCGACTTTGATGAGGGCTGCTTTGACATCATCATTCACTTTGATGTTGTAGCGCTCGAAGATGTGTTCAGTTTTGTGGCCTGTGATTTTCATCGCAGTTCGCCGGTCAACCCCCGCGAGAGTCAGATTTCTCGCGCACGACCTACGAAAGTCGTGAGGTTTCAAACCTTCATAATGGCGCAGTTTCTTGTCAAATTTTCCCAGTCCCAATTTGTCACACACCTTATTCCAAGTAAACCTGAAATTGCGAAAGCAGAATACCTTGTCCGTGGGCTTCGGAAAGCCCTTTCGCAGCTTCTGTAATTCGTCTGCAACTGCGCTTAATGGACCGACCAACGGAACATTGTGAGGCGTCTTGTTTTTGATTACACGCCGAGGCATTTCAATCTCAGTGTTGTCGTTCGAAACCATGCTCCAAGTGATTTTTTGAGCAGCCCCAATGCGAACGCCCGTGTAATACAGGAATGTTAGTGCCGGTCGCAAGTGCTCGGGGAAAGCATTTCGGAGGGTCTCGAAAGTGTCGGGCTCGATAAAACCTTCCCGTGGGTCTGAGTCCTTGGGAAGTTCAAAGGGCGGTACGTCGTTGCGGTTGATCTCCTCTTCCTTGAACGCACGGTTGAACGCCAAGCGCAGATGCCCGCGTTGACGACGAATGGTCGCGTCAGCATCGCCTTCTTTGCGTCGCCACTGGATGTATGCCTTAATTTTTTGTACGCGAATTTCAGTGACCGGCAGACGTTTGAAGAACGTGTTGAGCTTGTCCATGCCGAGGAAGCATTCTTCGATACCGCCGTTTTCGGTCTTCCGATGATAGAGGCTGGCTGGTCTATCTGTGCGGTAGTAATCCAGCAGGATACGCTTCAAGTCTTCGTAGCGAACCCGTCCGACCTCGGAGGGAAGAAGACGTTGGCCTTGCTCGACCAACCCCCGAGCTTCTAGTAGCTGCCGATACGCAGCCTCGGGATCATTCGTCTTTGTGTTGACGAACTTCTGTACCCCACCTTGGTAGAACGCGAAATACAGGAATTTGGAGGGTACTTTCTCCCCGGCGTCATTCTTTGAATACCGGTTCCCGATCCATCCCTCGCCCTTTTTGAGCCTCTCGTTGACAGCCGATATCTGAGTTGCATGCACGGATTCACTCACGGCGGTAAAGAACAACTGGTCAGACAGGCGAGCGGATTGGACATAGTTTCGAGCTACACTGACGATGAAGTTTGTACCTTAGTGCGAGAGACGATGCTAATCGCATTTCTCGCAGCCCTGCTCATTACTGAATTCTTGGGTTACGCCTCTGAGCATCAAAGCGCAATGGCAATGCTCAACGAGTACGGCAAACAAAGATTTGCTTTGGGGGCTATAGCTTGAGAAATCTTGCACCAATCTTGCACCATTTGGGCACCGCACCAAAATACAACAACTTACAACAACTCGGGAAATCTGGAATCGTCAAAACCCCAATAAATCCGCGGTTTTTGAGAATTATCTTGTCCCTTTCAAGGCCGAAATACGGGTTCGATTCCCGTTAGCGCTACCAAAAAACCAACAAAAGCGAGGGCAATTCCGCTCTTGTTGCCCGCACTGTTGCCCAACTCCAAAACTGGGGATGAGGCTCCGCCCGCCTCAGTATTAAGCAAACTGAAGGTTGACCAGTAGAAGAGGGGCTTCATGATGCTTCGCCAGCTGATACTCTCCTGAGTTCGGCGACCATCCGTTTGAGTTCTTCCACGATCCGCCAGTTCCGGCACCGTTCTTCGTAAACCTTGATGAGCTCGTCGAAGTACCAAAGTTGCTGGTCGCGCCCTCTCTTGAACCGCTTCCAGATCTCCGCTCCGACCTCCCTGTAATCCTCAAGGATTGCGCGGGCGTTGTACGGCTTGTCTGCTGCTGAGACGAGCAGCGTTCCTTCCGACTCGTCAGGTTCCTCGCGCAGCCGCTTAATGTACGCTTCCTTCCGCACTCCCCATTCCTGTTTCTTGTCGCTGTCAACTTCGGACCTATCGGTGCAGCGCCCTTCACAATTTTGGCTACATCTTTGCCAAACTTCGCTTCAATATCTTGCAGCCGGGGCAGGCCACCCTCGTCCTCCACGGCGTCATGCAGGAGCGCCGCGATTACCATGTCTTCCGTCACCGCAAAGGGAACGTGGCCGCTCTCTCCCATCACCAGCGAAGCAACTCCGAGCAGATGGGCCATATAGGGCACGTGCGTCCCTTTGCGCCAGCCAGTGTGTATCTGCCGTGCATAATCCACGGCCTGAATGAAGCGGCGTGTAAGAACGAATGCTCTATGCTCTTCTTTGGTGCTCATGGACTTCATTCTCCAGAGCTACGGGAATCGCATGGTCAAGCGTGCATCACGGACCTGCCGCAACGCGAACAGATATTCGTCGCGGGAACCGCGTGCCCGTTCATGCAGCGCCGGACATTTGCGTTTGCCTTCGCTGCGGAGTAAAGAATCACGAGAGTGCCGGCGTAAAACGCCATCCAGTGGCCTGAGAATCCTCTGGGAGACGCTGGCGGATTTGCGCCCCCTCGAACCACGGCCAAGTGCTCAGGCCAGTCCAGCGGAATGGATTTCCTGAAATCATTCGTCACATCTTAAAGGAACCGATCAGCATGAACGAAAAGGAATTGCGTATGATAGTCCAAAAAAAGATGCGGTTACCAACACTCAACACCCTCAAATTCAATGGATTGTTCAGCAAGTCCAGACGCACATCGGACAGCAGCGCCAGACCTACCGGCCCGGCGCAGCGCCTCTCGACTTGGGCCAGAAGGACGGCATGCGCTCCTTCTTTCCGGAGGCTGCTCTCGATCCGGCGCGGCTCGTTGTCCTCGCCGGGAAGTACGTGAACAATCCGCCGCTCTACAGCAAACTCATGAAGCTGGGTTTCGAAGCAGCCTCTTTGCCGGATTTCGCGCATATGGCCGCCATCACTTTCGCGGACACGGTGGTCTCCCACCAGCCATTCACCGACAGGCTCCTGTTCCACGAACTCGTCCACGTCGTCCAGTACCAGAAGCTCTGTTTGTCACAATTCTCCGCCCAGTACGTTAAAGGCTTCCTGAACGGCGGCAGCTATGAAGCCAGTCCGCTGGAAATGAATGCTTACGAACTGGAGGCCCGGTATGCCGCCGAGCCCGCGAAACTTTTTTCGGTTGCGGACCAGGTTCAGAGATGGATTGCCGAAAACAGGTTCTGAAGGAAGGGCACTTGAGCTTCGAGTTAGGTAGACAATCCCGTCAGCGCTAGCAAGTTCTGACCGTTACCGTTACATCTCTTCACCGTCGGTAAGACGACGCGTCCGGTTATAATTTCACGGCAGCCCCGTGCGTCTGAGAACGGCGCCAGCCCTCTCAAGGAGTTTCTTTGAGCTACGTCGAACAGCACCTTATCCCGGGCGAGTCCATTCAGTACCAAACCAAGCTGCACTGGATTGTCATGGCAGGCCACACGGTCATCGCTATTCTGCTTGCGTTACTGGCCATCGCGATTCCAACTGTCTGGGCTTCCTTCGCGAGCAAAGTGAAAGGCCACTCCATTCCTGGAGCGGTTTATTTTGGTGCACTGGTGTGTGTTGTGGCCGCTGGCGCATTGTTTTTCATTGGCATTTTGAGGCGCAATGCCACGGAGATGGCCGTGACCAGCAAGAGGGTGATCGTCAAAACGGGCATCGCCGAGCGCCGAACCGTGGAAATCCTTCTTTCACGGATTGAAAGCGTGGCCGTGGATGAGCCCGCCTTGGGGCGGTTGCTGGGCTACGGCACGGTGATCGTGCGTGGCACAGGAGGAACTCCCGAGACGTTCGAAAAGATTTATCACCCGCTGGAATTCCGGGAGCAGGTGCAGCGTCAGATTGCCGGATGGGCGAAGCCCGCTTGAGAAATTCCATTTGTCCAGGTGGAAGCCACCGGTCCATCCTCCTAGTGTCGTGACCGTCCGCCCACCTCACCCGGTCCATGCGATGACTGCACGCCCGGCAAAGGTGTTAACGCGCGGTGATGCGTTTCGATAGGCCTTGGCAGCTCGCCCTACTTGGCTGTGTTCGGCCTCTAGGAGAAGATAGAAATCTTGCCCTCGGTGCGCTTTTACCGGGAGGTTGAGGAGCGCAAAATGAAGGCCAAGACGGCTTCCGGTTGGGAAACCGAATGGAAGAAGCGAGTGCCCGCCCTGGTCGTCTCTTCCGGGTTTCTCATCGGTTCACACACCGTACCGTCTGAGGAAGTGGACCGGACGTTTGCCATGCCCATCGGCAAGCTTCGCAAGCGGGCGGGCATCGAAACGATCGCGTACGCCTCCGACGGCGAAAACGAATTGACGCTCGGCGCGAGCTCTCTCGAGGATGCGCTGCGCTGCGCGTCGTGCGGTGCGCAGGAGCTAGACTGGATTATCGCCACCAGCGAAACGCATCACGATTATCCGGCACTTGCCGCGCAACTGCATTCTCGATTGGTGGCGCGAGAGAACTGTGGCGCGCTGGATGTTGGCGGAGCGTGCCTCGGGTTGCTCAATGCGCTTGCGGTCGCGCAATCCCTGATTGGCTCAGGTGCGGCGAAGACGGTTGCCGTGGTCACTGCCGACATGCATAGCCGCGTGCTTACTCCGGCCCGCGTCGTCGGAGAATTCGGCGGCCTCTTCGGCGATGGCGCTAGCGCTTTCCTGCTGCGCCGCGAAGAAGATGTCCACGACTGCCCTGGTTACCGGCTCGGCGATTTTCTTTTCGGCTGCGCGGGACAATACGCTGCCGCGATCTGCGTTGCCCCCAAGCGGGACGGCGGTCTCGATGTGAAATTCGATGGCGAAGCCCTCTCTCGCGCAGCGATCACTCGCATGGAAAAAGTCATTGCGGCAGTGGAGGCGCGCAGCGGCATTTCCCGCAGGTCGGTCGGAAGCTTTGCGACACACCAGCCGAATCCCCGGCTTCTGGCTCTTTTGGCAAAACACTGCGGCGTCTCACCTGGCACATTTCCTCCCATTTGCCGCACCTCCGGCAATCTGGGCTCTTCCATGTGCGGCGCGGCGCTTCATGCGGCGCTACAAAACGCTGCAAACGAAGAATCCCGGCAACGCAAGCCGATTTTCCTGGTATCACTCGGACCTGGTTTGTTGTTTGGGGGAACGTGGCTTACACCAGGATAAGCCAAAGGCGTCTCTTTCCTACGTTTCCGTCCACCTTGGCCCCGCCGTCTCGCGTTGACTTCCCTCGCTCTCCCGCGAATAATCCCTCTCATGGCCCGCCCGGATGCCGTCCGCCGCGTCAAAAGCTATTCCGCCGCTGACGGCTTCGTGTATCAGTATTACTTCTTTGAGGGCAATCGTGCCCAACGCGGCGGCACCCCCGGCGGCGAGTTCACCTACGCCGTTTCGGTGGACCGGCAAACTGCCTTTCTCTTCAAGATCTTCGTCCACCAATCGGCACTCGAGGGCTGGGCCGCAGAAAACGGTCGCCCGCTCTCGAGTTCTGAAGAATACGCGGTCGCCAAGATGCGTCTCTTCAAGGCCTTTGATGATGGCGTCGTCCAGTCCAGCCCCCACGGGCAGCCGCCCGGCGAAGTCGTCGTCAACGAGGCCAACCTCGAAGACCTGCTGGGCCAACTGGGGATTTAGCCTGGGCCCGCCGAGCGTTACCATCTCCGTGAACCAAATTCCGTACCGCGGCGTCTGGTAGTTGTAAGGGGACGAAGCTCTTTGCTTTGTCCGGTGCTTGAACGTTTAGAAGGGATCCTATGCAGGAGCTGGTTCTGAACCAACCAGTCAGCACGGCAAGGAGCGAGTTGGTGCGCGAGGCAGCTCAGGCGGATGCCCGGCGGGAGTTCGAGGAGCGCCTTGCCGAATGCGGCCAGCTGGCCTTTCGCGTCGCGCGCGCAGTCCTGCGCAACACAGCCGATGCCGAAGACGTAGCCCAGGAAGCCCTGCTCCGGGCTTACCAAAGCTTCGAACGTCTTCGCGACCGTAGCCGGTTTAACGGTTGGCTGGTGCGAATCTCGTTTCGACTTGCGCTCGACCGGCTGCGCTCGGCAAAGCGCCGCGACCGTCGCGAAGCGCTGTGGTCCCAACCGGCGCATCTTCCGCCGCCGGCCACCGTAGAGGATGTTGCGGCTTCTAAGCAGTTTCAAGGCCACCTGGAGCGCGCCTTGGAGGAATTGCCGGAGAAATTACGTCTTGTGCTTTTGCTCTCGGCCATGGAGGGTCATACGATCGACGAAATTGCCTCCATGGTGGGTGTTCCCCTCGGTACGGTGAAGTCGCGGATTTTTATTGCGCGAAAGAAATTAGCGGAGAAGTTGCGATGCTATGCGAACACTATAAGGACGCGCTAATCGAGGCTGCCGCAAGCGGCGCGGCGCCGTCAGGAGAACTGCGCGAGCATCTCGCAGAATGCGCTTCCTGCCGCGCTGTATTCGGACAAGAGCAGTCTCTTTTTGCCGCGATCGACACCGGACTTCACGCCGCGGCCAACGCGAAGATTCCGCTATCTCTGCTTCCCCGTGTCCGTGCCCGGCTTGAGGAAGTCGCCACGCCCCGGCTCGGTTGGGTGCAGCAACTCGTTTTCGCTTGTACTGGCGTGGTTCTTGCGTTGGTGATTTTTCTGATGGCGCGGCCTCATCGCGCCGCGCGAGAAGAGCTCGCCAAACAAGGCCCTGTCACTGTCCCGGCATCGATGCCGCCCGCAAAGAGTGTAAATCGTGAGGAGACTTCTTCGGAGGGCACTCAGATTGCCGCCATTCCCGTCAATCGTTCCCACACATTGCGAGATTCAACCAGCAGCCCTTCCGCGGCGTCTAGCAATCCGGAAGTCCTCGTTCCACCGGACGAGCGCGAAGCCTTTGCACGATTAGTTGGCGTTCTCAATGAGCGAAGTGATCTTGGCGCGTCTCTGCTGGCTAAGGTGCCGGAAAAAGAGGATGGCTTGGCAGCTGTGGACCCCTTGCAGATTCCTGACATCGAGATCAAACCGCTCGAGGGCACGGAAACGGAAACGTCGCATGGTGCGGGCGAGAAGCATTAGCGAATGGTTGAGCAAGAGATCGAATGAGTGTGGAGGAAAAATGAAACTCAGTCCGATTCATGTTGCTTCACTTCTATTGCTCGGTATGCTTTCGCCGGTTTGCCGGCCGCAAGACAAACCCAAGCCTGAGGATAAACCGAAAAGCGAGGTTTCGACCACGCCCGTGAAAGTCACGATCGTGTTTACCGAATACGACGGGGACAAGAAAACCAAAAGCCTTCCTTACACCCTATACATAAACGCCCCCGATGCTCCGGAGCCACCGAAATGGGCAAAGCTGCGTGTGGGGAATCGGGTGCCGGTCTACACGGGCGGGAGCACCGGAAACATGACGTATTTGGATGTGGGCACGAACATTGATGCACGAGCAGGGCACACGCCCGAAGGCCATTTTCTCCTGTATCTAAACTTGGAGCGTTCGTGGCCTGAGGGCCATACGCTCGTTCCCGTGCAAAGGCCGCCAGAGCAATCGGACCCAAATGCGGGATCCTTCCAGGAGCCAATCATCCGCAATTTCCGGTCAGAACTTGATCTCAAACTGCGCGAGGGCCAGACGCTCGAGACCGCGATGGCAACGGACCCCATCAGCGGCAAGGTGATGAAGGTGGAGGTCAGCCTGTCCGCCGTCAAATAGGCTACTGGCTTACTTCACTTGCCGTTGCAGCACCGAGTTCAGTGCTGCTGATAATTCGGGATGCAGAAATCGATATCCGAGTTTTTCCAAGGCTTGGGGCTTGACGCGCTGACTAGACAACAGCAGCGCGTCGGCCATTTCTCCCAGTGCTAGCCGCAACGCGAACGTTGGAGCAGGGAAGAGCGCCGGCCGGTGTAGAGTTTTTGCTAGCACTTTCGTGAACTCAGTATTTTGCACGGCCTGCGGCGCAACCACATTCATAGCGCCACGTATGGCTCCATTTTCGATGGCCAAACGGATGATCCCGACGACGTCCTCCAGCGTAATCCACGACATCCATTGCTGGCCCGAGCCCAGCTTGCCTCCCACACCCAGCTTGAAAGGAGGAAGCATCTTGGCCAGCGCGCCGCCGTGCTGTGCCAGAATAATTCCGAAGCGTGCCAGCACGACGCGAATCCCCAGCGCCTCGGCCTTGAGCGCTTCCGCTTCCCATTCTCGCGCCAGGCCGGTCAAAAAGTCCGTTCCCGGCTTGCTCTCTTCCGTCAACACTTCGTCCCCACGATCCCCGTAAATTCCGATCGCCGACGCTGACACCAAAACTCTTGGCCGCATGTTCATTTTCGCTAGCGCGCCCACCAGGGCTCGCGTTGTCTCAATCCGGCTTGTGCGCAACAGTTCTTTCCGCCCCTTCGTCCAGCGTCCCCCGGCAACGGATGCTCCGGCCAGATTCACAACCGCATCCGCACCAACGCCCGCTCCTCCTAATTCTTCCGTCGCAGGATTCCACGCCACATCGAATCCCTCCGCTTTACCGAGAATTTCCGCGAACGGCGCCTGGCCAGCCATTGCACTCTCCGCGCGGATCAATCGGCAGACCGTCTGTCCGTCGCCCGCCAGCGCGGTCACCAGCGCTGTTCCTATGAGCCCGGTCGAGCCTGTCATCAAGATTTTCATTCTGATCCTCCGCCGAAGTGCTTCAGGGAAAGGTGCTGGCAGTGTCTGACTCGACGCTACGCAACCTCGACGTTGCGGTCAAGCCATCGAATCTTTCAAAACATCCTATCGGGTGGAAAGCGCCAAACTCTGCATCCTCTGGCCGGGCGACAAAGGCCGCGGCGAGACGTTTTTCACGAGTCGCCAATCTCCAGTCATCGGCAACACTCCGACTGGCCGCTTTCGGCGGCTCGCGCTACAATTCCCTTATGCCTTCCGTCTCGCAAACTGTTCGCGTCAAGGTCCTGTTCTTCGGCCGCCTGAAAGATGCGGTTGGCCAAGCCGAGGAATCTCTCGACATATCTGACGCTTCGACCATTGAGCAGCTCTTTGCTTTGTATGTTCAACGCATTCCTGAGCTTGCCAAATACCGCTCTTCCCTAGTGGCCTCCCGCAACCAGGAATTTGCGGCTTGGGATTCGGCGCTCTACTCGGGCGACGAAGTCGCTTTCCTTCCACCCGTCAGTGGTGGCTGAGGCAAAACCGTGACCGCGCCACTCGATGACGACATCTTCCAGCTCGTTCGCGAGCCGATCGAGCCCGGCACGCTCGTCGGTCACGTTCGCGCTCCCGAGGACGGCGCCATCGTCACCTTCGACGGCTTCGTGCGCAATCAGTCCCACAATCGCCGCACGCTTTACCTCGACTATGAAGCCTACGAGCCCATGGCCCTTGCCAAGATGCGCGAAATCGCCGCCCAGCTTTACGAAAAGTACCGCATCCATCGTGTGGCCATCGTCCATCGCCTTGGCCGCCTCGAAATCGGGGAAACTAGCGTGTTCATCGCCGTCAGCGCCCCTCACCGGGCAGCCGCGTTTGACGCTTGCCGTTTTGCGATAGACACGCTCAAGCGGACCGTGCCTATTTGGAAGAAGGAGTACTTTGAGGATGGCGCGGTTTGGGCCGACGGTGAACTTCCTCCTTCGCCCGTGGCGACACCAGGCGCGAAACCTGCATCTTAATTCCCAATGTTCACCCCATCGCTCCGCCCCGGCCGCGTGATTCTTTTGGCCCTCGCCCTTTCACTGCCAAGCGGAAACGCCTTCAGTCAGGAAAACCCCAATCGTCCGCCCTGGGCCCAAAAATCCAAGCCCAAAGCGAATTCCACTTCTACCGCGAACTCCGGTGCGAACGCTCCTGAAGCCGCGCCTGTCGGCGAACCCGGCAAAATTGTACAGCCGACGCCGCCACCTCCGAAGGAAGACTCCCAGGATGCCGCGGCCCAGCGCGGTCGCATCCGCGTTAATGTCAATCTTGTCAGCGTGCTCGTCAGCGTTCTCGACGAACGCAATCGGCCGGCCCCGGATCTGCCTCGCGAAGCTTTCCAGCTCTTCGACGAAGGCAAGCAACAAGAAATCGCGATCTTCGAGCCGGAAACCTCTCTGCCACTTGACCTGGCATTGATGATTGACGCGAGCCTCAGCGCGCACAAAGAAATCAGCTTTGAGCAAGAAGCGGCGGCCCATTTCATCCGCCAGGTCATCCGGCCCGGGGATCGCTTGGCTGTCTTTTCCTTCGATGAGGATGTTACGCAGCGCGCGGGTTTCTCCGACAATGTCGCAACCCTTCAGGACGCCGTCCGCAGGATTCCCAATGGCGCGGGCACTTCTATCTACGATGCGGTGCTTCTGGCCTCGCGCGCGCTCGCCCAGCGCGGAGATGACCGGCGCCGCGTGATCGTTCTCGTCACCGACGCTGGAGAAACTACCAGCCATTACGACTTCGACGCCGCGCGCCGGGAGGCTGTCAGCGCCAGTGTGCTCCTTTACCCTATCGTTATTCGCCCGGTGAAAAACGAGAATGGACGCAACACCGCCGGCGAACATGCCCTCGAAACCATGACCGACACGACCGGTGGCGCTATGTTTTATCCGGATGCGCTGCAGGAACTCACCGCCATCTTCGATCGCATCGACCGGGAGCTCCGTACCCAGTATCGTCTTGCCTACTATCCCAATCCTCGCGGTCCCGCCAACACCTACCGCTCCATCGAAGTCAAAGTCACGACCGGCAACTACCAGGTCCGCCACCGCAAGACCTATCTCACCGCTCCGTAATGAGTTGCGGGGTATTGTGCAAGCCAATCTGTATGTGATGGCGGGCATCTCCGCCGGTGATCTGCGTCACTGTGGGACCCTTCAGCGTGCGCAAAGATGAGTAGCGGCAAACGCTATGGGCAAGCTGCTGAACTTTGCGCTCGGAAGGAAGAAATGGAAATTACGGTGGAACACCTGGGGGCCGTTCAGTTTGAGATCAAGGCTCGTCAGCACGTTATCATAAGTGACCAGCCGGCCGAAAATGGCGGCTTTGATGAAGGTATGACCCCACCCGAGATGCTTCTCGCTTCTCTTGGTTCTTGTGCGGGGTTTTATGCCGCACAATACTTAAGAAATCACAAACTGGCCACCGAAGGCACAGTCGTTCGGGTCGCCGCCGATAAAGCCAAAGGACCCGCTCGTTTGGACAATTTTCGCATTGCCCTTGAGATCCCCCGTGATTTGAACCAGCAAGACCTCGATGGTGTTCACCGTGCTGTCCACGATTGCCTGATTCACAATACTTTGCTCAATCCTCCCAAAATCGCAATCTCGGTCCGGGCCACCCAAATCATCGCCAAATAACGCCACGAGCTGCGATTCCTTGGGCAGGTAAAATCCTCTTCGCTCCGGTATTCAGAAGCTTGCCTCCGCTTCCGCCACGCGGTCATTCATGCCCGAAAGCCTCACAGGGCGAGCGGAAACTGGACCCGAACGATCCGCGTGCAGCAATGGAAAAGCAGAGTTGCAGAAATCATCCAGGACGCCTTCGCACCGAACAGGGCTATCGCGCCGTGGTGATGGAAGCGTGGGACCTGGCCAGACAGGCAAAGGATTAGCCTGAACAGGTCTCTGCCCGCGAGCTGCAACCGCAGGGCTATCTCTACAATTTTTCGTCGCAAAAGGATCACTTCCGCCTTTTTTTCGAGCACGACACCGTCCAGCGCGAAGGCACGGAAGTCCACCTGAAGGGTCCCAATGCGGTACAAACTGCAGAACGGCAATGCGGTACGAATCCCGACGGGCATCATTCAGGGTTTTACCTTAGAAAGGAATCGGGTAAACCCTTAGTTGTGATAGTCCTGGACCGTCTCTAGACTTGGGTTAGCTACGCTAGCCCAAGGAACGACGAGCACAAACCCTTCCCGTGTCCCGTGTATAGCGGCAGGGGGTGCCATGTCCGTATGCAGCCCAAGGTGCTGATCATTTGCGAGCGTGCGGCGGAACGCGACACGATTCGTGTCCTTGTGGGGACGATGGGGTGTCTGTGGGTGCTTGCTTCGGGGCTTGACGAAGGCTTAGCGCTAGCCGGCCGGGAGCGTACCTCTGCTGCATTACTCGAATTGCCCGGAACTGATGCGGACGCCGTCAGGGTCGAGCAAGGGGTCAGGGAGCTTCTAGTGCGCTTTCCCGGACGTGTCATTGCTCTGACAGGCGACTCGCCGCCTCCTATGATCAGTGAGCTGCTTTCCAGGTACTCCATTCCCTCCGTACCACGTGATCGCCTGGCGGCGGATCTCTGGCCCTGCTTGGAGTCCATGGTGTATCCCCACCTCGGAATTCGCCGGATCACCAAGGTAGCTCGCCTCGTCTTGGACACGTCCCTGCAACCTCTGCCTGCCGGTATTCGATATTTGCAGCCCGATACTCGCCAACTTGTCTACGAGGCCCCGGCTCTGACTGCGAACATCGCGTTTGAACGATCCCCCGGTTCGACCCGTATTACGCTGACAGGACAGATCATGAGAGTGAATTTGCCGCAAATTCCGCTCAACGGCGTCCCGGTTGTCCTGAAAGGGCAGAAGGGCCCGATGGGCTTGATGATAACCAACGAAGCAGGCGAGTTCTGTTTTGAATTCCAAAACGAACGCAGCGTATCGCTCGAAATTGAAGTAAGCCCAAACGATTGGGTGCTGTTCCTGTCGCCTCCTCTTCTGGATTGGGTTGGAAGGGCTGGAGATCAGGCGGGGACTCGGCCTGGCGCAACGGACATTTCAATCATGGATGAGGGCAAACCTCCGAGAAGAAGAGGAAGACTGGCATGAAAGTGCGCTGGCTGTGTTCCGTTGTTCCTTTGCGGCTTGTGCTCCACCGAGGCAAGGGGCGGATAAACGCGTCATCGTTCGAACCACTCTTAGGCTCCAGGGGCTCCAAGCGTTCTGTAACGGCCATCCATTGCTGCAAAACTGCACCGTCCTCAACGGCCTTGATGGTTCACTCAACCAACTTTTCTTGGTCACTACCCCTGTTGACTTGACCACGGAAGCCGACCAGTTGCTGAGTCTCGTCGGAGGGCCTGAATCAAGTGGTGGTGTTTAGTTGCTCAGGTTTGCCCGCAGGGCCTACCCGCACGGTAGCGCCGCCGTCGGTCACCCTGGATGGAACAAAATGCTTCCAATGGCCAAGTTGTCGTGACCACCACCAGGGGTTCCGCTTTGTCTTCTCCTGTGGAGCAGCTTGATCGGCACGCGTCGCAATTGGCGCGTCAAGCGCCATTCCTGTTGCCGGCCGCCGCAATCCTCCTCGCTGTACTCTTTTCTTCTGTGGAGGAGCGAGTTCGCCGGTAGGACCCGGACCACCTCCGCCATCGTTGTCTCGGGAACCTCAGGGGACGCAGCTCACGGTGAACCAAGCCAAGTCCAAAGGCACCACTCCTCTCTCCCGGGAGAGGTGTCTTCCCGCGCCAGAACAAGTCCTTACCGGTTCTTAACTTCCGAGCTGGCCTGCTCGATGCTTCCCTTGAGCAGTTCGGTCTTCACTTCGGACTTCTGCCCGGCAAGAAGCCCCACTTCGGTTTCAAATGTCCGGTATCCTGGCAACGCGACCTTGATGCGGTGTTTTCCGGGACTCACCGATAGGGAATGCAGTGCGCCGCCAAACTCGCTGGCGTGGCCTATGTAGTTGTCGTCTAGAAAAACGGCGGCGCGCCCCGGTTCCACCGTCAGCTTTAATTCAGCGGTGATGGCCGGCGGGCGTGCTCCCGCCATCAACTGCATCGCCACGCGCACCGTGTGAACCTGTCCCGGTTCGACGACCACTTCGCGGCTGAAGTCTCCATACCCTGACTGGCGCACGGTGACTTCATGCTTGCCTGGCAATAACAGCACCTTCTTGTCACCCTTGAGTTCCTTGACGTACCCCACGTATACGCCGTCGACCCAAACGCCTGCATCTTTTTCCACCCCGGAGGCGCCCTTAAACTTCAGTTCGCCCATCACTTTACTGTCCTGCGCGGCCGAACGTGGAGCCGCAAGCAAGATGGAAAATAGAGCGAGAAGAAGAGCCGCGGAAGGAAACCGCAAACCTCTATACATGAAACCCCCTATTTCTGGGCGGGTATATATAGTAACCCAGAAGACGCTTTTATACCTTCGCTAAAACCCCAGCCATAGTTACTCTTTGCACGTTTCCTGCACGCTCAGCTCGCTTCCGCTAGACTCAAGCAGACTCCCCGCCCGTGTACCACGCACGTTTCTCCCGCATGATGCGCATCCAGCCTCACGGATTTCACCTTCAACAACCTTCCCGTCGTCAAACCCTTTAGCAGCTGCGGTTCCAGATCTGCGTCGCGCAGGCTCCCGCCGGAGTAAATTCCCACCGGCGAAACCAGTTCGGCCGCATACTTTCCGTTCGACCGAACAATCTTCATCATCACTCCCTGCCCGATCGTAGCATTCACCGCCGTCGTAAACGGCACCAGCAGCCTCCCGCCCTCGCCTAAACGCTCCAGCCCTTTCGTCTGGGGATGCGTCACCCCGCAATTCACAAAGATCGCGTCACACTCGCCGGGATCAAATGCCGCGCCGTTGCCGGCCTCTATCGCCACATTTGCATAGCCCAGCAGGTTTTCCTTGGCCCACGCCGCCAGGTCTGGCTGTAGCTCCAGCCCCACCACGCTTCCCTGTGGCCCCACCACCTCCGCCATAATTGCCGTGTAATATCCGGCTCCGCATCCCAGGTGATAGGCGCGGGCTCCCGGCCTTAGCGCGAGCGCGTCAAGCCATCTCCCGAGCGAACCGGGTTGCCCGTTATTGATGTCTTTCGCGCGGTCGAGCGAAATTATGACGTTGTGATACACATCCCGCGGATCTTCCACCGTGATGTATAACAATTGCCCCAAACCCGCCACGGACATGGCTCGCGGGTCGGCCGAACCGATCTGCCACGGCCCCGGTCCCAAGAATTTCTCTCTCGGAACCTTGGCGAAAGCCTCCACCAATCCCGGCGTCGACAGGCTCGCGGCAAACCTCACCTCTTGCGCATAAAATGCCCGGCATTCCTGAATCGTCATCATGTCCGGTCCCCCTCACATCGCACTTGCTCCTACGTTACACCCACTCCCGGTATGTCATGCTGCGCTCGGCAAAGCTTCATGGGATAACTGCCGCATGAGAGCTGCCGTTCACTTGGCTTTCTCGACGCTGATCCTCTTGTCCGCCGCCGCTCTATTCGCGCAGGCTCCCCCTCAGCGCCAACAACCGCAATTCATCAAGCAGGGTCAGCAATTGATGCGGGAAGGAAACCTGGAAGGTGCTCTGGCGCTCTATCGGCAGACTCTCGAATCCTCGCCGGTTTCGGTGCCGGCCAACATCGCTGCCGGAGACGTGCTGGATTTGATGGGAAAAGGCCAAGACGCGCGCAAATACTTTCAAAAAGCCATCGACGTTGCCGAGAAGCCCGAGCAAAAATCCTCCGCCGAGCGGGCCATGGCCATGTCTTACGCTTTTGAAGGGAACTGCAAGAAAACCGTCGAATTCGAGCAGAAAGTCTTCGATTTCTCCGTGCGGGATTTGTTCCAGCAAGGAGAAATTGCCGACGAAGCCGCTAGGGTTTGCATCGACTCCGGCGACTTGGATACGGCCCTCCATTGGTACCAGGTTGGTCACGACACGGGACTGAAAGAACCCGACATCAAGCCGACTCGCGTCGATTTGTGGAACTTTCGCTGGGAGCACGCGCAAGCCCGCCTCGCGGCGCGCCGCGGAAACTTCTCCGAGGCGCAGGACCACGTCACTGCCGCCAAAGCCATCCTCGACAAAGGCGCCATTCCCGAGCAAGCGCAGTTTGTCCCGTATCTCCGCGGCTACGTGGGGTTTTTACCGGCAAGACTACAAGACCGCGATGGAAGAATTGCTCACAGCGAATCAGAACGATCCCTTCATCCAGTGCCTGCTGGGCCAGACTTACGAGAAAGTCGGCGAGAAGGACAAGGCCATCGAGTCTTATCGCAAGGCGGCTGCGGCCATTGCCCACAATCCACCAGCCGCCTACGCCGTCCCTTTCGCGAAGAAACGTCTCGCTTCTTTAGCCGGATAGACCTTTGGTTTGCAGAGCCATTGAATTTCGTTTCAGAAAGTTGGTCATTTTTTTGGTTAGCAAAGGTTTCTACTTGAGACTCCCCACGCCTTAAAGGCGGGGATTGTTTACTCTCCGTTGCGGATTCCGATGAAGGTGATCAGGATTCCGAACTGATCGTGATCAGCGTTCCGGGGTTGATGTGATCAGTCCTCGGAGCGAAGCGACAGTGGTGGTATTGTTCCCTGAAATTCGTCGTCTGGCCAAACGATGGAGCCCACCGCCTGATTGACGCGTTTACCGGAAACGGACCCATTGCTCGCTTCGATTATCCGTTGAACTTTGTCATTTTCCTGATAAGCTCAAAAGAGATCGCGAATCGCCCGTGCGAAAGTGCGGGCGTTTTTTTTTGTGCACGACAAAACCTTCCAAAAGGAGGCGCAAAGATGACGCTTACACGTCCGCCCGGTCGCATCGAAACGCTGAACGGCCAGCAACTCTACTTCGAAGTCCATGGAACAGGACAGCCACTGCTGTTGCTGCATGGCTTTTCCGGTTCCAGCCAAGATTGGATTCCTTCCCTCGAGCAATGGGGAGCAAAATTTCAGTTGATCTTGCCCGACCTGCGTGGTCACGGCCACTCGGGCATTCTGTCGAAGCCCTTCCGCCACGAACAGGCCGCCCGAGACACGTTTGCTCTGCTCGATCACCTTGGAATCCGCGCCTGCAACGGCGTGGGCATCAGCGGTGGTGGCAATGTCCTGCTCCACATGGCCACCAAGCAACCTGATCGCATTCAAGCCATGGTGCTGGTCAGCGCCACTCCTTACTTTCCTGCGCAAGCCCGTCACCTCATGAGCCAATACCCCGATACTCTCCCCGAACAGCAGTGGGAAATCCTGCGCCGTCGCCATCCCGGTGGCGATGAGCAGATCAAAGCCATCCTTGCCAGCACCAAGTCCTTTGCCACCAGCTATGACGACTTAAACTTCACGCCTCCTCTTCTCTCCACCATTCAAGCGCGCACTTTCATCATCCAGGGCGACCGCGACCCTCTCTATCCCGTCGAACTCTCCGTCGAGATGGCCAAGTCCATTCCAAACTCCCGCCTCTGGATCATCTCCAACGCCGGCCACGGCCCGGTCCTCGGCGCCCGCTGGCCCGAATTCCTTCAAACCGCTTCCGCCTTCTTGCAGGAGTGAGTTTCTCCCTGTAGCAGCGGTTTTACGCCTCTGCTTGTCGTCCTTTTTTTTTCGCCGGCATCCGTGTGTATAATCTTCGTCCGTTTCCTTGGATGTGAGCCGCTGGTGTATTCAATCTGGGTGCCGCCACATGGCCAATCGTTGCGATCGCCGTGACATCCTGAAAGGTTTTGGTGCTCTTTGCGCTGCGCATTTCCTTGGGCCAAGCAAGAGCGAAGCCGCACCGCAAAGTCTTCAGATTGCCAGCCGCAATGTAGAAGTTCAGCTCGCCCCAGTAAGCGCGCACACTTTCCGGCTCAGCGTCCTCCCTCTCGAAGGCGCTCAACCGCAATCTGTCAAAGGCAACGGCTCGCTTGTCCAAGCTTCCTGGGGACCGCCACTCGCAAAATTCGTAGGAGGCCAACGCGAACACGTCGTCAAAGCCGGCCAACTCAACGTGAAGCTTTCTTTCAACCCACTCCAAGCTCTTGTCGAAACCTCGAAAGGAGACGTCGCCCAGAAACTCATCATCGATTCCGAGACCGGCGCCGTCTCGTTCTCGATACGAGACTCCGCGCTGTTAGGTCTCGGCGAAGGCGGCCCGCAGTTCGACCGCCGCGGCTCTAAGGATGCGATGCGCAGCGGTCAGGGCGGCTACCAACTCGGCACACACGGCGGACGCGTGCCCGTCCCCTGGCTTATCGGCACTGCCGGATGGGCACTCTACTTCCATCAACCTTTCGGCACATTTGATTTCACCGGCGCCGACGGCAAGTTCCTTCCCAAGGATCCCTCGAGCGCTCTCCCCCTCGACATTTTCGTGGTGGTCTCGCAGGAGCCGCCCGTGCTCATGTCCGAGTACGCCAAACTCACCGGCCACCCGGAGTTGCCTCCGCTCTGGGCTTTTGGTTACCAGCAGTCTCACCGTACGCTCGCAACCCACGAAGAAGTTCTCAGCGAAGCGAAAACGTTTCGCGAAAAGAAACTTCCCTGCGACACGCTCATCTATCTCGGCACCGGATTTTGCCCTTCGGGCTGGAACACGGAAAACGGTTCTTTCTCCTGGAACAGACGCGTCTTTCCCGACCCCAAGCAGGCCATCGAAGAACTCCATCGGGAACATTTCCACGTTGTCTTGCACTCCGTAATTCTCGAGAACGACTTGCGCGGCACGGTCCGCGATCCCTGCAACGTCGCCCGCTTCGATAAAGAGCAAGCGAGCTGCGCCTGGGACGCCCACCGCAAAACTTTCGCGCTTGGTGTGGATGGCTGGTGGCCCGACGAGGGCGATCCTCTGAACAGCGAAGCGCGTCTCGCTCGCAACCGCATGTACTGGGAAGGGCCCCAGCTCGACCGCCCCGACGAACGTCCCTACGCGCTGCATCGCAACGGTTGTGCCGGAATGCAGCGTTACGCTTCCTTCCTCTGGTCCGGCGACGTCTACTCGACCTGGGAAACCCTGAAGACCCACGTTCCTATTGCTATCAACACCGGGCTCACCGGAATTCCTTACTGGGGCACGGACATCGGCGGCTTCGTTCCCACGAAGGAATTCACCGCAGAGCTCTACTTGCGCTGGTTCCAATTCGGCGCTTTCTGCACCCTTTTCCGTTGTCACGGTCGTGCCTGGAAGCTCCGCCTGCCTTGGGGTTGGAACACCGGTGAAATCGGCCCCACCGAGATCAGCGGTTACAGCGGTTCGGCCCTCCCCGATCCCAGCGAATTACACAACGCGCAAGTCGAACCGATTTGCCGCAAATATTTGGAATTGCGCTATCGCCTCCTGCCATATTTGTACAGCGCGGTGCGCGAGGGCACCCTCACCGGAATGCCCGTGATGCGCAGCCTATGGTTACACTACCAGGATGATCCAGAAGCCATCGGCCGCGGCAACGAGTATCTCTGGGGCCGCGACATTCTCGTTGCACCGGTCGTCGAGAAAGACGCCACCTCGCGCCGCCTCTACCTCCCGCGCGGACGCTGGTTCGATTTTTGGACCAGCGAGCGTTTCGAAGGTGGACGCGAAATGGAACGCACCGTGGACCTTGAGACGCTTCCGCTTTTCATCCGCGAGGGCGCGATTCTCCCTTTCGGTCCCGTCAAACAATATGTCGATGAAAAAGTCGCGAGCCCGCTCGCCATCGCCGTCTATCCCGGCGCAGACGGCAGGTTTCTTCTCTACGAAGATGATGGAATTTCTTTCCATTACCGCAAGGGCGACTGGATGGGACTCGAGCTCAAGTGGAACGAGACGCAACGCGCGCTCGCCATTCGCTTGGCCCCGGGCTCTCGCCTGCGCCCACCCCTGCGACGCAGCATGCAAGTCAAGGTTGGCGACTCATCGAAAACCGTCGAATTTGACGGCCGCCCCCTCGACGTACGATTCACCTAGGCCGATTGCATTTGGAAAGATGTTTCACTCAATCGGCACGCCGGCCATGTTGCGGAACTTGCCGCCTCTCCTTTTCGGACCCAAATTATAGCTAATGCCCCAGGTCACTCGCAGATCGTATTCGCCATGAACCTTGGCCGCGTTATTGAAGAAAGTCGTGTGCAGCGCGTCGACATCCACACGCAGCGCTATCGAGTCCGAGAAGAACCATCTTTCGACGCCACCGCCTAGCGCCCACGCCTTGTCGTCGACCGTCCCTTTGAAATATTGGCCTGGAGTTGAAGAGAGGGAAATCGCGCCAGAGACCCGGGCACCTCCGCCGAGCGCATGAAGGGAGGTCGCAAAACCATCTGCTTGGTACGGATAGAAAACTGGGCCGAGGAGATAGGTCAACACGGTGTTGGACTGTCCGGTATGGAACACGTTTGCTGCTCGCAGGTAAGCCACTTCTACTGTCCCACCGAGGCGGTCGGTGTATTGCTTGGTCACACTGGTGTTCAGGCCCTGATACAAGACCCGGTTGTTCGGTGAAGGAACGCGGGAGAGAGTCGAAAATCCCACTCGGGCTTCCAGCGCCGGAATAATCGCAGCATGCAAGGGGCCTTGCCTGGAAATCAACGGCTCTGGCGCTGGGCTCGTTGCCGCAGGCAGGACGCTTGGCGGGGGATCTACAGGAGCAGGCGCTGCCGTCGCGGTCAGCGCGTTCTGTGTAAAAGTCGCGGGGGCCGTTGGTGTCGGCGCTTCCGGACTACTCCCGGTGGAGGTCCCCGGGGGATTTTGTGTTGGAGCCTGCGGAGGCGGAGTTGTCGGGGTGGTCGAGGCACTCTGACGAGAGACCTTTGATGGCACGGGAGCCTGCGAAGCACTTTGCGCGAGCGCCCCTCGAGTCAGCAACAACAGCAGGAAAACTGACAAGGGGCCCTTGACCGCAACTTTCATGGCCCATGGCCAAAACCGCATCACCTTGATGGGGGGTAGTGCGCCCGGAATTCTCCTCAAACCAACACCTCCCTTAGGCCCCGGGGCACAAGGTCATCTTGGCTCGCGGATGGCGAAAAGCAATCAGGTCATATCTGGAATGGAATGAGCGGAAAAACCCTAATGGCCTTTTCTTATTGCTAAAATGCGTTCGCTGCTCTGGCTGTGGATTTGCGGATCACATCTGCGTTGTAGAATAACGTGACTGAGGTAGAGACCATGCTCCTGTATACGCTCTCGCGGCAGAGTCGTTCAGGCAAGCTTCTAGGCTTTTCGCTTGCACTCCTTTTTTTCTTTGGTCTTTCCCAATGCGCCATATGGGCACAGCTTCCCGCACAGCAAAAGGCTGCAACACAGCAGGAGCCTGCAAAGGATACCGCCACTGCCGATCGGGGACGCAAGCTGTTCGAACAATCCTGTGGATTCTGCCATGGCCCCGATGCCACTGGAGCGCGCGGTACCGATCTTGTCCGCTCGCCGCTCGTCGCTCATGACGTCAACGGAAACCTCATCGGAGAAGTCATTCGTCACGGCCGCCCGGATAAGGGCATGCCGCCTATGGCCACAATGACGGATGAACAAGTTGCCGATATTGCCGCGTTTTTGCACGCGCGCGCTGTCGAAGCGATCAAATCGTCCGGCGTTCCAAGGTCTTATCCAGTTGAGAAGTTGCTTACCGGCAATGCCGACGCGGGAAAGGCCTTTTTCAACGGCGCCGGCGGCTGCAAGAATTGTCATTCACCCACCGGCGATCTTGCCGCGATCGCTACCAAATACTCGCCTATCGAGCTCGAGGCCCACATGCTTTATCCCGGCAGCCGTGAGGCAACGGCCCATGCCACGGCCGTGGTAACACTTCCTTCTGGCGAGCAAATCAAAGGTCCGCTCGTGCGTGCGGACGATTTCATGGTCAGCCTGCGCGACGTCTCCGGTTGGTATCGTTCCTTCTCGCGCGACCGCGTGAAAGTCGAAGTTCAGGACCCGCTCAGCGCCCATCGCGAGTTGCTCGGCAAACTCACGCAAGCGGACGTTCACAATCTTTTTGCCTATCTGGAAACCCTGAAATAGGTTCAGAGCAGTACGTCGGAAGAGGAGCCGTGATGCTTTCTCAGTTTTGTCGAACGATCAAAGACGCCCGCGCTGGCACGAATCGTAGTCCCATTTACCTTGGTCTCGGCCGCTTTTCGAGCGGAGGCCGCGCGACGGTCCTAATGCTGTTTCTCGCTTTCCTGCTGCACGCGCCCTTCGTCGCCGCGCAGGGTCTCGACCCCGCGGCACTCCTCAAGCCGGCCACCGACACCTGGCCGACCTACAACGGAGATTATTCCGGCCGCCGCTTCAGCCCGCTCGACCAGATCAACGCGACAAACATCGATACGCTAACGCTCGCCTGGATATTCCCGGCACACGTGTCCGCCATCAAATCCACTCCCCTCGAAGTCAACGGCGTTCTCTACTTCACCACGCCGGACAACGTTTGGGCCGTCGACGCTCGCTATGGCCGCCAGATCTGGCATTACCAGCGTGTTTCCGAAGGCGATCACATCGGCAATCGCGGCCTGGGCATGTATAAGAACTGGCTCTACTTCACCACTCCCGACGCGCACCTGGTTTGCCTCGATGCCAGGGACGGCACGGTTCGTTGGATCGTCGAACTCGCCGACGCCAAGCTCGGCTACTTCTCCACGATGGCTCCGTTGGTTGTCCGAGATCACATCATCGCCGGGGTCTCTGGCGATGTGACCGACGTTCGCGGTTTCCTCGAGTCTCTTGATCCCGAGACCGGCGCGCTGCAATGGCGGTGGTACACCGACCCGGATCCTGGTCAACCGGGCTCAGAAACCTGGCCTAAAGACACCGACGCGATACTTCATGGCGGTGGCATGACTTGGATGACCGGAACCTACGACCCGGAGCTCAATCTTCTTTATTGGGGCACCGGCAATCCCAATCCCGTGCTCGCCGGCGCAGCGCGGCCCGGAGACAATCTTTATACCTGCTCCATCGTGGCTCTCAATCCCGACACCGGGAAGCTTGTTTGGTACTTTCAGCCTTCGCCGCACGACGTACACGACTGGGACGCCGTCGAGACGCCCGTACTGTTTGACGCGGAGTTTCAAGGCAAACCGCGCAAGCTGCTCGCTCAGGCCAGCCGCAATTCGTTTTTCTTCGTACTTGATCGCACGAATGGCCAGCACCTCGTCACCGCTCCGTTCATCGATCAGACCTGGGCTTCCGGCGTGGATTCGCGCGGCCGCCCCATCGCTAAGCCGGAAGCTACTCCAAGTCCGGACGGCGCGCTCGTGGAACCCACTTCGGACGGCGGCAGCAATTGGATGGCGCCGAGCTTCGATCCGCAAACCGATCTGTTTTATGTTAATGCCCGCCGGGGCTTCAGCGTTTATTACCTCACCACCACCGGGAAGCCCGAAGGCTGGGCGGGCCGCGACCGCATTTTGTGGGCGGATTCGACGGTGCGTGCCCTGGACTACCGCACCGGCAATGTCGTTTGGAACCATGAGATCGGCAACGGCGAAAGCATCGCAGGGATCCTGACCACCGCCGGGCACCTGCTTTTCACCGCGGACAATTCCGGCAATCTGCTTGCTCTCGATCCCGCCACGGGCAAGACGCTCTGGCACCTCAATGTGGGCGGTCACCTGGTCGCCTCCCCCATGACCTACCAGCTTGACGGCCGGCAATACCTCATCATCCCCGTGCAGGACATTCTTTACGCGTTTGCCTTGCCAGAGCGCGTCAAGGCTCAAGGCCGCTAGAAGAGCCAAGGGAGCGAGCAGAACCGACTCTGTCGAATCGCAAACATCATTCGTAGCGCAAGGCTTCCATGGGATCAATCGAGGAAGCGCGCCGCGCAGGGACTAAAGCCGCGAAAGCGGCGGTCAAAATCAACAACACCGTGGCAGCTATGAAAAGAATCGGGCTTTGCGAACTGCCCTCGGCCCACTGTGAGAGGAATTTGCTCAACACAAGACTGAGGGCCATACCTCCGGCAAGCCCGCCAATGACACTCGTGGCCGTCGACCGAAAGACAAGCTTGAGGACTTCGAGGCCGTTCGCTCCTAGCGCCATGCGAATCCCAAATTCGTTGGTCCGCTGCGCCACGGTGTAGGAAACAACGCTGAAAAGCCCGGTGGCGGCCAGCGCGAGCGCCAGGAACGAAAAACCAGCGAACATTCCTGACACGAGCCTGGCATATGAGTATTCCGGCATGTGCTCGATCCACTGCTGGAGGTCGCGCGTGTGGCCAAAACACCTGTTGATCGGGATCAACGGCTTTGACCGCGGCGCGAACCCGGTTGAGAGCCGCCAGGGGCGCTCGATGGGTGCGCACAAGAATCTGCGTCCAAACGCGCACCACGAGAGAGAACGGCACATAAACCGCCGGCCTGACTGGCTTCCGCAGTCCATCGTCCCGGGCATCGGCAACCACGCCGATGACCTGCATCCAGTTGTCGCTGTCCGGTACGGCTTGCAGGTATGGCGGTTCACCTTGCAAATCCGGGAAACGCAGCTGCTTGCCAATAGGATTGCCTTGAGGCCAATATTGCCGCGCAAAAGCTTGGTTAACCACGCACAAGCGTGCCCCGCGCATTAGTTCAGGGCGGTCCCACAGCCGCCCGGCTAGCAGCGGAATATGCAAAACCGAAAAATACTCCGAGTTGACGTAGTTCAGACGCGCGCTCCGCTGTTGGTCGCTGGGCCGCCCCAAAATCTCGAAGCTCCTGTCGTTTTCGTTCCAGGGCGGCGTGGCGTTGGTCGAAATGCCCGCCGAAACCACTTCCGGCAAGGCCGCGATGTGCTCACGGAGCTGCTCGAAATAGTCAACACGATCCTCCCAACTGACGTGTGCGTTCTGGTGCACCGGAATGCCCACGGACATGACGTTCTGCGGATCGTAGCCGAGATTGGCGTGGACAATGCGCACAAAGCCGTTAATCGCTGCAGCCGCAGAGGTAAGCAAAAGCAGCGTGAGCGCAATCTGCCCCATGACCAGTATGCTGTGCGCCCGTTTTCCTTCGACGCCGCCTGTGGCGCGCCGCGATTGCATGAGTATAGAGAAAGGTTAGGTCGCGAGAACTGGAAGGCGGGCGAGATTCCCGCGAGCGCGCCGGTGACGATGGCGGCAGCTACGCTGAACGCCAGCACCGGCAGATTCATCCGGATGACCACTTCGTGCGGAAAGGAATATTCGGGCAGCCAGCTTACGAGCACGGAGAGCAAACGATAGGCCAGCACGATGCCGCCAAGGGCCCCCGCCAGAGAAAGCGCCAAGGCTTCCGTTAGGAGTTGCCGTTCGATTCTCCAGCGGCTGGCTCCGATCACGGATCGCACCGCCAGCTCTTGTTGCCGGGCCGTGCCGCGGGCGAGAAGCAAAATCGAGACGTTGGCGCAAGAGATCACCAGCAACAAGCCCACGGCGCCAAACAATAGGAAGAGCGAATGCCCCAAATGAGAGACGTATTGCTCGTTGAGACCTTTGACATGCACACGAAACTTTTTGGGGAAATGGCTGGGCGTTTCCTTGGCGAACTGTTCGAGCAGCGGTTGCAGTTCGGCGTTGGCCGCGGCGTGGGTCACTCCTGGCCTGAGCCGCATCGTTGGGTCATAAAGGTCGTTGGCACCGCCCGGCAGCTTCAGGGGGAGATACACGTCTGCATCTTGCCAGGTAAATCGGGAAGGCATTCACGCCCACGATGGTGTAGGTCTTGTGAACCAACTGAATCGTGCGGCCCACCACAGCAGGATCCCCATTGAAATGGCGCTGCCAGAACGAATAACTGAGAACCGCGACCGGCTGGGGGTCCTGCCCTTCGGGCGCGTCGGAAGGAATCAGCGTGCGGCCCAACAACGCGGGGACGCCGAAATAACTTCCCGCGTTGCTGGTCATGTTTACCGAAGGCACATCTTCCGGTAGCTCCTCGTCGGTGGTCGTAAGATTCCAGGTTCCGAAGGTTGCGGCGGCGTTTTCGACGCATTGGGCCTGACTTAACAGTTTGAGCTGCGGACCAGTGATTCCAGGCCACCAGTCCTCGCCGCGTTCGTTCAGAAGGACCAGATGCACCATGCGGTCGGCGGCGTGCTAAGGGAAGGGGTTCACTAACAAAGCGTAGATGACGCTGAACACTGCCGTCGTCGTCCCAATGCCGAGCGCCAAGGAAAGTACGGCCGTCAGCGCCAGCCCGGGCCGCTTACGCCACTCGCGATAGGAGAACCGCAGATCCTGGAGGAGAGTTCGCATGGCGCGCTCCGCAAATCAAAAACCCGAAACCAAGAACGTGAGCAGGGAATGGCCCAACGGGTCATTAGACGAAGCAAGGTGGGTAGCGGTCAGGCGCCGGCGATAGACGAATCTAAGTGTTTTATTATCTTTCAGTTGCGCGAAGGGATGGGAATCCGTGTCGCGGTCGTCTTACTCTCTCCCGCGAATCCGCGTTCCCAGACCGAACCGCCGCGCGCGAGGGAGGCGATGCCGCCTCACGAAGCGACTCGCGCGGCGGATTTGACGTCGCGCCCGGGAACAACATCGATTTGCAGCACGGCATCGGCCGCTGGCACATAGGTAGTCACTAAGCCCAATTCGCGCCTCACGATGTTGCAGCCCTGGGCGATGGCGCTGGCTTTGTAGAAGGCGATTTCGCGGTTGCAGCCCTGCCGCCCGAAGCCGCAGTCGCTTGAGACCACCAGGCGCTCCGGCGGAATGAACTTCAGCGCTTTGCGAATCTCGGCGGCAACATCCTCCGGCCGGTCGGCCTGCAGGACGCGATGGCTGACCGCGCCAATAGCAATCTTCTTTTTGAGATCGTTTTTGAAAGGCGCAAACAGTTCAAGGTCTTTTTGGTTGCGATCCTTCATCTCGAGCGTCCACACGTCGCCGCGGCAGCGCTCCAAGTAAATCTCAATGGAGTCGGCGTAACTGGTATCCTCCATGACCCGTTGCATGTTGGGATTGCCCCAGCAGGTGTGGATCCACAGCTCGACGTCGTCCAGGCCCTGGACCTCGCGGTTGAAGGCGTCGATCATGAACTTTACCTGTTCGTGATCCTTGCCGTAAGTGTTGGCCATGAAGTGAAATGTGGGCTCCTCGATCTGAATGCAGCGGCAACCGGCGTCCCGCAGCGCTAGCAGCTCCTTGTTCATGGCCTCGGCCATATCCCAGATCACTTCGCGCTTGTCCTTGTATTTAGGCGTGTGGATATCGAGGAACAGCGCCATCACCTGCGAGCAGCACGTGCCGAACTTCACCGCCTTGCGCGTCTTCCCCTGCGCGATGCGCCACAGTTTTGCATAATCCAGAGGCCGGTGCGCGACCTTGTCCACCACGTGCGGCCAGCGCCAGCCCGTGTAAATCTCGTTCAGCAGCGTCCCCGGCGGATAATGCAGCCACGGCGCGGTCGTTTCCTCCGGCTGCAGGTAATCACCGGCAAAGCCGGCCCAGCGTTGCAGCGGGTAATGGTGCCAGGCGCGCCCCGCCATATCCTCATCCACGTGCAAGTCGCCGTGCGTCAGGATGTCCAGCCCGGCGCGCTCCTGATCGCTGATTACCACGGCCATGGCATCCTGAAACTTCTCGCGAAAGCGCACGTCGAGCATGCAAGTGTCCAGCGGACGACCCCACATACTTACGTCAAACCAGCGCGGCCGCGGAAATGACCCCGTGGTCGTGCTGGGCAGAATCAGGTTGGCCGTGGCAGTGAACATGGCGTCCTCCCAGGGTCCGCATTATACGTCCACTCGCGAACTCCCGCTTTTGGCATATAATGCACACACTGACTCCCGCTCAGCCACCAATCCTCAATAACATTGGGGGATGCTATGTCCGACCAGGCTCGCGTAGCTAACCGTCTCGAAATCGGTAACGGTGACAGCCTCAGTGCTCTCGAAGCTGCGGTACTCGACGAGGAAGTTATAGCGGAGTCGACGCCCAATGAAAAAGCCAAGCTGGCGGAAACGCTCAAGAATGTAGCCGACGCAAGAAGCTCCAATGAGCTGGTGCGCATCAAGCGCTCGCAGCTCAGAACGACCGCCTTTGCCGCATGGATCGCAATTATCGGAGTCGTCGCACTGGCCTTTGTGAGCATTTCCGAACAGCGCAAGCAGTCGGAAAGGCTGGCGGTTTTGCAAAGGGAAGCGAACGAAGACGCGCAATGGCGAGAAGCTTTGAAATCGGTCTCTTTTCGGGATCCTGCGTCTTCGCAAATGGGCGTTCTCGCCATGCAGGAATTCTTTGGCTCGCCGCAGTACTCTTCCCAGGCGCGGTCAATTGCTGCCCTGTTGCTGCCTAACGTTTCAAACGTCTATGCTTTTGATGAGGTGCTGTCAACGATGGGCCCGCCCCATACCGACCGCGGCAATTACCACCATCTGACTGGCATCGCTCAGATGTTGGGCTTTGATCAGCGCGCCAAATTCCACATTAGCGGGGCGGCATCGAAAAAGAACACGCCGTTTCTGATGGAATCACTCGGTGCGATCAAAGCCAATCCGAAGGATCTCGATCGCGACAAGGAGCAGCAAACCAGGGTGGCCGCGTGGGAATTGGATACGGTGAGCCGCACCTTGAGAAGCGTTTGGACGGACAAAGACCCTCAAAAACGCCTTTCACCCAGTGGCTGGCAGCTTTCTGGAGCAGTACTCGAAAACGCGAGCTTTGATGGTTTGGACTTCACCGAGACCGATTTCAGTTTCGGCATTCTTTTCAACTCCAGCTTCAAGCGTACTCACTTTGACGGGGCCACCCTGAAGGATACTTACTTGCGCAAAGTTGCTTTGGATGACGCCGATTTCAGCGGCGTAAAGGTCTACAGCGGGAGCAAATGGGAGGACTCGAACTGGTGGGACGCGAAATGCATCCCTCAGCCGCTACTGGATTATTTGCTTGAGGCAGACTCACATCGGGTGACCGAGGAGACGAAGTCCAAGCTCGTAGCGACCTGCCACTAATCATTCGAGCTCACCGAGCATGAGCCACAGCCGCATAGCCATCCCGCCCCAAGTCGGGACTGGCCAGTTCTTCCGTTTCGCTTCCCTCTAAACGCCAACATCGAACATTCCGGGCCGACGGGCCCTTGTGGCCTTCCGCCCCGGGCTTGCCGCAGCCGACAAGCTGCTGTACGCCACTCGTTGCTCGCCACCCACCACCGCTTCCTCTAAAATCTTTCCTATGTCGAAAAACTATCTGCAGGCTGCCGTCGAGATTGCCCAACAAGCCGGAAAGATCCTCATCGAGGAATTCTCGCGGCCGCTGGATATTCGCTACAAAGGCGACGAAGTGGATCTGGTCACGCAGGCGGACAAGCGCTCGGAGCAATTCATTGTTTCCCGCCTCAACGAATATTTTCCGGGGCACGCCATCACCGCCGAAGAGGGCACTGGCCAGGACACCGCTTCCGAATTTCGGTGGCACGTCGATCCGCTCGACGGCACCACGAATTTCGCCCATCACTATCCTTGTTTCTGCGTTTCCATCGCGCTGGCCGAGCGCGACACGCTGCTTGCCGCTGCAATCTTCAATCCCTACTACAACGAGCTGTACACGGCAGCGCGAGGCGAAGGCGCCGCCTTCAACGGCAAGAAAATCGTCGTCTCCGAGGTCTCCACCCTCTCGACAAGCCTGCTCTGCACCGGCTTTCCCGTGCGGAACCGCAGACTCAGCCCGAATCTTCAGTATTACGGCGAGTTCACTCAGCGAACCCACGGCGTGCGCCGCGACGGATCGGCGGCGCTCGATTTGGCCTGCGTGGCCTCCGGGCGCTTCGACGGCTTCTGGGAATTCGGCCTCAACAAGTGGGACGTCGCCGCGGGCGTTCTGCTCATTGAAGAAGCTGGCGGCAAGGTCAGCGACTTCGAAGGAACACCATACCAGCTGGGCGCGCCGGTCATTCTTGCAACGAACGGCCTCATTCACGAAGAAATGCGCCAAGTGGCATGGGAGATTTCCCGACGTGCCCCGGCGCCCCGTTAACGTCGGATCTAAAAAACTCCCCCCAAAGATCTGCAGGTCGCAGATCGTTTCCCGAAGTGTCAGGAATCATGCGTCCAGGTACCACGGGACGTTGATGACGATGATGCGCTGGTTGCCGCGGAGCAAGAGAAGCGCCTTCAAGACCGAGGCACGTTTGTTATGAAACAAATGGTGATACCAGTGGCGTTCCACCAGCTCCGGAACCAGAACGGCAATCTGCTGGCCTGGATTCGCGCGCTCGGCTTCAAGAACGTAATCCACAATCGGGGCAAGAACTAACCGGAAAGGTGACGGCAACACGACCAATTCCGGGGCCGCCAGCCCGGCCACCATGGCGGGCTGCTCGACGAAGCGGCACCATTCGTCGCGAAAAATCTCCGAGCCCTGTCCGCAGTCGACGTGAATGGCACGGATGTTGGGAGAAATCTTGAAGGCAAAGCGCAGCGCCTTCTTGACGATGCGATTCCAGCCCTGCACGGGCAAAATGACCAGCGGCGGGGTCGTGTCGGTCAGCTCGAGCGGAGTCTTGCTGCGAACTTCCAGGAAAACGGCGTGATAGTGACGCCTCACCAGTCTCATGGCCAGCAGCAACCCTGGGATCAACAGCACGGTAATCCAGGCGCCTTCCACAAATTTCGCCACGAGAACGACGATTACGGTGATACCCGTAGCAAACGCACCCAAACCGTTGATCAACATGCTCCGCGTTGCGCCTTTGCCACCAACGCGGCGCCAGTGGCCAACCATGCCGGCCTGGGAAAGAGTGAAGGCGAGAAACGCGCCCACGGCGTACAGAGGAATCAGCCGGTCGGTCACGCCGCCAAAGATGGCGAGTAGCACCCCGGCGAGAGCGGCGAGGACCAGGATGCCTTGCGTGTAGACCAGCCTGCGGCCACGCGTCGCAAAAGAATGCGGGAGATAGTTGTTTTGCGCAATGGCCCGGCAAAGACGGGGAAAGTCCGCGAAAGCGGTGTTGGCCGAGAGCGCCAGCACCAGAAGGATGGAAGCCATCGAAACGTAATAGAACACACCTCTGCCGGAGACTGCAGCGAGCAAGAGAGAAAGGACGCTCTGATAGCCGGGCTGCCCGGGGTCGGTGGCTTGAATTCCATAGACGCGCACGAGATACGCGACTCCAGCGAGGAGAACCATCAGCAGGAGGATGATCACGGTGAGAGTGCGGCGGGCGGTTGAAACCACCGGTTCGCGGAACGCTTTTACGCCATTGCTTACGGCCTCGACACCGGTCATGGCCGTGCAGCCGCTGGCGAATGCCTGCAGGATGAGCCAAGCGCCGGGCAGGGCGGTAGCCTGGGTGATTCGCGGAAGAGGCTCGACCGGCACCGGATGCCCGCCGGAAACGAAGGTCTTGATCAAGCCGATGAGGATGGCAGCGAGCAAGGTCCCGACAAATAGATAGGTAGGTGCCATGAAGACCAAACCGGCGTCCCGCATGCCGCGGAGATTGATCAAGGTAATGAGGACCAGGATTCCCAGGCAGATGGTCAAAGTATGGGATTGCAAGCTGGGGATGGCTGAAACCAGTGCGCCCACGCCAGCGGAAATGCCCACGGCGACAGTCAGCACGTAATCAATCATTAGTGCGGCGGCGGCCAGGAGGCCGGCGGAAACGCCCAAGTTCTGGCGGGCCACAGTATACGAGCCGCCGCCGCCGGGATACGCCTGGATGGTCTGGCGATACGAAAAATAAACGATCGCAAGCAGGACGATGATGCTTGCGCTGATGGGAATCATGTAGGCAATTCCCGCGGCGCCGAGTGGAATCAACAAGGTGAGAGCCGCCTCGGGGCCATAGGCCGCCGAGCTCAGGGCGTCCAAGCCGAAAATAGGGATCCCGGCGGCAACGCCGATGCACTCAGCGCGCGCCTGGTCCGAGGCGAGAGGTTTGCCCAGAAGCAAATCGAGCAGAGACATGTGGGCATTCTCCTATAACTAGGAGGAATTAAAGAAAGCGAATTTCCATGCGTTGCGAAAAACAAATTTGCGTCGGGACATTGGGAAAGTGAGTTGCGTGTGGAAACCAATTCCGCGGGCCAGGCAGATTCCGGAACACAGATTTTCTCGAGGATGTGTTCGATAGCAGGAAGGTGCCGGCAGTAAGAACGATGGCACCGGGGGATGGATGGGGATGACTCTTTTACTCTTTTACTCCTATGAAAATACCGCTCAGGCGGTCTGAGCGAGTGGCTCTAGGGTCACTTTGTGGCCCAGGCGTTCCAGCCGCCTGACCAAGGAGCGGCGGGTTCGATTCATGTCGATTCGGTCAAAGTGATCG
>Ga0209803_1000014_pt1 | contig 112230 bp, 110 predicted proteins | sample GraSoiAngelo_138_FD_185895 | JGI IMG/M metagenome (GOLD analysis project Ga0209803, IMG submission 185895) | Grasslands soil microbial communities from the Angelo Coastal Reserve, California, USA - 14_0929_09_40cm (SPAdes) (version 2) | ecosystem: Environmental > Terrestrial > Soil >...
CGTCAAAGCGGCTGCGAAACGTGGCGACATCAAGAATCTCGCTCCGCATGACCTACGTCGCACGTGCGCACGACTCTGTCACTTGGCCGGGGGCGAACTTGAACAGATTCAGTTCTTGCTTGGCCATTCGTCCGTTCAGACAACCGAGCATTATCTAGGATGCAAACAGAAACTGCGACACGCGGTGAATGACAACCTGGGCCTGGAAGACGTTTGACCGAGTGTGGACGGCCTCGAACCGAACTTCTGGGGAGCGTGGCAAATTTATTTGTCATTCATCGGGGAGCGAAATCGTCGATCAAAATTGTTCGAGTCTGGCGACGCCGAATACCGCATGGAATCGCTCGCAGTAGATGACGGTTAACGCAATCCTAACCCTACGCGGGCTACGTCCGGAAGCCGCCCAAGGTGTTGCTCGGCATTCTGATGTTTTGTCTTGTTCTTGGCCGTGCTGTTCGGCGGTCAGTAGGAATAGGAAGAGCTCCCAATGTTGATACTAATTATTGCTCGCCATTGCTTTAGCGGAGCGACCGTCTTCCGAGAAAAACCCTTGAATTGCGATGAACTGTTGGAGCCAGCTTCCTGTTCTATTCAGTTCGACATGCTTGGAAGTCTACAAGGCCGCTAGGCGGTCGACGGTAAGTTGGTTCGGAAGATTCGCGAGGGAGCGGAGGAACGGACGCGGATTGTTGAGAACGCGGGAGGCGACTAGTCCCCCTTCGATGGTGACCACGGCTTCCTGAGCTCGTTTGCGCGCAATGGCAGGACTAAGGCCCGCATCGCGGCTCAATCGCGCGAAGGCGTCGATCCAAAACTCCATGGAGCGCCGTGCGTGCGCACGCGTGGAAGGGCTGTCCGCGAGTGTCAGCGTGTCGAGCAGGCACCACCGCCGGCCGGAATCATAGAACTCGCGAAGGCGCCGGCCGATTTTTCCCGCACGATCTCGCGGCCGTCCCTCTTCTGAAGCCGGCTTAAGGACGTATTCCGCAAAATGCCGATCGACCGTCGAGAGGATGGCGTCGACCATCTCCGCTTTGCCGCCCGGGAACCGATGGTAGAGACTGGCCTTCACAAGACCAGTGGCTTTCATGAGGTCTGAATAAGAAGCGCCGTCATAGCCTTTGCGGCGAAAGACATCGGACAAACCCTGGAACAATCTTTCGTCTGATATCTTAGCTGGGCGCATGAAACAACCCCTCCTGCCCTTAGATGACCTGCATTTCGTTCAGGTTAGACCGTACGGTCTAATTCTCCTCTGCCTTCGACTAGGCCGCAACTTGTTCCGTATCCTTTTGCCAGTAGCCGCATCAGATTGTCTATATAGACCGGTCGGTCTATTACACAAATAAGGAGGACCCTATGAAGGCGGCGGTTGTGATCTTGTCAGACCCCAAGAATGGACTCGAAGAGTCGGCTGGTCGCGCGTTCAATGCCCTGTCGGCGGCGTACGACTTCAAGCGGCAGGGAGAAGACGTAACCATCCTGTTCCAGGGCGCGGGAACTCGTTGGATCGACGAACTGACCAAGGCGGACCATCCGTTCCACGCGCTGTTCGAGACCGTGAAGGACAAAGTGGCCGGAGTGTCTTGCGCCTGCGCAAGCGTGTTCGGCGCCACGGAAACGGCAACGCGCGCGGGCTACGAACTGGTGAAAGACAACCCGGTACCGGGGACTCCAGGGCTACCGAGTCTCCAGAAGCTGACGCGCGAGGGATACACGGTACTTAGTTTCTGAAGATGTGTATAAATTTACAAACCTGAAACACCAAGAGAATACACGAGGAGATCGAAAAATGATTCGTAGATGGTTACAAACGGCATTGCTTTCGACGGGATTGGCAGTAAGTGCGGGCGTTGCAAGCTCGCAGATGAAGGACGCTGCGGCGCTAGATGTGTCGCGTGTGACCTATCACACGACGCAGGTGGATGGCTTGAAAATTTTTTATCGTGAAGCTGGACCGAAAGATGCACCAACGATTGTCCTGCTGCATGGGTTTCCCAGTTCGTCTCACATGTTTCGCGAATTGATTCCTCGGTTGAGCGACAAATATCACGTTCTGGCTCCGGACTATCCGGGCTACGGGTACAGCGACGCGCCGTCGCGTGACCAATACGCGTACACGTTCGACCAACTCGCGGATACCGTCGATCACTTTCTCGACCAGAAGGGCATCACGAACTATTCGATTTACATTCAGGACTACGGTTCACCCGTGGGATTCCGGCTGGCAACGCGGCATCCCGAACGCGTACAAGCGATCATCACGCAGAACGGCAACGCCTATGACGAGGGCTTGTCTCCATTTTGGGCGGAGTTCTTGTATGCGTACTGGAAGGATCCCAATCCAACAAACGAGGCAAAAGTGCGCCGGTTGCTGACGCTGGACGCAACGAAACTCCAATACCTGCAGGGATTTCGACATCCGGACGATGTCAGCCCGGACTCATACCTGTTTGATCAGGCCAAGCTGGACCGTCCAGGCAACGACAAAATCCAACTCGCTCTTTTTTACGACTACCGCAACAACCCTCCACTCTATCCGGCATGGCACAAGTACTTACGCGACAAGAAGCCGGTCGTGTTGGTGGTGTGGGGCAAGAATGATCCGGTATTCGCTCCGGCAGGTGCGGAGGCCTTTCTTAGGGATGTACCGAATGCTGAACTGCGTTTGCTAGACACGGGACATTTCGCGCTGGAAGAAGATGGCGCAGAAATCGCGCAAATCATCCGGGCGTTTCTGGCAAAGAACATTCGCGTTGAGTGATTCGACGCTGGAGACCAAGGCGGCGCGGCCGAAGTCACAATCCGCGCTGCTGGCTCTGGCGTCGGGGGAAATAACTGCGAGGAACGACAAAATGCATGTGAAGGAAATTTGGCGCTATCCCGTGAAATCAATGGCCGGCGAACGTCTCAGCGGCGTCCAAATCGACAAGCTTGGAGTGGCCGGTGACCGCAAGGTGCTAGTGCGGGGTGGCAACGGCCATGTGGTCACCTCGCGGACGCATCACCAGTTGCTGGGTCTGAAGGGTACGCTCGGTGCTGATGGCCAACCCCAAATCTCCGGTCACGTCTGGGATTCCCCCGAAGCGCTGGCACTCGTGCGAAAGGCAGTTGGTGCGGATGCCGAGCTGTTTTACTGCGACGGGCCGGAGCGTTTCGATGTTTTGCCACTTTTGGTCGCGACGGATGGCGCAATTAGCTATATGGGTCTCGATAGTCGGCGTCTGCGTCCGAACATCATCGTTGGCGGAGTGGAGGGCCTTCAGGAACGTGAATGGCCCGGGCATCGCTTTCGAATCGGCGAAGCCGTCATCCACGCCGCCCAACTGCGGGGCCGCTGCGTGATGACGACATACGATCCCGACACCTTAAAACAGGATATGGGCATCCTGAAGAGCATCGTCCGCAAACTCGGCGGTGTGATGGCCTTGGATTCTGCTGTTGTGTCCGGCGGTCTCATTCGAGAGGGCGATCTGGTGACGTTAAGTGATTGACTGAGCCTCTGTCCACGAACTACATTGAGGCGATAACTCCTGGGTCCAGGATTGGGTGCAACTAAAGAGGAAAGAATGGCCCCGATTTTCCTGCAAGCGACACCTAATAGGGCATTTAGATTTTGGGCCGATTCAGTTGTTAACCGAAGAGTGCTAGTTCGATTTAATTCGGGGAGGCAGCATCATCGAGCACTGGCCGTTGATAACAGACAGCACCTGATGAGCTGCGTCCCCGTCTGGCCGGAACCATGTACCGGGCCCGTAAAAGAATCCATAACGAAGAGCGACTCCTTCCAGATCCTCCGCGCCGAGTGTGCGATTTTCAAGTTGAGTATATGTCCGAACGTTGGCTGAGATCGCGGGCGAGGCGTTGAGTGCCAGCGGATCTGTTTCGTGCGCAAGCCCGGGACCTGGTGCATAGTAGAATCCGGTCGACTGGATGATGTATCTTCGCGCGCCGGCTGCTCGGGCCGCATTCAAGACATTCTGTCCGCCGTCGAGCCTCAATTTATGGTCGCGCTCTGCAGCCGCGCGCATCTCGTCTGGTGTGTAGTGTTTCGGCAGGGAAGTAAGCTCGTCGATGACGACCTCCGGGCGCGCTCTCTTTATCGCGGCGTCGACAGCCGGGGCATCGAGTGCGCCCGCAAGGAGTCCCTCAGCGCCATCCTCTTTGAGAGTCTGGTGACCTAGTTTGGAACTCGTCATTCCAAAAACGTTATGACGCGCAGATACCAAAACAGAAATGAGTGGACGCCCAATAGCGCCCGTGGCATCGGCAACAAGTATATTCATATTTCCTCTCCAATCTCGTAGATTAGTACGATCAACGGATCTCCCGCTCAGTTTCGTAATCGATTCAGAAGCTTATCCAACGTGAATCGGTCAGGCTCCCAGAACGCCAGTAAGAATGCTGCAGCGGCTGCCGAGAAGACCGAATAGTCGAATGGCGTCTTGATGCCAAGACCTATGGCCATGCCCATAGCAAATGACAAAAGGAGAAGACCGGAGAGGACGGAGGCCATTCGTATTTTGAAGCCTGCGATGAGCAATATCCCAAAGAGGGTCTCCGCGACGGTAGCTGCCCATGCAAACGACACCGTCAATGAACTGGGGAAAAGAGACGTCACTGCGCCCGTGTACTCCACGAAATGAGCGAAATTTCCCCAGGATACGTTCTTTGCTCCATATGGCCCCCACAAGCCAAAACGATCAGCCACAGCGGATAGAAAGGAAGCTCCTAGCGCAAACCGTGCGAACAGACGGACAATCTCTGTCCCATTCTCTCTAAGTTGCGCGGTTTTTGAATTCATACATGCCTCCACGTAAGGAATATTGCTTTATGCAAAATGGTTTCATCGCAGAAATTCGATGCTCGCGTCCGTAAGCTAGTGAATGGGAGTGAGAATCGGTGCTCCTTCATTTTTGATAAAAAATACGACGAACTTCGCTGGTTTCGTCTTACTCGCGTTACGGCTTACGGTATGAACGTCTTCAGGTGATTCGTAAAATACCTGCCCGGGACCAAGCCGCTGAAGCGTGCCTCCGCGAACTTGCATCTCAACTTCCCCTTCGAGAACATAGACAACCGCATGCGCATCATGCCGGTGGATCGCGTCGACGGCTCCTGGGGCGTAATTGACAGTAATGACTTCAATCTCTTTACCCGGTGCTTCCGGAAGCTGTTTCGTAAAGAGCGTATTCACTTGCTGGGCATGCATTGCTGTGGCAAATCCGAAGGTAAAGATAAATACGGAGAGAATGAACTTCTTCATGTTATACCTCGCTTCTGTCCTTTCGGTGATGTGCTGCGATAACCGTAAGGTCCGACTTCGTCAAACGGTTGACGGTCGCGCGAATTGTCGCTTCCGGGGAATCTTCGTAGAACAGTTCAATTCGATCGCCAGATTTAAGATTTCGCATTGCACCCCACTTTCGCTTCGTTCGTCCATTGCAAAGACTCGTGATGTTAAGCTGACCTTTATAAAAGAAATGCAACACGCAGAGTTTCCCAGTTGTCTGCGATTCTCCTTCACCAGGAACAAGCTGGAGAAATCGCGAAAACCCAGCTCCTCTGCGTGCGCATGTCTCAGCCACGATTGGAACAGAAACCGTGGCAACCCTTGTCAAAGTTAGGCGGATGCAGCTTTGCGCGTTTTCTGAATGCGGTCGAGAAACTCATGCATCAACGACCCAATCCGATCCACTTCTTCTTCCAACGCGAAATGGCCCGTGTCGAAAAGATGAAGCTCTGAACTGGGGATATCTCTTTTGTAGAGTTCAGCACCCTCCACCGTAAAGATTCCATCGTTTTTGCCCCAAGTGATCAGCATGGAGGGCTGTCGTTTACGGAAATATTCCTGCCAGTCGGCAAAGACATCCAGATCCCCTTTTTGCGTTATAGAGGATTGAAAGTTGGATTTCCTTGTTCCCCGGTCGGTCCTGATAAGCCTGGTCGATCACCCAATTGTCAGGGCTGATCTTCGACGGATCGCTGACACCATGCAGATAATGCCACTTGGTTCCTTCAATCGTCAGAAGCCAGTCGAGTAGAACTTGAGCATTCTTTTCGCTCCGATCTTCCCAATAGTCAAATAATCCCTTTGCGAACTCCTTATTTAGGGCTTCAACATGAGCGCCACCGTTTTGGACGATCATAGCGGTCACTCGTTCGGGATGCATGACAGCTAACCGGAAACCAACTGATGAACCTATGTCCGAGAGGTATAGCGCATAGGAAGGAAGATTCAGCTTTTCGGTGAACTTTTCGGTCACAGTCGCTAACCGTTCGAAGGAATAGTCGAAATCGTTGACCGACGGTGCTGAGCTTTCGCCATATCCAGGGAAGTCTGGGGCAACGACATGATATTTATCCGCAAGCATGGGGATCAGATTGCGGAACATATGAGAGGACGACGGAAAGCCGTGCAAGAGCAGAACGGTGGGAGCATCCCGGGGACCGGCTTCTCGATAGAAGATTTCCAGCCCCTCCACTTTAAGCGTGCGATAGAAAACGGTCGGCGTAATCTTGTTCGACATATAGACTCTCCTTTTGGACATATAAACTCTCCTTCGGCGCGTGAATTGCACCTTCGTAAGCGTTAAGCAATCCCCGAGTCCTCACGGACGAACGCGGATGATCGTCTTTCCCTTGATCCGTTCGGTCCGGTTGAAGGCGGCGACGGCATCGTCGAGGGCAGCCACTTTGCCGATGTTTGTCCGCAGCCGACCAGTCCGGGCCCGCTGGACGATCTCACTCAATTGGGCGCGATCGGGTACGACGACGAAATCGATAGTCACGCCGTCAGCGGGCCGCGCCTCGGTTGGGCCGGTGATGGTCACCAGCGTTCCTCCGGCGCGAATCACGCCCGCAGACCGCTTCGCGATGTCGCCGCCGAGGACATCGAAAACCAGATCGACCTTGCCGACATCTTCTAGGGCGTCGTTATCGAGGTCGACGAACTCCTGTGCGCCGAAGTCGAGAGCCGTCTGACGGCCGCCAGCGCGCCCCGTGCCGATGACGTATGCGCCGGCCTCACGTGCGAGCTGGCTCGCCATCGAACCGACTACGCCGGCCGCACCGTGAACGAGGACGCTCTGCCCCGCGTGAAGGCGGCCGTGCTCGAACAGCCCCTGCCACGCGGTCAGGCCCGGCATCACGAGGGCCGCGCCCACCGTGAAGTCAACGTCGCCCGGCAGCGGTGTGAGGTTGCGTGCCTCGACGGCCACATACTCCGCCAGCGTGCCGTCGCGATACCAGTCCGTGAGGCCGAACACCCGCTGTCCAATCGACAGCCCCGTCGTGCCATAGCCGAGAGCGGTGACCACTCCGGCCAGTTCGTGTCCGGGGATTGAAGGCGTCCGGTCACGGCCGACGCGATCGGTCCAGGTCGAGGGCCACGTCAGCTCATCCCCGGTGAATCCCGACGCATGAATCTGAACAACGACGTCGTTTATCGCCGCCTGCGGCTCGGGCCGCTGCACCAGCTTCACCCCGGCCATTCCCGCAGCCTGATCCGCCGCCACAATCGCCTTCATCGGTCACCTCCTTGTGTCAATATAAACATCCGTTGGCTCTTCATACCGTGCTCCTTTTTGCTGCCGCTACCGGCTGCAACCTTCGGAGAATCGATTCGTGATTGCATTTCCTCTCTCCTTTGGATTTCCCGCCTACACCTCGATAGATGCTTGGGCCGGATCGCTCATCTGGTCCATAATCGATAAGGCGACTGGTCCACTTTTCCGGCCAAGTTCATCTTTTGGGAACAAGCATTTGGCAAAGAAACCGATTTTTCAGGATCTGCCGCTGATGCCGCAGCGAGCCGGTGAAGAACGGTGGCTCTGGCTGTACGGTCAGTTGCGTGCGGCCATCCTCGACCGCCGTCTCCGGCCCGCCGCGCGAATGCCCTCATCCCGCAACCTGGCGAAGCAACACGGTGTCTCGCGCGGCACGGTCGTGGCCGCGTTTGATCATCTTAGAAGTGAAGGCTACGTCGAGATGCGAGTGGGCGCAGGCGCGTTCGTGGCGACGACCATACCAACCATACCTGACGAAGCTATTGCCGTGACAAAGAGAAAGGTTGGCGACACGCGAAAGCAGACGACACGCGCAACTTTGTCCAAACGAGGACTTCTGAGCGCACAAGACGTGTTGCCGTTGCCGGCTTCGCACTCACTGGGCAAAGCCTTTCGTGCGTGGGAACCGGCCATCGACCTTTTCCCCACCAACCTGTGGTCGCGCATTGCCGGAAGGGTGCTGCGGCGCGCTCCTCGTTCGCTATACGGTCAGGGAGACGCGAAGGGATTCTTGCCACTGCGCAAGGCGATCGCAGAGTACGTTGGCGGAGCGCGCGGAGTGCGTTGCGACGCTGAGCAAATCATCGTCACTTCGGGCGCCCAGCAGGCACTCGATCTGACCTCCAGGCTGCTTCTTGACCCCGGCGATTCGGCTTGGCTCGAAGACCCTGGCTATCCCGAAGCGTTGCGTGCGCTCCAGGCAGCCGGGGCAAAAATCACGCCTGTGCCAGTGGACCACGAGGGGATAGACGTGAAGTGGGGACAGCGCCACGCATCTGGGGCCAGGCTTGCTTACGTAACACCGGCCAATCAGTTCCCCTTGGGAACTGCGATGTCGTTGGAGCGGCGCTTGTCACTGCTGAACTGGGCGACGACGGAAGGCTCGTGGGTCATTGAGGACGATTACGACTCCGAGTACCGTTATTTTGGACGACCGCTGGCGGCGCTTCAAAACCTGGACCGTGCCGGGTGCGTGATTTATGTCGGCACCTTCACCAAGATGCTTTTTAACGCGTTGCGCCTCGGTTTCCTCGTGCTGCCCCCACCTCTAGTGGAACCGTTTGCAGTTGCCCGCACGCTCACGGACCGGCATCCGCCAACACTGGATCAGGCTATTCTGGCCGAGTTCATCCTCGATGGCCACTTCGGTCATCACGTTCGCCAAATGCGGCAAATCTACGCAGAACGCCTGGAAGTGTTGTGCGACGCTGCGAATCAGCGTTTGGGCGGCATGCTGCAAGTGCAGAAAGCTGCCTCGGGAATGCGCACCATAGCGTGGCTGAAGACAGGCGAAAAGGATACTGCGGTAGCCGAACGGGCGCGGGCGCGAGGTCTGGAAGTCACGGCCCTCTCACAGTTTTCACAGCGCCACTCTCACCCCGGAGCTTTGGCTCTTGGGTTTGCGGGCTGTACTCCGGCTGAGCTACGCCGTGGAGTCGACGTTCTGGCGACAGTATTAGGTGCTTAGCACACAAGGCAAGCGGCCGCAAAACGGGGCGAATTCTAGGTAATGGGTTTCGTGGGTGGATCGTCGGCAACCCGGAAGTTGGCCAGAAACGGGTTCTAGGAAAGTAACCCTGTGCTGGCGATCTGGAGCTGCGGAAGAGGCGGCAGGGGGGAGCGTGTCGGCGTTCCAAGGACGTCGAGCCACAGTCGGATCGTCGCTCGAAGCGGGGCGACTGCGACTCCAGCAAAGGCTTCTGGGTAGACGTCGAGGCGGCGTAAGGCTGAGCGGAGCAGCGAAGCGGTACCCGCTAGGTTGCCGCGCTGGAAATGGTGGAAAGAAGCGGCAACCTGGATCAACCCTTGCAGAAAGGTCTTCTCCGGCTCTTGCGCGACGAGCCAGACAGATTCCCAGTGCTCGTGCGCTTCGAAGAATGCGCCGGAATGGAAGCAACGCAGGCCTTCACGTAACTCTCTTTGGCTCCAATCGAGTGACATGCCATTTCGCCCTGCTGCCATAGTAGCACTGAGGAAATCGAGAGGATTCAGACATTCAGCGTCTGCCAGCGTTGTTCGTGAGACTGCCTATCAAAGTAAAATCTGGCGGGAGGCACATGACCGCATAACGCGCTACGCAGAAGTGCGTTCGGCCGGCACTTTCCGGGTGTATCGTCGGCATTACCGGCCAATCTCTGCCGATTCTCGCGCCTCTACTTACGATTGATGTTTTGTGGAGTGACCTGCACATGGTGCACGAGGGCAGATCTCTAGTGAGCTAGGATTCCTTGTATTGCACTTTCCGCATCGCTTGATCTCCCAAAATCTTAGCCGCAAGCGGGACTGCTTCCTCCCGAAAGAAAAATCCAACTGAAAAACAATAACACTGCTCACCTAAAACCGGAAGTTACTATCGGACCGAGCGGTATATGACACGGATTCGCCATACACTCCAGCGTGAACCATCCGCCGATTCTCCTCGGGACGCCGCCATGACCCGCTTCTGCGGACCCGTTCGTCTCACACGCTTGCCGTGCGTGCGCGTTCTTCCAGCGCTTTCATCGCCGTGAGATAAGGGCTGGGGCCATAGCTCACTCTCGCAACGCCCTGTTCCGCTAGTACTTGCAGTGGTGAAGGGCCGTCTCCGACCATGATGTTGACGGGGAGCGTGGACGATTGCGCGAAGCGCGCGATCAGTTTGGCATCGACGAGACCCGGGACGAAGATTCCGTCGGCACCCGCTTCTGCGTACGCGTGTGCTCTTTCGATGGCGTCCTCGAGCATAGCGTTGCCGTGTTCGGCGGGTGGTCGCTGAAAGAACACGTCGGTACGGGCGTTGATGAAGAAATAAATACTCGCTGCATCCGCCGTCCGTCGAGCGCTTCGAATGCGCTCGCACTGATTGACCGTCTCGCGGAGTTTTCCGTTTGCCGGGAAACTGTCTTCGAGATTACAGCCTACGGCACCTGCTTCGATGGCCAGACCGACGGTTTCGGCGGTGGCTTCCGGCGTGTCACCATAGCCGCTTTCCAAATCGACCGTCACCGGCAGGGCCGTCGCTTGGACGATCCGGCGCAGATTTTCGATGGCCAATGCTAGCGGTATCTGCTCGCCGTCGGAGAAGCCGTTTGCATTGGCGACCGACCAACTGCTCGTGGCGATCGCTTTCGCACCAGCGGCGGCGACGGCCTTGGCGCTGCCCGCATCCCAGATGTTGAAGAGTAGGAGCGGCGTTCCGGGAATGTGCAACGCCCGGAAGTGTTCCGCCTTACGCGTCTGATCGGTCATTTTCATCGCGGCCAGTGTCATGGCGCCACCTGCCTGGCTGTCTTTTGAGCCATTTGCCAGTGAGCGCGTAGTTCTTTGTTGAACTCCTGCCAGCGTTCCTCGGGGAAGAAAATTCTCGCGCCTTGCAACTCGACGCGGCGCCGCGTGCCAGGAATGTTTTCGGCCAGCCAGTGCGACCATTTCACGTCGAAGTACACATCGTCGGTACCCCAGACGATGAGCGTCGGCGCTTGCAGTGTTTTAAGTTTCGCTTCGATGGCAAGCGTGTGTTTGTTGTCAAAGGCGGCGAGGAAGCGTTGCAAGTCGCGGGTGCGTTGCTCGGTTTTGACAAGCGGGCGCAAATACCTTTCGATGCTGTCGTCGCTCAGTTGCTCCGGATGTTCGTACGCCGGTCGGAGAGCTTGCGACGAGCGATAGACGCCCTTATCAGACAACATTGTTTCCAGCGTCCCGCGCAAGCCGCCAGCGGCTGCCATAGCGAGGAAAGATTTGAAAGCCTCGGGCGGCCAGTTGTCGTGCGTGTCGCAATCGGTGAGCGTGAGACTGCGAACGCGCTCCGGATATAACGCGGCGAAAATCTGCGCGATGCCGCCGCCGCTATCATTGCCGACGAGATCGACTTGATCGATGTGCAAGGCATCGAGGAATTCCTTAAGCATCTTTGCGTTTGCCGTGACGGAAACGTCCTGATCCGGTGCGATTTCGGTGTCGCCATGCGCGAGCAAGTCGACGGCTATGCAGCGACGGACGTCAGACAGATCCTCCAATTGGTGCCGCCAGAGACAGCCGTTCAACAAAACGCCATGCACGAATAACGCGACCGGTCCGCTTCCTTGTTCGGTGTAGCTGATACGTCCAGATGGGGTCTGCACGCTGCGGTGAACCGGCGATGATTTCTTTTCGTTCATGACTGATGTCTCCGAGATTTTTATGGATGTTGCTACAGGCGCATCCGAAAATGCGCCGGCCAGAACGGGCCGACACAGAACTGATCCAATGACTATCGTTCTGAACAATACAACGGCGAATGATTTACCTCTTCCTCGAAGCTGCCGCGGAGCCATGCGCTTCCCTCAACCTCTGCGCGCAGTCGTCACAACAGACGTCGACGGTCTTTCCGCCGATTTTGACTTTGAAGCAATTTCCATCCAGCTTGCAGTCGCAAGCTGCACAAGTCGTTTCAACCATGACGTTGCTCTCCCCTGCCCGAAGCCCCGGCAAAAGAGCAGTAGGCCATGAGCGGAGAGAATGCCGCTGTCAGAATCTTTAGCGATTTGCAGGAAGAGAGCTAGCGACGAAGTGCCGACTGGCGGAATTCCGAGGGCGAACGGCCATATGCTTCGCGGAAAGCGGCACTGAAATGGCTGTGACTGGAGAATCCGAGGTCGAGGCTCAGAGTAGTCAGGTCGTCATAGTGCGCGAGAAGATCCAGCGCCCGCGCCAATCGTAGCCGCAACTGGTAGCGATATAGGGGCAAGCCTTCGACTTGTTGGAACACCTGCGTGAGATAAACCGGAGAGCAGCGTACTTCCGCGGCGATCTCGGCCAACGTCCAGCGCCGCGCCAGATCGCTTGTCAGCACGAGCTTTGCCCGATCCACAAGCAGCTGGCGTCCGACAGTAGCGCCAGCCGCGTGCGTGGTGCGTGGGCCGAGCGCCCGCTGCACCAGGGTCAAGGCCAGGCCTTCGGTTTCCAGAGGTTCCGCGATGTTGTGGCGCAGGCTGTGACCAATAAGCGCTACAAGCACTTGGGCCCGCGCATCAATTCGCCGCCGCTGCTGGTGAAATGCGAGCGTAGCAGTGTCGCGCAAGAACGCCCGTGGCGCCAGTTCCCGCAGCAGCGGTTCATTGATTACGAGCGTTAGACTGGCATCGCCGCCCTCCACCGGATGGCTGATTCGATAGCCTTCGGTGGCATTGAAAAACAGCACTTGGTTGGCTTCGGCTACTGCCTGGTCATGCCCAACATGCCGAACATACACACCGCGATAGGCAAACACCAACTGGGTGGTGGCCGTGCACTCTTCCGTGCTCTTATGCCGGCAAGTACCTTGGCAATGTGTGTCCCGAATCGTAACAGTAGGAGATTTCAGTAAAGACCGAACGGTAATTTCAGGTACGCGCTTACTTTCATTTTGTGGCGCCATATTCCGAGTCCATGCGTGATAAAGCCAACAATAGCACGTTCCATGTCGATTATTCCGCTCCGAAGCGTCACGGATGCATCTCGAAGGAGAGGTGCGTGGGACTGAGTGACATCAGAAAGGCTTGCGCGGCGAACGCCTCGCCAGCCGCGACAACACCAGTTCTCCTCGCCAACCCATTGACTACACGATGTGTCGCTTCAACCACAATCGGTGCAGTGATTGCATAAATATCTCTTCCACACACCATCGCCAGGCGCTCCGCGCTCCCCCTCCGTGCGATAGCTTCCATAACGAAAATCTGGGACGAGCGACCGCTTTCGTCCGCCGCCGTCGGTGCGGGCGTGTTGGGATCGCGAATATCCGTAATCGGTGCCAGATTGATATAGGCGCGAATCTCAGGCGTTTGGAGATGCCGTGAGATAGTTATAGTTTCAGAGAGAGAGAGACCTACCACTTCTTGCTCTCCGAATGGCGCCGGAAAATTCCATTTGCGCGGGGCAGGAGGATCAGCGCGCTCTAACCTATTGTTCGAAAAGACGAAATGTCGGCCGGGATTGCGCTGGCCCGTCAGCCGAGTTCCCCGCGTAGGCTTCCAACTATCGAGCGCGATCGCGATGCAGATTTCATCAACTGCATCCCACTCACCCATAGCGGCCGTGGCCAGGAGGTCGCCCAATCCCCCGTAGAACCCCATCGCGGGAGCGACCACGACACCAGCATCTCGCGCGGCACTCGCAAACCGCTCGAAGACAGCCAGAACGGCCGCCTGTTCCGCTGCCACATCCAAATAGTGAATAGACGCGCGGAGCACTGCATCAATGACCGGCCCCGCCGTATCGATGAACGGCCCCGCACAATTGATGACCGCCACTGCGCCGGACATTGCTCGGTCAAGCGAGGCGGAATCATTCACCGTAGCCACGCGCACTTCCGATCCCGGGTGAGCCTTCCCCGCCGCTTTCAGTTTCGCAGCGTCACGACCCGAAAGGATGGGTGTAAATCCGCGTTTGCGTAGCTCTGAGACAACAAAGCGTCCGGTGTGTCCGTACGCCCCGAAGACTGTAACGGTTCGATTTTGGATCATTGCAGAATTCATCGTGAATTAGACTTTCTATCTATTGAAATCGCGGCGATTACTTGGATGCCGCCAAACACCCAACCATCTGACCTTCGTAGTTCACAGCGTTCAAGTCGACCTCCGTTAGAAATCGAAGGTTTTTCCTCTGTATAGCGCTGAACGCCCACAGCCGCGCGACCGATTTTGCCCTCGATGAAATTCGCCTCGGAGGATTAGTAGGCCACGTAAGAAGAGAGGATCGCTGTCAGAATGTTTAGCAGTTTAGCGGACAATCTGCGCTAGCATGTAGCGGCAATCGGCCTGCGAAAAGCTCGGCCCCTTGTTGTTTGAATTCGGGATTTGGCGAGCGGATTCCTTTTCGGGATTGTTCCGGTGCGCCAGGTGCTCAGGACGGATCCATACCAGATCGTCAAGTCAGGATCGACCGGCAGGGTTGGGCGGCGGATTACTGTACGAGAGTGCTGCTCAGTGTGCAAATTGCGATTTGCGCGGTGCTGGTTACTTCTTCGATGGTTGCGGTGCGTGGACTGGCGCGCTCGCTGGACGGCAACTACGGCTTCGACACGACGCGGAACGCGATGCTCGTCAATGCAAACCTGGCCATGGCCGGTTACAGCGGCGACACAATGCCCGCAATGCACAAGCGCATGATCGAGACGATGGAGACGATTCCCGGCGTAGAGCAAGCGGGATTGGTAAATAATTTCCCGCCATTAGTTTATGGCGCCGGCAGCAGGACAAATGTCTTCAAGGAGGAAACCAGAGATCGTACGCCATCAAATATCGCTTCCATGCCCTACGGATACGACGTATCTCCCGGGTATTTCGATGCGGCCGGCACGAGATTGTTGGCGGGTAGGGCTTTCTCCTGGCATGACGACCAAAGCGCGCCTGCGGTTGCTGTGAATCGGGAGTTTGCCGGCAAATTGTTCGGCTCGCTAACCAATGCAATCGGCCGATATTTCACGTTGCAGGATGCAACGCGCGTCCAGATTGTGGGTGTTGTCGAAGACGGGAAATATTTGAGCATTACGGAAGATCAACAACCGGCGATATTTCTCCCGTCCATGCAATCGCCATCGAGTCAGTCCTATCTGGTAGTGCGCTCGCACCGTGATCCGCAACAACTTGCCGCGGCTATCAGAAGCAAGCTGCACGAACTGGATGCCGGGCTGCCCGTTGACATCGACACGTGGAGCACCTTGCTGGTCGTAGTTCTGTTTCCTTCGCGTGTCGCGACAGTCTCGCTGGGTGTGCTGGGCGCGATGGGCGCGATGCTGTCGATAATCGGCATCTTTGGATTGGCGGCGTATTCAGTGAGCAAGCGGCTGAAGGAATTGGGAATTCGTATGGCCCTCGGCGCGCAGCGTAAGGAAGTGTTACAGGCAGCGCTGGGACACGCATTCAAATTGCTGGCTTTTGGTTCAGCGGCAGGATTGCTCCTCGGAATTCTGGCGAGCCGCGTGCTCGCTTCCATCGTATATCAGGCAACTCCCCGCGATCCGCTGGTGTTGGCCGGCGTTGTTCTAGCCATGTTGTTGCTGGGGCCATTGGCCACGTGGATTCCAGCGCAACGCGCGCTGTCGGTCGATCCTGCGACACTCCTCCGCGAGGAGTGAACTACCGCGGCACAGGCTGGAATAGGTTCTTCGACTCGCAAGAGGAAAGGCACGCTCCACCTACGTCCTCAGTCCGTTGTTGCCAACAGGCCATTCCCCTTATCGAGGCGTTCTCGAGTCAATATTTCCGCGTTCCGGGCGGTCGGCCATCCGGAAATTGGAAGGCTCTCTTGTTAACTCCCGGGCCCGCTAATGTGATCCAGGCACAATCCCCAGATGCGCCGCTAACCAGCTACGAAAGAGGTCACTTTCAGCGCTAGCGATCAGAGCCGGTAGCCGACGAGCGTGCCCGGCGTGGTCCGTAGGAAGAGCATGCCCGAGACGTCGTCGACTGCATACACCGGCTCACGCTCCTTGCCCAGATCCACGCGCGCGCGAGGCTGCCCGCTGTCCTTGTCGATCTGAAGCAGTACATTTCCGTTTCCTTCGGGAGCGCGAGTCAACATGAAAACTGATCCTGGGACGGTGAGCGAGGCCTTGAAGCGCTTCGTCGCGAGCGCCGCCGACTGGCGCGAGTAGCCTGTGAGCTGTGCGCCGGACTGCGAATACGCCGTCGCCAGTTGCCCGGTGACGTATCGCGCGTTGGGATCCGAGGTTTTCTGCGATGCTTGGGTGAAGGCGTCGCCATATGCCGAGGCGGCGGCGCCGTACAAGCCGGCGCGCACAGCGTTCACGGCATAGAGCGCACGCGCCAGCCCGGGAAGTTGCGGCGCAGGATAATAAACCTGCTGCTTCACCTGCCCATCCCGCGCCACGAGCACCAGGTTCTGCGGCGAGATGAGAACAATGCCCGCCGGCCGGACTTCCATGTCAGTCGGATCCTCACCCCCTTGAAGCTTGATTTCCGCGCTGAGGGCGTGAAATGTGCCAGCCTCGCGATCGACGGCGTATAGTCGATGGTCCCGGTTCGCAAACACGTAAAGCGTCCGCCCCTCTATTGCATGATGCAGGTAGTACCGCGCAGCATTGTAGTCGTCCGTACTCAACGGCTTGCCGCTTTCAATAGCGTCCTTGAATTTTGGCTCACCGGTCGCGAGATCGATGATGTTGACCTCGGCGTTTATCGTGGCGTCGGGACGTGATACGTAGAGGAGGCCCCCCGGCGCGAGCTCCGTGTAGGCGAGCTGGCCCTTGATCTTCACATCCTTCTTCAGGCGCAGCGTCGCCGTGGCCACATCCAGCACGTTCACGAAAGTGCGCGATTCGGCGTCGACGGCGAGTACCACGGCGTCGCCGGCGACCATCGCGTCGATCACCTTGCCGTGCATACGGAGTGGCTTTGCGGCGACCGTTGTCCCGTCTTCGTAGCGAGCCACGTTGAGACCTGTTTGAACAACTCCGTTGATGACGCGGCGGCTGCGCGTTGGCTCACCTTCCGGCGGCGCCTCGGGAAGCATGACGATCCCAGCCGGATGCTGGACGATATCGCGGATATTTCCCTCCACACTTGCGGGCTTGGCCCAGAGCGCCTGACCGTCAGCGAGGCTGTAGGCCATGAGGTGGTCGTCGAAGCTCGCATAAATGCGATCGGTTTTGTTGAGCGACGGATAGAGCCGCACGTGTCGCGGGGGTTGGGCCCAACGGTTGGTGGTCGAGGTTGCGGACCACCGGACTGCGCCGGTCCGCGCGTCCAGAGCGCGCAGACCCATCAGCGTGTGGACGACGATCATGTCAGGTCCGGCCTGCAGAACCTCCAGCGCGGTGCCCTCGGCAGCCGTGCGCTGTAAGCCCTGCATCAGGGCACCGAAGCCCTTCTTCTTGGGCTCGGCCTGCTCAAAAAGCGATTCGTTCGTCCAACGCTGTTCGCCCGTCACGAGATCGTAGAGCGCAACGACCGAAGGCCCGTCCGGGCGTCGCCCATGGACGAGAAGGCTGCCGCTCTGCGGCAGAACGCGGCGGGTAACGATTTGCGCCAGGTTCAGTCGGTGGGAATCGAAGACGACGGCACCGGTCACAGGGTCAAAAATCACCAGCAGGCCAGGGCGCGTCGCTTCCATGAGGAGAGAGCCCTCGACCATGTGGACGCTGTCGGCCGGCAACCCGCCGAGTTCAGGCTTCTCCCACATGACCTGGCCACGCTCGATATCGACAGCCGCTAGCGCGGCGTCCGTCGAGACGAGGAGAGCGCCCATCGGCGTGACCTGCTGCCAGCGGATGTCCCCCTTCACCTTCAGGGTCCAAGCTGCGTTTGCGCCGGAAGGCGCGGGCGCGACAGCCTGAGCATTGAGCTGCCGCGGTTTAGAAGATATTCCGCTCGATAGGAGCACGGAAACGGGCCCTAGCAGTAGGCCGGCTAACATGGTTCGTTTCATGGGGACTTAGTCTCCTCGCTGAGAATGAGGGCGTTATTTTGATGCTGCCAGACAATCTGTCCTTAGAAACATACTTGAGGTACAGGAGTGTCGGCCTAATTACCTCCATTTTGCGCGATCACTTCTGGCTTGTCGGCAACCCTTACCTAAATCTGGTTACGTCAGAGTTGCCCGTCACCCGCCCAGGACACTCAATTACCAGCGGACTCGTCGATGAACGCGGCTTGTCCCTAAAGCGGTTGAGTGTAAAAAGATTCTTATTCGGCGCGCAGCGCTTCCGACGGAGATATCCTGCTTGCCCGCAGAGCGGGAATGAATGCTGCGACAAGCGTTGAGAAGCTGAGTGTCAGGATGGCCAGGAGAGTCGCCGCGGGGTCATACGGATTTAATCCGTACAGTTGGCTGCCCAGGAACTTGCCCGCTGCCAAAGCCACCGGAAATCCAAGAGCCAGACCGACAGCTACCAGGGCCAACGCTCTTCGGATTACGAGGATTGCCACCTGCGCGGGAGTAGCGCCGAGTGCAAAGCACACCCCAATCTCAGTTGTGCGTTGTCCGACGTTATAGGAAGTAACTCCGTATAGTCCAATGGAAGCGAGGACAAGCGAAAGCACTCCGAAGAAGGATGACAACTTTGCAATCAGCCGCTGTTGCCGGAACTGGTTGGATACTTGCTCACCCAAAGTTCCTATCGACTCGATCGGCAGACGGGGATCTACCGAAACTATCGCTTGGCGTATTGCCGCAGCGGATACAGTGGCGCCAGGCCGCGTCACAAGGATGATGTCGTGCAGGTGATGCGAGCCGGGATTGCTGTCTCCCCCAGTCTTTGGCACCACGTCGTGCTGCGCTTCGGCCAGAAAAAAGAATGGACCAATCGGCTTGTCGAAATCGAAGTTGAGGTAGCGTGCGTCTTGCGCTACACCTACGATTTTGTAGAGACGCGGTGATTCCAGTTCCGGACGTCCGAAGTATTGTCCAATCGGGTTTTCCTTGTTGAAATACTTCTTCGCGAACGCCTCATTGATCACCGCCACATGCTGCGAAGTCGCTGTATCTTCCTCAGAGATGCTTCGTCCTTCGATGATTTGAGTTCCGATAGCGCTGAAGTATCCTGGCGTCACCCGATCCCAGTAAACCATGTTTTCAACATTATCCTCGTTAGGCCCGGGAGCCGGACGCCCGTTCACCCACACGCTGGTAGCCCAATTATTTCCGCTCTGCGGGGCGTACTGGCAGATCGCCGCGGCAGCTACGCCGGGAATGCTGGATAATGAGTCGCGGATCCGATCGTATAGTGTGGTGAACTGGTTTGGTTGATAGTCGATCAGACCTGGATCAATCCTGACGATCGTGCGCTGCTCCTGGAGGAAGCCAAAGCGTTGACTCTCCAACCGGTGCACAGCAGCTGTCAGTAATCCGGATGCTGCCAGCAATACCAATGAAAGAGCTGCCTGGAATACCACCAGCATCTTGCGGGGAAGCGCACCTGTGCGAGCGGTGGAGCGGCTCACTCCCCGAAGGGCTTCAATCGGATCTACCCGCGTGGTCATCCATGCAGGAGCGATGCCGAAGACCACGGCCGCGACCAAAGAAACGCCGAAAGCAAACAACAACACTGGCATGGAAGGGGACGCGTTGATCGGTATACCTGTTGCGCCCCGGGCCGATGGAAATGCAAAAAGCAAAATAAGGCGCGTACCGGCAAATGCGATGACCAGACTTGTCATGCCTCCCGCAAGTGAGAGCAGAATGCTCTCCGTAAGAGCCTGCCTCACAAGGCGCGACGTGTGCGCGCCTAGTGCTACGCTCAAAGATGTCTCCCTTCGCCGCTGCATGCCGCGAACAAGCATCAGATTGGCCACGTTGGCGCAGACAATCAGCAGCACAAACGCCGACACCATCATCAGGATATGAAGCCAGTGTTCATATTCCGCGCGCATGCTGGTGATTCCCGAGCCTCCGGGGCGCAGGAACAGCGTTTGCTCGGGTAACTTCGCGCGATCGTTCGCGCTCATCTCGCTCTGGTACGAAAGCAGCCACTGCTTCAGTTCCACCCGCATTTGAGCCTCTATTGATGTGGGCTCAGCGCCGGGTTTGATGCGTCCGATCAAATCCAGCCAATACTGGTCAGCCTGATTAAGATCGCCAGCATCCGCTTGAGGCACCAATGTTTCCGAGTTGAGCGGCAGAAAGAAATCGGGCGGCTCGCTGCGAAGCGTATCGCCAAAGAAGCTGGGTGGAGTGATTCCTACGATGGTGAATGGCGTGTTATCTATGTTGAAGACAGCGCCAACGATGAACGGGTCCGATCCGTATTGCTGCCACAGGCGATAGCTCATCACTGCTACCGCCGGAGCGCCGGGTTGATCGTCCGTGGAAGTCAGCAGCCGTCCGGCATACGCGCTTATGCCGAACATGGTGAAGTAATTCCCCGAAACGAACTCACCAGGATAGCTTTGTGCTGACTCTGTGCCGCCGGAACGTTGCACACCCAACAGCGGATCGTCAGCCTGGAACGCCGCCAATTGCGCAAAACCCTGGGTGTGGTCCCGAAAATGTTTGTAGAGTTCGTAGGAGACAAGGGAATACTCATTCTCTTGGCTGTATCCGCCCCAGTAGCAGCAACGTGCCTCTTTGCCTAGGCGGTACAATTCGCCCGGATTAGCCACTGTCAGCGATTTCAGCAGAACATCGTAGAACAGAGTAAAAATAGAAGTTGTTGCACCAATGCCCAGCGCCAGCGTCAGGACCACCGTAATGGTGAATGACGGTGACTTCCGCAATCGACGCAGCGCATAGCGCGTGTCGTAAAGCAGAGTCTCTACAAATGGCAATCCTGTTTGAGCCCGATATTCTTCCTTAATCGCCTCTACTGCGCCAAACTTCAGCAACGCTTGCCGGCGCGCCTCCGCGGGCGGCAGTCCCGCTTTCATATACTCTGCCGTCTGCAGGGCGATATGCTCCTCAATTTCCTCTTTCAGTCGCTCGTCGTTGCGCCGCCTTGTCACCATGTTCCTAAATCTTTTGAGGAACCGCCTCAGGTCCCTCATGACAAATCCTCCGCCTTCAATTCAAAGAATCGCCCGATGATCCCTGCGGTTTGCTCCCAATCTCGGAGCTCAGCCTGCAACTGCTTGCGTCCGTCCCGTGTCAAACGATAGAAGCGCGCCCGACGATTATTCTCTGAGGCGCCGTACTCGGAAACTATCGAACCTTCCTGCTCCAGCTTCAGCAGCACCGGATAGAGCGTGCCTTGATTCACGGCGAGCACGTCCCGGCTGATCTGCTCGATTCGTCGGGCGATACCGTAACCATGCAGCGGGCCGAGGACGTCGAGAGTCTTAAGGATCATCAGCGCCAAAGTGCCTTGAGGAACGTCCGTTTTGCGTTTCATTGCCAACGCCCTTTTGGTTTCCAACAGGAAGCATACTCCACACTCATTGGGAACACAACAGGTCGGCCGCGCGTCTTCAGCGTGTGTCGCTCCTGCATGAGACGAAGAACGAGGTTACAGTGGTCGGCCACTCTTCCATAGCCGTTGCACCCAGCTCAAGGACTCGGCTCGATGCCAATGCGGTCATTGACTGCTGATCGAATCCGTTGCTTGCACCCAAGGTACCGTTCGGTAGTTTGAACTGAGATGTGCCCCAAAAGAAATTGGATCTGCTCCAACTCCCCCTCCCGAAGCATGGCAGAGCCGAGCACAGGTCCGACGCAGATCGTGCGGCGCTAATTTGGCGACACCAATGGTCCTCGCAGACTCCTTCACTATGTGCCAAACCGCCTTTACCGTCATGCCCTCTTCCCATGCTTTTCCAACTTTGTTGACCCTGCGAAACAACCTTCCTCGATCAATGCCGGCCGCATTAAGCCACACTTCTAATTCGCTTCTGACCCAGTCCGGAACCGGGACTGTTCGAACGCGACCTCCCTTACCCATCAAGTCGACGATGGCCCAGTGTTCCTCCCGCTGCTGGAGATGATCCAAGGTCAGTGCGACGGCTTTTTGTCTTCTCAACCCACACGCAAGCAGGAGAGCCAGCAAAGCGCGGTCTCGTTTTCCCTTCAGCCGATCGCGATCAGGCGCTTGCCAAAGCGCTTGCCCCTGCTCTGCAGTCAGCCAGTTGCCAAGGCGAACGCCTAACTTCTTCACGCCTTTAACGCGACGAATACCTGCTGCCAGGTCGGCACTCAGTAGACCGCAATCGGCTGCCTCATACGCAAGACGGCGTACGGCACCCAGTCGTAGATTGACGGTGCCGGGCGCGAGTCGACGAGATTCGAGATGAGATCGGTAGCGCAGAACGACTATTCTATTGAATGCCAAACGCGGTTCTGAGCAATACCAATCAACGAATTCATCGATCGCGTGACGATATCCCCGCTGCGCATCCTGAGAAGTGAGGCTGTTCAAGACTGCCGTTTTGGAGTGTTCGAGATCAAGCAGGCGCAAGACGGACCTTGTGCTTCTGCGTCTTCTTCTGGAAGTTGGTCTGTGCTTCATGATCGGTGGCCTCCATGCCATCGATCAATAATTAGAGTGGTTTCGCAGGAGGTAAGTTCAGGTTAGCCCGTGATACTTCCGCAGTGGGCAACGGCAAACAGAGAAAGGCAAGGAGCGCTGACAGAGAGCCGCACGACTATTGCGGGAGACCCGCTTTATAGAGAATGGCTTTGTGGCGCGGGTCAGGGCTGTAGGGGTCGTATACTGGGGCGCCTTTACATCGATAACTGCTTGCCTTTAACAGTAGAATTATTTCATCAGCTTGCCTTTTTCATTCTGAGCTGCAAGCCCATATCGTATTGCCGCTTCAAGCGTATCGATGTTTATATCCTTTAGAGCTTTAAACCGAATGCAATATCCGGTCACGCTCGCCTTGCCTAGTTTTTTCCCATACGTTTTGGCTAAGTACTTCTTATCTTTGAGACCAAGAATATAGACAGAGATTCCGGTTTTGTTTCCGCTCACACCAATTTGAAAAAACTCTCTATTTTTTCCATTGGCATATTTTATTGTGTGAAATCCATATCCAAGCGTAGGGTTGGAAACAGTATGATTTTTGCTGTCTTTACCATCGAAGAACCATAATCTGCATTCTGGTGACACTTGAAGTGTGAGCCGATGCAACTCTCGCATGTCACTGCGTTTTGGCTCCGGTTGGCTGGTAATATACTTCTTGATTTGTTCTTGTACGTTCATATGTTTTGCTCCCCAGTTGCGCGCGCGAGATTATACGACGTTTAATCCTTCTCCCCCTTGCAAGGGCGGGCGGCCCTGACCGTTGAGGTCACTCGACCGCGAGGGCGCCCCGCAAGCCGTTGTTGCGTGGGGGCTTTTCAGAATTCCCAAAGGCTTGAAATGTGTGGAGCGCCGAGAAGCGGGCAGAGGGGCTGGAGTACATGGACCCCAAGCCGAGTTCACATTCCGGACGTATTGTCGGCTAACCTTACCTTGCCCGGATTATGGAAGGGTTGCCCGTCATCCGGCCGGAATGGGCTGGAATACCGCTGAACGGTTACGGGGAATCAGATTCTAAAAGGAGCAGCTGGCCAGTGATAACGTGACGAGTTATGCTTTCAGCGACCAAGAGGCACGTGGGCCTTTGGCTGTCGGCAGGATCGCGGGTCCTTGCAGCCCTTATCGCCCTCTGACTGCGTGACGCCGTGTGAAAGATTGGCCGGGGGCAAACCTTCGCCGTAACTTTATTAAAGGAGGAGATGGATATGTCCATAATGCCAGACCCAACCTTTTACCCATCGCCGGGCATGGCGATGAAGGCCGCGCCGGAGCAAATCGCTTACGTCGCTCTGCTTAACGTCGGCAAGAACGGGAAGCGCGACGCCATGAGCGTCATCGACCTCGAGCCTGGCTCCTCCACGTATGGTCAGCTCCTCGGCCAGGTGGATTTTCCCAACGGCGATAATGAGCTGCATCACTTCGGCTGGAACGCGTGCAGCGCGTGCCTCTGCCCGCAAGCTCCCCACCCGCACATGGAGCGTCGTTACCTGATCGTTCCGGGCATCGGGTCGTCCCGGATTCACATCCTGGATACCAAAGCGGACCCCAAGCATCCCAAGATCGTGAAGGTGATTGAGACGGAAGAGTTCATCAAGAAGACAGGCTACACATCGCCGCATACCATTCATTGTGGCCCGGACGCCATCTATGGCAGCGCGCTCGGCTCGGCCAGCGGCGACGGTCCCGGCGGAATCTTCCTGATGGATCCCGATACGTTCGAGCTGAAGGGCCCGTGGGAGAAGGACCACGGCCCTCAGAATCTGGCATACGATTTCTGGTGGCACCTCGGTCACGACACCCTGATCACCTCCGAATGGGGCACCCCGAATATGGTGAAGGACGGCCTCAACCCGGAGTTGCTGCTTGGGGGAAAATACGGTCGCAAGCTGCACATCTGGAATTTGGATAAGCGCCACCACTTGCAAGAAATTGACCTAGGTGCGGAGCAACAGATGGTGCTGGAGCTGCGCCCCTCCCATGACCCAATGCAAACTTTCGGATTCGTCGGTGTTGTCATCTCCCTGAAAGATCTTTCGTCCTCCATCTGGATGTGGTACCGCGAGGACGGCGGTAAGAACAGCAAGTGGGCAGTTCGAAAGGTAATTGAAATTCCCGCCGAACCGGCCGATCCGGAGAAACTGCCACCCCTGTTGAAGGGCTTCAAGGCAGTGCCGCCGTTAGTATCCGACATCAATCTCTCGCTTGACGACCGCTTCCTCTATGTTTCCTGCTGGGGGACAGGCGAGTTCATCCAATATGACGTCTCCGATCCCGCCAACCCGAAGAAAACCAGTTCGATCCACCTCGGTGGGATCGTTCGCCGCGCTGCCCACCCGAAGAAGCCTAGCGTGGCTCTCAATGGCGGTCCGCAGATGGTCGAGATCAGCCGCGACGGCAAGCGCGGCTACTTTACCAACTCCCTCTACTCCCCGTGGGACGAGCAGTTTTATCTCGATGGCATTAAGAGCTGGATGGCGAAAGTCGATTTGGACTCAAAGGGCGGGATGAAGCTCGACGAAAAGTTTTTTGTCGAGTTCGACGGGTTGCGCGCACACCAGGTGCGGCTACAAGGGGGCGACGCTTCGTCGGACTCTTATTGTTACTCGGACCCGCAATGACACATGCCGGCCTGACTTCGACAATGTTGTGGCTGATGCTGCTCCTCGGCGCCTACCACGGACTCAATCCCGGAATGGGTTGGCTCTTCGCGGTCGCGCTGGGGATGCAGGAGCAAAAGGGGAGCGCAGTAGCAAGATCGCTCATTCCCATTGCAGTTGGCCACGCGGTGGCCATCGGCAGCGTTGTGCTGACTTCTGTGTTCCTCGGCATGACGCTGCCCCTCATCGTCATCCGCTACTTAGTCGCTGCGCTCCTGGTCGGCATGGGAATTTATTGCCTGATGCGACATCGGCACCCGAGGTGGGTCCGCATGCAGGTGGGGTTCCGAGACTTAACCGTCTGGTCGTTTCTGATGGCCTCTGCTCACGGCGCCGGTTTGATGGTTGTGCCGGTGCTACTGCGCAGCAACACTGTCGAAGCACAGAGCCGAATTGCAGGCCACAATCATATTTCTCAAACCGTCGCACCACTCGCCGGAATGCTCGCCACTGGCGTCCATACGGTTGCCTACCTCGCGGTTACAGGGCTGCTCGCATGGGTGGTGTATCGAAAGCTCGGCCTCGCACTTTTGCGCAAGGCGTGGCTCAACTTCGACCTGGTATGGGCAGCCGCGCTCGTGGCTACGGGTCTTGTTACCCTCCTGATATAGCCTGTCGTGACAGACGCGACGTTTCCCAGCGGTTTTTAGCTAACCGGAAGTGATCTGATGCCGGCAGAGGACTAGCTGAATTTGCTAGACCGTTGTACGGGCTAACACCCGTGCCGGGGTTCGAGTCCCTCCGTCTCCGATCACTTCACGGGTTCCCAGCCCTCTGGCAGCATATCGAATGCCAGCGTGTCACGGTAGGCGTACTGATTGCCTTCCAGTACGGCCACTGGCGTCAACATATGCCAGATGCGATCATCGTCGAAGACGTAACACTCACCCGATTCGCGCATCGTGAAGCGATCCATTTCCTGCTTGCCATTGTCGGTTATGATGACTTCGCCACCCTGAGCGCCGCAGCGGCCCACTAGATGCGTGGCGATGTACTTTTCGCCGTCTTTATGTAAACCCGGTGGACTCGTGTCGCACGGCCGGCCAGGCGTAGCCGTGAACCTTATTAGGTGAACGTTGACCAAATACTTCGTACCCACCGTCGACAGCGGTAGGTAATAGAGGTGGTGAGCAATCATCTTGCGAACGCCTATGGAACCGGCGATCGCCGGGGGCAGCGGAGCGTACTCTCGCGGCTGGCCGCCGATTGTCGTGTTGTATTTTTTCAGCTGCACATAGGGCGTGCTCTCTTCGCTCAACCAAACCTTTACACCGCCCTCAACAATCTCGGCCCTGACACGATTTAAGGAACGATACCTGTCGCCCTCATCGTAGTATTTGTCCTTTGGAACGGACCAGACGGCATGGGATAACGCTTCCAGCGAGCGCGCTATGTCTACATCAACCCTGAGCGGCTGACGACTGAACCCGCGCTCGACGAGGTCGCTTCGCGACCTGGCATTGGTTGCAACCGGAATAAAACTATCTTGACCCATGATTGCTCCTGATAAATGCTTGACGATTGCATGACCAACCAGCACTGCAAGGGCCATCGCGCGCGCAAATTATAGCCGACGCAGCCCATTGCAGAGGATGGCGACGATTCTGGGCGGGTGGTCGGCTAACCTTACCTTGCGCGGATTGTGGAAGGGTTGCCCGTGATCCGCCCACAATCCGAATCAGCCAGTTCGGATCGCGAGCGCTATTGACTGATTAGAGGCTCAGCGTTCCCAAAATGGCCGATTCGTTAATCCACTGGAAACCCCGCCTGGAGGGCGAAATTTGAGCTTTACCCGGTGGAGAATGACGCGGATATTCTGGCCGTCAAGCTCACCGGACAAGCGCAGCTCATCCCATTAGGGATGACCAATTGTGCTGTCGGCTGGAAGACGGCGGGGTCAAAGTTGTCGAAACCGACTCCCCGCTCGTCATCCAGTTTCATTATTGCGAGAACCTGTAAAGGCTACGCAAATCGTCCATCGACATGATTGCCATCGCGCTGGAAAGTTAATTGGCGGTGCGGCGATCGTCGGCGAGTGGCAACACGCGCCGGACCAATTCGTCCGTAAACTTCTGTTTTTCTTGATAAAAAGGAAAGTGGCTGGAATTTTCAAACCACACAATCTCCTGCTGTGGCGCACGCATTGATCGTTTGAACGTAATCCGCAATCACCGAACCAGGGCAGTAGGGATCAATCCTTCCTTCAAAAAAGAAAAGTGGCTCGCGGAAGGAGGGACCAAGTTTGGTCAGATCGAATTCCATCATCTGAGGCATCATCACTTGAAGCGAAAACGTTTGCCCGCGGACAAAACCGATATCATCGGCGATCGAATATTCCGGAGCGGAGATCACCGTTCTCAAAATTCTTTTCACATTCGTAAAGCCCGTCTCGCTCGGCGGCGGCCCTAGTAAACTCGACTCCCAATCTCTTACTGTGCCGGTTTTATTCATGTCTGGGATTGCGGGAGGATAAGGGGCGACGCTTTCCAATTCCTTAATCGCCCGTTCATTTTTGGTGTTGCGTGCTGCTTGCAGCACGATACGGTATCCCGCCTCCTCGTTCTGCTGCATACTCACTGCCTGCCCGGTGCCCACAAACGCATAAACCATTTCCGGATGCTCGTGCGCCAGCCAGAGGCCTAGCATGCTTCCCCACGAGTGCCCCACCACAAATATCTTTTCTCGCTTGAATCGAGTTCGCAGATAGTTCGCCGCTTCTACCGTGTCCTGCTCCATTTGCGCGAGATTCATCGTCCGGCGCTGGAGTTCTTTGTCGTTCGACTCGTACGTTTTTCCCGCTCCGCGTTGGTCCCATTGCACCACGGCGAAGTATTTCTCCCAGGGATCCTGAAAAGTGCTTCCCATGGGAATAAACGCGACGCCGGGCCCACCATGGATGAACAGAAGAATCGGGTTATTCACGTTTTGGCCTCGCACTTCGATCCACTGATCGATGCCGCCGATGCGGACGGCCTCAAGGCTGTCGATGCCGCTGGGTGAACGAATGGCGCGCGCTTCAGAAACTTCGTGTTGCAGATATTTTCTATACAGCAGCGCCGATGCGAGCGTCACAATTATCAAGCAGACAATCGCGATCCCGCCATATTTGAGAGTCTTCTTGATCATGTTTAGCTCCGCGATGCAGTCTTCCTCTCATGATACGCGTAGGCCCGCGCATTTGGTCAGTATTGCCCACGCTGTCGCAGCAGGCGATAAATCGCGCCCTCACAATCCCGGTATGGGTTCGCCACCGGGCGGTTTGATCGGCCAACAGGAAGTAATCGGAGAACACCGCCGTCAGCGGCGCTCAAGTTCCGGGTTGCCCGTCACTCGGGAGGGACGGCCAGGAATGTCAGCAAATCTCTAGATGTTTGCGCAAGATTTTTCCAAGAAAGAGTTGCGCGCGGTCTGGGCTATTCCTTAGAAAATAGCCTTAAAGCGTTTACTTTCAGTGGCCGCGCTGCGGCCATTTTCATGGTTCGCTTGTGACGCCGCAGGCGGCATGACCTATTCATATCTCAGCGCCACCATGGGATCGACCTTCATCGCGCGGCGTGCGGGGATGTAGCAGGCGAGCAGCGCGACGATAGATAGGATCGCGGCCACCGCGACGAACGTTAACGGATCATAGGGCGAGACGCCGAAAATCATGCTGCTGATGAGTCGGGTGGCGCCAAGAGTGGCGACGACGCCAAACGCTACGCCGATTAGAGTGAGTGTGATTCCCTGTCGGAGGACCATGCCAAGTATGTTCGTTGGTTTTGCTCCGAGCGCCATGCGAATGCCGATTTCGTGCGTTTTGCGCGTCACGGCATAGGCGATCATGCCGTAGAGGCCGATCATCGCGAGGAGCAGTGCGAGCAAGCCAAAAATCGTCGTGAGGCGGGCGAACAAGCGCTGGAAGGAAAGGGCCTCACTGGTTTCTTCTGCTTGCGTCTTTAGGCCGATGAGCGGCAGGGATGCATCTGTTTGATGTACCGCGTTGCGCAATTCAGAAACAATGGTTGCGGGAGGGCCCTCGGCGCGAACCTCGAAGAACATTTGGCCAAGTGTTTTCGGGAATTGCGCATACGACGCGTAGCCCTTGGGGTGGACGCCTGGGTTCACGTCGGTGAGTTCGGCGGGCCGGACGACTCCGACGATTTCATAGGAGTTTGCGGGGTCGTATTTCGAACTCAGGCTAAAACGGTGGCCGATGGGGTTTTCCGCCGGAAAATATTTTTTTGTGAAAATCTCGTCGACCACGGCGACCTTGGGAGAAGCTGCGGTGTCCGTGCGTTGGATGCCGCGGCCAAGAACAATCGGAATGCCCATGGTGCTGAAGAAATCCGGACCTACCCCTTGCCAGTACATCTCCGAATTGCTCGGATTCTGTGCTGAACCTTCTACACTGACAGAGGAGTTCTTACTTGACCAGCCGGAGAACGGCGCGTTTTCGATCAGGGTTGCGGCGCGGACTCCGGGAAGAGCCTGGATACGATCCAGCAACTGCGTATAAAGATTCACGAGTCGGGCGTCGTGATAGCCGGCGCGGGTGGGAGCGAGGCCGAATGTGAGGAGATTGCGCTGGTCGAATCCGAAATTATGACTCTCAAAATTGGTGAGCGTGCGCACGAAAAGGCCGGCACCAATCATGAGCACCACCGACGCAGCGACTTGCGCGACGATGAGCGATTCGCCGAGGCGATGCTTGTTGCGTGGATCCGAAACGGCGGACGCGTTGTCCTTCATGGCGGACAGGAGGTCGGCTTTCGATGCGCGCAGGGCAGGGGCGAGGCCAAGCAGAACTCCGACGAGCATCGCGACCAGAAACGTGAAGAAAAGAACACGTGAGTCCGTGCCGGCATCGAGGATCATCGTTCCGTTGTTGGCTCTCGAGATTAGCGCGATGAGCGCCTGTGTGCCCCAATTCGCGAAAACTAATCCCAGGAGTCCGCCTAGCGCAGACATAAGCGCGCTTTCCGTGAGCAATTGGCCAATCAGGCGCGAACGCGACGCGCCGATGGCCAGGCGCACGCTGATTTCCTTTGTGCGCGAGTTGGCGCGCGCGAGCAAGAGCGTCGCGACGTTCGCGCAAGCAATCAGCAGCAGGAGCCCGACGGCCACCATCAACAAGTAAATCGGCTGCGCGGTGTAGTCCTGCACCACCGGCAGACCCTGGCCGCCTGGAGCTAGGATGAAATGCGGGATGTCGCTTTCTTTGGGCGGGTGCCAATCTGCGGTGACGAATTGATGAAATACGGCGTCAAGCGCGCCTTGCGCTTGCTCTCTGGTTACGCCATCCTTCAGACGCCCCATAATGTTGAGGCACAGCCAATCGCGCTCGGTGAAAACGGAATCCGTGCCGCCGGGAGGCTTGCTCCAAGGGCGCATATTGGGTTTGTCGTCGAACGCAACCCACAAATCCGGCTCGGTGCCAACGGAGATGCCATAGAAATCTCGAGGCGTGACGCCGACGATGGTAAATGGGATGCCATTCAGCGTGACGCTCTCGCCGATGATGGAGGGATCGCGGGCAAAGCGGCGCGTCCAATACGCATAGCTGATCACCACCGCGCGCGGCGCGCCAGGTTTTTCATCGGCATCGGTGATACCGCGCCCCAAAAGCGGAGTAACACCAAGTCCAGAAAAATATTGGCCTGTGACCATCACGCCGTCGGCCAGCGTGGGCTCGCCGTTGATGCCCACGGTGGTGTCCTGGTCGTTAAAACCTAGTGGCGCGAGCGCGAAAACACTGGACATCACATTCTTTTGGGCGCTGAATTCTCTGAACTCCTCATACGAAAAGGAAAATCGCGACTTCCAGCCCGTCATCGAGAAATGCGGAGGCCATTTGTCGCTCTCCCATTGGAAAAGCACAAGGTGCTGCGGATCCTTGACGGGAAGAGATCGGAGTATGATGGCATTGATGAGGCTGAAGATGGCGGTGTTAGCGCCGATGCCGAGAGCGAGGGTGAGTACAGCGACGGCAGTGAAGCCGGGGGATTTGCGCATCATGCGGAAGGCATAGTGGATGTCTTGAAGAATGCCAGCGAACAAGTTGCTGCTACCCTTTCCCAACGCTACGGGCTCGCGATACAAATCATTCTCGACTGCTAGGAGGCTGCGCGCGAGCAGGTCTTCGCCTTTCAGTTCGTCGATGGCGGTGCGGAAAGCTGCGTCTTCGGACTGGCCAGTCACGAGGAGTTCGTGGTAGCGATCCTCAAGGTGCTGCGCGATCTCTTCGGCAATTTCCCCTTCGCGTGCCGGGGAGAGTTTCAGCGGGGCAAGGCGGCGGAGAATTTCCGGCTTCCATTCAAGCATTTTCTGCCTCGGTGATGCGATTAATACCGACTACAAATTCGTGCCAGCCGCGAAGCTGTGAAGCGAGGACTTTGCGGCCCTGGCGCGTCAGACGATAGTAACGGCGGCGGCGCTGTCCGCTTTTTTCGACCCAGCGTCCACACAGCCAGCCGCGGCGTTCAAGACGGTAGAGCAACGGGTAGAGCGAGGCGACGTGAAAACGAACAGTGCCGCCAGAGCGTTGCTCGATAAGTTTGCTGATTTCGTAACCGTGGCGCGGACGGGCTTCGACGAGCGAAAGAATGAGCAACTCGGCGCTACCCTTTTTCCATTCCACTTGTGAGGCTGTCTGGTCCATATATGGCACGGCAACATATTGAACGACGCCGTGGATGAGGAGTCAAGCGAATGTTTCGCGAGCCAGCTATCCCTGCAGGTTAGTCGCTTCCGAATGACAGTTAATCAGGTGCTTCTCGGATTGAGAATTGAACAGACGTCCTGACGGATTGCGATAAGGGCTGTATTCGCTAACCGCACCGTGCGATTCTGGGCGAGTTGTCGGCAAACGACTCAGCCGCCCAACGGCCCCCGCCAATAGGATCAGAAGGCCGCAAGACATCGACGAATGAACCTCAGCGAGCGCCTTCCCGTAGAAAAATGGGAAATCGCGTCTGCAACGTTGCAGAATAGATCTGAGCGCCCTTGGCATTGACGCGTGTCCGCTTTCAGCAAGAATGGACTCAGCACAATCCTGAAGGGAAACCCATGAAAGCCATCGTTTATCAAAACTTTGGTTCCCCCGATATTCTTAGATTTGAAGAAATTGACAAGCCAACCCCTGCGGACAATGAGGTTCTGATAAAGGTCCGCGCGGCTTCCGTCAATCCACTTGACTGGAAGTTAATGAAAGGCGGGCCGTTCATCCTTCGATTACTGCTCGGGCTCGGCAAATCGAAAATCAAACGACCCGGTGTTGATGTGGCCGGCCAGGTTGAAGCGGTTGGCAGGAACGTAACGCAATTCAAGCCGGGTGACGAGGTGTTCGGCACTTGCCGTGGAGCGTTCGCCGAGTATGCGACTTCACAGTTGGTGCCGGGGATGAAATCGGTGTTGGTCCGTAAGCCGGCTAACGTGACGTTTGACCAAGCGGCGTCCGCGCCGGTAGCGGCGCTAACTGCACTGCAGGGCCTTCGCGATAAGGGACGAATTCGGCAGGGGCAGAAAGTCTTAATCAACGGTGCGGCGGGAGGCGTGGGTACGTTCGCAGTGCAGATGGCAAAGTCGTTCGCCGCGAATGTGACGGGCGTATGCAGTACGACGAACTTAGACATGGTCCGATCCATCGGCGCGGATTGCGTCATTGATTACACCAAAGAGGATTTCACCAGGAGTGGGCAACGTTACGATCTTGTGCTCGACTGCGTTGGGAACCACTCGTTATCAGCGTGCAGGCGCGTCTTGAATCCCAAGGGGATACTGGTCATGGTTGGCGCACCGGACGAGAGCCCGGTGTACCGTCTTCTGGCTCGTTTGCTTGGAGCGCTTTTATTATCACGGTTCGTGAGCCAGAAGATGGTCTTTTTCATTGCGAAAGTGAACCAAGAGGATCTGACCATCTTGGGCGAGTTAATGGCGACCGGGAGAGTAACGCCGGTCATCGACAAGCACTACAGGTTGAGTGAGCTGCCTGAGGCTTTCCGGTATGCGGCAGAAGGGCACTCGCGTGGAAAGCTAATAGTAATTCCGGACATTTAGAACAGGCGTCACGACGTCTTTCCATTGAGAAGCTCGCTTACTGCTGACCTGCCCCTTAACTGCGGCGAACAGCACATTGGCCATCCCAATCGCACGTACGTCTTTGACCTCGCAGGTCCAGTGGGTGCTCGCGATGTCGCGCCCACCAGTGTTGCCTTCCCGCCGAATAGACAGCGTCAGCATCCTGATTTCCAGATATTTCGCGGCTCAATGCTCCGCCTGCATGTGCCCCTGTCAACGCTTCATGGCCAGCCTTTCGACTGACCACACATGACTCGGGGTCGGTGTGGCTCGCTGGGCCTTCACCGTACAGCTCTTTCATCTGCTCCTCCACGCCGGTTTATCCCGGCGCTAACCTATTCGTATCTCAACGCGACCATGGGATCCATCCGCATCGCCCGCCGCGCGGGGATGTAACATGCCGCCAGCGTCACGAGCAAGAGCAGAACAACGATAAGCGCCATCGTCAAGACGTCGGTGCTGCCCGCGCCAAACAGCTGCGCGGACACTATACGCGCTGCGCCTGAAGCAACGAAGATGCCCACCACAATTCCCCAGAACGCCAGTGCAGTTCCATATCCGAAAACTAAACGCATCACGTCGCGCGGCTTTGCCCCAAGCGCCATGCGAATTCCGATCTCCCTCGTCCGCTGACCCATCCACTGTGCGACCACTGCATAAAGTCCCACGGCGGCGAGCACCAGAGCAAGAAAGCTGAAGCTCCCCAATATCCCCGCGGCCATCCGCGGTTGCCAAAGAGAATCGCCAACCTGTTCGGACATTGTTTTAACGGCGAAGACCGGTAAATTCGCATCTAAAGACGCGACCGCGCTGCGTACAGTCGGAAGGAGTCCCGCGGGATCTGCCAAAGTGTGAATGACGAGCCTCGGTGTTCCGTTGTAGTTCTGAAGTTCCGGCAAGTAGAGCAGAAGCGGGGAATCGGCCATGAGAGAGCGGTACTTGGCGTCTGCGGAAACGCCGATGATCTCGAGGGGTGGCCGAGGGGCGCCCACCCATGAGGGCCACTCGATCCGCTTGCCCACCGCATCCTGACCCGGCCAAAGGCGCTGCGCCAGCCGCTGGCTCACGATCGCGGTCAATGGCGCTCCGGGCCTGTCAAGTTCACTAAAATCTCTCCCCTTCAGAATCGGAATCCCCATGGTCCGGAAATATTTCGGAGCCACATTGTTCATATCGACTCGTATGCCCACCTCGAATTCGTGGCCGCGGTAGTAGTCCAAGGCCGGGACTTGGCCCTCGTAAAAGATGGAAACCCGGCTGCTCCAGTCTTCCGGTGGGACAGTGCCTGCGAGGCTTGCGGATTGAATTCCGGGAATCCGCTCAATCCTAGCCAGGAGTTCCTCATAAATGCGTTGGGCTTGCAGTTCCGAGTACCCCTGGATGCTCGGGGAAATGGACATCATCATTAAATTGCTGGTAATGAACCCAGGATCCTGGTTCACAATCTTCTGCATTCTGCGAACAATTACACCTGCCACCACGAGCAGAACTAAAGAAAGTGCCACTTGCGACGAGACCAGCACATTTCTCAGACGCGAACGCCTTCCCAATCCCGGTGCGTTGTCCTTTAGCGCGACGACTAGGTCGGGCTTTGATCCCTGCAAGGCGGGCGCGAGAGAGAACAACACTCCCGTCAGCAAGGCCACCATCAGCGTGAACGCCAGCACGCGGGTGTCCGGACTTGTGTCCACGTTGCGCAGCGCGTAGAGCGGCTGGCGGAAAGCAAGAATTAGTCTCCCGGTCCAGGGTGCCAGCAGCAGGCCGAGTCCTCCCGCCAGGAAGGAAAGCAACAAGCCTTCCGTCAAAAGCTGCCGAACTAGTTGTCCACGGCTGGCTCCAAGCGCCAGCCGCACGGCAATCTCTCTTCGCCGCGAGTCGGCCCGAGAGAGCAACAGATTCGCAACGTTGCTGCATGTGATCAGCAAGAGGAGTCCTACGGAAGCGATCAGCAGCCCAAAGAATTTTTGAAGAGTGGCGCGGTCGTCAGGGTCCATCCCAAAACTAGGGATCAAATCCACGCTGCGATGCTCATTGGATTCCGGGTATGCAATCGCAAGCCGCCCCGCGATAGCTTGCATTTCACTGCGAGCCGCGACAAGGCTGACGTGGGGCTTCAACCGGCCGAAGATCTCAATCCATCCAGAGTTCCGGTTGTGAAGCACCCCGCGCGACATTCGCGGCATAGCCTCCGGTTGCATGGTCAGCGGCAGCCAGACGTCAGTAGGCGAACCCGCGGTCGTTCCTTCAAATTGAGCGGCGGCTACTCCCACTACGGTGAAACTGTAACCGTTGAGCAGAATACTTTTCCCGGCGATTTGTGGGTCCGCGCCGAAAACTCTCTGCCATATTCCGTAACTCAACACCGCGACAGGGGACTCGTCGTCCGCTCGCAGATCCTCTGGAACGATCAAGCGGCCCCTGGCGGGATTCACGCCGAGCACTGAGAAGTAGTTGCCAGAAACCAATTCGCCGGTGATTCGCTCAGTTGTGCCGTGACTCAGCCCGAGCGGTGCGCGGCAGCGTGCGGCCAGTCCCGTAAAAGATTGATTGTAGTACCGGTAATCAAGGTAGTCGGGATAGCCAAAGGAGTAGTCGGGATTATTTTTCTGCAGGCGCTCAAAAATTACGAGCTCCGCCGGATTCGCGACGCCGGGAACTGGCCGAATTAATACCGCATTGATCACGGTGAAGATCGCTGTGTTTGCGCCAATGCCCAGCGCCAGCGTCAAAGTGCAAACCAGCGAAAATCCAGGATTCTTCCGCAATCCTCGAAGAGCGAATTTAAGATCCTGCAGGAACGATTCGACCATCGGCAATTCGTGAAGCTCCATCTGCACAAACACCGCGACGCCTACTCGTGCCGCAGCGCCACGATTGGGTCCACGCGCATCTCTAGACGCGCTGAGATGAAGGACGTTCCCAGCGCCAAAGTGTTAACAACGTCCCAATTCCCGCGCACGTAGTCCTTCAGCCAAGTTGCAAAGTAGACCAATCGTACCGCAAGAAACATCTGTTATTCCGACTCGTCCGACAGTTCGGGACGAGTTGTCGGCAACCCTTACCTTACCGGATTATGGAAGGGTTGCCCGTCAATCGCCAGGAACGCATACAGGTCTCACACGTTCATCCGAGGTAGCTTTAAAAGCTGTTAGTCGCCTACATGCGCGCTGGACTATTCGTATCGCAAGGCGACCATTGCATCGACCCGCATCGCTCGCCGCGTGGGGATGTAACATGCTACGACCGTTACAAAAAGCAACATTACTGACACGGTGATGAACGTTACCGGATCGCTCGCGCCAACTCCATACAGCAGGAGCGAAAAACTGGACAGCACTCTGGTGAGAATTAGCGCGGCAACCACACCGATAGCGAGGCCCGCGAGAGCCAGAGCAAGGCCTTGCCCCACCACCATCCGAAAAACATCGCGCTTATGCGCACCAAGCGCCATACGTATCCCAATCTCATGAATACGTTGTGCCACCGAATAGGAAATCACGCCGTAGATTCCGACGGACGCTAGCAGCAACGCCAGGGCAGCAAACGCCCCTAGCAGAATCATCGGAAATCGCTGCGAAGACATCGATTCCGAAACAATCTGCTGCATGGTTTCGACGTTAAAGATCGGCTGGTCGCTGCCTGCTCCGTAGACCGCGCTCTTTATTGCAGGCATGACAGATGCAACGTCGAGCGGTGTGCGAACGACGATCGTCATGTTCGGATAGTTTAGTGGCACCCATTGGTCCGGATCTTGGTAGAGCGGAAAATAGGCCTGGGTTTGAATATCCGTGCTGGAGTCGTTTAGCGCCCACTGTTTTACATGGCCCACCATGCCGACAATCCGGCAGGGGCCAACAGGCGAAAATCCTGCTGATAGCGTCTGACCCAGTGGATCACTGTCTGGAAAATAGATGCCGGCGAGAACACTGTCGATGACCATGACGCATGGGGAGCTGGTGGTGTCCTCGGGGCTGAAAAATCGGCCCCGAAGCAGCGGTATTCCCATCGTCCGGAGGTAATCCGGACCTGTAAGGAACATCACTAGCCGGGGAGCGCCCTGAAGCGAAGCCGGCTTCTGCGAGCCAATCCAGAAGGGCATAATCCAGCCCCCATTCAGCGGAACTGAACCCGTGAAATCAGCCCCCTGCACGCCCGGAATCTGACGAATGCGCTCGATCAACTGCTGATAGGCAGTTCGGGTGCTCGGGGCCGTCTTCGTTAGGGAATGCGAAACTCCGACCTTGAAGGTCATGATGTGCTGGATGTCGAAGCCAGGATTAACATCCGATAAGTGCCGAAGCGTTCGGAACAATAGGCCCGCGCCCACCAGCAACACCAAGGTCAAGGCCATTTGGACGATCACGAGAATGCTTTGCGTGCGATGATGCGCAACTGTGGAACCGCGGCCTCCCTCCTTCAGCGAGGCTTGCGGGTCGCTGTTCCAACTTTTCAGCGCAGGCGCAAGACCAAACAGAATCCCAACAGCAATCGACGCACATAGCGTAAGAAGCAGGACGAAACCATTCACAGCGATGTTTTCGCTACGCGGCAAGTTTTCCGAGACCGCCGCCGGGACCGATTTCACTCCCAATATCGCAAACAGGAGTCCTAGACCAGCGCCAAGCAGAGAAAGAAGCACGCTTTCCGTGAGCAGCTGCCGCACCAAGCGCGCGCGATTCGCTCCAAGCGCCGAGCGAACAGCAAACTCCCGTACTCGGGCCGCCGCCCGCGCAAATAGTAGATTGGCGACGTTTGCACAAGCAATCAGCAAGACGAGCCCTACGGCCCCCGACAACAGGAGAAGCATTTTGCCGGCGTCCCCTACCACAAACTGCTTAAGGGGCTCGATGTAAATTCCCAAATCTCGATTGGCATCGGGGTAGAGATGGTCCAGGCCATTCTGTATCGTGCTGATCTCCGCTTGAGCCTGTGCCAAAGTCACCCCAGGTGCCAGGCGGGCTAAGGCGTAGATTCCGTTGTGGGCCGCGCGATCGTTGAGGATAAGAGGATCGCTCTGGCCCAGCGGCGTGTAAACATCAGCGTCGTCTTCCAGGCGAAATCCTAAGGCGGTGACTCCGAAAGGGGTGACTCCGACGATGGTGTAGTTCACTCCGTCCAAGGTTAGTGACTTGCCAAGCGCCTTAGGACTGCCGTCGAACCGATTTTTCCACAAACGATTACTAATGATAACAACCGGCGTTCCGCCGTGCCGGTCTTCTTCGGGCGAGACTTCGCGCCCGAGAGTTAATTCCGTGCCCAAGGTGCTGAAGAGACCGGAGGAGATTTCCTTCCCATTAAGGTGTTCGGGTGTGCCAGGACCTGCGAAATCAACGCCTTCCTGCCTGAACGCAGCCATCTGCTGGAATGAGCGAGCACTGCGCTGCCAATCTCGAAAGTTAGGGTACGAAACCCACGTTCGCGGAAAGCGTGGATTATTCTCCCAGACCATTACCAAACGATCCGAACTAACGTATTGCAGCGGGGCCAACACGACACCCTGCATTACGCTGAACATCGCGGTGTTAGCGCCGATGCCGAGGGCGAGGGTGAGCACGGCAACCGCCGTAAACCCTGGAGATTTACACAACATGCGCAGGCCGAAGCGCAAGTCTTGAATCAGAGTTCCCATGCTCGCTCGCTCCCGCCCGTAGCCAGAATGCACGGCGGACCAATCGTAACGCAAAAAAGAAGCCGCAAGCCAACTCCTCCCACAGCACCGGACGGATGGTCGGCTTAACCGGCCAATCTCTGCCCGCCTGCGTGCGCCTAATTAGGATTGACGTTTGGTGGGGTGACCAGCAAATCGTCCACAAGGGACGATCTCCAATGAGCTACGATTCGTTTTCTCCCACTTTCCGAGCCGCCTGACCACTCAAGATCTTAGCCGGAAGTGAAGCTCTTTCCTTCTAAAAGAAAAATCCAACTGGAAAAGAATAACACCTCCCACTTAAAACCTCTTTTAGAAAGTAATTCAAAATATTGGCCGGTAATGTCGGCGAGCCGGAAATAATGGTGCGGTCGGGTTTACTGGGATAAATCCCGACGAAACCGAGCTGCGTCGTCTCTTTTTTTAGACGATTCCGGGCTGCTCACTTCAGCGCGGATCGACGAACTGAGGTTGGTCAACCTGTCAGCCAAGCGACTTTTCGTTGTGCGTCAGCAGCATCCGGGCCATACTCGTGCGCGGGCTAAAAGTGGGCCAACGTAGCTCGGCCTCTATCGCGAGCGGCTACTGTGATAGACGTACGCGGGCGCGGAACATTTTCATCCTTCGTTGCGGCACGAAGGAACATGTCTTACTCGTGCCGCAGAGCCGCCAGTGGATCAATTCGGGACGCTCGCCTTGCCGGCGCATAGCCGGCGAGGATCGCGGTGCTTAGGAGGACGACACCGGCCAGCGCCAGGGTTCCCGGATCGTTGGGCTGGGTCTCGAACAGAAACGATTTGACAAGCCGGGACGCGCTCAACGCGGCAGGCACGCTGATCGCGAGTCCCACCGCCGCCAATAGTAGAACGCGACGCAGAACCATCCATACCACGGCGCCGCGTTGCGCGCCCAGAGCCATACGGATCCCAATCTCGCCGACCTGCCGCGCGACGCTGTAGGACATCGTCCCATAGAGTCCCACGCACTCCGTCAGGAGAGCGAGAACCGCGAAACCCGTGCATAGTTTCGCGAACGTGAGTTCCTGGGTGATGGTCCGATCGATTTCGGCAGCCTGTGTGACAGCGTTTGTGACGGGTATGCGGGAATCTGCCTCCCGCACGATCTCATGCACACTCTGAACAAACCTCAGCGGATCACCCGCAGTGCGCAGCGCGTAGGTCACTCGGTCCGGAGAAAACTGGCTAAGCGCTACGAACACGGTCATTGCACTCTCTTCTTCATTTTTCAGACCACCGTACCGCAGGTTAGCCGACACGCCGACGATTTCGAGATCGCGCTTCTCGTCCGGGAGCGTGATGCGCCGGCCCACCGGATTCTCGTCCCCGAAGTAAGTTCGCGCGAGCCGCTCGCTGATCACCGCAACCGGCCTGGAGCCCGGTTGGTCGCGGTCGTCAATCTCACGCCCGGCCAGAATCGGAATCTGCATCGTCATGAGGAAACGCGGTCCGGCGGCCATGACGCGTGCGCCATCCAAGGTAACAGCGCCGATCTTCATTGTGCCCCTGATTGCCTGCCCGGCGCGGGCGGCGTTGATGATCGAGGATTGCGAAAGCGTCGCGCTGATCACGCCGGGGATCGATTCGAAGCGCTTGCGCAGGTCCGTGTAAAAAGTGACGATCTCCGGGTCGCGATGCCCGGCCTGGCGCGCATTCAGCGAGAACAGAAGGATGTTCTCGCGAGCGTATCCCAGTTGGACGGAGTGCAGGTTGTTGAGTGTCCGGACAAACAGACCGGCGGCGACCAGGATGAGAAAAGAGAGCGCGATTTGGGCGACCACCAGCACGTGCGGCGCGCCGCGGCGCGGTCCGCCCCCGCGGCCATTCTGTAGCGCGGGCATGACGTCCGGACGCGTCGACTGAATTGCTGGAGCGAGTCCAAATAACAGGCCGCAAACCACTGAGAGCGCCGCCGTCACGCCCAGCACGTTCCAGTTCAATTCCGCGTGAAGCGCAAAGTTCTCGTGCCCGTTGGAGAGTAGAAACGTCAGCGCTCGCACACCCCAGATCGCAAACAAGACCCCGAATGCTCCGCCGAGCGCCGCCAGCATCACACTCTCGGTAAGCAACTGCCGCACGACGCGGAACCGTCCCGCTCCCAGGCTGAGCCGGACCGCCATTTCGCGGCGTCGCGCGGCGGCCCTTGCCAGCAGCAGATTGGCGATGTTCGCGCACGTGATCGCCAGGATCAATCCCACCATCGTCAGGAGCACGCACAGAGGCTTGGAATACTTGCGGCGCAAGCTACCCAGACCGGCGGCGCCGGGATTCAGAATCAGGGCGGGCAGTTTGGCGCGCTCACCGTCGGTCGTCGCGGTGGTGGCAACCCATTGATGGAAACGAGGAGCCAGCACTGCCTGCGCCTGGGCCATGCTTACGCCGGGACGCAGGCGGCCCATCATTTCGATCCAGTAGTAGTTTCCGTCGTCATACATACGAGCCGCTCGGTCACCGTCCGCGAGCAGATTCGTGTGCAACGGAAGGTAGAGGTCCGGCGCCGCCGCAGGATCGACTCCGAAGAATTCCGGCGGCGCGACACCGATCACCGTGAAGGCAGTGTTATCGACGAGAATCGACTGTCCAATCGCACTCGGCGGTCCTCCAAAGCGATTTTGGCTTGTAGCAAAACTGATTACGGCGACCGGCGCTGCGCCTGGACGGTCGTCTTCGGAATCGATCAGACGTCCCGCAGCCGGCGACACTGCCAGGGCGCGAAAATACTCGCCGGTGACGTACTCCGTGCTGGCGCTCGTGGCCTGTCCGCGGACGGCCAGGTTATGGTTTAGTCCGTTGAAGTATCCGAAAAGCGTGGAAAAGACGGGATTCTCCTCGCGAAGCGTCTCGAACGCGCCGTATGGGAACATGCCGCTGACCATGGCGCCTTTATCGCCCGGCCACGCCATGCCCTGTACCGCGTGCATGACGTGGACCCATTCCTTGCTGGCGTCCTGGGGCGGCGGACTATGCCAATTCAAGACCACCAGCGACTCGGGATCAGCCACCGGCAGCGAGCGCAACAGAATCGACTCCATGAAGCTGTAGATCGCAGTATTGGCTCCGATGCCAAGCGCCAGCGACAAGACCGCCACGGCGCTGAATGCCTTGTTGGCGGTTATGGTGCGACAGCCATAGCGGACATCCTGGCCAAGTTCCGACCAAAACCGTGTGATCCAAATCTCCCGTGACTCTTCCTGCTTCAGTCCGACGTTGCCAAATCGCCGGCGCGCTTCAGCCCGGGCGTCCTCCACCGTCATACCGTTTGCTTGCAGTTCCGCGGCTTTTTCCGCAAGGTGGAGTTCCATTTCCTCACGCAGCTCCTCGCTGCGCCTGGCGCTTTCTATCCAATACCTCAGCCGTCGTAACATGTTCGTCACTCCGCTCCCATTACACGGGCGATCGCCAACGTGAGTTTGGCGTATTTCCGGGTCTCAACGGCCAGCTGTTTCCGGCCAGCCGCCGTGATCTTGTAGATCCTCGCCCGCCGATTATTCGACGTCACGCCCCAGACACCGTCGATCCAGCCGTTTAGCTCCAGCCGCTGGAGAGCGGGGTACAGCGAGCCCTCCTCGACGAGGAGCTCATTGTCGGACGATTGTTGAATGAACTGGACTATGCCGTATCCATGGAGGTCGCGCAGCGACAGCGTCCGCAGAATTAACATGTCCAGTGAACCGGGCAACGAATCGTTCTTTTGCGCCTTGCGTCCCATACCAAGAATTCTTAGCCTACGATGGCGAGATGCGCGAGTCAAGTTCAGATTGGCGAGGCGAGCCCTCGCGCCGCAAGACGATCTCGGGGTGCTCACGCGCACCGGATGCGAATCGCTAGGGCGCGTTGCCGCTGTCGATAACGACCTACGTCCGATCTCAACCGGCGTAAAGCCTCAGAGCGCTCCGTCCGAGTGGTAACGGCAACCCGGAAACAATTCGGTTGTGTCCGAGTAGTCCGTCATCCGCCCGAAACTACGCATGGAGTGCCGGAGCAGTGGCGGCTGAACTCCAGCCAAAATCCTTTTAGCCGGAAGACCAATCAGGTCATACAATCATTCAAAACCGGGAGGGATAATGCACACCTTGTTTCAAGACCTTCGATTTGCCTTACGCACGCTTCGCAAGAACATGATGCTGACCGTGGTGATGGTTGCGTCCTTAGCCATCGGAATCGGTGCGAATTCGGCGATTTTCAGCGTCGTAGATGCGCTACTGTTGCGCCCCCTGCCCTATCCACAGCCGGACCGGCTGGCTGCCGTGTGGCTGCATTCTCCGGCAATCGGAATTCTGCGCGACTGGCCATCGCCGGGCGAGTACATCGATGTCCAGAATGAAAATCATTCCTTCGAGGAGATGGCCCTGGCGCAGAGCCGGACATTCATTCTGACGGGCCGCGAGCAGCCAGAGCGGGTTTTTGGATTACGCACGCAATCCAGCCTGTTGGAGATGCTCGGCGCAAAACCCCTTCTGGGCCGTTTGCTGCTGCCGGAAGAGGACAAGCCCGGCAAACCGGATGTGGCGATTCTCAGCGAGCGTGTTTGGAAACGCCTGTTCAATGCCGACCCCGGGATTCTAGGACGGACCATAGTGCTCAACGATAATCCGTTCATCGTAGCGGGCGTGCTTCAACGCGGTTTCATGCTTAACGCCGAAGTGATGCCGTCGGAGACTCCCATGGACAAGATGGACGTCTTTGCGCCGTTGCCGCTGGGAGCCGATGCCGTGAAAAGGAGGGGCGACGAAAACTACAACATCATGGTGCGGTTAAACCCGGGCGTTTCGGTGAAACAGGCGCAGGCGGATATTGATGTGATCGCGAGCCGCATCCGGGAGAAGGACAAGCGCGACGCGAGTTTCGGGATGCATGTGATCGGGTTGCAAGAGCAGGTGGTCGGGGACGTACGCCGGGCGCTGCTGGTGCTGCTGGGATCGGTCGGCTTGGTGCTGCTAATTGCGTGCGCCAACGTTGCCAACTTGCTGCTGACACGCGCAGCGGGACGCGAGAAGGAATTGGCGGTGCGCACGGCATTGGGAGCGGACTGGCGGCAGCTTGCACGACAGCTGCTTACTGAGAGTGTTCTCCTCGGACTTCTTGGCGGCGGGGTGGGGCTGCTGGTCGCGCAACTGAGTATTTACATCGTGCGCGCAATGAATCCTGGAAACATTCCGCGATTGGAAGACATCGCAGTCAATGGCGCAGTCCTGATGTTCACGCTCGGCGTCTCGCTGACGACTGGAATTGTGTTCGGTGTTGCGCCGCTATGGCGCGCACTTAAAGTAGATGTAAACAGTTCGCTCAAAGCAGGCGGGCGCAGCGGGCAGGGCGAGGGCGGTTTGCATTTGAGAAGGCACAGTTTGCGGGGATTGCTAGTCGTTTCCGAGCTGACTCTTTCGTTGATGCTATTGATCGGAGCCGGGCTCCTGATTCGCAGCTTCGTGCGGCTGCAAAGCGTTCCCCCGGGCTTCAATACCCATCACGTGGTGACGATGGAGGTTGCCGCCGCTGGCCGGGAGTACCAGAACGATAAAAACCATAAACCAATCATCAATTTCTACAAGGAAGTCGAGACGCGTGTCTCGCACCTGCCGGGTGTGGTGGCAGAAGGCGTGGTTTCTGCGCTGCCGCTGACGGGCGAGGTGGGTTGGGGAGGGATCGACGTGGAAGGTTATGCGCCGCCCCCGGGCCAGGAGTTGCAAGCGGATATTCGCGTCGCAGGCACAGGTTATTTCCGGACGATGGAGATTCCGCTACGCAAGGGCCGATTTTTCAACGAGGATGATACAGCGGATAAGCCGCAGGTTGTGATCATTGATGAGAAGTTTGCGCAGCGCTTCTGGCCGGACGGCGATCCCATTGGAAAACACTTGTGGTTCGACCCTAAGAAGCCGATCACGATTGTCGGTGTGGTGGGCGTGGTCAAGCAATACGGCCTGGAAACGGAAGGCAAGATCGCGACTTATTTTCCGCACCAGCAAATGCCCGGTCAGAGAATGTTTCTCGCGGTGCGAACGTCATCGGAAGCGGCGGCGTTAGCTTCAGCCGTGGTAAGCGAAATCCACGCGGTCGATCCGGACGTGGTGGTTTACGGTATCCGGACGATGCAGGAACGGATGCATGATTCGCTGGCGCGGCAGCGCTTTTCGAGCACGATGCTGGGAGCGTTTGCCGTGTTCGCGTTGTTGCTGGCGGCGGTGGGGCTGTACGGCGTAATGTCGCATCTGGTGACGCAGAGCACTCGCGACATAGGCTTGATGGTGACATTAGGTGCGCAGCCGGGAAACATCATTAGCCTGGTCGTGCGTCAGGGAATGCAGTTAGTTGGGATTGGAATTGTGGTGGGCCTTGTCGGCGCAGCCCTGTTGACTCGGGTGATGAGCAGCTTGTTATTTGGTGTGAGTGCGACAGACGCGTTCACATTCGCAGCAGTACCGGCGCTGCTGGCGGCAGTGGCGTTTGCCGCGACCGTGATTCCGGCATGGCGGGCGACGCGAGTGGATCCGATGGTCGCGTTGCGAGAAGAATAGCGGCGTGTGCAGCGGTTTTGCTCGCTGAGCTGTATTTCGGCGCTGCGTTTCCTACCTACCTAGATGATTTTGGGTTAAACTCAACACGTATCGCGAAGAGTATCAGACACGAACAAAGACGGGACTAGACAACACCTGCTCACCCCGGACAGTCCAGCCGTCGAGCCGAGCATTTGACCGGCCCTGCGTTGAAAAATGGGATGGCGATACTTATCGTGAGAGCTCACATATCCAGTTAACTTCCCATGTCTTTCCGCCGTCTGACGAAAAAGACTGTTCCATTCGCGATGATTTAGGTGAAATGTTGAGCCAGACATAGCGCGCAAGGACTGGAAGAGTACTCCCACGCAGGATTGCCGGCTTTTCGTGTAGGAGGCAGGCAGGAAATTTGCCTCGCTGGCCTCGCAGGCAGAGGGGTACGGAAACCTGATGCTTACGCTAGAGCAGCAGGCGGCGTTTGTGGAGGAGGCTCCCGAGATTTTCTTGCCGATTCCTGGCGGCTGGGGAAAATGGGACACACCCATATTCGCCTGGCGGCAGCGAACGAGGATGTACTGATGGGCGCACTCCGAACCGCGTGGAAACTGCGAATTGAGAAGAACGCAAAGACCAAGCGGGAAAAGGCGCCCTTTGGCTGCGCGGAGCGGAGTAGCAAACAAGAAGCGCGGGAAGCGATGACCCGTGGTACCCAGTCTGGCCGTATCGGCGACAATACGGCCGTGTGATTTTAACTCTTATAGTAAAGTAGCTATATAATGGTAAATACTTCGATATCCCCGATGCTCTCTGTCCGGCGAGGAGCGGAGGCAGTGGAATTCTACAAATCCGCCTTTGCTGCTAACGTTGTGTATCGTATCGATGCACCTGATGGCGCGGTTGTCGCCCGCCTCTCAATCGATGGCGCAGAGTTTTGGGTGGCCGATGAGTCTCCCGAGCACAAGAACTTCAGTCCTGAGACGCTTGGCGGCGGAACCGTAAGGATAGTGTTAATCAAGGACGACCCAGATGACGCGTTCGCAAAGGCAGTCGCTGCGGGAGCTGCCATCGTTTGGCCGGTGGGAAATCAACATGGCTGGCGCATCGGTAGGGTCGTCGATCCGTTCGGACATCATTGGGAGATCGGTAAGCCCGTGTCGTGATCTACACTACACATGGCCTGAATTGATCCGTTCACACGTGGATGGTGTCCAGTTGGTCGGCCATTCGCGTGTTTGAAACGGCAGATAGGTGACGACTAGTCGCCAAGGGCGAGTGATTTGCTCGCGCCCGCCTGTGTTCCTCAAAAAATACGCGCGAGGCCAGAAGAGATGCTGAGACGGATTCTTTGGTCCACGCGGAAAGGATGCGATTGCCATCAAATGTACGATGATACCGGCTTCAATGGTAATCTCTTGGGACAGATGTCACGAACGAAGATTGATTTTGATACGGTGCGAAAAATCGCCCTCCGCTTACCTGACGTGGAAGAATCCAGCGCTTGGGGTTCGTCCGCCCTCAAAGTCCGCGGCCAATGGCTGGCCGTCATTCCGACGCATAAATCGGCGGAGTCGAACTCGCTGGCCGTTCGCGTCGATTTCGAACAGCGCACGGAACTGCTCGAGTCCGCTCCGGACATCTACTATTTAAAGGACCATTACCAAAATTATCCAGTCGTCCTTGTCCGGTTGGCGCGCATCAGTCGCGACGCGCTTGAAGGTCTGCTGCGGATGGCATGGCAGGTTACGACCACGAAAAAGGTAAACCGTAGGTGATTTTTCCCGCTTGGACCGGATTGGGACTAAGCTGTGAGAAGCCAATGAGAAGCGCTTAAGTCAACCGAGCGTCTCGGGATAATTCGACCATTCTGTCCACTCGCCCCGTAATGTTGGCAATCCGGATAGGTGCCCATCTGAACCTGCCTGGGTGCCACGCGACCACACGCAACACTCAGCTATTCCCCTCCACGACTCCCGAGCACACGCGCCAGAACCATATTTGTGCCGAACGCGACAAGAAACGCAGGCAGCGCCGTGATGACCGGCCAGATCCCGAGCGAGAGAAGCAGGAGGTGTCGGTGCTGGGTCGATCCGGCAGACAGCGAATGGATGTTGGCGCCAACAGCAAGTCCGAATGCTCCAAGCGCAACAGCAAAGGCAACGTGCAGGGCGGCCGAACCAGGTGAGTTTTGCAGCCGAAAGCGCTCGTACGCTATGTGAACTGCGTAGCCAATGGCGCTCACTACCCACGCCGCCAAGCGCCACGCCTGCATGTGAGTGGCTGGTACGGCGAAAGCGATGCCAACGAGGGCGTACCCGATACCGAGGAGAACGGCCGTACGTACCCACGACTGACGAGGTGATTCGCCCATGTGTGTAGTCTAATTCTTGTTTAGGCCGACCCGCCTAAATCGCCGTGGAGGGCGGCAGGAAACCAGCACGCCCACGGATTGCGATGCGGATAAGTTCGCATTATAGGCTCACTCTCCGGGCGAATCGTCGGCAAACAAAAAGTGCGCGCTGAGCAGCGCGTTGTTCAGGAGGGCTGAAGTCCCTCTGGCGCTCAAATGAGGGGCGCCATATCCAAGAAGCGGGGTTCGCAGCCTCGCTGGCCGGAGAAAGCGGAAGGTATGGAGACGTCTAAACGGGCACGAAGGCGAAAGCTGGATACAGCCAAGACCGACCTAAAGCCACCGCTTGCTGTACTTCGGAGGGCAGGGTGTCCATCGTGAGGTGGGATCCGAAGGGCCTGCGGAGAAGTACCGGGCCGTAATCGATGGGGAAACCCAAGATGAACCGGTCGGCCAAAGGTGGGCAAGCTCGCGTCTGCACTTCTGAGACGAAGGCATTCTCATTCACCCACCGCACCAAGGTGTTTGCGGACGGCACGGTACGGAAGAACAGCGCGTGACCTCAGGAGAGTTGACAGAGTCCCCGGTTGGCATTGGGGTAAGCGGACCTATAAGCGCAAGCGAAATGGCGAGCGATGCTCTGTCAGTAGTCCGACGGCTGAATAGTACCTGAAGCGCGGCGAAAACCGCGTGACCGAGCGATCGGCGACCAGAGTGGGTTGGGGAAGGCAGCCGGCGAAGATGGTCAGGAAGAGAAAGGAAACCAGATGAGTAAAGATGAGGGGGATGGAACAGTTCCTTTAGTGAAAACCCGTACGCTCCCAGACATACCTTGACACGTATATGCCCAATGGAGTATATGAAGAGCGTGGAATCTGTCTTCGACATCATTGCGGAGCCGAACCGCCGCGCGATCTTGAGCCTCCTGGTCTCGTCCCAACAAGCGGTTGGAGAGATCGAGCGTCAGCTTCGTATGCCGCAGCCGACCGTGTCAAAGCACCTGCGCGTGCTGCGAGAGGCCGGTTTCGTGGAATCCACGGTGGACGCAGGAGAGGCGTCTCTGACGGCTGAAACCTGAACCATTCCAGGAGGTGGATGACTGGTTGGCTCAGTTCCGCCGGATCTGGTCCGCTCACGTAGATGCTCTCGGACGCCACCTCGACCGCATGGATCAATCGACACCAGAGAAAGGGAAGACAAGGAGGAGAAGATGACCGATAGCCAGCAGTACACACCGGGTCCGGCCAGCGGGGCGCAGGTACGAAAGGAAGGCGAGAAGTGGACGCTCATTCTCGTCAGAGAACTGGGCCACCCGCCGGAAAAAGTCTGGCAGGCGCTTACCGACCCGGCGCATCTGCGCGAGTGGGCGCCATTTGAGGTCGATGGGAGCCTGGGTACGGTTGGAACGGTGAAGCTCACCTGGGTGGGAACGCCCACAGCGATCGAAACTAAAGTGACGCGAGCCGACGCTCCCAAGGTACTGGAGTACAGCGATACCCGGTGGGAACTCGAAGCCTTTGGTGGCGGCACACGCCTGACGCTGTGGCACACCATCAATCGCCGCTTCATCTCAATGGGTGCTGCCGGATGGCACATTGCTTTCGATGTTCTGAATCAGCTTCTGGCCGGTCAGCCCATTGCACGCATGGTCGGCGCCGAGGCCATGAAGTTCGCCGGCTGGCAGCGGTTGAACGCGGAGTACGCCAAGCAGTTCGGTATTGAACCGCCCCGCTGGCCACCTCAGGCGGCTCAAAAGTCGTGATCGTATACTGACCGGCTGGGCCTCTTGGCGGTGCTCCCGCTCGTCTTCCTGCTGCTCACCGGTTTGTACCGGTTCGTGCTGCCGTATGCCACCAAGTGGCGCAGCGGACGAGCCACCGACTGAACGGGCAGCTCGGCCACACTCGCCGACGCCTTTCCTCGATACCCGGCTTTTTGGTCGGCCCCTGGCAAGCGCATGGGCCATCGCGACTTCTATTCCGACTCTGTGGAATAATCAGTCGCGATGGAACACTCAGCGAACCCCGGAGGAGTGCTTGGTCGGCACGCAGCGGCACTCCGAGCAGCACTCTTACAGCCTTTTCTCCGGTTAAACTTTGTGACGCTCTGGGTCCGGGATCAGGAGCGGAGTCGGCAGTTCTTCGTGGAAAAGCTAAATTTCGAGACAATTGTGAACGTGCAAACCCCAGAGGGAGGCCAGTGGATCGTTGTCGCTCCGCCCGCTGCTGGTTGGCTCCCTGGAACGGCGGGCGCGGGCCTGCCCGGGATCGCCCTTGTTGTGCCACCCGAGCGGTCCGCGGAGCACCAACGCATCGGCCAAAACACGGGATTTAGCTTTCTTACCGAAGACGTGCGTAGCTTGTTCGAAGAATGGTCGAGACGCGGAGTCCGCTTCCGGCTCCCACCAATGGAACCTTCCTGGGGAAGCGGGCAAGCGAGGTACGCGGTTTTTGAAGATGTGGATGGAAACAGTTTCTCTCTGATTGAGTTCGATGAGGCGACGCGCACTCTGGAGGCAGAGCGCCGCGCCCAGGCGGCCAAGTTGGAAGCGGAGCGCCAGGCTGCGCACGACTTGGCAATCGCCAAGCAAGTGCAGACCCGTTTGTTTCCGCAACGCCAGCCGGTGTTTCGAACGCTTGTCTATGCGGGGATTTGCCATCCCGCTCGGACCGTCGGCGGAGACTATTACGACTTTCTTGATCTCGGCGCCCGGAGGCTCGGCCTGGTATTAGCGGACATAGCGGGCAAAGGCATCGGAGCCGCTCTGCTCATGGCGAATCTCCAAGCAGCTCTACGCAGCCAGTGCGCGACGGCGTGGGAACAGCCCGAACGATTTCTGCGGTCGGTGAATCAGTTGCTTTACGAAAACACGGCCGAAGGGGATTACGCTACCCTATTCTTCGCCGAATACGACGATGACACGCGCAAGCTGCGCTACTCGAATTGCGGCCATCCGCCTGCCTTGCTCCTGCGCGGCGGCGACTGTTTGGAACGGCTGGGGGCAACCTGCACTGTGGTGGGCTTGTTCGAGAAATGGGATTGCACGATGGAAGAACGCGAACTGGCTCCGGGCGACGCCGTCCTGCTTTACACCGATGGTGTTACGGAAGCTCTGAACGGTGAGGGCGAGGAATTTGGTGAAGAGCGTCTGCTGGAAGCCGCCAGGCAACATCGTGAGCTATCCCCGCCGGAGCTGCTGTCAGCAGTCGCAGATCAGGCTCGAAGATTCAGTCCTCATGATCAGACCGACGACATCACGCTGATAGTCGCCAAATGCACATGAGGTCAGCCAAGCGGGAACGTCGTCCACACCCGAAGAGCAATGTCGGGAGAACCCGATGAATTCCGACGGCATCCGCTCTTAACATAACCATGTCAAACGTAACCCTTTCAAAAAACAACGTGAGGAACTACTCAGAGCATTGAAAGCCCGTTTTGAGACTTATATCCCCATTCCTGAAGGCAGAGGCTCTACGGCTCCGATGCGGTAGAATGCACAACGCACGAATGGAGACGAATCAAGGCGTTTTCGTAGGCCTTGCGCTTTCAATTCAGGGAGGCACTCATGACCGTTTCGAAGAGAACGCTTGTTCTGTGCATGTTGATTGCCTGCTTGGGCTTTGCCGCTAATGCCGTCGCCCAAGGCCCAGACGCTTCCCTACCCCGCACCATGCGCCCGGTCATTCGAGGCCGCCAGGCAGCCGTGTCATCGATGAAGGCGGAAGCAACCGAGGCGGCCCGCCGCATCTTGCAGACGGGTGGCAACGCGTTCGATGCAGCCGTTGGCGGACAAGCGGCGCTCGCGGTGACTGACTTTGCCCTCAATGGTGTCGGCAGTGACGCCGTCGTGCTCGTTTACGATGCGCGCGCGAAAAAAGTGCTTTCCATCAACGCGGAGCCGCGCGCTCCCAAGCTAGCGACCATCGAGTCGTACGAGAAGAACAGCGGTGGCAAGATTCCGGTCAGCGATGGGCTGCTGTCGGGCGGACTTCCGGGCGTGGTGGACGCGTGGTACATCCTGCTAGACCGCTGGGGGACCATGAGCTTCGAGCAGGTGCTCCAGCCTGCCATTGACCTTGCGGAAAACGGTTTTCCCCTGAGTGAAGCCCGCGCCCGCATGATTGCCAGCTCTCAGAAAATCCTCAAGTACCCTTCCACCATCAAGATCTATAAGCCGAACGGTGAGACGCCGAAGGCCGGTGAGATCTTCAAGAATCCTGATCTCGCGCGCACTCTGAAGGAGCTGATCGAAGCAGAAAGGGCGAATAAGGCAAAGGGGCGGCACGAGGCACTGAAAGCGGCCCGCGATCGCTTCTACACAGGCGACATTGCGCGCGAGATGGCGGCCTTCTCAGAAGCCAACGGCGGCCTGTTCCGCTACGAGGACTTTGCGGAGTACACCGCGAAAGTGGAAACTCCGGTCTCCATCGATTACCGCGGCTATCAGGTTTATAAGAATCCTTCTGCCAGCCAGGGACCGACCGAGTTGATCGCCCTAAACCTGCTTGAAGGGTACGATCTGAAAGCGCTCGGGCATAATAGCGCCGACTTCATCTCCACCAATGTTGAGGCCATGAAACTGGCCATGGCCGATCGCGAGAAATTTCTCGGCGACATGGACTTCATCAAAATTCCGTACGACGGATTGCTTTCGAAGGACTACGCACGGGAACGCAGAAAGCTCATCGATCCGGCAAAAGCTTCGTTGGAACTGCGCCCCGGTTCACCCGAAAAATCTGTCGCCGGCGCTGCGGAGCGCCCCTGGCAGGTCGTTCTCGACGGTGACGCGGACTTCAACGGCGACACGAGTTACATCGCAATTGTCGACCAGGACCGCAACATGGTCAGCTTCGAACCCAGCCTTCACAGCGTCTTCGGAACGGGAGTCGTGATGGGAAATACTGGAGTCATCTTCAATTGCCGTGGCGACTACTACTCGCTGGTTCGGGGTGAGGCCAACGCGCTCGAGCCCGGAAAGCGGCCCCGAAGCACGTTGCAGAGCACGCTAGTGATGAAGGACCGCCAGCCATTCATGATTACTGGAAGTCCTGGCGGCGACGACCAGGTGATGATCACCTTGCAAACATTGGTCAACGTGATCGATTTCGGCATGAACGTCCAACAGGCCATCGAAGCTCCGCGGTGGACCACTCACAGCTTCCCGTCTTCGCCGTTTCCACACACCATGGTTCCGGGCGATATGGCGGTGGAGGAACGCGTTCCTGAAGCGACGCAAAAAGAGCTCATCGCGCGCGGTCACAAGTTGCGTGTCGCACCACCTTGGTCCCTTGCGTCCAGCGCCGCCATCATCATCGATGTGAAGACCGGCGTGCTAAGCGCCGGGGCTGACCCACGAGTCGAGGCATACGCGTGGGCCTGGTAAAGACGGCAGACAGGGCCAACTTTCTGATCCGTCACCTGGCCGAGTTCGGAGGAGATCCGGAAACTGATTGTGTGAGGTACACTCTTTCTGAGTTGGCTAGTGTGCCCCGGCACGCTGGGGGTTCCCGCCGGTCCTTTACATACATATGTATGCTCCACGCGCTCCACGCCCACTCGGCTTCGTGTTCGTGCCCTCCAGAGTCTTCATGCTGTAGCCAGACGATAATCCTGCGCAGACCTCTCTCCCAAGAAGCGCCCCGTCTTGGGTCTCGGCTGAACTTTTGGCGACCACAGGACACCTTGACAGAAGATTTTATGATAGATATCATATGATATGTACCTAAGGCGTGCCGTCAAGTTACGGAGGACACATGGCGCGATCCGGTAAGGGGCGTGGCTCGCGGCCCGCGAGGGAACCTCGGCGGACCGTGGCGGAAGCGAAGGTATTCATGACCGGACGGAGCCAAGCAGTGAGACTGCCGAAAGAATACCGGGTGTCGGGTGACAGTGTCTATGTGAAGCGTGTTGGCAATACGATCTTGCTTGTGCCGAAGACGGGCGACCGCTGGGCGGGACTATTCGCTGCACTCGATGAGTTCCCGCGGGACTTTACGCTGGAGCGCGATCAATTCCAACAGCCGCGTGCCGGTCTCGAAAGCTTGTTCGATCGGGACAGGGAATAATGCCGACGTGTACTTACTCGATACGACGGTTTGGATTGATCTGTTGCGAAGCAACTCCCGGTCCATCCGTCACAGGCTCACTGCACACAGCAAGAGCACCATTGGCCTCTCCATCATAACGCTGTGCGAGCTGCAATACGGACTCGAAAAGCGAGCTGCACAATACCCGCACTTGCGGGCGCGGGAACAGCAACTGCTCTCCGCAATCGTCGCGCCTTTTGATGTGTTTCTGCTCGACCATGACGTTGTCGAAGTCTACGGACGAGTGCGTGCCGCTCTCGAAAATTCCGGCACGGCAATTGGCGCGCTGGACGCGTTCATTGCCGCCCAGGCTCTTAGCCTCGGAGCTGTATTGGTCACAAGCAATGAGAAGGAGTTCCAGCGTGTGCAGGGTCTACAAGTTGAGAACTGGGGCTGAACCGGTCCCACAGCCAATTCCCTGGGCGCACACCTTTTGCATGCTTTTCTTGGTCGTCCTCGGCTCCAATACTATCTGGCCAGTCGTACGGCAGCACCGCGCGGAAATAATGGCTCGAGTCGATGGAGTAAGACCGGGAGGGCACCACTTCATCGAAATGCCACAAACCTCCGCAAGATGGACCAAGGGATGTGGCTTTCCCGGATCTTGACACCCACGAAAAACCGATCATTGTCGAGTCTCTGGCAATAGACCACCTCACCGCGCACGGTAGCCTCCCCACTCACTGGAGTAATCTCTGCGTGCTCACCAAGCTGCCAGGCGCAGGTTGCGCGCACGCGGGCGCCATGCGCACTGAGATTGTCGGTATAGGTTCTTTCGTGCCTTTCGCGATGGGTGGGCTCTAACGGTGCGAGGTTCACCGCCACCATGACAGGGAGCCTTCTTTCTTGTCTGCCTCCAAGGCGGTGATCCAAATACATGGCTCTTGGGCCTTTTTGTCGGGGCAAGCTGCCGACGCCCGGTTGAGGCATGGAGGCGTGCAGCTGGTGGAGCCCAGTTGTGCGTCTGGGTTCGTGCCTACTCTTAGAGATTGGGGTGATTCCCCGGAGTGACGCAATCCCCAAAAGACCCTAGTACCCTCCGAAAAATCCCTTAGAACTTCAGGCCAGGTGAAGGCCAGGCAGCGCAGATCATCGCCACGGTTACGCTCCTGGTGATTCGGGCATCAGCGCCTTCAGCGTCTCCACTAATTTCGATAGCCCGTCTTGCCGAGTGAGGACTGCGTCGAACCCGTTTGCTGGAGACAGCAGGTCTCCTGTGTCGACCAACAAAGTGCTGAAGCCGACGATCTTGACATGGGGCAGCTTGCTGCGCAGAACCGACACCGTCACCAGGCTATCCTGTAGCGGCGTCGCCAGATGGAGAAGTACAAGGTCGCAGCGGGACTCCCTCGCTTTGTGGATCACGGACACATCGTTGTCTACCGCGTCGCACACTTTGTAGGAGGTTGTGGCTTCGATGAACTCCCGAATAGCACCGCGCACGGCGGTACGGTCGTCAATAACAAGGAGTCAGGGCCTGTGTGCGCTGGTCATGGGGGCGACAAATTACTACCGTTCGTCGCCAAAAACAATACGGATTTTCGTATTTTTCGGCCGAATTCCCACCCCGTTTACACAGCACACTGAACTATGACGCTGCAACTCGCGAGATGAATTTCTTCAGGTCGAACCGCAGTCCTTGTCGTTGGACGCCTATTCGCACCCTCTCCATCGGGAGCGTTGCAGCGACCTTGAACACCGCATCGGCGACGACCCCTCGTCTATCCAAGGCAAGCATTCCTAGCTTCTCACGCGGTCGAGCAAGATTTCCTTTACAGCGACTCCGCTGCTTTTAACTTATGCATGAGCGGTTCGGTCTGGTCGACCTGTTCTTCGGCTTGATGCAGACTCCGCGCCGCCATCCTGTACTCTTCTGTGTCTGGCGTGTACGTTCGTGCGATTTCCGCAAACTGATTTGCGGCATAAACGAGCAAAATCTGTTTCGCCGAACGTCGCGGTGGTAAGGGATTGGGAGGCGGACAGTCGAGCGAAACACGAAGCGCGTCTATTTCCTCAAGCAACTTTTCCGCGCGCTCCCGTACTTCGCCCTGGTAGAAGTCTGGTGGATTCGTCAACTGGTCACAGATGCCTTGCACGGCTTCAAACAACGTGTCAGATAACATATATTCTCCCTGCGGTCTGTCCCGCCTCCGGGGCAAAGACGCTTTCCGAAAGATCACGTTAAGTCACCGGCCTTCGTGGTTCGAATAGGACTCAGGTACTGACTTAACGAATGTGTCGGATGAATCACGCCCTCTCAGGGCAAGTACCATCGCCCAAATTCAGGATGGCTGTGATCCTAGATGAAGGAATTCTGCTTAGGCCACCCCGGCAAAGGAAATTCGCCTGTTGTAACACAAAGTGGTTATTGCGAGAGAGTTGTTGGCCCGAAGCCGTGAGTCGATCCGCAGCAATGACCCAGGCATTCCACGTATCAACTTATCGATCATGCTTGCGGAGTGTTGGCATGCATGTCCGGCATGCGGGTTGTCGGCGCCTCGCGACGTGGTCAGTGCGCAAGTCATACTGCAACCCGCCCGGATCGGGCGTTCGCGGCATAATGTAGAGGATGTCGTCTCATGCGTGCCGCGAGAAGCCGTCGCCTGAAAGGCGACGGAGTGATCACGGTGATATCACGGGATAAAAAACGATTGGAGAAGCGGGCGGCCGATCACATTCGGACGTTCGAGAAAATCGCCGACCGACAGAAACATGTGCGCGTCGAAGTTGACGCCGAAAAGCGGGAATACGAGTACGCGTGAAGGGCGAGTAGGCGAGAATGCCTCGATGGCCTCTCATGGATCTCGATTCAAGTCTCTCGGCGCCCTCTCGCCGCTCGCCCTTGATTCCGCTTGTGCTTTGCTAACCGTCAAACGCGCGTAGTAGAAAGGATCGTGCTTGTCATCCGCGCGATAGTCCGCAATCCGGCGCACGATCTCTTCGGGATCGTCACCTCTCGAAAGCGCGCGTTTAGCATAGGCCCAGTCATGCTCGGACTGAGTCAGCGGGCGCGGTTCCGACAAGCGCGGCGTCGGCCGAGGGCGACGCGGCCGGACCTCGCCCTGGCCAGGCTCGGTGCCGAGGGGGAAGTCCAGGAGCTGATAGACGCGGTCGCTATGCTTTTCTGCTTCGACCAGAAACTCCGTCTCGTACTTCCGGTTCTTAAACCCAGGAATACGCAGCACGCGAGTCGAGTCCGTCGCCGCAGGATCGCCTCCGAACGTCCGAGCCATGGCCCGCAGCAGGGCCTCGGCTTGCTCCGGCGAAACATTCTCGACCCTCCAGACGAGTTGGTACTTGCCTGGCGAGGTGTTGATGGTGTAGTTCGCCGCCGGCACGAGGTTCGATTCTCGAATCCCTGCGAGGGCCGCGGGCCCGTCCTCGTCGAGATCCAGGTAGAGATGACGGACGGTATGGATATCCTGTTTCGTTCGAGTCCTCGCGCCGGGTTTCAAGGCATTCATTCCGACATAGATGTCGTACCGCTCTTTGTCATTCTTGTCATGGAGCCACTCCGCGAAGGAAGGTTCGGTGATCCTTGCCGCCATGACGATGCGTTGAACGGTGTGGGCCCGATTGCGCAACAGGATTGCGACGCGATCCGACGGGCGAAAGTTCTCTTGGATGTACTCGGTTGAAGAAACGGCTTTTGGGTTTTCCTGGTCGGAGGGCGTCACGCGTGTGCCTCCCGTTTCTGATAGATTGCCGAGCAGTCGAAGAGATCGGCATCGGGATCGTAGCCGCGGATTTCGAGGACTTCCGAGACATACCGTCGCCCCGGCCTCCGCTCGATCTGCACGACCACCTGGAGCGAGTCGGCGATATTGCTTTTGATCGCGCGGTAGGGCAGCTCGACGCCGCTTTCGAGCACGCAGCTCGTGAGTCTCGAGAGGGCTTGCTTTGCGGAATTCGCGTGAATCGTAGACAACGTCCCCGAGTGGCCGGTGTTGAGAAGCTGCAGCAGATCGAAGGCCTCCCCGCCGCGAATCTCACCGAGCAGGATGTGGTCCGGCCGGTGACGGAGGGCCGCTTTCAGCAGGTCGCGGATGGCCACTCGAGGAAGTCCGTTCTGTGGAGGTCGCGCTTCGAATCGCACCAGGTTCGCATGGGCAAGGTGAATCTCCGCGGTATCCTCGATCAAAAGAATGCGCTCCTCTTCCGGTATGAACTTGCTGAGAATATTGAGCGTCGTTGTTTTCCCGGAGCCGGTGCCGCCGCTGATCAGAATGTTCTTGCGCGAGAGAACGCAGTCTTCGAGCCGGTTGGCGAGCGCCTGGTCAAGCGTTCCGCGGGCGATCAGGTCTTCGATTTCGAAGTGGCGCGTGTTGAATTTGCGAATCGTCAGCGTGACGCCGTTCAGGCTCGAAGGCGGAATGACGGCGGCCACCCTGCTTCCATCCGGCAGCCGTGAGTCGAGGATCGGGTGCGATTCCGAGATGTCGCCGCCCAGCCGCCGGGCAATATTTTTCACCGCGACCAGAAGCGCTTTTTCGCCGAGCGAAACGCCGCTGACCGGTTCGAGGTATCCCCCCTTCTCGATGAACACGGAATCCGCGCCGTTCACCATCACTTCGCTGACCGACGGATCGAGGATCAGGTGCTCAATCGGTTTGAGAAACGGGAGTATGGTTTCAAAGCCATGCATCAGAGTTGTCCCTTCGCGAGCTGTTCGAAGTAAGAAAGGTTCGGGTCGTTGTAATAGGGCTTGAGGTAACAAAGCGTGGGCGGATGAGGGTTGAAGCCGTCGTAAGCCAGCACAATGGCCTGGGCATTCTTGAGTTCGGTGAACGTCTTCATGTCAAAGCGATCGTCGGAGCGAAGGCTGTAGGTCTTCGAAGCCGTGAGATTCGCGCGGGGGGAAACGGCCTTGCCGGTCAGCAGGCTGATATGCGCGTCGTGGCCGCTTTCCGAGAAGTTGTAGCCGGCCTTGAGCCGCTCCTCGCGCCCGCAGAGCCCGCTCGCGGCCTTGGCCGAGAAATCGTCCGAGAGCGTGAGGAACACTTTGGTTCGAAAGGTCTGCACGAGAGTTCGCCAGGTCTCCCCAGGCAGCGTGGACTTGAGCGAACTGAAGCTCTGCGTGGCGACGATCGGTATGCATTTGGGCTGGCGGGACAGGCTGAAGAACTTCTCGTCGCCGGTGGGCTCGCTCTCTCCGACCGTGGCGAAGTGCTGGTATTCATCACAGAGGAAAAGGACCTGCCGGAAATATCGTTCCGGCTGGGCTTCGATCTCCGGAATGCGGCTGAGGACGGAGCGCTGGAAATCGAGCTTCATCATCACGCCGAGGGCTCTTGCAAGACCGGGGTTCATGCCCGCGGGAAAATTCAGGGCGCATACCGCCCCCTTCTCAATGAGCCAGCTGAACGAGGGCAGCGGGACGCCATAGCGGAAGTCTCGGTTCTCCACCGGGTCGTAACATTCCACCGGCGGGCAGAAGGTGCGTTTGACGACGGGGTTGTCATCGAAGAGGGAAAGGAAGACGGAGATGCCTTCGACGATGGAGGTCCGCAATTTCGGCTCGATGCGGCGCCAGTCGTTGTAAAACCATCTTTTGACGGCTTGCAGCTTCTCGTAGCGGTCGGTGCCGATCGGGTCGATGACACTCTCAGCGAGACACTCGTATTCGACGTTGTTGGTCTCGACAAACGCCCGCAGCCCTGGGGTTTCTCTCGCCCGGTACATGGCGAGCGCTTCGTCGTACTCGAAGCCGAACAACTTCAGGGCCGCGACATGCTTGAGAAAATTCTCCGGCAGGATGAGCAGGAAGCGGCGCTCTTCGCAGCGCAGTTCGGCATCGCCGATTCTCTGCTCCAGGATCTCGGGAGAAATCGTGCATTCATATACATCGAAGAGCGTGACGTAGTCGTAGGCCACCTGGTGCAAAAGGATGATGAACTTCACGAGGTTGGTATAAGCCTGTTGCCAGAAGGGCTCCTTACTCCGGCCAAACAGGTTGTTGATTAAGGCGGCGATGCTGTAGGCCAAGGCGTAAGCGTCGAGGCTGTTGTGCAGGGGATTGTAGCGGTATTTGGAACCCAGGCTGATTTCGACGTAGTCGTCTTGGCGTCCCACGCGCGCGAGAAGGGCGCGCACCTTCCTGCAAAAATCGCCCTTTACTTCGAGCACCAGGCCGCCGATTCGTTTTTCGGGGTTCGCGGCCTCATAGGAAAGGATCTGCTCGGCATACGGATAAAGGCACGTGCTCGTCTTTCCGCTGCCCACGGCGCCGAAGACGGCGATGCCGGTGAACAGGCCGCGCTCGGGGATGGTAAGCCACCGCGGTGTTTCTGACGGGCCGGGCGTTCGCGGATTATGGACTTCGCCGAGCACGACGAAAAGATCTTTGCGGGTAGTGGCCGGAGGATAGGCCGGAGGCTTCCGCGCCTTTCCTCGCCGAGGGCGCTTCAGGGCGAAGATGTAGGTGGCGGAGATAAGAAAGGAATAGAGGATGTAGGGAGTCGTAAAGAGAAACAGGGTGTAGAAAAACTTAAGCCCCTGGAAGACCGGCCGCGCCCAGAGGAAGATCAGTTCGAGAAAGAAGTTCTCGTCGGGAAAGGGATAGCAGAAATAGAGCATCATCCCGGTCGTCGCGGCGAGCACGCATGCGAGGAAGGTTCGCATCTTAAAGATTTGCCGAATCATGATGTCCATTCGTCAGAACAGCCGCTCGGGCTGTCGGGTTCCGTCTTGGGTCCCTTTCGAATCCTTCGCGCCAGCCGGCGTGAGGAGGCACGTGCGGAATTCGATTGCCCGAGGCGGATACACCTCGCTAAAGAGCCTTCGCCATGGCTCTCTCCCCGCCTCGGAATGGACCCAGGCGGCATAGAGCCGGTCGATTTCCCGGCCCGTAAAGCGCTGGATTGCTTGATCAAGCCATTCGAGGTCGTCCATCGACAACTCTCCGAACCGCTTTCCTTCCCAGGCGCCACGAAGCCCGAAATAGCGTTCGAGCTCTTCGCGAAGGACCTCTTCAGCTGGCGTTTGGACAAGCAAAGAGAAACGCCCTCGGGCACTTTCGAAACGGAGCGGGGAATGCGCGATATAAAGGAAGCGAAAAGAGCGCAAATGACGGAAAAGAGGGGCATAAGCGTTCAGGTGGTTCGCAAAACGCCCCGGTCTTCTCTGCCCCGCGTCCACGTAGGAGAAGGTGAGGACGGGAGAGGAAGGACTGGCGGAGGAGTCGAGGTACAACGGGAACTTATCGGCGAAATAGCCAGGCGCTGGCTCACGCGCCGACGGGATCTCGGAGGCTCTGGCGGGAAGGAGCTTCTTGGGAATGCCCAGCTTGTCCGAGAAAAAACGGACTTTCTCCTCTTCGGTTTCGAGGTAGTCGTGCGTATGGTTCGCGAGGATGAAATCGAGGAGAAGCAGGCGCGTGCGGATAAACTCGGTTGAATGGGCGAAACGATGACTCAGATTTTCGCGGTCGGTCAGGCGATAGATGGTCCTTGAAGAGAGATGATACACACCGCCAAGGTTCTGGTATTCGCGCCAGGTGGCATGGCCGCGCTTTTTGAGTTTCTCCGTGAAAGGCTGCGATCCCTTTTCCGGGCTAGCGCTGTGAAACGCGACGAACTGCCGAGGCACGAAGTAGCCGGAGTGGGTCGCAACGATGTAGAGGAAACGGGACTCCTCCTCGGTGTAGCCGAGGCCTTCGAGTGCAACGATGTGTTCCTCCGCGATTTTCATAGAGAGAGAATGTCCGGCCGCATCCCGCGCGCGCCGAGGACGCGGCGGAGACGGCCGGCTTCGCCATGCGGGGTGTACAAAGAAAATCCGGCGCGGGTTTTGTCCGCGGCGACGCGTCCCCGGTAGTGCTCGGTGACCAGCTCGAGGTCCGCGCGCGCCAACTCGCCGTCTCGGGTCTCGTACTCGATGCGGAGATCGGGCACAGGGATCCTGTTTTCCACGACGCGAAGCCCGTGCCATGCCGCGATTTCCTTTTGCGCAGCGGCGCCCAGCCGCGCGATGTCGCGGCGGATTTTCCCTTTGAGCTCGTATTCGAGGATCACACGGAGATTTCGCCCGCCCTGTTCTTCAATGCGAGCCGCTTCTTTCTGGTATAGGCGGTAGAGGTCCGCGTCGTGATTGGCCTCGCGAGGCCTCGCGAAGCCTGCGTAGACGGGCTGGCCTTGGGATACCAGCTCGTTCGTCTGGAGCAGCTCGCGCCCTGTCTTGGTGAGTGTTAAAAGTTCACGCGGGCTCGCTTGGGGGCCTTCGAAAACTCCCCGGCGGGCGAGACGTTGGCGAATCAGATTCTCGAGGTCGCGGTCGGCCCGTTCCCGCTTGCCGCCGTAGCCATGTTGGGCGAGGTCGTGCCTTGAAATGACACGAAACTTGCCGAGCTCGATGATCGTGCGGATTTCCGACTCGTTCAGGTGGTAGCTCGAACCCTGTCGCGACATGAGAGCGCGCCCGCCCGCAAACCGAATCTCAGCCAGTCGATCCCGAGAGAAGCGTTCTGGCGCGTGCCCCCCGGTGCGGGATGTCGCGCTTCGCTTGTCCGACACTATCTCCCGGGACTCGCGATCGCTCGGGCGCAGGTCAGCGAGATCCGGCAGACCATGGTCGAGTTCCCGTGGTGAGAGGTCGCGGGACATTCAGGGGAGCTCCTCGGTCTCGGATGGGGAGGGCAAGGGGAATTGGCCCTGGAGCACCTGCCGGTCGACATGGGAGAGCTTCCGGCCGGTATCCTTCAGGAAGAACTTGCGCTCGAGCGCATAGATGGCGGCAAAGACGTTGACAAACAGAATGGCACACCACAGGAGAAGCGTTGTGCCGTAGCGGTGAAACAAGACGTGCCGGTAGGGAATGAGAAACTTCAGCTCGCCCAAGAGCCAGAATCCCAGCGTCAGGAGGAGCGCGATGGTCAGGAGCAGTGCGTTCGATGCCATGAGGGGTCTTACCTCCCCACAACCGGTGCCGCGGCTTCCTTCATTTGAAGGCCTGGTCTTCCCGGAAATAGCTGATGGTCAGCCCCAACGGATTGATGGGGATGAGTTCATTCGGCACGTGCTTTCGAAAGACGAAGACAAAATTCGCCGTATAGAGATCCCTTTTCAGCTCGGTGTGGTCGGGCGAGTAATAAACCATATAGAAGTCCACGCGGGCCTTGTAGGGCGGCTGCATCTCTTCGAGTGCCACTTTCTTCACCTCCACGTCGACCTCGGGGAGCCCGGTGTTGGTCAGGAATTTCTTGATGATGTCGTCCTTGCGGTAGGCGTCGAGAATTCCGTTCGCGAGCTTGCCGTCAAGGAAATACAGAGCCCTCGCAAAGTCGCTCTGGATGGTGTAACGATTGCGGCGGTAGTACAGCTCGCAAAACTGGGAGAGAAAATACTTGGCCTCGGCGTCTTGGGGTTGGTATTCCAGGTTGTGGTAGTTGATCGCTTCCGCCCTGCCCAGATCGTCGATGCGTATCACCAGCGGACGGAAGTTCTCAAACGTGCGGATGGTTTTCCAATTGAGAACCAGAAGACCCGCGGCGATGAGGCAAACGAGCGTCAGCGCGATCTTGAGGTAGGTGTTGGTCACCATCGGATCGCCATACTGTTCGAGATAGAGCCGCTTGGCGTCATGAAAGCTCCTCTCGCTGGTCATGGCAGGAGGCTCCCGGGCTTCGGATTGAGAAGCACGGCAGAAGAACCGCCCGAGGCGCCGCTGAAGACGTGATGGGTGAGGGCCGGTATTTTCAGGAGCGCGTAGATGGAGGCAAGGAAGGTGATGAAGAGCACAGGAAAAGCCTCCATGAGCTCGCCGGTCGAAATGGTGCCCTTTGGCTGAAGGTCCATGATTCCGAGAATCAGATTGGCGATGACGTAGACCACCGCAGCGGCAATCACCTGGTAGAAGGCGTACTGGATAAAGCAGCGAAGCCAGCCCCAGAAAATCCAGTCCATCCTAGGAACGATGAAAAAGGGCACAAAAACCGGCCCCACAAGCACGCACACCGCCGTGGCGATGAATCCATAGGCGATGACCACGATGCCGATCGCCTGGGCTGCGGCAAGCAGGATGAGGATGACGGCGTAGATGATGGTTCCGAGGATGTCGGTCACGCCGGGCGAATCCATGCGGACTTCGAAATCGGCGATCCGCTCTTCCACCGTCTGGAGCTCGGTCTGGTTGATCTTGTTGGCCAGAAACTGGGCCTCGTCGGTGACCAGGTTATGGAAACCGGTTCCTATGCCGGGAATCGGGTTGCTGTAGTAGTTGGCCATTCCAAAGCCAAAGCTGACGGTCAAAAGAAGCGCGGCAAAGCTATCGAACTCAAAAAAGGGTTTGCCGCTGGCAGAGGACAGAGCGGACTTCACTCCATGCCAAACCACAAGAATCGTGGCGAAGGCACGGAACAGGTTTTGTCCCATGGCATCGAAGAAGCCGAGATTCTGGGTGAGCAGGTTGTTGATGGCCCGAAAGATGAACGCGAGGTAGTCCATGCGGATCGCTCCTTCGACGCGACAAGGTGAGCTGCTACGGCATCCGGAAGTTCTCAAGGGAGTCGGTGAGCGTGCTGGTGAGCCGGGCCATGTTCCCGGCGAGATTTCGACGCCGCGCAATCTCGGCATTGATGGCATTCGCGGTTGCTTCACGCTGCTGCTTCGAGAGGATGGTTTGTTGCTCGAGGAGAGAGGCGAGGAGCTTGTTCGAGTCTTGCACGGTGCGGAGCGTCAAAACGTTGGCTGCATTGATCTTGTTGAGCACGGAGACTTCCGTGTTCAGATTGGGGTCACCGGAAAGGGAGTCTTCCTCGAGGTTCGAAATCCGGCTCTCGATCGTCTGGGCATTCCCGCGGATGGACCCGATGGTGGCCAGCGCCGTGGTGTTTGCTCCGTCAGCGAGTTCGACCGAGGCATACTGGGATTTGACTCGCTCCCGTTCTGCGGGAGTCATGCTGCCGAGTGCCGTCGGGTCGTAGGGGAGCAATTGTGTTGTCGCGTGCTCGTAGCCGGCAGCGACGCTTGGAAACTGTCCTGAATTGACGCCGCTCGTCCAGGCACCGGTATTCCCGTAAACGTCCCGGGCGCCCGTGTTTCTCCATTGCGAAAACAACGCGCGGTAGCGGGCCGGCATGTTAGGGATGTTCTTGGCCATGCGGATGGCCAAGTTGTATTGCGCGACGAGCTCGGCGTAGCTGTTTCTGAGCTGAATGAGCTGCTGCTGCAACTGGAAGTAGCGCAGCAGGGCGTTGTGATAGTTCGTGGGGTCATAGACGACTCCGCCGAAGCCGAATTGCGCAGACGCCGTTCCGGCCGAGAGTGCGAGCACCAGCATTACCGCCAGAGCCTTTTGTTTCATGCGTTTTTCTCCCTTTTTTCTGAACTTTAGGATTTATAGGTACCGAGCTTCAGAGGTCGCGGGGCAGTTGATGGTGGTTGTAATCGGGCAAAGCGAGGTCGCCTGAAAGATAGACTTTGACGCGGTGACCTTCGCGGATTGTGACCGTGGGCAGGATGTTCAAGAATTTGTTGAGGATCTGGGCTGAGGATTGCGCTGTGCTTTGCGCGAACCCCTGGCGCGTGACGTCCGTGCCGGAGGCCGTAAGCGGGCCCGCCGTGCCACTTTGGGCCACGGCCCCGAGGGCGCCGATGGCCATCGAGACTCCGAAAATCCGCAGGTAATGGTTGTTCACCTGATCGCGCAGGCCCGCATCACCCGGCTGATTGAGGCCCTTGAACTGGTCGAGGCTCAGCGAGAACCCATCCGGCATGATGAGGCGGTGGAAGAGAACGGCAAGACGAGTCTGGCCAAAAGCGTCCACCTTGCGTGTCTCGCCGAGAATTTTCGAGCCTGCCGGTATGAGAAGGTGCTGGCGGTCGTGTGAAAACATATCATTGGTTAAGAGGCATTCGACTGGACCGGTAAACTGCCCGTCGAGCCGAGTGAGAAGTACAGCCTCGAGAATCGTCCCTTCAAAGAGAATGTAGGTTTTCCCTGCCGCCGCGGAGGAGAGATGACGGGGCGCGGCGGCAGGGTTATGGACCTCCTTGGTTGGGCGGCTGGTTTCTGGGCTCGCCGAAGCGTTGTGGGGTTCAGGCGGCGTGCTAGTGGTAAGTTCTGCAGCCGGGACGGATTGCGGCGAAACGCCAAGCGGAGCATCCTTTAGCATTTGCGACAACAGGGCTGCGTCTTGCGGAGGAAGAGCAGGAGCTGCGCGTGGTTCTTCGGTTACCGGAAAGGCGGGCTCGGGCTCGCCCGGCTCGGTCCGGTTCGCGGCCTTGCGGTAGCTTAAGGCGAGGTTGGAGGCAAACAGCGACAAGTACTCGCGCGTCCTGCGCTCTGCTTTGATCCTGTCCTCGGTGTGTTCGGCTGACGGATGGGGAGATACGTTGGCCTGCTGCTCGCCCGAAGGCATCCCGCCAAGCAGGCGACTCTCGTGCGCAAGAGCACTCTGGGCGACAAGTTGTTCGCGTTGAAGCTCTTGGATGCGACTCTGCAGCTCCGCAATCTTGCTCTCGTTGAGTTCTACGGATTGCGGCGCGGCGGCCACAGGAACCGTTGCCTTGGTGGCGCTCTCATGCTTCTTGCCGCCCGTGAGCCACATGATCACGATCATCAGCACGGCCAGCCCCAGGATCAGCCAGGACTGCACATGCTTTGGGAGAAGCCCAGGCGGTTTGGGCGCTTTGTCTTCGATCGGCTCCTTCATCTTTTCCGCTCCGTGTTCTTTCCTTTGTTCGCGGCTCCTTAGCGGCGCCGCCTAAAGGTGACCTTCTTCTTCCCGATGACGAGATATCCGTCATCGATGATCTTGGGGGCGATATAGACGCCGTTTTCCATTTGGAAGTTGAGGAGGTTGGGCTTTCCGTCTTTGCTTTCGTAGAGGGCGGGTTTCTCGCGGGCGCCGCACTTGATGTAGGTAAACGCCTCGTCGTGGTAGATCATCGACACACGAAAAGGCTCGTCCCAGGCCTTCTTGTCCAGCTCATAGTCAAACTGCAGCTTCTGAGGGTAGTCGGCCCTGAACTTCGCTACCTCGTTGGCCGCGCTTGCCTCGGCCGCGTGGATTTGGCTGTCAGTCACGCTGCGGAGAGCGTCCAGCTCCTTCTTGTAGGCTTCCGCCTCGCCGGCTCGCACGTAGTTTTCAAAGCCCGCCGAGCCCGCAACTGCCGATTCTTCCTTTGGCTCAACGAAAAGCTTGAGGTCGGGTTCCCTCGAAGGGTCGTTGCTGACTTCGGTTAAGAGAAAGGAGTAGACGCGTCCGGTAGAGGTAACCAGATGCAGGTCGCTTCGAATTCCCGCCTTTGCGGGATGGACGTAGCAGAGATTGTGTACGCCGTTGATGATCCAGAACTCTTTGTCGCCGGTCGCAAAGTCCAGAATGTCTTCGTTCGGCGGCAGGACAATGAGCGTGGAAAAGCGAATTTTGGCGCGGATCGAGACGATATCCTGCTGCGAGTATTTCACCGTACGGCCGCTGCCTGGTTCCGCTTGTGCAGGCAGCATGGCCAGCACGGTGAAACTGAACACAGCAAGACTGCCTTTAAGAACGGACTTGAAAAGAGTGTGCACGCTTTTTCTCCTGGGTTGCATTTGGGTGTCGCCGATTTCTTGGAAAGAAATGGGCGCTCGAACCTAAAAACGGCCCGAACCAGAAAGGCCCCCACACCATCGTGACGACAGCGAAGGCGAGCGCGAACGAGGTGGCAGCGAAATAGAGGTCGGGGAGAAACGCCGCGATAAAAGTGAAGATGAGGAACAAAGCCACCAAAGCAGGCACGATCAAAACCCAAATGACAAACGAGATGAGGAGCGTTTTCATGGCGCCATCCCTGCCAGGACGTCGAGTCCCTTCTCGAATCCATAGGTGTCGAAGGCTTCCCGGCGCTTGCGGTTGTCGAACGGATCGTTTGTGTAGAGCCAGTAGCTCTTCCTGTCCACGGTGAGATTTGCGACTTTGGCGTGCTCGGGCGTTTTGAGAAGAAATTGTCGCTTGGGAACGAGCGCCCGGATCAGGTCGATTTCGGTTTCGTTCAGATGAAACTGGCGCGCGTAGAGATCCCGGTCCATGTCGGGGTTGGCCAGGAAGAGCTTCGTCGGGCAGCTTTCGATGATTACGTCGAGAACGTCCGAACGGCGCAGTTCGTCGAGCGACTGCGTGGACAGAATCATGGCGGCGTTTGCTTTTCGCCAGGTCTTGAGCGCCTCCACAACGTATCTCTGAATGCTCGGATTCTTCAGGAAGACCCAGGCCTCGTCGATGAAGAAAGCCTTGAACGTCGTGCTGACCTGGCGGTTGGCGATGACCGCGTTGGCGCGATGCAGGATGTAGAAAAGCAGCGGTTCGAGAAGCTCGGGATACTGGCGCAAGCGCTCGAAGTCGAAGCACTGGAATCTTGAAAACGAAATCGTGTCTTCCGAGTTGTCGAACACGAAGCCGAACTGGCCTCCTTCGATCCACTTCGCGAGCCGGTCCGACAGGCCATGAGGGAGGGTATTGGCGAGCACTCCCAGAGTTCGGAGCGCCGGATCAACGGAGTAAAGGTTTTCGATCTGCTGGTAGAGGTCGCGCTCCTCAGAAGGATTCAGTTCGGGCGGGGCTTGGCCTTGCAGCAGAACCTTTAGGAAAAGGGCCAAGAAATCGAGGTTTTGCTTTGTGGGCGGTAGCGAGAAGGGATTGATTTTGAAGTCCGGCGAATGGATTCCAACCTTTATATAACTCCCGCCAAACAGTTCGGTCAGACTCTCGAAGCTTCCGCCCAGATCGAAGATAAACGTCCAGGGATCGTACTTCTGGAGGTTGCTGACGAGAAAATTCAGCAGAAACGATTTCCCGGCGCCCGTGCGGCCGAGAACCATGGTGTGCGCGACGTCGCGGTGATGGAGGTTCAAAAAGTAAGGCGTGTGGTGGTTCGTTTCCAGGACCGCGAGATACTCCTTCTCGAGATGGCCGTTTTGCGGCTCGCCGCAGTCGAGGGTAAAGAGAAAGGAATAGTCCGCGTAGTTCGAGTTCAGGAGATAGAGGGAGCGGAGATTCCAGGCGTAATTGCCGGGAATGGTCGCAAGAAATGCGTTCAGAAGGTTGTATTTCTCTTCATAGAGCTGCGCGTCGTGGACGCTAAAGACCTTGTAGAACTCCGCCGACGCGCGGTCCACTTTCCCGAGGTCGAGATCGTAAATGACGACGCTAAGGGAAAACTGGCCAAAGTAATTCCCTTTTAACTCGATCTCCTTGATGCTCTCTCCGAGCTCGCGGACCCGGGACTCTTTCGAGTCGTCCCATAGAACATCTTGCGCCGGCTGATCGTTCAGGTTCACCTGGCCCAGGAAAGATCGCTTGGTGTTGTGAAAATGCCTGCGCTTGGCCTGAATGATTCGCCTGGCTCTGCCCGAATCTTCCCTCTTCCATTCCGTTACCACGTGGTAGTTGGCCTCGACTTCGAGCAGGCGTCGGAAGATGAGCGGAAAGCTCTCGGCGGAGGGTTCCTTGAGCGTCAGAACCTTGACGTAATAATCGTCCACGCGGAGGTGCCCTCTGTGGCATTCCAAATGGGACTCAGAGAGGGAAAAGTCCAAAAACGTGTCGTGAAGGAGTTTTGAAAATTCGATCTTTGCGGGGGCGAAGTTCAGGGTCTGTTTGAGGATGCGGAAGGCTTCTTGCTTGCCGAGCAAGCGGGCCGGCAGAAAATCGCTGACCTGGAGGAGGAAGCTTTCGACCTTTTGCAGGAGGTTCGCCTGCGCCCGGCTGAGTTCGCCCTCGAGGAGCAGGATCTGGTTTCTTGCTGAGAAATGGGCTCTCAATTCCGAAAGCGCTTTGGCAGGCTGCTTCGGAATGGCGACGAGCGTAGCCGCGAGCGTGCGCGTGTAGCGGAAGCCTTCGAAGAGAATGACGTAATAGATCGACAGCGAGAAAAGCGTGTCCGCTTTGCCCGCAAAATACGCGAGGCGATTCTTGATGGCCGTGTCCACAACAGGCTTGCCATAGAGCCGGTACGGGATCGTTTTGTTATTCCGTTTGAAGAGGTACTGATAGATGCGGTAGTTGTCGTCAAACAGCTTGAACGCCGATTCAAGCCGCTTCGTGAGGCTTGCGAGCGTGGTTTGGTCCAGGCATTCGTAATCGACACCCCGCACTTCCACCACAACGCCGAGGTCTCCCGTCTTGGTGAGGAACATGTGGGAGTCGACGAAGCCGTAGAGGTTCACCTGTTCGTTGAGAGAACCTGTCTCTTCGTAGTTCTTGAAAATCCGTTTCAGCTTAAGCATGGGGGATCCTGCGGACCGCAATCGGGCTGAACTTTGACGGGTCGTATTGGGCGCGCAGCCTGGGCGATGAAAGCAGGAAACGAAGGATCTGCGGGTCTGTTTTGGTGGCCCAGCGCGCGACCGAGTAGAGCAACACAAACATAAGGACCCCTCCCAGCAGACTGCCGAGCAGGTTGAAGGTTCCCGCGCCGACGCACATGGCGAAGAAAAAGAGCTTTCTTTCCGCGCCGAGAATCGTCAGAGGCCTCGAGATCGATCTATAGACCGGATTCACACGCTCGCCGCTTGCCATGCGCCGCTCCCGCGAGAGTACCTAAAACCGCTCCCCACTCACGGAAAGAGCCAGGCGAGGAAGTTGACAGCGGCGATGGCCATGCCGACGCCGAAAAGCACGCCTGCGAGCACTCGCTTCGAGCCGCCTTCTCCGAAGGCGAACGTGAGGCCGGATACCACGATGGCCACCAAGGAAAGGCCGCGGGCGATGGTGCTGGTAAACGCGGCTTGCAGCACGTTAACGGCGTTTTCCCACGGAGAGCTCCCCGACACTTGCGCGAAAGCTGGAGCCGCGAGAACGAGTCCCGTCACGGCGACGACCAGTTTCCTGAATGCTTTCTTAAACCTAAGGACCTTCCACCAATGGTGTCTCATTTTCCGGCCACCTCCCTGTTGACGTCTTCGCTCGCCGATCAAGTTCGGAGAGTTCTCGCTCGAGCGGTTTGGCTCCCAAGAGGCATCACACGTGACCAGGCAAAACCGTTTCCCTGCTTCCAGTACGCGGAGCCAGAGCTCCAGGCAGTTGGTTTCTACCTTAGTACCCGGCGCGTTGCCCCCTGGGGCTTTAAGAAGCAGCCAAGCTCCCAGGAAAAAACCGGCGAGAACTCTCCTCACTTGCTAGGGAGCATCGGGGAGAGAGAAAGTAGGAAAAACAGTTTGAGAGCAGGAAGCCAACGCTTCGCCAACGGATGCTGGTGGATCCGCGATTGGCCATTTGCTTGTTGACGTGGAAATCGGCGCGAGGTTCAATTGAAACCTCATCAAGGCGCTGCAATACACTAGATTAGACGGCTCATTTTTCTCCTTGTTGCGCCGTGCTTGACCATTGCCGGTGGCTTATCCGTACCGACGCCCTCAATGCAGAAGTCTTCTGAAAATCGAGATGGGCGTGTGCAGCCTGTCCTCCGTCTGGAAAAGGAGCGATACGTACTCGCAGAGGCGATTCGATGCTGGGTCGGAGTCATGCCCAAGAATTCGACGATCATTCCTCAGGAGCTCAGAAAGCCTTGTTCGCTGGGCGTAACAGAACCGGACGGCGCTCACAGAGTTGCGTCAGTGGGGTGGCCTCCAGACCGGATGCTCTTGCTCGTGGGAATCGTTGCCACGCTTCTCTACGTGAGCATGACTCATGCGCACGCCGAGCCTTTCGCGTATCTCCTCGCGCATGGTTTGAAAATCGTGGGAGGTGCAGGTGGTTTTGCAGCACAGCGACGAGCTACTGTGTTTCGTGCCTGAGCCAAGGGCCTCGATCCGAGCCATGTTCGTTTACCTTGGTTCGGAAATGTACTGCGCGATTGGCCGCTGAATCGCCGGGCGTATTTCTTATCAAGCAAGAATTTCTTCCGGCTTCTTGTTCGGCATGAGGCTCGCGTCAATAGATCGGCTCAACGCCCGGCCGCCATAGATCGAGCGTTCGCAGCGTGCGCGAGGTTGTGACAGCTTGGCAGATAGAGAAGTTCGTCCGACTGTTCTCCATCCGCGATCGTTTTGAGGTATTTGTGGGCGTGCAAATCCATGGCGACGATGACGTCAAATCGTCGGCCTCCAGCTCTCTCCACGTAGAAAAGAGATATCCCATCCTCGGCCTGGGCAATAGCCTCGTCCTGCGTGAGTGACCAGTGACTTCCGTCTGCTTTGATCCCACAAATTGCCTGGATTTGCTCATGGGCGCTCGGTCGCTCGGTCTTGACTACCTGCCGTATGCGGAGGTATCGGGCCATTTTGTCCTCTCAGTTCCTCAAAGGCTCAGCACACTCTGGCTTTGAGGGCTACTCTGCGACCGCTGCATCGGGCCGCGCAATCCGGTGAATACCTGTTCAACACCGGATCAAGATACAACTTCACAAATCGGTTTGCTAGATTAGCCGCGAGTTATTTCGCTGCGCGATGCGTACATGAGTTCAATTACTAACAGTACGACCGTGCACGCCCTCCTAGGGGGCGGGTGGAAGTTTCGCGTCCCTACTATTTGTGCGCGCACTGTGGCCGAGGGCAATTTCCTGTCGATGTCGAACTGAATATCGAGAATACGGAATTCTCTCCCGGAGTACGCCGGATGCAAGCCATGGTCGGGCAGGAGGCACCGTTCGATGACGGTCGCGAACAAATGAAAACCCTGGCAGGCTTGGAGGTGACCACGAAACTCTCCGCGCATTTCGGGAGGACGCAAGAGTGCGGGGAAGGTGATTTTGATTGCCAAACAAGGTAACAGCTACGGATTCTCTCTTGAGTCAATTGGACCGAGGAACTCGGGGTCCAGTTTGAATTTGCAGTGCACGACGAAGCCAGCCCCGAGCAAGGTGAATTCTGCCCAATCGCGTCCGGGGCCTAGCAGAGGAGCGGCATCCATCATTCGCGGGAAAAAGTAGTGGACCGAGGAACTCGCACCGACTCCGGTAAACTCGACTTCCAGCGGGACGACGATGCCGCGCCGGGTTTTTAGTTTGGCGACCAAGGCTGGTTTACCGGCTGGGGTAACGGCAAAAGGATCGAAACCTTTGCCGCCAGCGCGTTCGAGCACTGCGGTGACAACGTAGCGGTCTGCCGGAAGACGCGGCGGAGGAGCCTGGAACGCTGCGGCCGGTCTTTCGCCGAGTTCCGCTAGGCGCGCAAAGGCCTGGGCGACAGGAGTGGCTGATTCCCAGCGCACCAGGATGCCGGCCCAAGGTTTGATTAGCGGTGCTGCATCCGTCTGACGGGAAGAATCGACGGGCGCCTCGATTCGCCCTTTCTGCATGCAATTCCCGTTTTGGTCGATGGCATCCGGGTCGCAGTGTTTTGTGCCCGTGGGAATGCTGAAGGCCGCTTCAGTCTCTTTCTCGCCGAGCACCACGATTTCCAACTTGGCCCACGGCGACCTTCGCACCAGCTTCAGGGCTTCCCGAGCGGACCACTGCCGAGAAGGCTTATGCTTCCAGAAATCATCCGAGGGGGCTGCAGAGGGCATCGCGAGGAGCAGACTCACAAGCGGGACAATCGTGCGCCGTGGGAGTGCCAGCAGCCCGCCGCAGCGTGCGAGTGCTCTGCATAACTGAATTATTTCGCTGGTAAACATTTTGCCAGAAGCTTTAGGTCTTTCACTCCTTGGCGAGTGGATAGCACTGGAAGGCCCGAGACCCAGCGATTGGATTGTGAAGATGACAAGCAACTGAGTCAAGGCCAATGACAAGGCATCGCAAGCGGGGCGTGTGCTACGCTCAAACGCCGTGAGGATCCTGCGACTTATCTTCTATTCGTGTTTGGCCACGGCCGCTCCCATCGCCCGCGCTGGCGCCGGTGAAAAGACGCCCCTCGGGGATGTTTTTCTCATTACCATCGACACGCTGCGTAGCGACCACGTTGGCTGTTATGGATACCAATGGATCCAAACTCCCACGATAGATCAGCTGGCGAAGCAGGGAATTCGCTTCGCGCAAGCATTCACGCCAAGCCCGATTACGAATACGTCGCACGCCAGCATTCTGACAGGGCTGCTGCCAAGTTCCCACGGGGTGAGCGACTTTGGCGTGCCCTTGACGGCCGATCATTCCACGCTGGCGGAATTACTCGAGAAGCGAGGCTATCAAACGGCGGCATTTATTGGATCCATCATTCTAGACAGCAAGACCTTGGCGCCGGGTCTCGATCGTGGATTCGAATTTTACGATAATTTTCCGGAGAAGACTGAGACGAAATCGCGCTGGGGACGACTTGAGCGCAGGGGCATGGATGTAGTACAGCGGGCAGAGACATGGCTCGATGGGCACCGGACGGGGCCTCATTTCGTTTGGGTGCACTTATATGATCCGCATGATCCCTACGAGCCCCCTCCGCCGTATTCTGAGAGGTACAAGGATCACCTCTACGATGGAGAGATTGCCTTCGCGGATTCGGCTCTGGGTCGCTTCCTCAACTACTTGAAGGAGCAACACTGGTATGAGGGAGCGCTGATCATCGTCGTCGGAGATCACGGGGAAGGATTGGGGGAGCATGGTGAGGACACGCACGGGATTTTTCTCTACGATTCGACAACTCACGTTCCCTTGATTGTGAAGCTGCCCAATGAACAGGAAGCGGGCAAAGTGGTCGAAGAACAAGCGCGTACAACAGATATTCTACCCACTATTTTGGAGCTACTCGGCATTCCCGCTCCGGAGAGTCTGGATGGTACTTCACTGAAGTCTGCCTTGCTCGGTACCGAAGCGCCTTCGCGGACCGTTTTGGGGGAGACCGACTATCCGCTGCGTTTTGGATGGGCTCCGTTGCGGTCGGTCAGAAAAGACGCCTTCAAATTCATCGAGGCTCCGCGGCCAGAGTTGTACGATTTGCGGTCTGACCCAGGAGAAATTCGCAACGCCTACGTGCCCTGGGACAGCACGGTGCAGAAACTGCGCAAAGAGCTTGCGAAGGTAAGCGCAAAGGCGGCCGGAAAACCTTCAGCCGCAGCTGTGGCCCCCAGCACAACCGATGAGTTGCGTGCACTCGGATATCTGAGTACGGCAGACGCTCGATCCTCCACCGATGTTCCCGAACCTTCCTTGTTGCCAGATCCCAAAGATAAGGTCGAAGAGCAGAACCTGCTGCATGTGGCGATGATGGCCTCGGAAGATGGGCAAACGGCAAAAGCAAGAACGGCTTTAGAGAAATTACTACGATTGGACAATCGCTCTGAAATTGGACTCTCGCAGCTAGGCCGCCTGGAAATGGAATCAGAAAACTACACAAAGGCTGCCCTTTATCTGGGACGGGCATGCGAGGTAAACCCCCAAAATGCAACCATTGCATACGATTACGGGCGAGCGCTGGAGCTGAGCGGCGTTTTGGTCGGTGCGCGACATGCCTTGCAAGCAAGCTTAAAGCTGAACCCGAAGCAACTCGCCGCTCGGCTCCTGCTGGGGCAGATCTGGCTCAAATCGAATGATCCGAAAGCAGCTGAAGATGAATTTGAAGCGGCGCTTCTCCTGCAACCAGCGAGCGCGGAGGCGCAAATAGGTCTTGCGAGAGCACTGCTCCGTCAAAAGAAGTTTGGCGATGCGGTGGGCTTCCTTGAAGAGAGGACCAAGTCTTCGGGAAACAACGCAGATTTTTTTGAGCTGCTGGCCCAGGCGTATATCGGCGTTGGCAAACCAGGGCCGGCGCAGAGAGCCAAAGACATGGCCAGGAGGATAAGAGCGGGGACAGGACCTCACTGAACGGCCCACAGGGAGGATTTCCGTGCCTTACGGTACAGCACTTTGCTTGGGGTCCAAGAGGGTTGGGGATCTCTTCGGAATAGCTCAGCGATTACTTGTGCACCGCTACTTTGTTTTCGGTGGCGCCGAAGATTTCAGTGAGCACATGCCCGCGCATCTGCTTTGCTTGCTCGAGGCCATAGATGTGCAAAATGGTAGGCGCAATGTCGTACACGCTCGCGCCCAACCCCATCAGCCGGAAGTCACTCTTGATACCCGGCCCCATCGCAAAGAACGAGCCGGGAACGTCATCGCCATCCGCAAAATCGTGCTTGGCAATGACCGGTGTAGTCTTCTCGTGGTCCACGTGTGCGTGAGGATCTTTCTCCTCGAACTCGCGCAGTGGCTTAATGCCGTGGTCAGAAAGGATTAATAAATAGGTGTTGGCGTCGACGTGTTTCAGCACTGTGCCGAGAACCTTGTCGAACGCAATGTACTGGTTCGGAAAGGCATCCTGCCGGACGGCGTTGATGTTCGGATTGTAGCCCACATTGAAAGGCGTAATGGGGTAAAGCCAGTGGCCTGTGCGGTCTTCGCAGGACTGCGCCATGAAAGTAAAGTCAGTGGGATGCTCGGTCAGCAGATAATCAAAGAGCTTCGTCTGTTGCTCCCGAATAAGCTGAACTCTGGCCAGCCATTGGTCGATCACCGCCGCTTCGTGGCCTTTCAAATCAGCGGCCGACGGCATGCGCTCGCAGTCGATGTAGAAATCTCCCACATTTTTTAGTAAGTCGGCTTGCAAGCTCCGGGGATAGACAGCGTCTCCGCCCATCACTTCGCTCAGCTTTGGCGCACAAAGAACACCGTCTTCGCAGTTCTTACCGCGTGTCAACATGCCGCTGATCATGTATCCATTAACGGGCATGACCGGGAAGGTAGCCGGAACGTTGGCCATACCTACGGTGATGCCGTTCTTTGAAAGCATCGACCAGATGGGTTCTTCTTTTAGCATATTGGTATTGGCGGTGATCCCCCCGACAACGAAGCCGGTAACGCCGTGCTCGTCGGGATCGGTGCTGGTGAAGACCGTGGTATAAACACGCGGGCAATTCGGGGCGGAGACGGTGCGCAGCTTTCCATAAGCGCCTTTTTCAATGACGCTGGCCAAATTTGGCATCTGTCCCTTGAGGATGAGCGGACGGATAATGTCCAGCTCCATTCCATTGACACCTACGACGATGACACGCGGCTTAGCCTTGGGGGCACTTTGTCCTTGTCCAAACAGAGGAATCGCCAGCAGAAAAAGGGACACCCATATCACGGAATTTTTTCGGATAACCATAGAACACCCGTTGGATCTGAAAGCGCAAGTATATAGCCGTGAATAAAGCGTGTCCAGGTAAGGGAGCGGCCGACATTAGCGGCCGACTGCGCGGACGCGCTTGGAATCGGACTGAGGGACTCGAGCTCGGATTCTCACGGCTGAGTGGATGTCTTAAACCGTTGAGCCTCAGCGCGTTCGCGCGCGGCATCCGAGGCGCGGCCCAGCTTCTCGTATTCGTCCGCCAGGAAGGAATGCGCCTCGCCGGAATCTGTTTGAACCGCCGCGGCCTTTTCCAGGTAGGGCAGGGCCTCGGCGAAAGTGTCGTTCAAAAAAAGCATGCGCCCCAGAAGCAGGTTTGCGCGGTAATGGTCCGGCTCTCCCTGGAGGACTATGAGCAGGTTCTTGGCTGCTTCCTGAGGCCGTCCAGTGCGGGCATAAATGGAGGCCAAAGAATAGCGGGCGTCGCTCCAATCGGGCCGGTTTTCCACCAGGATTTCGAAATACGTGGCAGCGGCATTCAGATCGCCGGTTTCGTAGAGGCAGATGGCCAGCTCGTACTGCGCCATCAGCGCATCCGGCCGCAGCTCGACGGCTTTATGCAGGGGAGGAATGGCTTTGGCAAAGTTGCCCCTCCGCGAGTAGGCGATGCCCAGGTAATACTGCGCTGCCTGGATTTGCGGGTCTTTGGCCACCACGCGCAGCAGCAGCGGGATAACAGTGGCTTCCTTTCCCTCTTCGATGGCCAGGCTCGCGTCGTGCATATCGTTGGCCACATCGATGCGGTCCTTGGGGTCAATGCTTGTGGGCGGGCTGGTCTTGCCAGAGGCCACGTAGCCCAGCGCGGAGAGCTTTTCCCTGCTCTTTTCGTCAAGTCCGTCCTGCAAGGCCTGAGGCGCCCCTGTACTGATGCGCTTCACGAAATCATCCAACTGGATTGCGAGGCGCACCGCGGCGACGCGGTGGTCCGGATAGAGATTTATCTTCGCGCCAGGGTCTGAGGCCAGATCGTAAAGCTCGGGCAACGGCGCGCGCACGTAAAGCTGGTTACCGATGCGCAGGGAAGCAAGCGGGCTCCACCCGAACGAGCGTTCGGAGTGGTCGCCGGTGGCAAACGAAGGACGGTTTCCGGGGTGCGGATTTCCAATCAGAGGGAGCAGCGAACGGCCCTGCATAGCCGGAGGCGGCGTCTGCCCCAGCGCGTCGAGAAGGGTAGGCGCCAGATCCACCAAGCTCGCCGCGGCCTTGACGCGCTGGCCGACAAAACGCTTGCCGGGAAGTTTGAGGAGCAGGGGTACGTGGATGGTAGCGTCGTAAAGGAAAATGCTGTGGGTCAGTTCGCCGTGGTCGCCCAGGGATTCGCCGTGATCGGCGGCGACAGCGATCAGCGTATTGTCATACAGCCCCTGGTTCCGCAAATAGTCAAGCAGTTTCCCCACAGTAGCATCCACGTAGGCGATACACCCGTTGTAAGGGGCGTTCGGAAACCGGCTGCGGAACGGTTCGGGTGGATTGTAGGGATCGTGCGCGTCCCACAGGTGAAACCACAGAAAAAACGGACTGCCTTGTTGCTGGCCGAGCCATTCGAGTACGTGTCCCAGGGTCACCTCGCCGCGTCGCTGCATGGAAGCCTCGCGGCGCTCCCCGGTCTTCTGCCGGTGAAAGCCTGCGTTGTAGACATCGAAGCCGCGCTCGAATCCGGAGGCAAACCCGTTTTTTGGGTCGAGGATGATGCTGCCGACGAAGGCCCCCGTGTGGTAGCCCTGGGCATGGAGAGTATCGGGTAGAAAGGGGACGCTTGGAGGCAGGCGATCGCCGAAGTTGCGGATGCCGTGGTACTGCGGATAAGCCCCGGTGAGTATGGTCGCGTGAGAGACAGGCGTAATGGGCGCCTGAGAGTAGGCGTGCTCGAACACCACGCTCTGACTCGCCAGCGCATCCAGTTGCGGCGTCAAACCATGCTTTGAGCCGAGAAAATCCATCCGGTCGGCTCGGACCGTATCCAACGTGATCAGGATAACGTTGGGCTTGTCTGTGGCCGCCGCGGCGAGCGCGGGGAACAGCACGAAGAGGCAAAGGATGCAAGCGCGCCGCATAAAAGAAAAAGGAGTCTGCATTCTAGCAGACTCCCTTTTCGGAACTAAAGCCTTGGAGCCGAAGGTCAGAAAATGAGCTTCACCCCGATTTGCCCAGCCCGCGGGCCGCCCTGGGAGAGGAAGGGGTTGCCCGAGGAGACGTCTGGCGTTTGCGCGTATGTGGAGAAGCTGGTGTTCGGGAAGTTGTCTATCTTTTTCTGAGAAATCGTGGTCCCCGCCGGTAGCGTGTTGAAATTAGGATGGTTCAAGAGATTGAAGATCTCAAAGCGAAGCTGGAGGCTGATCCTTTCCGTGATCTTTGTGGTCTTGTTCAGGTTGAAATCCCACTGGACTATATGCGGACCGCGGAAGGCGTTGCGGCCGCAGGTACCGATGGTTCCGTCGGCTGGAATGGCAAATACCGCAGGAACATTGGTGATGGTGGGGCTGTTGGGATCGCTAAACTGGTAGATGGGCTTTCCGATGCAGGCTGGCCTCTGGTAGGAGAGGTCCTGCCCGGAGTTATCCGCGCCGCTCGAGAGCAGCGCGGTCCACGGCCGCCCGCTGGCGTAGGTGGCGACGCTCCCAATCTGCCAACCGTCTCCCAAGCGGCCCACTGCGCTCCATTTCGGGAAGTCGTACCCGATGCCCGTGTTGAAGTTCCTCCGAATATCCGTGTCGCAGGGGCCCTGGTTACTTCTGGGATTGTACGGATTCTCCGCGATCGGAAGCGTAGACGAACCGCCGCGATTGACGGAATTGGTGTCGATGCAGTTCGACCAGGTGAAGTTGACTATGGTGTTGAGCCCGTGCCAATTGCGCTGCCGGTAGGTGACCTGCATAGAGTTGTAGCGAGAATAGCCGCCGTTGGTGAGCTGGTTGATGTACTTGAATGTAGGCACACCGCCAGTCTGGAAAACCGAGTCAAACGGCCGGTTGCAATTGAGAGAAGTGGGATTGTTAGCGCTCATCGGACGGCCGGTCAGCTGTCCGTACGGATCGCCAGTCGCGGGGTTGATCAAGTCGCTCCAGCAGCCGATCGGACGTAGATTCAGTTGGCGGTTCAGGAGCATGTCCGTGCCATGAGCGCCAACGTAGCTGACCGTGAGGACATTATTCGGGAACAGTTCGTGCTGGATGGTGGCGTCGTAGTATTGGATTCTTGGCGTCCGCAAAGGGGAAACCGTCCCGAATACGTTGAAGGGCGGCGTGCCCGTAGGATTGGCGCCATAAGTTTGGAAGGCCGTAGTCGGATTCGGGCTGCCTGGCTGCGGGCCGATGCAAACCCAGTCGGGAGACTGGGTGTTGACCGCAGGGTTGTAGCACGTATTGGGCGCAAATGCTTCGAAAAGAGTCGATAGGTTCGTGCCCAAGCTCGCGTTCCCATCGGCGGTGACCGAGAAGACCCCTAAGTCGGAATTGGTAAAGGCGCCAGCGCGCGCTCCCTGATAGAGGTAAGGGGCGAGGATGGCTGCAAAATTCGCCACGTCGTATGCCATGGTGTAACCAACTCGGAAAGCTGTCTTGCCGTTACCGAAGATGTCCCAAGCCAGTCCGGCGCGGGGCCCAAAATCATGCAGGTCCAGGTCATAAAGACGGGTGATCCCTTTGCCTAACTGGACCAGACCTTGGTTTGGGAAAAAATTGGAGCCACGATTGCCGGTTTCACCAAGCGCCCCGTTCAGATCCCAGCGCAGGCCGTAGCTGACGGTCACGCGCGGCGTCGCCTTCCACTCATCCTGGAAAAAGAGTCCAAGAGAAGGTTGGTAGATGTGGCGTGTAGTATCGCCGAAAGAGCGCGCAGCCCGATCCAGCCGGCCAAGCAGCATTTGCGTGAGGACAACGTCGTAGCCGGGGATCGGAATGTTATTCGCTGGGTCCGCGGCCGTAAATTCGTTGGCTCCCTGGAAACTGAAGAGGCCCGTCCGGGCGCGGTTCCGCAGGCTGCCGGTCGACGCGCGCTGATAGTTACCACCGAATTTGAACGTGTGGTTGCCTTTGATCCAGGTAGTATGGGCCGACACATCGTAGGTCTGAGTGGGGCGGGTGCTGAGCGGGTAGCCCTGGATGCCGCCGATGTTCCCATAGGTCACACTGCTGGCATAAACAGGCGGCACGCCGAAGTCTGCAGGGCTCAGCGGACCCGTGTCGATGCCCAGGCTCAGAGGATCAACCTTGTTATTCGGCGCCAGGATCTGGGAGAAGCGTGACCAGCTGAAGCGGACATCGAGGATCTTGTTGGCAGCAATGTTGTAGATCCAATTGCCGCCGGCAAACTGCACCCGCGTGGGCACAATGCTGTTAAATCCGTCTGCGCTCAGGCCGCTTCCGGCTGCCGGGGGAATCGTATAGCCGAAAGCGGGACCAGACTGCACGCTGTCCGCATAAAGATAGCGGCCCGAAACACTCATTTTGCTGTTCACCTTGTGGTCGATCTTGACAATAAAGCTGCCGGGAAGGGTGTTGATGTCGGGAAGCAACACGGTTTGCGTAAACCCTCCGGGTTGCACAGTTGCGCTGGCGGCCGCGGGAGTACACTGGACAGTGCCGCCCGCGCCATCTGAACATGGGTAATACTTCAACAGGGCCAAGCCTGCAGAGTTCATCGGCAGATTATTTGTATTGGTGACGATAGGATTGCCGGTCCCGGCGTCAATCGGGCAAGAGGCTGTATTCCCGGGCGTGCAGTTGAAAAAGTTTGTCACCGCCTGGAGGTCGCCCTGAGTCGGCAGGATCACGTTGTAAGGAGCCAGTGACTTGTTTCGTTGCGCTTCGAAGTTGACGAAGAAAAAGGTTCGGTCCTTGATGACGGGGCCGCCCAGCGTGCCCCCATAATTATGATTGTGGTAGGCTGTCCTTGTGGACGAGAAAAAGTTGTTTGCATTGAGCCAGTCGTAGTCGCCAAAGTAGAAAGCCGTTCCGTGGAACTGGTTGGTGCCGCTCTTCAACGTCACGTTGATGGCCGCCCCGCCCTTGACACCGTTCTCAGCAGTAGGCAATTGCTGGACCGTATATTCCCCAATCGAGTCGTTGCCGAGAAGCGCGGAAGGAACCCCCAGGAGTCCGGGCTGGCCGACCAGCTCGTTGCCGTAAAAGCGGTCGTTATTGGGCACGCCGTCGATCATATAGTTGTTGGTGCTCGTCCGCTGTCCGTTGATGCTGACGTCCATAAAGCCCCCGCCCGGGGAGCGCTGCACGCCCGGTGTGAGGCCGAGAATGGATTTGAAGTCGCGGCCTTCGGTGGGCAGATCCAGGATGGCCGTGGTGTCCACGTCGGTGTTCACGCCTGGCGAGTAGTCCACCAGCGGCGTGGCCGCCTCAACCGTCACTGTTTCCGCCTTCTCACCCACCTGGAGCGCGAAATCTTTCTTGATGGTAATCCCGACTGCGACGTCTGCGCCGCTAAGGGACGTCTTGAACCCTTGTGCCGAAACACTCAGGTTATACAAGCACGGCGGAAGGTTCGACAGGACGTAACTCCCCGAATTACCAGTTGTCGCGGTACGCGACGCGTTCGTCGCGGTGCATGTCGCGGTGACGGTCGCCCCGGGCACAGCCGCCCCGGACGGATCGGTCACCGTTCCCGTGATTTCGCCGGTGATGATCTGCGCCGATAACAAGGAAGCATAAGAAAGAAGACCCAACGCGAATACGTTGAAAATACGAACGTGCTGAAGCTTAGACATACGCCCCACCCCGTGGGTTTTTGTGCCCCCAGTCACTCCCAAATGTGATTTATCGGGCATTCTATTCCGATCCTGCCTCTTGTCAACAACAATTCAAAGTCAATTCAAATCTGCAAAGTCCCATGAATCCTCACCGAAGACGCAGACCCCGCAACGGAGAACTTGTATCCGCGCGGCGGTTGATCCGGTTGTGCAAAGCCAGGGATGAGAGACAAACTTTTGACTTCGGTGAATCAGTGCTTCGGCATATCCTTTGCACTTGTAGGTGACAGCCATGAAAAATGCGGTCCTGGCTTTGTTAGTCTGCGCTCTTCCTTCGATTGCCGCGGCGCAGCTCACAGCGGTCCGCGCAGGGCGTCTGGTCGATCCGGATTCCGGCACGGTCCTCACCGACCAGGTCGTCGTTGTTGCTGGCGGGAAGATTCAGGCCGTGGGCAAGGGCTTGGCGATTCCGGCGGGGGCTAAGGTTATCGATCTATCCGACAAGACAGTGCTGCCGGGTTTCATCGACTGCCACACGCACTTGGCGGACGGCAAAGGGCTGGAGAACGGGGACCCTTTCAACGTGCTCAAGAAGACGGCGTCGCAAGTCGTGCTGGAGTCGGTGCCGAATGCGCGGGCAACGCTGCACTCCGGGTTCACGACTGTTCGGGATGTGGGAACCTACCGGGCACTGAACGATGTCGCGCTGCGCGACGCAATCGCCGAAGGAGATATCATCGGTCCACGCATGTATGTGGCGGGGGCCTACATCACCATTACGGGCGGCGCCGGAGCTATGACCGGCCAGGCGCCCGATATCCGACTGCCGTGGGATTTGCATTACGGGGAAGCGAACAGTCCGTGGGAAGTGCGGCAGAAGGTACGGCTGCTGGCGCATGACGGGGTGGACCACATTAAGGTGCTTTCGACCGGAGCGGTGCTGACACACGGGAGCAGCCCAAAGGCCACGGAGTTCACGCCGGAAGAACTACAGGCGGCCGTGGAGGAAGCGCGGAATTTTGGACTGCGGGTGGAAGCGCATGCGCACAATCCGGAGGGAATCAAGAACGCGATTCGAGCGGGTGTAGCGTCGGTGGAGCACGCGACACTGATTGACGACGAGGGAATCGCGCTGGCGAAGAAGAACGGCACCTATCTGGACATGGACATCTACGACGAAGAGTGCATCCAGGAAGCGGGTAGGAAGGGAACCATCCCAGTCGATTTTCTGGAACACGATCGCCAATTGGGCGAGAAGCAACGAGAGAACTTCCGTAAGGCGGTGCAGGCGGGGGTGAAAATGGCGTTCGGCACCGATCTGGGAGTGTGCCCGTACGGGACCAGTCCGAAACAGTTTGCTTTCATGGTCAAGTACGGGATGACACCGATGCAGGCGATCCAGGCGGCGACGTCGAATGCGGCCGACCTGCTCGGGCATTCGGATGTGATCGGGTCAATCAAGCCAGGAAAGTCTGCGGACATGGTGGCGGTAAGCGGAGACCCGCTGAAAGACATCAAGTTGCTGGAGGACGTCGAGTTCGTAATGAAAGAAGGCAAAGTGTACAAGGAGCGAGGAATTGTCGCGTGCCCGCAATGAAGGTAATGGTGTGAACGCACCTATTATAGGTGCGAGAACTGGACCAGCGGATGCAGCGAATTCCGCTTAAAGGCTGCACACGGTTTTTCCCGGGAACGTACAACTGCCCGGTAGTCTACAGCCTTGTTACGGTTTTGCGTCCGGATACTCCAGCCGGTAAAGCGGTTCGAGCCCCGTCTTCTTCAGCAGCTCTACGACCTCCGCAGGCGAAAGCCTCCGCCCCGGGGGTTCGTCAGCATTGGCGAACTGATAGCCAATCACCGCCATCATTGCCGTATGCATTCCCAACAGGCTTGGATGAATCCTTTCAAACGTATCCACAATCGTGTGGTGCCGCACGTCATAATCGCCGCGTTCGACGAGCAGGGCGTAGGCCGGCACACCGGCCACCATGAAGGATTCGTGATCTGAGTCAAAGTCCGCGTTCAAGGACACGCCGTCGGCACCTAGTGGCGCAAGCGGCTTGAGCAACTTCTTCGTCGCGCTTTCCAGGTCCTGGCGGCCGTTTAACTGCAAGCCCAGTGGCTGCTGCGCGCCGGAGTCTGTGTTGATCATCGCCCGAATGTTGTTCAGCTCCCCCTTATGCTGCTCCACATAAGCTCGCGAACCGTTAGCCAGTTGCTCTTCACCTGAAAAAAACACAAATCGAATGGTGTGCTTGGGACGGACATGGAGCGCTTTCAAAACCCGCGCCGCTTCGAGCACCGTGGCGACTCCTGCTCCATTATCGTTGGCGCCCTGTGCGGGATCCCAGGAATCGAAATGTGCTGTCAGCAGCACCATCTCGTGGCCTTCCCATCCCTCAATGTCTGCAACCACGTTGCGTTCGCGTCCTGGGCCGCGGTCAAACGGATTTTCAATGTCCAAACGTACTTTCACGGGTCCCTTGGCCAGCAATCGCCGGAGCAGTGCTGCATCTTCTCTCGCAATGGACAGAATTGGCAGAGGTCCTCGGGGATAGAATCCAAACGCCGACGTGTACAACATGCGGTCTGGCTTGTCCGAAACAATGAACATGGCCGCCGCACCGGCCTGCGACATTTGCCTCGCAATCATGAGGCGTGATCCAGCGTACGCAGAGGAAACGCCGCTGCTTTGCTGGTCGACGATAACTGCAGCGCCCTGAACCTTCTCCGGCAAGGGCGAACGGCCTGGGCCGAACGTCCCGAAATCCACAACCGGCACTTCGATCGGGCCAGGCGTCCCCGGAACCCATCCATACGAGCCGATGTAAAGGGAGCGATGCACGGGAGAAATCACTTCGCCCGTCGCCCGCCCATGCCGCCAGAGCGAACCTAGTTCGTATTCCTCGAAGTGCGCATTATTCAGTCCCGCTTCTTTGAGTGCCTTGAGAATGAGTTCGGCTGTTGCTTGGGATTCCGGGCTGCCCGTGATCCTTCCTCCGACTGTGTCAGTCAGCGTTTCGAGGAAAGCCGACGCGCCACCACGCGTCATTGCATAACCCACGATCCTCGCGATTTCCTCCTCCGCCTTTGCTGTATCGTCGGGCCTGAGCGTAACCGATTGCGCCGAACAGGTTGCCACCCACCCCAGCAATACAACGATGGCCGCGGAAAGATGACGCATCTTGTCCTCCTCAAAGGTTTTCCAGAGAGCCGCTTCTACGCGCGCTTCAGCAATGCGAGACGATTCGCTCCAGAGCCCGCGAACAGTTCGTCCTCGGGCTGTCTCAGTAGCGCCGTGTGCTAGCCTGATCTGGGCGTGGACGCTACCGGAAATTTTTTGCGACCGCCGATTACCTGTGCCTTGCTCGGAATACCGAGCACATACCGGGGAAGGCGTGATAGTATCCCGCCCCGGAGGTTCACAGAATGAACATTTTGGAGGCGTTGAAAAGCGAAGCGTCAAAGCTACAAAAGCAGTTGAACAGTGTCAACTCAGCCATCGGAATCTTGGGCGGAAAGAACGGCGTCGGTCGCGTCAAGGGTGGCAAGAAACGGCGCTTGTCTGCAAGCGCGAGAGCCAGAATAGCGAGAGCGCAGAGGGCGCGGTGGGCGAAGGTGAGAGCCGCAAGGAAGAATGCCTAAAGCCGCCATTCGTCGCTGAAGCTTACGTCGGTAGGCGATTTTGAGTGTCGTATGATTCCATGCGCGGAGCCAGGGGCAGATGGCCCTCATCGGTGCAAGAAGCGGGAGAGCAGTTCAAGCAACAAGATGAGAACTCCCACGCTACGCACGAGTGTACTCCGGAATCCGACCTCACGCTCGCCAGTAGTTTTCCGCTTTAGCCGAAAAAGCAGGTAGCATTTGAGCACAAGGAGGAACGCTGCAGACACGGTGGCCCATAGCCAGACTGGGGTGCTGGGGGGCACTATAAAAAGAGAGATGAGGACTCCTGGTTGACTTTTCTCCATCGTCTTGCGGCAGGAGAAAGCGAAATGAAAGCCTGGATGCTAACCTTGGTCAGCGTCGTCGTCGGGTTCGGCGATATCGATACCCACTTCGTCCCGGAGCCAGACGATCCAGTCATCGCGTATGCCAGGCAGCCCACCACCGACCCTGTTGCAGTCTTGAACCGTGAGATTGAGGCGGGAAAGGTTCGACTACGATTTGACGGCGAGCAAGGCTACTTGCGGTCGGCCCTCGATGCGCTTCGCGTGCCCATCGAGTCACAGATGGTGGTCTTCTCAAAAACCAGCGTTCAAGCACAACGAATAAACCCACAGAACCCACGCACACTTTTTTTCAACGATTCTGTCGTGATTGGTTGGGTCCGTGGTGGCTTTATCGAAGTAGCCGCACAAGACCCTCGGCAAGGCGTCATTTTCTACGTGCTGGACCAGACGCCTGTGGAGAAACCGCAATTCATGCGCCACAACGACTGCTTGACCTGCCACAACTCCAGTAACGCGATGAATGTTCCCGGCATGTTGGTTCGTAGCCAATTCACGGCGCCTAATGGCACAACGATGCCGTGGCTCGGCAACTACGTTTCCGACCATCGCAGCCCATTGTCGGAACGTTGGGGTGGGTGGTACGTTACGGGCAAGACGGGCGCGATTCGGCACATGGGCAATGCCGTCGTTACCAATGGAAGCAACCCCGAATCTCCGGTGATAGATCAAACTCTCCACTTGGCATCACTCGCCGGGCGGTTCGATACCAATGCCTATCTTTCCGAATATAGTGACATAGTTGCGCTAATGGTTTTCGAACACCAAATGCACATGATGAATTTGTTGACACGCATCGGCTGGCAGACGCGATTTCTTCTGCGAAATGGGAACGCACATGATATTAAAATGAATGGTCTGGGTGACTCGGCAAAGGACCTCGTGGACTACATGTTGTTTGTCGATGAAGAGCCGCTGCTAAATAAGGTCGAAGGTACATCGGGGTTTGTGGAGAAGTTTTCCGACGAAGGGCCGCGAGACAAGCGCGGACGGTCGTTGCGCCAATTCGATCTCGAACACTACCTGATGCGGTATCCGTGCAGCTACATGATCTATTCGGAGGCATTCGAGGCGTTGCCTTCTGAAGCAAAGGACGCAGTTTACCATCGGCTATGGCTAGTCCTGTCGGGAGCGGTGACGGGCGCAAAGTATGCACGTCTTTCGCGTACGGATCGACAGGTGGTATTGGAAATCCTGCGCGAGACCAAGAAGGGACTGCCTGACTATTTCGCCGGGGACCTGACGGTCTCACCTTGACTTTCGCTAGAGCCTGATTATTCGCCGTCCATGTGGAGGCTAGTACCTAAGATTAAAGTAAAACCCGCATTTATGACGCAGGCGCCGCTGTCACCTGCACCCCATGCGTCTCTGGACCGCCTGCGGAAGCGTTCGAGCCGTGACCCTGTTCAGATATGTTCTTTGGCGAACGACTCTCTCGGGAAATGCCCCCACACCGGCCCTGATACTTCGCGACCGACAAGGTGTTGACACACTCCGTCTGCAAGTTGCGTCGTGCCATGGGAGACGACATGCGTAAACCACGCGCTTGTGAATGCTACGGACGGATTCCGTTAGGTCACGATATGTTTCTTCTCCGGCCCGAGATTTCGACCTTCGCTGAAAAGTACAGGCAGCGGCACGCAGCGATTGACTTCCCGGATTACCAATCCAGAACTCAGCAGTGGGAAGTGTTTGGACTACACGCTCAGAACCGCAAGACGAGGAAAAGCGGCTCGGTACAAACGATCATCCAAGGTCAGAAGCCGGAACCCATGATGCAATGCGTGAGCTCCGATGAGGAAGTCGGCAAGAATTCGGCGCGGGCCGGAGTCCAGCTGTTTTCTTCGGCGAGCAACGTACTGTTGGAAGGCACGGCCCGCAGCGCGCCAGGTGGCTTCATTGAGATTCCAGTCCACCGCGATGCCTGTTTCTTTGCAGAAGGAATCAAGGAAGGCTTCCGACCTACCGGGCGCGGCGAGTAGCTCCGCGAAGACCGGCGCAGCAACAACTAGACTGCCCCGATCCAAAGCGGTATCAAGCGCCGAACGAGCCTGAGTGTTCAGAGTGTCGTCCTTATTCCAGAGGGCGACGAGAACATTGCTGTCAATCGCGGTGGTCATCGTCCGCGCAGCTTGCGAACCCATCGCACAACTGCCTTCTTCCCACTGGCAATGCCCGGGCTCCCGATGCCGCGATATTTTTCGAATGGGCTCTTGGCTCGCACAGGCCAGACGCGGACGCCCACTCTATCCCTCTCGAAAAGCAATTTGTCACCGGGCCGAACCCCTAGTGCGCGTCGAATTTCGTGCGGAACCGTAATCTGTCCTTTGCTTGTGATGCGCGCTGCCTTCTTCATGACAAGTTCCCTGTTCCTTACTATACCAGATCGCTCCTTACCTGGGTAACGTCAACGTGTTAGGATGTGTTAGGAACCAGCAAATGCTCACACTTGACATAAGTCGCGATCAAGAAATCGCGTGAGGCATCACCATTTCCCGATGCTACTCGCCGGATTTCTCAGCGAGCGTTTCGATCACAGCGATATTCTGCAGAAGAGTCTGAAATCTACGGCGCACAGAACTTCACAACACAGGTACTAGCGGCAAGTCTGCGGCACCCCATGCACGTGGTCGATGCGCCAAGTTGGGCTCGCATATAGCCACGGTGCCGTTCAAGGTGTCCGAGCAGTTCTTCGCGCATCCGCTGACAGATCGCGGTTCGGACGCGTTCTTGGAGGATTGGGAAAAGTCCCGCCCCGTGGTGGACGAAATTATCCACCCGCCAAAGCGCACAAGTCCAAACGGTAAACTGCTGAGCTCGTTCACTGCACGCAAAGAAAATCCTGAAGGGAAAACAGAGGGCTACAAATGTCGGAATCAAGCTATCCAGAAGCGTCGAAAGAACTTGCCAGCAAAACGGCGCGAACTCGCTCCCAGTATCCAAGCCGCATTGCAAACATTCAGCAAAGCGGACTTTACCGACGGTGCTTTGCCCGCTAAGACCAAACAGCTCATTGCGGTTGCCGTCGCGCACGTGACTCAGTCTCCATACTGCATTCAGGGCCACACAAAAACCGCGCTGCGGCATGGCGCTACGCAGCAGGAAATTGTGGAAGCGATTTGGGTCGCAGCCGAAATGAGAGCGGGCGGAGCCTATGCGCATTCGCCGATATCGCTCACGGCTATGGACGAACAACACGGTCAGGCTCCGGTCACGGCCTAACGGCATGGGAGGAAGTCGATTGACGGGCAGAACCACGGGAAGTACCATCACGCGAAGCGCAGTGTGCCAGCCCATAAGCTTATTGGGAGGGGGGGGCTATGGCATCACCTAATCAACGCTTGGTTCAACCTGCCACGAAGAGTGAAGCTGACCTGGGCATTAGTTTCGATGGTCTCATCTCTCAGGCAGCCCTTTCTACTGCCCTCGTGTCCGTCTTTCGCGGCAAGTTTTGCGATGCGATCCTGCCGAATCGGAAAGCGACGACATTCAACAAGGAACAGGTCATTTACGAGGTGGGTGACCAGGAACGGACGTTCTTCTTTCTGCAGGACGGATTTGTAAAAGTAGGAACGGTTACTTCCGACGGTCACGAATTAATCTACGACGTGCGAAAGGGTGGAGACGTTGTCGGCGAACTCTGCGCATCCGAGCCGCGCCGCCCGGATCGCGCCGTAGCACTGGAGCAGACGGACGCCGTTCCGGTGCCATACCAGGACGTGATGGAGGTCGTGCGAAAACAACCGGATTTGCTGGAGCGACTAGTTGACGTGTTTTGCCGGGCTCTCACGAAGCGTATGCGCAAGTAAACACGCTGGCGGTGGATGACACTTGCGCTGCTCAAGTTGAACTCAGTCGTGGGAGTGACCGGCTTCTTCAATGTTCAGGGAACCTTGCGGAGTGTGGGAATTCAATGCGCCTTTTGCCATTCGACGGTGGATAACTCGCTGGCACCCGGCATTGGGCAGCGTCTTGACGGATGGCCAAATCGAGACTTGAACGTCGGAGCTGTTGTGTCCCTCGCTCCCAATTTGACGCCGTTCACAGATTTGCTCGGCGTGGATGCCAACACGGTGAAGTCGGTACTGGCGACCTGGGGTCCGGGTTGCTATGACGCAGAACTGAATAAAGATGGAAAAGGCCCTGCGCCCAGACGGGAAACGGGCCTGCACGCTGATCCCGCCGGCGTTCGGGCTGGCCGGTGTCAACTTGCATACGTGGACCGGCTTTGGCTCCGTGCCTTACTGGAATGCTTATGTTGGGGTGACTCAGATGCATGGTTCCGGCACCTTCTTCGACGCCAGACTCAGTGATCCCACGCAGTATCCGCTCGCTGCAAAAGATGGGTCATACAACACGCGAGGTGTGCCGGACCTGGTTACTTCGAAGCTGCCTGCTCTGCACTTCTACCAGTTGGCGATCCCCGCACCGAAGCCACCAGCCGGCAGCTTCGATGAAGACGCAGCGGCTCGTGGCAAAGAAATCTTCAACGGCCAAGGAAAATGCTCGACCTGCCGCATACCTCCGCTCTATACGGAACCCGGAAACAATGTTCATGCGCCGAGCGAGATTGGCGTGGATTCCTTCCAGGCTGACCGCCCGCCGACGCACATGTACCGTACGTCTCCCTTAAAGGGACTGTGGGGACACACGAACGGGGGCTTCTACCACGATGGACGTTTTGCAACGCTCAACGATGTGATCCAGCACTATAATAGCTTCCTCGGACTCGGTCTCACCGACCAGCAGGTGCACGACCTGGTCGAATATCTGAAGTCGCTGTAGCGCATAGCAACGACGTTAGCAGCCTTTGATTAAGCGGCTGCTGGTTAGGAACGTAACCGACTAGCCTAAGAGAAAGCGGCCTGGAAAGTACGATTCTGGAGTACCGCAGACAGGCGAGGAGAACATCGATGTTGACAATGGCAGCTGTGCTCATTGCGGTTGCGGCGCTCGGCGGAATTACATTGGCGACACTGCACCTTCGTCAGAAAGGGCTTCCAATGGCCCGCTTCCGAGACTATACCTATACGGATAAGCTCTTTGCAAAACATGGTATGAAGAGTGTTGGCTACTGGACGGCACTGGACGAGCCCGTGAAAAGCAGCACGTTCTTTTACATTCTAGAGCATCCGAGCCGCGAGGCGGCGGCCGCGAACTGGCAAGCCTTCCAGGACGATCTGGAATGGAAGACCGTGAAAGCCAAGTCCGAAGAACATGGCAAACTGGTCGAGAAAATTGATTCGACCTTCTTGACGCTGACCGATTTTTCCCCGCTTCCACGGATCTGAGACCAGGCTCCCTTATGGCTCGGTGCAGTTCCTCAGAGCGGGATAAGATTTTCCCGTCTTTTGCAGGGATCAAGCTATCTGGTCTTCCGATGTTTCTTGTGCGGATGGTGTTTGGTAGCGCCGCGCTTGGTCTCAGGAGTCTTCGCTGGAGCTACTGACGGGAGATCTGAATTAAAAGTGTCCGCTATCATCTTCCAACTGCCGTCCGACCGCTTCTTCCAAACCGCCATATCCTTGCCGTGGTCGGCGATCGGCTGGCCGTTGGGACCCTCAAGAGCCAGCTGGTAGGTATAGATTGTATACGCAAGATCACCTGCCCGCCCGACTTCCAATTTGTCGATCTGCCAATTGATATTGAAGCCCGGGCTGCCGATCAGCTTCTCCCAGCCCGCCCGGATCGCGGCTTTGCCATTTACCATCGGGGCATTGGGCGGAAGCCAGGAGCCATCCTCCGCATAGTTGGCGACTGCACCGTCAACATCCTTTGCTTGCGCTGCTTTCAGTGTCGCGGCATCCGCCTCGCGAATGGCACGCTCGTCCTGAGCGCGCGTATCCGCTGTTTCTCGCTGGCAACCGGAGCCGAAACAGACCGAAAATGCCAGTATCAGTGCTGATCGATGGCAGCTCATGTGGGCTCCTCCGCGGGGGAACAACGGCAAAGGCTACACCTAAGCTGAATTGAGGTCTAGCCTAGTCTAGTTTCTGTTTAGTTTCTGTCGCGACTCAACTCACGCTCCTGCAACAGATTGGCGCAGCCGGAAAGGCGGCGGGAGCTTAGAAACTTAAATCGAATCGCTGTTCAAAAAATCAGGGGAGCCAGCGATGTGCAAGGAGGCTCGCTGACTCCCCGCGCCTGGTGAGTCGTCTTCACAAATCTCCGCTATGCCAGCGGCATTGGAAAGTCTACGGCTATGCCCCCATCGTGTCTGTCAGCCGCTGACAAAAACTGGTGTGGGAATTTTGCTGACATTGGTTCTGCGGGATATCCACGGACCAAAATCATGGGCGGCGCGACAGCGGCTCAAGCCTTCGCGTTTCACGCTTTCGTTGATTGCGATCTCCTGCCAAATCAATCGCGGCGCGGGCGCGAACCGCGTCACGCAACTCTTCGATTTGCCGGACCATTCGACCTCCCCGTTGCGTTCCGCGTTCCTTCGCTGCTTCTAGACTGCCTTTTTGAATTGAGTACCGCCGTGGAAGATGTAAGCGTTTTTGTCCAGCCGCGTGATTTCGGCCTCATATATCTCACCAGTCGCGCCGAAGCGGAGTCCACTCGGCGTGACGGCGATCATGGCAGACCTTCGCTGAACAACTCGTAAAACGCTGCCCACGCAACTTCCGCGCCCCTGAGCGAGCATCACGGCCAGGTCGAGAGTGTAGTAGCCCTCGGAATCTTGCTTGCGGAAAGCATCCGTCAAATTGTTTTTCACGAGGTCAATTCACTCGTGGGGAATGTCTGTTTCCATGCCTCGGCCTTGGGTCGTCAGATACGCCAATTGCTCCGGGTTGTCCATGCGCGACCGCAAGTATGTCAGGCGATTTAGGCATGCGTGGGGCCTCCCCCGTTCGGCGTCTCGCTGCTTTGTTCTGCGTCCTACTGGTGTTGCTTCTGGCATTGACAGAGAACGGCGCTATCCACCCGTACGTCATCCTCGTTATTTTGTGCCTTTTGATTGCGATTTTGGCTGTTGCTGCAGCGCCCCACCTAGACGAGCAAAATCATGCCCAGCAAGGCTTAAATAGCTTCCTGTTTTTTCGCCGCGACCTCCTCCAGAACAGTAAACCCATCGGCAGCCGCCGTTCGGCGGCCTTGACGCACACAACTCTGTACTCGCAGCGGCGAGGTGCACTCGCTAGCAGATTCGGGTGATTCCACATCTGGGCCGGAGGGCGTGTCCATGAAGCGCAAATGGCTAAAAGTGCTTATGTTAGCGATGATGGCGGGCGCATCATTCGGCAGTCCAATGAACCCAAAAGAAATCGAAGACCTCATGCACGTCATGAACCAGACAAGAATTGAATTCACCGTGCCTGATGAAGACGACAACGGAGAGGGAGGCAAGACAGGTACTCACCAGGAGACCATGAATCATCTCTTTGAACCGTGGAACGGACCTCGCTAAACTCGTTTTTCAGATGCGGAGGTAAAACCATGAACGGACGAATACTCGTAGGTCTCTTTCTCTGCTCTCTTTTCCTCGTTGTCGGTGGAGACGCACAAAGTCCCGATATTCCGTTCTCCGGTTATATGCGCGCCGATGGAGAGAAGCCAATTTGGGCGTTGGAATTCATTAAAGTGCAGCCTGAAAATTTCGCCGTGGCGATGCAGTACTTGGACGACCACTGGATGCGCGTCCGAGCCGAAGCTAAACGCCAGGGTGCAGTTCTCGACTATCACCTCATCTCAAACGCGGGAATCGTAACTCCGGGCCACAAGGCTTGGGACCAAGACTCAATTGTATTGCTGACGAAAGACAAGAATATGGATGCCTTCATGGACAGCCAACACGCCTCCCGTCTGGCAGCCAATGGGTTCCGGTATGGGTATGGAGTGCTGCAGCCGGTGGAAGACCTTTTCGAACAGTTGAATACCCAAGTATTCGTGGAAGAGCCGGACACAAGCACCGGGTTCAAGCTTCTCACCAAGCAGTAGGGCTTCGGCCTTCACGCAGGCTTATTTGCGGGGGAGCCGCGTGCGCACGAGCTTCGTTCATCCAGTCGATGCCGCCATAACCTTACGCACAATGCGGCCCTGTTGAATGAAATAAGTTTCCGAAAACATGTATGTTCTAAAGCTTTGGCATTCCCATGGCCATGATAAGCCAAGGCTGAGGGAAACCCGTCAAGTCCCGTCACATAATGCGATAATGCCGACGACAATCCGATTGAAGAGGGCGAAATCCTGCCTCCTGGCGCGCTGGATGGCGAGGCTCCCGACCAACAAAGGCTCACGGAACCCAGCGGTCACGAAGGCGCGAGTTTTGAGCATCCTACCACCAGCAATGAGTCGCTCGCCATGCAAGCGGTGTGTGGGCAACGTGCCCCTTCACGGAGACCGCATTCGTCCGCATTCTCTCTAGCCCTGTATCACGAGGAAAGCGCCATGAAGAGGCCGAAGGAACGACCCTTTTCAAAAGAATACAAAGAAAGAATAATTTGGGTTGCCAAACCTACCCTCAGTTTCGATACACTCGGCGTGACGCCATGTCCACGCTCTCGCGACGCGACCTGATCAAAACGGCCCTCTCTGGAGTCACGGCAGCTTCCCTTCCGCTTCCGTCTTCGGGGAACGGGGAGCGGCAGAGCGCTCCAGTCCAGCGCAAAGGTCGAATCCGTCAATCGGTGGCCCGCTGGTGCTACAAAGATATTCCCCTCGACAAGCTGTGTGCTTACGGCGCAGAAATTGGCTTGAAAGCCGTGGACCTCCTCAATCCGGACGAATACGAAGTACCCGCTCGCTACGGCTTGGTTTGCAGTATGGGTTATGCTTCTGGCGGCGATATTGCGAACGCACTGAACCGCGTCGAGAACCACGCCAAAATCGAAGAAGGCTTTCGCAAATACATTCCGCTGGCGGCCAAGGCTGGCGTGCCGAACGTTATTACGTTTTCCGGAAACCGCAACGGCATGTCCGACGAGGAAGGGGCAAAAAATACCATTGTGGGGCTCAATCGCGTGAAAAAAATTGGGGAAAATCACGGCGTCACAATCTGCCTGGAACTCCTCAACAGCAAGGTGAATCACAAAGACTATATGTGCGACCGCACCGCATGGGGCGCCGAAGTGGTACAAGCCGTCAACTCGCCACGCGTCAAGCTGTTGTATGACATCTATCACATGCAGATCATGGAAGGAGATCTGATCAGCACTATCCAGAAAAATATCGAGTGGATCGCGCACTTCCATACTGGGGGAGTTCCCGGGCGACACGAACTCGATGGCACCCAAGAAGTCGAGTGGGATGGGGTGATGCGCGGCATCGCCGCTACGAACTTTCGCGGGTATGTGGCCCACGAATTTGTGCCGTCGCGCGATCCGCTCTCTTCTCTTCGCCAAGCCGTGGATCTCTGCGACGTTTAGTGGCGTTTCTCGACTCCCATCACCCAAACGACGCTGGCGCCGGTGTCCTAGATCCTCCCCTCCCTTCACAACCTCCACCCGGCCCTATCCCCAGCGCTTCAGCCTCTTTGTTGCTTCGCATCTTCGGCGGTCTGCTTCTCGCTGGACTGGCCACAGAGATTTTGTTTTCGCTTTTCGGCCGGCACTGAACTTTGCGGATTTCTTGCCGTCCAACGCAATGGCGTCATGTATTTGGTATTTGACAAACGCGTACGTAGATGGGTGACCCCAGTTTAAGCCTTGGTGCTCGTGGTGCTCGTACTCAACTGTAATAAGCTGATTCGAGGTGGTAAAATGGTCGTTGCCGCTCGCGATTCCGAAGCGCCTCCAAACTACTTCTGTCCATGAGACGCGTTATCCTCGATGATGACCTTGTCATCGAGACTGGTGTCCATCTTTACCACCTCCCAGCAAGACTGCGTTTGCATCGTAACCTCTCAGTGGACGTGTAGTCGCGTTACCGGACATCTTCCGTACCAGGACTTTACTTTTCCGATTACCGCGTTTACCAGATGGCACTGAGTCAAAGAGGTTGTGGTTGGTGCTGTTGTCGATCCACATTGCCTTGCAACGATCTGCCTCAGGGTCGAAACGAAGAAGCGATTACTTGCCGTAGATGAGCAGGGTAAATGTGTCGGGAAGAACGGCCGGGCGCGGCCGAGGATTGTCCTTGGTTGGCTCGGGAGCAGGGCCGAATTCCGCGGTAACCAGATAGACGGTGTGGCTGGCGTATTCGAGCGCCATGGTGCGGGCGCCGCGCTGTGTCTGGATCATTTCCACCAGGGAGAATTTCGTGGGGGAATCTTCGTGGGCGATCGTGAGGGTGCCGTCACCACAGGACGCGAAGGCATAGCCGGTGGCGGGATCGAAACGGTTTGCGTCAACACCTTGGCCGATGGGAACCGTGCCTAGCACCTTGCCGGAGTTGCCGTCGACGAAGGCCATGAGCTTGTTCTGGCAGCCGACAACAAGAATTTCGTGAGCGGCGTCAATGGCGAGGCCAGAGGGAGATTCGCAGGGTGCGAGGGGCCAGGTGTTCTCGATCTTGAGAGTCTTCGCGTCGAACTTGACGAGGGAACTCTTGTCCTCGAGATTGACGAAGATTTTGCCCTTCCCGTCTGTCGCGCCGAACTCCGGGCCACCGCCGAGAGGGAAGGTGCTGACGAGTTTTCCCGAGGCAGCGTCGATGGCCGATGCCGTGTTGGCATCGCCATTGAAGGTGAAGACGCGCTTGGAAAATGGATCGTAGATGACAGCGTCCGAGTCTTTGTCCGTCTTGACCTTGTCCAGGACTTTCAACGAGGTGAGATCGAAGATGGTGGAATCGGCGTTGCTGCCGTCGGTGGTAAAGCCTTTGTTGAATTCGTTGGCGAAGGCGACGCCGTGGGCTCTCTGGGAACCTGGAATGTCGCCGATGATTTTGCCTTGATCGGGATCCACAACAACGTAGTGCGTGCCGCGGGAGACGAATAGGCGATGGGTGGCGGGATCCACTTCGAGATAGTCCCACCCGCCGGTTCCGCCGAGTTTTACTTTTTTGATGAGATGGTACCCGGAGCCGCCGGTAGTTTGGGGAGCGGCAGGAAGGTGAGAAGCGGTGAGCAGCGAGAAGAGGAGAAGCGCAAGAAAAGCGCGAACGCAAACGTTTCTCTCAGTCATAGAAAACCTCCAGGAGCTTTGAGTGGAGCACAGCGGACCGAAGGAGACGATGTCACATGGGAGATAAATACAAGATAAATGGGGACCGGAAAATGCCTCGGGTCGGGCAGGAGGACCAATTGTCCGGTTACCGCGTTTGGCCACGTGCTAACGGCTTTACCGGACGCGCGCAGAACTCTCCGCCTGCGTTCACTCCTCAGGGACAACGCGCATCCGATAAAGCACTAACGTTAATCAGGAGTTGGCCCCCTGTTCCTGCAGTATTGAGGATGAGGAGTTTTCATAGAACGTCTGCATCTCCATCCGCTCCCTCGAAGAACTCAACCCCGAGCGGCAACACTTCGATCGCGCCCGCGAAAAACTTCTCACGAAATAGCACCCGGCTAGACTAAGGATCGCCGGGCCAATGATGAGATTTTGGACGCAGTTTCGGTTGGTCTATGAGCTGACGTCTGGCATGATGTCAAACAAGTTTCAAATCCGCGATCTCGGGCAGGCACATTGGAAGTCGTACCGGAGTGGAGCGGGGGAGGGGTTAGCGATGAAACGAAGCTGGAACTGGGCAGTGTGGACCGGCGCGTCGCTGGTTTTCCTAGGAGTCGTTAGCTATCCGCTGTTCTTCGTTCGTTTCCCGGGGCTTCGCGATTTTCCGTGGGCGAACCTGCCGATGATCGCGCTCGGGTTGGTGCTGCTCGCCCTGGGGCTTGTGCGCGCATTCCAGCATCCGGATCTGTGTCGCGGCAAAATTTTCGGCAGCGTCCTCGCGGTGCTGGCGTTGGCATTCAGCGGATTTTTCCTCTACGGCATTTTCATCGGCGCGCGGCATGTGCTACCCGCTTCGCACGACGCTCCGCGAGTGGGCCAGACGGCGCCAGATTTCACGCTGCCGGATTCGCAGAATCACCTAGTGAGTTTGACGGGTGCGTTGAATTCTCCGTTCACTCCAGAGAGTGCAACCGGCGCCGAGAAGGGCGCGGCCCAAGCAGCCGGCGTGGTTTTGATTTTCTACCGTGGATATTGGTGACCGTTCTGCAACTCCGAGTTACGGAGTTTCGAGAAGGCGCTGCCGGAGTTCGATGCACGGAAGATTCGAGTGATCGCGATCAGTGTGGATTCTCCCGCGGATTCCGAAAATCTTCGCCGGTCGCAGGGCTATACGTTTCCGATTCTTTCGGACGCACATGAGGACGTGATCCGCAGGTGGGATCTGGTGCAGGTGCACGGCCGACGCGACGGCGCGGACATCTCGCGACCAGCAGAATTCCTAATCGATTCGTCGGGGAAGGTGCGCTGGGTGAATTTTACGGAAGATTTCGTGGTCCGCGCCCGGCCAGAAGAGGCACTCGCACCGTTTGACGCGATGAACAAATCATCGCACTCCGGAGAGTAGTGGCCGAGGCTTCTGCTGCCAAATCCCAGAGTTCCGATGTGCGTGCCGGTCAACTCCCGATTAGTCTTAGTGTTGTATCGGAAGCGCGAGTGAGCAAGTTGCACACACGAGCAGGGTGCGTTTGCGCGCTTTCGATACAACGACTTGAAGGAAGACGCTGGCGTTTGCGACGGATGCGGGCTAATGGCTATGGGAATTCAATCTTTTCACCCATCTGTAAGCTACTGGTATTGCGGTACTTAGAAAATGAGCATGTGCGAGAACCACAAATCGATGCGTTACGCTGGGGCATGACCCGCGGACCATAGCACGCGAAGCGTCCGCCGCGCCAGCGGCTTAGTTCAAGTCGGCTAATCGGAAAAGTCCCGTACCAGGACCTCAAGTTTCCGATTACCGCGTTGATCGGGCACTCAGTCCGTTTTAGTCAGTGTAATCGGGCTTGTTTATCCCCTTGTCTTGGCACTCTCGGCTCAGATTATCCCGCAACCGGGAGCTTCACGGGTTGCTCAATTCGGAATTCGAGCAAAGATTCGCTCGGGATCTGTAGCTGCTCGCCCTTCTTGGAAGCAGCAATGGCTGTTCCACCAGCAGCGCCAGCGAGCAGGCCAATGACAGCCCCTGTACCTCCCCCTGCAATACCCCCGATGAGCGCGCCCAACCCTGCACCGCCGATCACTTTTCCAGCTGTCTTCTTGCCCTCTCCCTTGCCCTTGATATCATACGTGCTGGTGAGCAGCGCATAAGCCGTGCCGTTGATGACGATGTCTGTCAATTCGAGCGTAAGCTGGGAACTTCCAGACATCTTGCCCGCGGACGATGCTTGTGCCAGACGGCCATAAACCATAGTGCCCCTAGGTGCCACAACTACATCTTCCGCCTGGAGGTTGGTTTCCAGGCTTGCTGTGAAACGCTCACCTGTCTTTTGCTTGTTCGTGTCTATGGAGTCGATCATGCGGATGAGAATTCGCGTTCCTGCCGGAACGATGACTCTTTGTTTACCTTGCGCCGCTGAGTTTGTGGTTGTCGCCGGGAGTGCTGAAGGCCCTGCTGTCCCGGACCCCTCGCCCGAGTTCGGACATGCGATGACCATCCCCGCCAGCAGAGCTGCTGGCCAGATAAATGAGTTTCGCATCAGAATATCCTCCTCTATTCCACTATTCCTAGATTTACGAGCCCTGGCCCACAACGGGCAGCGACGAAGCAATCTGTAGATCGATGATCAGCAGCAACTGGTGTTCGACTTGAGCGAAGCGCGCCGCCGTGATCGCTCCCACGGCCTGCTTGACGCGATCATAGGTTTTTGCAAGGAGCTCCTCGCGGAGCTTTTGATTAGCCAACGATTTCTGGATCAATTCGTCAGCCTTTTCGTCAGTCATCTGGTTGTACGTGCGGGCATATTCCTTGATATTTTCTACCCTCTGGTCATTCAGCTTGGTCAGCTGCGAGTCGTAGTCACTGTAGATTGGCCAGAATTTCGCTGCGTCATCGGCGCTCAGCACCATGACCGCCCCCATGATCTCGGCCTTCTGCTGGCGTATATCCTTGCGTAGGAGATCAATATAGGCTTGCAAATTTTTCTTCTGCGCGTCTGTATCGGGTGACACCGCAGTGCTCTTGTCGGCCGTTTGAGTCTCCGTCTGTGCCCGACAGGGAGATGCCGCAAGCATCGGCAGGATAAACAGCATCGCCAACCACACGCGACTTAAGAGTTTCATGTCGTTTCACCTCTTCCAATTGAAGTTACCCAGTTGGCCTTGCCAAGAGTCATAGTGCCTGCGACGAATGAGTCATACCCCTGTTCAAATTGACAGGTGTCTAGCGGCGAATGCTTCTCGCCATCGGCTTTTACTAATCGACCGTCCGAGTTCCTATTCTTGAACTACTGCTTTTGACAGTTCTCTGCAGGGCTAACGCATGCAGTTACGCGCCACAGTCGCAGTCGTTGACACAGTTGATATAGAGGGCCAGTCGTTGGATAGCCTGGTCTTCGCTATTCTGCGTGGAGAAAAACGAGTCAACTCCTTCCAGTCGCCTTACCGGTAACTTGGCTCCCAGTACTTGACCGGTTACCGCGTTTACCAGGACCCAAAAGAGGCGTCTAAGAGAAAGTTCGACAACATCAATTCCTATTCCTGTTATGTTACGGGCCTCAGCTGATTGACAGGCTAGCTCCCAACGGAGCACCTCGGGGATTGCACCATGGAACTGAATAACATCCGCCCACTCTATGACTACAACCGTTGGGCTAGCCGGCGCATTCTGACAGTCGCCAGCACATTGGCCAGCGATGATTTTATCCGCCTTATGGGCAACAGCTTTTCGTCAATCCGTGACACTCTCACTCACATTCTGAGCGCAGAGTGGATCTGGCTGGAACGCTGGCAGGGACGCTCACCGAGAGCTTTGCTCGAAGCCGTGACCTTTCCCACAATGCAGTCGTTGGAATCGAGATGGGAGACAGTAGAGCACGATCAGGTGCAGTTTATCGAGGAACTCACGCCACAGCGCCTAGGCGAAGAGCTGGCTTACATCAACCAGAAAGGCCAACGCTATTCATATCCGCTCTGGCAGCAGCTGGCCCACGTAGTCAACCATTCCAGCTACCATCGGGGCCAGGTAATCACTCTGCTACGCCAACTCGGAGCAGAAGCCGTGAGCACGGATTTCCTGGTGTATTTCGACGAGGGGCTAAAATCGTGAAACCGTCGGATATTTCCAGGCAGATAAATGTGGTTCCAGTATGAACTTCTCCGGTAACCGCGTTTACCAGGGGCTAGCGGTCAATCTCTCCAATGCTGGTGATCAATTGTCGAAGCAAGGTATGCGGAAGCTCAGGGTGACAGAAAATCTGGTGGGGTTCACTCCGGGAGAAACCTTGAATCTCCACGTGCGGACAGTCTCCACTGCTGGCTTGTCGAGAAGTTCGTCGAGTGGTTTCGTGATTCGGACATCCGACACGCTTCCATCAGGATTGACAACTATCGAGAGGTAAAGCTGCCCTCGACGCCGCTCAGCTCTTGCTGCCTCTGGATACCGGGGCGATGGTTGGAACAGCTTTCCAAGAATCTTCAGGTCGCCCTCGTGATCCTCTGTCGGCACTATCGTCGTGACGATGTCGCCAACGTCCATCCCTTTTCCGTCAGGGCACGCTTTTGTCAGGCTGTACGTCATCTCAATTCTAATGAAATCGGGAGCTTCGACGGGGCTTCAAACTGCCATTGTCGTGCGGCATCCATGGATGGCTGCAAAAGCTCCGGCGGACCGCTAATTGGGCTGACATCCGTTACATTGCCATGCCCGTCCACCGTTGCGCACAGAAGTACTGTCCCCTCGGCATTCTTTCTCGTGGCTTCTTCCGTGTAGGTTCCAGTGACCGTCCTGGTAGGCTTTAAGACTTGGCTTATAGCGCATTTGTTCCGTGGAGACTCGAGCTGGGTCGTCGTCTCTACCATGACGGACCCAATGTATCCGATTTGCATGGTGATCGAGACGGCCTGAATCTCTTCCGTGTCGCGCACTGTGATGGGCGTAGAAGTCGTCTTGAAGCCTGGGCAGGCCACAACCAGAGTGTAGCTACCCGCTTTCAAATTTAAGGTGAGTTTACCGTTGGTGGCTGTTTCTAATTTGCTGGGCGCATCTTCCGGAGGTGGCGAGAATCTAACGTCCGCGTGAGGAATGGCGTTCCCGGCTGGGTCGACAACTTCGATGTTCAGTGTTCCGCGCTTCGGCTTGCCTTGACCCCAGAGCAGTCCGCAAGAGACCGCCAGCAGCACACCTGACACGAAGGAGTGGCTGAGAACGAGCCTCATACTGAAAAAATCTATCACGGAAACGAAATAGCGTTATTCCAAGGTTTTTCGCAAGTGGACGGTAACCGTACAAATCCCGTACCCCGCCAACGGACCATCAGCAGCCGCGCCCCGACACCAGCTCAAAAGGAGCTTTCCCACGACAACTCCGCAGCAGCCCGCTCGCATCCAACGGTGCACGGCCCTCGTAAGAGTGCAAATAGGAGCCATCCTATGCCTAGGCGAATCGGCGTATCCCTTGTGATTTTGGTCTCAGCACTGGTTAGTCTGGAGTTCCCCCAGTGGGTTTTCGCCCAGCGGCAAGACGCACAGGACAAACCCAGCCAGGAAGACGTCATTCGCCGCCGGGTTGACCTCGTCTCTGTCTACTTTACCGTGCGCGACAACAAGAAACGCCTCGTCAGCGACCTCCCGGAAGACCAGTTCATCCTCACCGAAGACGGTCGCCCACAGCCCATCAAGTTCTTTGCCCACCACAGCGACGTCGTCCTGAATGTGGGCGTGCTCCTGGACACCGGCACCAACATGCCCTGGATTCTCAGCGAGGAGGCGCAGGCCTCCAAGCTGTTCGTCAAGCACGTGGTGCGGCCCACGGACCTGGGCTTCATTGTGAGCTACGCCTCGCGCGTCGACGTGGTGCAGCTGCCCACCTCAGACGAGGCGCTCCTCCAGCAGGCGGCCGGTAGCATTCAAATTGGAGGCACGGCCATCGGGCTGCCCGATCCAGGCCCGGCTCCGTCTCAGCACCCCGTCTGGCTACCCGGCGGTGGCACGGTAGGCATCAACGGCAAGCCCGTGAACACCAAGGACCGCGAAGCTCACCTCTACGATGCGATCCGCGTCTCCACGCACCGCTACCTTTCCGGCGAGGTCGGACGCAAGGCCATCGTCATCGTGGCCCTTTCCGGCGATTCGCAGAGCGAGTCTTCGATAGAGGATGCTCTGCAAGCCTTGTTGGAGGACGACGTGATCGCCTATGTGCTGCAGATCTACGATGCCGGCCGCGACAAATGCGACGTGCTCCACATCTTTCATAAAGACACCCTCAAGGACCTTGCCGAGGCCACCGGCGGGCGCATGCTGGAAGTTCGCGGCATCGCCAAACTCGAAGCTGCTCTCGACGAGATCTCCGACGAACTGCACCACCAATACAGCCTGGGCTACTATCCCGAGAACAAGAACTGGGATGGCAAGTTTCGCAAGATTCAGATTTCCGCCGGAGAAAAGGACTACAAAGTCCACGCCCGTAAAGGCTATTACGCCACCCTGCCAGGAGCGAACCAGGCGGCAACGCATTAACCGAAGCGGTAGTATGCGGCTTCGGTGGTCGGCTCGGGGAAGCTCCCTGGATAGCAACATGTCTGGTTACAGCAGGCAAGTGGATTATTCTCGAGTTGCCGTCACCAGGGAACACTTGCCAGCAGTGTCCAAAAAACAGAATTGCGGACCATGCGTCCACCCGGGGAAACCGGGCTTCGCAAGCCTGCACGTTGCGGCGCCGTTCTGAGGAAGGGTGGTTGTAAATCTGTGCGAAGGGCTATTCATATCTCAAAGCGAGCATGGGATCGACGCGCGTGGCGCGGCGCGCGGGAAGCCAGGTAGCAAGCAACGCGATCGCGATCAGCAAAAGTGAGACGCCAGCGAACGAGGCGGGGTCTAGGGGACTGAGTCCGAACAGCGTCGCCGAAAGCGCGCGCGAGACGCCGGCGGAAGCGAGGACACCAAGTGCAACACCAAAGAGAATCGGCCGTAAACCTTCGGTCACCACGGGGCGCAACACTTGGACACTTTGCGCGCCGAGCGCCATACGGATACCGATTTCGCGAGTTCGCTGTACCACGCTGTAGCTGACCACACCGTAGACGCCGAGACATGCCAACAGCAAGCCTAGCGCGCCGACAATGCTCGCAAGAACACCACCGATTCGTGAGACCACGAAGTAGGGATCCATGGAAACCATCGTATTCAAGGGTGCGGCGAGGACGGGAAGATTGGCGTCCACGCGGCGAAACTCACGGCCGATCACCGGAAGCAATGGCGTTGGATTTCCGTCCGCCCGCACAAGTAGAATGCTGGTCCATTGACGGGACTGGGAGAGCGGAAGGTAGAGATACGATTCATCAAGCCTGCGCAGATCCATGCTGCGGACATCGCCAGCGATGCCGATCACCACGCTGCTCGCCACGAATGGATCGCGCTCGCCGGGAAAGGACGTGCTTCCTTTTTCTGAACCGATCTTCAGAAGTTTGCCGATCGGCTCTTCACCAGGCCAGAAACGACGAGCAGTGGCCTCACTGATGACAACAACGTGCGCCCGTCCATCCGCCTCACGAGGTGTGAAGGTGCGGCCGCGAACGATGGGAATGCCGAGAGTGTCAAAATAATTTGGCGTGACGTAACTGTAGCCAGCAAGTGGTGTTTCGCCCCCGCCAGTACTGTGAGGTGGAGATGTTGCGTCGGCGCGTGCAACAGCTACCCAGCGATTGCCGCCGATAGGCCCGCGAGAAGCTTGCGAAACTGAGCGCACCCCAGGGAGGCTAACGATGCTATGGATAAGGTCGCGATTGAGTTGGAGCAACTGCGACTGCGAATAATGTAAGTTCTTTGGATCGTACATTTCCAGGAAGGCGACGCTCTTCGCATTGTAGCCAGGGTCGATCTTCAGGGCGCGCTGCGATCCACGGAGCAGCAGCGCGGAACTGATAAGCAGAACGAGGCAAGCGGCCATCTGGCTGGCGATGAGCAAGCCGCGTAGCCACGAACGGCTCAAGCGATAGCCGAATGCAGTGCTGTCATCCTTGAGTGCGGAGTTCACGTCGGCCTTCGAAGCTTGCAGGGCCGGTGTGAGACCAAAGGCAATTCCAGCTGCGCACGAAACAAATAAGGTATATGCAAAAATTCTGATGTCGGGATTGATCTCGAGAGCAATGGTGCCCCAAAACGACGGGAGAGCTGAAGCAATCTCGACGATCAAAAGGTGAAGCATCCATCCAGCCAGAGGCAGGCCAAGCGCTCCGGCAAGAATTCCAAGCAGAATGCTCTCTGTCAGCAATTGACGCAGCAGACGCCATCGGCCCGCGCCAAGAGCGAGGCGCACGGCAATTTCTTTGCGACGTGCGACGGCGCGTGCGAGCAACAGGCTTGCGACATTAGCGCAAGCGATTAGGAGAAGCAAAGCGACAGCCGACATGGCTGCGATGACAACGGGCCACGCATCAGAATCAAGCGCGGCGAGATTGCTGCGGCCAGAGGCAACGCCCGCAGTCATGTTGCGCTCAGCTTCGGGATACTGCGTTCGCAACTGCGCCGCGAGCACGCCGAGTTCCGCCTGTGCATCCGACAACGTAACTCCCGGTTTCAAACGCCCCATGGGAAAGCCGGCAATCACAAGGCGATTTTCCAATTCCTGGCGGGTTGCTGTACCTATTGCGATTTTTGCCGAGACGGGCGCCCAAAGATCAGGAATAGATGAGGCAGTAGCAAGGTAATCGAGCGGAGTAACGCCGATGACCGTAAAAGCGGCTCCATTCAGATGAAGAGTTGAACCCACGACATGGGGGTCGGAGTGAAAATGTCGCTGCCAGGAATTTCCACTCATCAGGACAACCGGCGTGGCATTGGCTTGATCATCTTCGGGCAGGAGGATGCGGCCCAAGAGAGGAGCTGCTCCTAGCATTGGGAAGTAGTTGCCGGAAACAAAAAAACACATGATGGGCTGAGCACTGCCCTGGAGCAATTGCGGAAGCTGGAATCCGACCGCTCCGGCGACGCGGGGCACGACTCCAGGACTCGTGGCAGGCAAATCGGAAGAAGTCACCGCCATGCCGAAGGCAAACAAGGAGAGATCAGAGAAGGCTCTGCTGTTGTCGCGATAGTAGAGATACTCGGGATAAGAAAATCCTCCGCGAGGTTCGCCGGGAGTCGTGCGAAAGATGGATGCCAGACTGTTAGGGTCCTTTACTGGACGAGGACGCAAGAAAAGGGCGTCAAAAGCAGTGAACACGGTAGTGTTCACCGCGATGCCGACAGCAAGTGTGAGGATAGCGACGGCGGTGAAGCCGGGAGATTTGCGCAGCGTGCGCAGACCGTAGCGGACATCCTGCGCCACGTTCTCCAACCATTCCCAGCCCCATGCGATGTGACTTTCTTCCTTCAGGTACATTGTGTTGCCGAATCGGCGTCGGGCAGCGGCTTGTGCATCATATGCGGTCATTCCAGACTGGAACTCTTCCTGTTGGCGCAACTCGATGTGCAGGCGTATCTCTTCTTCGAGGTCCGCGTCAAATTCACGCCGATGAATCAGCATCCTGAACCGTCTTGCAAATTCGCCCAGCCAAATCATGCCAGAACTCCTCTCAGACAGCTTCTATGACACGCGTGGTCGCTCCGATGACGCGTTCAAACTGCGACATTTCCGCGTCTAATTGTTTTCGTCCTAGCGCTGTCAGCTGGTAATAGCGAGCACGGCGGTTTCCAGCTGTCGTGCCCCACTTCGCGGTTACCCAACCTTTGATCAACATCCGCTGCAACGCGGGGTAAAGCGAGCCTTCCTCGACTTGAAGAACGTCCTCCGATATCCGCTGAATGGAACTGGCGATCTCATATCCATGCATCTCGCCGGAGCGCGCCAGGGTCTGCAAGATCAACAGATAGAGTGTTCCCAGAAGAATCTCGTCTCGATGCAAAATCGTGGCTCCCTGCCATAGTTAGACTATGCCAGTGCCGACTGGTTTGCAAGTTATGTCAAGGCATTGGGCGCTTGCGGCTAAGTCCCGATTGGTCGCGAAATCGGACATGTTCTTCCTAGTACCGGCATGAAAATGCGATACTGCGTGTTACTATATGTGGCAGTTTCGGAAAAAGACTAAACAACCCAAGGTCCTCCTCAATCGTGCTCACATTTTCCGTGAACTTATGCCGATTCAGAAGCAGCCCCTTTCAGAGGAGGAAATGGGATGGGTGCGGCAAAGCTTGAGCTCGCGGAAGGATTTCGTAGGCTTCCATCTACCTCAGCTATTTGCAGTCGCAAAATGCCCATGCGGGACTTGTCGAACACTGGGACTAGAACCTGTCGAATTGCCAAACTTGAATGGTAAGTCTGGCCACCTCGGCGGAATTACTATTGAGACAAAAGACCATGGCCCTATCGAGATTCTTCTTCATGCTAACCAAGGCTTCCTTGTGGAAATGGAAGTCATTTGGTTCTACTTTCCGAAGCCATTCCCGAAATCGTGGGTTGAAGTCAGCCGGACCGTCGACCCTCTCCATTAACTTTTCAGGACTCCTGATTTGTCGCCAAATCGGAAAAGTTCGACCCAGTACTCAATTCGGCGCAACTCTTTCAGCGGGAGTTAGTTAGGCGATTACATCCGAGCGGCCGACAGTTCGTTCATGTAGGAGAGCGATGCCGCAACTCAGCGATATCCCAATGTGGCGCACCTGGACTGGGCCCTACGTTGGCGCTGGAGCCAGAAACGACTTGACCGCGTCGCGCAGGGAGCGTATGAACATTCCGAGCCTAACCTTGCAGCCGCCGTCCGCGGATCTAGTCCTTGGATGAACGTTCAAGAACGAATGCCAGATAACTGGGCCGTGACCTTAACCGTTTCGAGCAAGTTACGCTGGGCCGTGAGGTTGAAAGGATCATCGCCATGAAGAACTTGTTCCGGATCCTCACGTGTATCGCTTTAGCCGCAACGTCGCTGAGAGCGCAGACAAATGGCAATAAAGCCGCCACCAGCGGCCTCCCACCTCTGATTGACCGCGAACTGATCTTCGGCAATCCGGAAATTGTGAATCCAGAGCTTTCTCCCGATGGGAGATTCCTGGCGTTTGAGAAGCCTTGGAAAAATACTCGCAACATCTTTGTCAAGGGTGTCGATGAGCCGTTCAGCGCGGCGCGGCTACTCACCACGGAAACCAAGCGCCCCATACCTGGTTATTTCTGGACGCGTAACAGCAAATACATTCTCTACGTCAAGGACAACGACGGCGACGAAAACTTCAACATCTACGCAGTCGATCCCGCCGCCAAGCCCCAAGCAGGAACCGAGGCTCCGCCGTCGCGCGACCTAACGGGCTTGAAAGGCGTTCGCGTAGCTCTATATGACGTTCCGAAACACAAGCCGGATGTGGTCTACATCGGCCTGAACGACCGTGACAAAGCCTGGCATGACCTGTACGAATTGAAACTGTCCACGGGCGAGAAAACTCTGCTTCGCAAGAACACCGAACGCATCTCCGCCTGGACCTTTGACTTGCCGGGCAACCTCCGACTGGCCAGCCGTTCCGCCGAAAATGGCGACACGGAAATTCTTCGCGTGGATGCCGACAAGTTCACCAAAATCTACTTCTGCAATGTGTTCGAGCAATGCGACATCCTGCGTTTCGCAAAGGACGGCAAGCGAGCCTACCTGGTCACGAACAAAGGCGAGGATCTGGACTTGACCGCACTGGAGTTGTTCGATCCGGAAACGGGAAAGACGGAGATGGTCGAGTCCGATCCGTTGAAAAGAGTGGACTTTGGCACTGCGGTCTTCTCCGAAGCCACCGACGAACTCACGAACACCAACTATGAGGACGACCGTGTACGGCGCTATTTTCGCGACGAGCAAGACGAAGCCGATTTCAAATGGCTCGAAGCTAAGTTAGGTGGCAAGGATGTACGCCGCGCCTCGGTCACTGACGATGAACACACCTGGCTGATCGTCGCGAACAGCGACACGGAACCGGCGGAGACGTACTTGTTTGACCGCAAGAAACGCAGCCTTGCGCTTCAATTCAGGGTCCGCGAGAAGCTTCCGCGGGAGTCCCTGGCGGAGATGAAGCCTGTAAGCTACAAGTCTTCGGATGGATTGGTGATCCCAGCCTATCTTACGGTTCCCAAAGGTATTCCGGCCAGGAACCTGCCAGCAATCATCTTTCCTCACGGTGGTCCATGGGGTCGGGACGTTTGGGGGTACAACGCGTACACACAATTCTTCGCGAACCGTGGGTATGCCGTCTTGAGCATGAACTTCCGCGGCTCAGCAGGATACGGCAAGAAATTCATCGACGCTGGCAACGATGAGTGGGGACGCAAGATGCAGGACGACGTAACTTGGGGCGCAAAGTACCTGATAGCCGAAGGCATTGCCGATCCCAAGCGCGTAGGTATCTTCGGCGGCTCTTATGGCGGGTACGCGACGCTGGCCGGAGTAGCTTTCACGCCGGACGTTTACGCGGCGGCGGTAGATTTGTTTGGTCCGTCGAATCTGATCACGCTGTTAAATTCGATCCCGCCGTATTGGGAGGCCGGGCGCCAGATGTTCTACAAACGCATGGGCGATCCGACGACGCCGGAAGGGAAAGCCCTTTTGGTCGAGCGCTCTCCGCTTACCTCGGCCGCCAAGATCAAGACACCGCTAATGATTGCTCAGGGCGCCAACGATCCGCGAGTCAACCACGCCGAATCGGAACAAATTGTGGTCGCCCTGCGTGACCGTGGCTTCCCCGTCGAATACCTGCTCATTCCCGACGAGGGGCACGGCTTTGCCCGGCCCATAAACAACATGGCTTCCTCTATGGCTACGGAGAAGTTTTTTGCCAAATACCTGGGAGGACGTTATCAAGAAGGCGGGTCAGCGGAGGTTGTTGCGCGCTTGAAGGAGGTCACGGTCGATCCCAAGACAGTAGCTCTAGGCAAAGTTGCTCCAAACTAACAGAGTTATCCGCGGGAGTGCATTGTTTACGCTTGATCTAAAATCACATTGTTTGCTCTCCCCGATCGACCGTCGCCTGCTATGCCTGTGGCTGGCGAATTGTTGTTTTGCTTCGGTGTAACAATGTCACATTGCGTTGAACCTTGGCACCGCATCAATTCGCCAGGGACAAGTGCTTTCACGTTTTCTTACAAAACGTTTCGCGGTTGAGTTCAGGATTGGGTGCAGTCAGAGAAAGGTAACGTCTTTACGGCTCGCCCTTGACCGCTCCGGAGGGCTGGAAATGGATTTGAAGGCTTTGAAGGATACTCCACCTTGGGACTGGCCAGCCGGCACGGCAGAAAGACTGGTTAATGTTCTTCGGGATGAACAAGCGATTGAGTCAGATCGCCTCCTAGCCACGGATATGGCCGGCGATTTCACCGTGGTCAACGATGAATTGGTTGAAGCGCTGCTCGCCATCCTACGAAAAAGCCAGGAATCCAAACAGGTGAGAGCCCGAGCGGCGATTTCGCTGGGCCCGATCCTAGAATATGCGGACACTGAAGGCTTTGACGATGCAGGTGATGTCCCGATCTCAAAACGGACGTTCCAAGGGATTCAGGAGTCGCTTCACCAGCTTTACAGCGACGCGCACACTCCCAAGGAAGTCAGACGGCGAATCCTTGAGGCATCCGTGCGTGCGCCGCGAGAGTGGCACGAGAATGCCGTGCGTTCCGCGTACTCGAGTGGCGATGACCTGTGGAAACTTACCGCGGTCTTTTGCATGCGCTTCGTCCGCGGGTTCGATGAGCTAATTATTGAAGAGCTGGACAACAAAAATCCAGACATTCACCTCGAGGCTGTCCTTGCCGCAGGCAGCTGGGGCGTCGAAGGCGCGTGGCCACACATCGCTGCCCTTATCCATTCGCGCAGAACGCCCAAGCCTCTGCTTCTGGCGGCCATTGGAGCTGTACCCAGCATTCTTCCACAGGAAGCCAGCGAGGTCCTGAGTCGTCTCATCGAGTCCGACGATGAGGACATCGTCGAGGCGGTCCATGAGGCATTGGCCATGGCGGAAGAACCGTCCGAAGAGGACGAGGATGACGAGGACGGCCTTTTCCTCCAATAGAATAACGGAAGCGAGGCGAATGGCATGGCGAAGAAAAGGAAGCCGAGCCAAAAGATACAGCGGTGGATCGACGCGCGAAAGCGCTTTCACCTCTCCCACGCCCAGGTGGAGATGGCTCGCGAGTTGGGGATGAACCCGGTGAAGCTCGGCAAGCTGGACAATCATGAACAAGAGCTGTGGAAGATGCCCCTGAGAGCGTATATCGAACACCTATACCTGAAACGGTTCGGAAGGCCTTCGCCGGAGAACATTACGTCCATCGAGGAGCGATTGCGTCTCGCGCAGGAGAAGAAAGAAGCGCAGCGTGCCTCAAAACGACAACTCTCCTTCGAGAATCCATGAGACGAGGCCAACGAGCGAATCCCCACCCTCGACGTGGCTGTGGTCCGCAAAAATTCCAGTTCAACGGTTTTCAGCTCATTGCAACGTTGTTACATTCTGATCGCCTTA